>OHST01000023.1_pt1 | contig 116917 bp, 124 predicted proteins | sample 1578841 | NCBI WGS metagenome assembly OHST01 (sample SAMEA3879593, study PRJEB24766) | human gut metagenome | biome: human-associated habitat; feature: feces | place: USA | collected 1985/1987 | reverse complement strand
CGAACCCGAGAAGTGCTGTCCGACAAAAAGAACTATCGGTAGCTTGCTATCATAGATAAATACTAAAAGTTATAACAGAATTTTATCAAATACAAGACTTTTCCCAAAAACAACAACGCCCACCATAAAGGTGGGCGTAAGCTATTTAATTATATCAAATTAAACTAATTCGATAACAGCCATCTCTGCTGCGTCGCCTCTTCTGGGGCCGATCTTGATGATGCGTGTGTAACCGCCGTTCTTGTCAGCGTACTTGGGTGCTATATCATCAAACAGTTTCTTAGCTACGTCTTCCTTAGTGATGTAGCCGTAAACCTGACGCTTTGTATGCAGTGTGCCGGCCTTGCCGAGAGTGATCATCTTTTCAGCTGCACTGCGAACTTCCTTAGCTCTTGCAACTGTAGTAACAATCTTGCCCTTTTCAAGAAGCAGTGTTACCATACCTCTGAGCATAGCCTTTCTGTGATCACTGGTTCTTCCCAGTTTTCTTGAACCTGCCATGGATATTTCTCCTTTCAGACAAATTGAAAGTCACTTGTCAATTGTTGTCATCGTCGCTTGCAAGGTCAAAGCCTAAAGACTGGAGCTTTGCTCTGACTTCCTCAAACGACTTCTTGCCTAAGTTTCTAACCTTCATCATATCACCCTGCGACTTGTTGATAAGATCGTCAACGGTGTTGATGTTTGCACGCTTTAAGCAGTTGAATGAACGTACGGAAAGGTCAAGGTCATCGATAGTCATTTCGAGGAGCTTATCCTTGCCCGACTCACTCTTGTCTGCCATAAGCTCAGGCTGTATAGCTTCATCAGACAGCTCTACGAACGGCTGAAGATGATCTACCAGAAGCTTAGCGGCGTATGAGACTGCCTCTTTTGCAGAAATTGTACCGTCTGTCCATACCTCAAGTATGAGTTTGTCATAGTCGGTACGCTGTCCTACACGGGTGTTCTCAACTGTATAATTCACCTTTAAAACAGGTGTATAAATGCTGTCGACAGCAATTATGCCGATTACCGGCTGAAGCTGCTGCTTGTTCTTTTCAGCAGACACATATCCTCTGCCCTTGTCAAGAGTAATCTCCATATAGAGCTTTGCTCCGGGGCCGAGGGTAGCTATATGCATACCGGGGTCGAGGATTTCAATCTCACTGTCGGTCTTTATGTCACCGGCAGTAACATCGCACTCGCCCTCAGCTTCAATATAAACTGTTTTCGGGCATTCGCCATACATTTTTGCAATGAGACCCTTGATGTTGAGGATAATTTCCGTTACATCCTCTTTAACACCGGGGATAGTCGAAAACTCGTGCTGAACGCCGTCAATCTTGACTGACGTTACCGCAACGCCGGGAAGTGACGAAAGCAGAACACGACGAAGGCTGTTGCCAAGTGTGTTGCCGTAACCACATTCCAGAGGCTCAAGTGTAAACATACCATAGGTTCCATCGGGTTTTAACTTAACGGTCTCGATCACAGGCTTTTCGATTTTTTCAAGCATTTGGTTTACCCTCCCACAAGTTTGTCAGATGTTTCATCGGGTTAACGATGTACGAACGGGCTGTATTCCCGCTGAAAGCGGAAAACCGCCCGGTTAATTTTAAATTACGATTTGGCGGGCAATGCCCTCCGCACATATCTCAGTGCGGAATTGTAAATTAAAAATAACCGATACATACCGTGATGTCCACAGTATGAAGAGTTTTCGCAATACTGCTCGACGAGATTATTTTGAATATAACTCGATGATCAGGTGCTCAGCTATTTCATAGTCAAGCTCATCTCTGTTGAATTCACGAGTAACCTTGGCTGTCATAGCCTCTTTATTTACGTCCAGCCATAACGGTACGATTCTGCCGTTTGTCTGTTCGATGATCTGAGCGAACTTAGGGCTCTTCTTGCTTGTTTCGCTGACTGCAACAACATCGCCGGGCTTGATTCTGTAAGAAGGAACATCAACCTTCTTGCCGTTTACTGTGAAGTGACCGTGTGTTACTAACTGTCTTGCTTCTCTTCTTGTGATAGCCATACCCATTCTGAATACAACGTTGTCAAGTCTTGATTCAAGAATCTTGATGAGGTTTTCACCTGCAACGCCGTCCATCTTAACTGCCATCTCGTAGTAGTGATAGAACTGCTTTTCAAGAACGCCGTAGATGAACTTCAGCTTCTGCTTTTCCTTAAGCTGCATTCCATACTCAGAAACTTTCTTTCTGTTGTTAGCGTTTGCGTGACGATTTGTTTCCTTGCTGTATCCCAGTACCATAGGGGATATGCCTAATGCCTTACATCTCTTTAAGACCGGCTGTCTGTCTACTGCCATTTGTCAGTACCTCCGTTTTTTAAATAAATATCGTTTCTGAAGGATTATACCTTCCGCGACACCGAGTAAACTACACTCAGTTTATGATTATACACGTCTTCTCTTGGGAGGACGGCATCCGTTGTGAGGAATAGGAGTTACATCCTTGATAAGTCTAACCTCAAGACCTGCTGCCTGTAATGCACGGATAGCTGCTTCACGTCCGGATCCGGGACCCTTAACGTAAACTTCTACAGTCTTCAGACCGTGTTCCATAGCTGCCTTAGCTGCTGTTTCAGCGGCTGTCTGAGCTGCGAAGGGAGTTGACTTTCTTGAGCCTCTGAAACCCATTTCACCAGCAGATGCCCATGATAATGTGTTGCCCTGAAGGTCTGTGATAGTAACTATCGTATTATTGAACGTAGACTGGATATGAGCTGAACCGTTTTCAATGTTCTTACGCTCACGACGTCTGCGTACTACAGGCTTCTTAGTAGCGGTTGCCTTTGCCATTGTTTTACCACCTTTCCGTAAAGATTACTTCTTCTTATTAGCGATGGTCTTCTTAGGACCTTTTCTTGTTCTTGCGTTGGTCTTTGTTCTCTGACCACGAACGGGAAGACCCTTACGGTGACGTGTGCCTCTGAAGCAGTTGATTTCAACCAGACGCTTGATGTTGAGGGCTACTTCTCTTCTGAGGTCACCTTCTACAGCTACGCCGAGCTGCTCTATAGCATCACGGATCTTAGCTTCGTCATCATCGGTAAGATCCTTGACTCTGGTGTCGGGGTTTACACCGGCCTTTGCCAGAATGTCGTTAGCTGTCTTTCTGCCGATTCCGTAAACGTATGTGAGACCGATCTCAACACGCTTTTCTTTCGGCAGGTCGATACCAGCAATTCTTGCCATATCTTTTTCCTCCTGTTAAATTCGGGCTTAACCCTGTCTCTGCTTGTGCTTAGGTTCCTGGCAGATTACCATAACCTTGCCCTTGCGCTTGATTACCTTGCACTTATCGCACATAGGCTTTACTGAAGGTCTAACTTTCATCTTAATATCATCCTTCCTGTAATTGTTACAGACGAGCATACGCTCGTATTCGTTTATACAGAATTACTTGGCTCTCCAGGTGATTCTGCCTTTAGTCAGGTCATACGGTGACATTTCGACTGTTACCTTATCACCGGGTAAGATACGAATAAAGTTCATTCGCAGCTTGCCGCTTACATGAGCCAGTATCTTATGTCCGTTTTCAAGTTCGACCTGAAACGTTGCGTTAGGAAGCGCCTCAATTATCTTGCCGCTTACCTCGATTACATCTTCTTTAGACAAGCTTGTCACTCTCCTCGGCGATGTTGTCTGCACCTCGGTTCAGAACCGATAACGCAGATCTTAGTTTTTTGTTTGTGATTTCCGCAAGCTCTACAGTAGTCAGTGTCTTCTGTAAATGAAGCGGATTCTTCTTTTTGGGTCTTTCGACCTTGCGCAGCTTGCCGTCGGCAATATACGCAAAACCGTTTTCAACCCTCATGACCGCATAATAGCTTCCGCTGTCATGCCCTGCCATGCTTTTTACAACCATACCGGCTGCAATAACCGTATTGTTCATACGCCCTCCGTTAATTCTTCGGGTGGTGAAGTGAGCTTTCCGTGAGAATAATAGGCTCACCGTTAGTTATTGCGATAGTATGCTCAAAATGAGCGCTGTAGTTGCCGTTAGCCTCGACCACCGTCCATTTGTCCGGCAGTATGCGGATCTCGGCTGTAGTTTCATTTATCATAGGCTCAATGCAGATTGTCATTCCCGGTACAAGTCTCGGACCTCTGCCGGGCTTGCCGAAGTTCGGAACTTCGGGATCCTCGTGCATCTCGTGTCCTATTCCGTGACCGATGAACTTCCTTACCACATAGTAGCCTCGTGACTCACAGTAAGTCTGCACGGCATTTGAAATGTCGCCGATTCTGTTACCGGGAAGGGCCATCTTTATACCTTCATATAAAGCAGCCTCGGTTACCTCGAGGAGCTTTTCGGCATTTTCGGGAACCTTGCCGACCTTGAAGGTGTAAGCATTATCGCCGTTATAGCCGTCGATCTCAGCGGTCACGTCAACAGAAACGATGTCGCCCTCTCTGATGATCTTCTTCTTTGAAGGAATGCCGTGTATCAGCTCAGCATTCACAGATATGCAGGCACTGCCTGTAAATCCGCCGTATCCGAGCGATGACGGGACAGCGCCTTTTGAAACGATAAAATCATGAATGATCTTATCAAGCTCCCATGTGCTCATTCCGGGCTTTATTGCATTTCCCGCAACGATAAGAGCCTCAGCCGCTATCTGATTGGCTTTCTTCATTATTTCAATTTCTTTTGCCGATTTAACCTGAATCATTACTTTGCCTCAACTGCCGCAAGAGTGAGCTTTGAAGTCTCAGCGATTTCTTCCTGACCCTGTACGGTTATCAGTTTGCCCTTTCTCATGTAATAATCCTTGAGAGGAGCAGTCTTTTCATAGTATGTTTTCAGTCTTGCGATTACTGTTTCGGGCTTGTCGTCAATACGCTGAACAACGTTAGCGCCGCAAAGATTGCACTTGCCTTCTACCTTTGTAGGCTTGAAGTCTACATGATAGGAAGCGCCGCAGCCCTCGCATACTCTTCTGCCTGAAAGTCTTGAGATTATCTTCTCATCGGGAACAGCGATCTCGATTACCTTGTCGATCTGAACGCCCATAGCGTCAAGTGCCTCGGCCTGAGCAACTGTTCTCGGGAAACCGTCAAGAATGAAACCGTTCTTTGCATCATCCTGTGCGATTCTGTCCTTTAAGATGCCGATTACAACTTCATCGGGAACAAGATCGCCTCTGTCCATACACTCCTTCGCTGCAAGACCGGCGGGTGTGCCGTTCTTTACAGCTTCTCTGAGCATATTACCTGTCGATATAGCGGGTATACCAAGCTTTTCGCAGACTACCTCTGCCTGTGTTCCTTTACCTGCGCCGGGTGCGCCTAAGAAAATAAGATTCATATTAATTCCTTTCTCTTATTCAAGGAAGCCCTTATGATGACGCATCATCATCTGGCTTTCGAGAGCACGGACTGTTTCAAGGGCAACACCTACTACGATGAGTATTGTCGTACCACCGAGTGAAAGACCTGTGATGCCTGTGAGGTTCTGGAATATAATAGGGAATATTGCGATGATACCAAGGAATATTGCACCTACCAGAGTAACCTTTGAAAGTGAGTTGTGGATGAAATCCGATGTGGGCTTGCCCGGACGATAACCGGGGATAGCACCGTTGTTCTTCTTAAGATCATTGGCTATCTGTACAGGATTATACTGCATTGCAATATAGAAGTAGTTGAAGCCGATGATAAGGAAGAAATAAAGTATTGCATAAACCACGTTGTTTGTGCTGAACAGAGCGATAAAGTCGCTCCAGAATGCGTGGCCCGATGTTGCAGTTACACCGAAGAAGTATCCGATCGTTGCAGGAAGCGACATAATTGACATCGCAAAGATGATAGGCATAACGCCTGCCATTGCAACCTTTATCGGAATGTGGTTTGTCTGACCGCCGTACATCTTTCTGCCGACTACTCTTTTTGCATACTGAACGGGAATACGTCTTTCTGCATTTGTCATCAGTATTACGAATGCAATCATCAATACATAGATAACGAGTATCAGCGGTACGAAGAACCAGTTCTGCGGAGCTACCGAGATCTGCTTGATCAGATTGATAACCATATCGGGAACTCTTGATATGATACCTGCAAACAGTATCATTGAAATACCGTTGCCGATACCCTTCTGGGAGATCTGATCACCCAGCCATATAATAAGCGAAGCACCCGCTACAAAGCAAGCCACGATAGTAATCGCAGCGATGACTCCGTCAAAGCCTTCCGTATAGAGAACAGCACTCTTGTGTGTTGTTTCGTTTACAGTGTTGCGAAGTCCGATGTAGAATGCTATCGCCTGGAATAACCCAATGCCCAAAGCTACATACTTCGTGATCTTGTTTATCTTCTTACGTCCTTCTTCGCCTTCCTTGCTCAGACGCTCCAGTGCAGGAATTGCAACTGTGAGCAACTGAACTATGATGGAGGCGTTGATGTACGGTGTGATCGACATAGCAAACAGCGTACCGTTGCTGAGCGATCCACCCGTCATAACGTCGAGATAATTAAGTATCGTTCCTTCACCCATCATCTGTTTGATAGTCGAGGGTTCAAGGAATGGAACGAAGATTGCTGCGCCGAAGCGGAATATAACTATTATGAGCAATGTAAATAAAATCTTTTTGCGAAGTGCGGGATCTTTCCACGCGTTTCTAAAGACTTGAAACATTACTCTACCTCAGCCTTTCCGCCGGCACTTTCGATCTTAGCCTTAGCTGATTCAGAGAACTTAGCAGCCTTAACTGTAAAGCTCTTTGTAACCTCGCCGTTGCCAAGTACCTTAACGCCGTCAAGAACCTTAGTTACAAGACCTGCATCGATCAGAGCGTCTGTATCGATAACAGCGCCGTTCTCAAAGCAAGCTTCGAGGTCGGCTACGTTTACAACAGTGTATTCTGTAGCAAAGATATTGTTAAAGCCTCTCTTAGGCATACGTCTTGCGAGTGATGTCTGACCACCTTCAAATCCGGGTCTTACGCCGCCGCCTGAACGTGCCCACTGACCCTTGTGACCTTTACCGGCTGTCTTACCGTGACCGGAACCGTGTCCGCGTCCGATACGCTTAACTTCCTTTGTTGCACCTGCTGCAGGGTATAATTCGTGTAGCTTCAATTGTTACACCTCCTATTTGTTAATGTGCTTATTTAACTTCTATAAGGTGTAAGGAATTATTCCTCAGTAACCTCAACTAAATAAGAAATTTCTTTTATCTTGCCTCTTGTTGCTGCATTGTCGGGCTGAACTGTTTCTGCACCGATCTTGCGAAGTCCGAGAGAGGCTGCTGTTGCGATGTGGCTGTCCTTACGTCCAACCAGTGATTTAACCAGCTTGATTTTTAAAGCCATTTCGGTTTCCGTCCTTTCTGCAAAGTAAAAGCTTAACCTAAGATCTCTTTTACAGACTTGCCTCTGAGCTCAGCTACCTGCTGTGCATCTCTGAGAGCTGTAAGACCTGCCATTGTAGCTCTTACTACGTTGCAGGGGTTGTTAGAACGAAGTGACTTAGTACGGATGTTCTTGATACCTGCCATCTCTACAACGGCACGAACGGGGCCGCCTGCGATAACGCCGGTACCTTCGGGAGCGGGCTTCATCAGAACTGCGCCTGCACCGAATTTTCCTACTATTTCATGAGGGATCGTTGTACCCTTTAATGAGATCTTTACGAGGTTCTTCTTAGCGTCCTCAAGGCCCTTGCGGATAGCGTCGGGAACTTCGTTCGACTTACCCATGCCAAAGCCTACGACACCGTTGCCGTCACCAACAACAACCAGTGCGGAAAACTTCATGATACGTCCGCCCTTAACAGTCTTGGATACACGGTTCAGAGCAACAACCCTTTCGGAAAGCTCATAATTGCTTGCATCTAAAAGTGCCAAATTCTTGTCCTCCTGTTTTTATTGCGGGTTTCAGTAAACCCTTGCCTTACTGATTAGAAGTTGAGTCCGCCTTCACGAGCACCATCTGCGAGTGCGGCAACTCTGCCGTGATATACATAACCTGAACGGTCAAATACTACATCGCTGATGCCTGCTGCCTTTGCCTTTTCTGCAAGTGCAAGACCAACCTTCTTTGCTGCCTCTGCATTGCCGCCGAAGCCTTCAAAGCTCTTCTCCATTGTAGATGCACTGCAAAGGGTTTTGCCTGCTTCATCATCAATGATCTGAGCGTAAATGTGCTTAGCAGAACGGAAAACGCTGAGACGGGGGCAAGCTGCAGTACCGCTGATCTTAGCACGGATACGCTTGCGACGCTTGATTCTGCTCTTCTTGCTGTCTATTACTTTAACCATTATTTTTCACCCCTTGCGGTTTATTTCTTACCCTTACCTGCTTTACCTTCCTTGCGGCGGATCGTTTCGTCGGTATACTTGATACCCTTGCCCTTATAAGGCTCGGGAGGACGCTTGCTTCTTACTTCAGCTGCAAACTGACCAACCTTCTGCTTATCAATACCTGTGATAATGATCTTGTTAGGTGCGGGTGACTCTATCTTGATGTCTTCTGTATCGGATACGATTACCTGATGTGAGTAACCGAGGTTCATTATAAGATCCTTACCCTGCTTCTGTACACGGTAACCGACACCGTTTACATCAAGCTCCTTCTTGAAGCCGTTTGTAACGCCTTCGATCATGTTGTGGATAAGTGTTCTTGTAAGACCGTGAAGTGCACGGTTTTCCTTTTCGTCGTCAGGACGTGTAACGGTAACAAAACCGCCGTCAACCACGATTGACATAGAGGGCTTGAACTCCTTTGTGAGTGTGCCCTTAGGACCCTTTACTGTAACTGTAGAACCGTCTACTTTAACTTCGACGCCGGCAGGAACAGCTATAGGATGTTTACCTATTCTTGACATATCTGCTCCTCCTTAATTACCAAACGAAAGCGAGTACTTCGCCGCCAACGTTGTTCTTGCGTGCTTCTCTGTCTGTCATGATACCCTTAGAGGTTGACACGATTGCAATTCCTAAGCCCTTCATAACCTTGGGCATATCCTTGCTGTTTGAGTAGATTCTAAGTCCGGGCTTGCTTACACGGCGTAAACCTGTAATGACCTGCGACTTGTTCTCAGTATACTTTAAGGTGATTCTGATAACGCCCTGCTTGTCGTCATCTATCACTCTGAAACTCTTAATGTAACCCTCATCTACAAGTATCTGTGCGATCTGCTTCTTCATGTTTGAAGCGGGCACGTCTACTGTAGGATGCTTTGCAGAGTTAGCATTACGAATTCTTGTCAGCATATCTGCGATAGTATCGGTGATCTGCATTACTTACTTCCTCCTTGAAAATTTGTTCTTAAATTACCAGCTGGATTTCTTTACGCCGGGGATCTGTCCTTTATAAGCAAGCTCTCTGAAGCAGATTCTGCAGATGCCGAACTTACGCATATAAGCGTGAGGTCTGCCGCAGATCTTGCATCTGTTGTAAGAACGTGTAGAAAACTTTGCAGGACGCTGCTGTTTAGCAATCATTGACTTCTTTGCCATAGTTGATAGTTTCCTTTCTCTGTCTTACTTAGCGAACGGAGCGCCCATAAGTGAGAGCAGCTCTCTTGCTTCTTCGTCAGTCTTGGCTGTGGTTACGAAGTTGATGTCCATACCACGAACCTTATCGATCTTATCATACTCGATTTCAGGGAATATCAGCTGTTCCTTGATACCTGTGGAATAGTTGCCTCTGCCGTCGAACGAATTGGGGTTGATACCTCTGAAGTCACGTACACGGGGGAGAGCTACGTTGAAGAATCTGTCGAGGAACTCGTACATTCTTTCATCTCTCAGTGTTACCTTGACACCGATAACCATTCCTTCTCTGAGCTTGAAGTTAGCTACTGACTTCTTAGCACGGCATACAATGGGCTTCTGACCTGTGATCTGCATAAGGTCGCTCATGATAGCGTCTACTACCTTAGCGTTTTCCTTTGCTTCACCGCAGCCGACATTGATTATGATCTTGTCGAGCTTGGGAACCTGCATTGTGCTTTTGTAACCGAACTTCTTGAAAAGAGCAGGAGCAACTGTTTCCTTATAATATGCTTTCATTCTTGTCATATCGTTTATTTCTCCTTTAGCGACAGCAGCCGGAAGTTACTTTATCCGACCTCTCTGTCGTAATTCGGGGCGTCTGATTAAAGCTCAGCGCCGCAGTGCTTGCAAACTCTTACCTTCTTGTCGCCCTCAACCTTGTGACCTACTCTTGTAGGCTTGTTGCACTTGGGGCATACAGGCATTACCTTGCACGCATAGATAGGAGCTTCTGCCTTTACAAGACCGCCCTGTTCGCCCTGTCTTCTGGGCTTAACGTGCTTTGTTACGAGGTTTCTGCCTTCAACGATAACCTTCTTTTCCTTGGGAGATACTTCAAGTACCTTGCCCTGCTTGCCCTTGTCTTTGCCGGACATGATCTGAACGTTATCGCCTGTCTTGATGTGTAATGTGTTCATTTACGACCTCCGGATTATAATACTTCGGGAGCAAGTGAAAGGATCTTCATGTAGTCCTTGTCACGCAGCTCTCTGGCTACGGGCCCAAAAATACGTGTACCTCTGGGGTTCTTATCTTCCTTTATTATAACGGCTGCGTTTTCATCAAAACGGATGTATGTTCCGTCATCACGTCTGATGCCTGTTGCTGAACGAACGATTACTGCCTTGACAACATCGCCCTTCTTAACAGTTCCGCCGGGGCTTGCTTTCTTTACGGAAGCAACTACTACGTCACCGATGTTAGCGTACTTTCTGCGTGTACCGCCGAGTACTCTGATGCACATAAGCTCTTTAGCGCCCGTGTTATCCGCAACCTTCATGCGTGTCTGCATCTGAATCATGGATTAATTCTCCTTCCGATAAATTTAAAGTAATAAATTACTTAGCCTTTTCGATGATGTTTACTAAACGCCATCTCTTATCCTTGGAAAGGGGTCTGGTCTCCATAATCTCAACCTTGTCGCCGATTCCGCAGGAGTTGTTCTCGTCATGCGCCTTAAGCTTGATTGTACGCTTAATGATCTTCTTGTAGAGGGGGTGGCGGACATTGTCCTTGATTGCTACTACGATAGTCTTGTCCATCTTATCGCTTACAACCATACCTACTCTGGTCTTTCTTAAATTTCTTTCGCTCAAAGTAAAGTCCTCCTCTCTCTTACTTGTTGTCAGCTGCCAGCTCACGCTCACGCTGAACTGTCTTGACAATTGCTATTTCCTTCTTAACAGCGCCGATTCTCGTAGGATTGTCGAGCTTGTTAACGGCGAGCTGGAAACGGAGGTTGAATAATTCCTGCTTAAGCTCTACGAGCTTCTTGTCGAGCTCCATTTCAGATAACTCTCTGATTTCTTTAACCTTCATTACTGCTCACCTCCTGTTTCCTTAGTTACGAACTTGCACTTGATGGGGAGCTTGTGCATAGCAAGACGCATAGCTTCTCTTGCAGTTTCTTCGGGAACGCCTGCGATCTCGAACATTACACGGCCGGGCTTAACAACGGCTACCCAGTACTCAGGTGAACCCTTACCTGAACCCATTCGGGTCTCGGCAGGCTTCTCTGTGATGGGCTTGTCGGGGAATATCTTTATCCATACCTGACCGCCACGCTTGATGTAACGTGTCATAGCAATACGGGCAGCTTCGATCTGGTTTGATGTGATCCAAGCGGGCTCAAGTGCCTGTAAACCGTATTCGCCGTGGCTGACTACATTACCACGTGTTGCTTTACCGGTCATACGACCTCTCTGTACTCTTCTGTACTTTACTCTCTTCGGAAGCAGCATTAGTCGTTACCTCCCTCTTTTTTCTCAACTCTGGGTCTGCGTGATCTGTTGTCGTTGTTTCTGCGACGGGGCTTTTCTGTTGTTCTCTGTGCAGGAATCTCACCCTTGAGAACTTCGCCCTTGTAGATCCAGACCTTAACACCGATAACGCCGTAAGTTGTGTTAGCTCTTGCAACGCCGTAATCAATGTCTGCTCTTAATGTCTGTAAGGGGATCGTGCCTTCGTGGTAATTCTCGCTTCTTGCGATTTCAGCACCGCCAAGACGGCCGCTTACCATTGTCTTGATACCCTTTGCACCTGACTTCATTGTTCTGCCGATGCAGCTCTTCATAGCTCTTCTGAAAGATACACGCTGCTCTAACTGCATTGCGATGTTCTCTGCTACGAGCTTAGCATTCATATCGGGGTTCTTAACCTCAACGATATTTAAGTTAACGTCCTTGCCGCCTGCGATCTTTGAGATCTCTGCACGGAGCTTTTCAATCTCTGCGCCCTTAGCACCGATAAGCATACCGGGCTTTGCGGTAAGAATGTGAATCTTGATCTTGTTGTCTGATGAACGCTCGATCTCAACCTGAGCAATACCTGCTGCTCTTGAAAGCTGCTGGTCGGACTTTTCGCCGTTTGCTCTTGTGAGCATTCTCTTGTTCATGATATAGTCACGGATTTTGTAGTCTTCAACGAGTGTATCGCCAAAAGTTGCCTTGCCGGCAAACCAACGGGAATCCCAATCTTTGATAACTCCGACTCTGAGACCGTGCGGATTAACTTTCTGTCCCATTGTACTCCTCCTTATTCAGCTTCTTTTACAACCAGAACGATGTTGGAAGTTCTCTTGAGAATACGATGTGCTCTTCCGTGATCCTTATGTCTGATTCTCTTTAAAGTAACGCCGGCGCCAACGTGGCAGCTTGAAACATAGCACTTGGAAAGATCCATTGAGTGATTGTTCTCTGCGTTTGCCATTGCTGACTTGAGGAGCTTCTGTAAAGGCTCGCTCGCTGACTTGGGTGTGTGCTTGAGGATCGCCATAGCCATGTCGCAGGGCTTGTTTCTGATAAGATCAAGAACAACGCCAACCTTGCGGGGAGATATGCGAACCTGTCTGAGTTCTGCTCTTGCCTCCATTGATGTCTCCTCCTTACTTACTTGTTTTGCTTCCTGCATGACCCTTGTAGGTTCTTGTAGGAGCGAATTCGCCCAGCTTGTGACCTACCATGTCTTCAGTCACATATACGGGAACGTGCTTTCTGCCGTCGTGTACAGCAAATGTATGTCCGACGAAATCAGGGAATATTGTGCTTGAACGGCTCCAGGTCTTGAGAACTTTCTTCTCGCCTGCTTCGTTCATAGCGAGCACTCTCTTCATGAGCGCTTCCTGCACATAAGGTCCCTTCTTGATACTTCTGCTCATTGTATAATTTCCTTTCAAGTGGATTGCAAGTTAATATGCGGCGGATTCTTTACTGCTATGCCGCAAACGCCGCACTTATTAACAACGACTTGTAGTAGTTATTACTTGCTGTTTCTTCTCTTAACGATGAACTTGTCTGTGCTCTTGCCGATCTTTCTGGTCTTATAACCGAGAGCGGGCTTGCCCCAGGGAGTTACAGGGCCGGGACGACCAACGGGTGACTTACCTTCACCACCGCCGTGGGGGTGGTCGTTCGGGTTCATTACAGAACCTCTTACTGTAGGTCTTACGCCCATGTGACGAACACGTCCTGCCTTACCGTAGTTAACGTTCTCGTGGTCGAGGTTTGATACAACACCGATAGTAGCCATGCAATTATCGGATACGTTTCTTAACTCACCGCTGGGAAGTCTTAACAGAGCGTAGCCGTTTTCCTTAGCCATGAGCTGTGCCATGTTACCTGCGGAACGAACGAGCTGACCGCCCTTACCGGGATAAAGCTCTATATTGTGAATAACCGTACCTACGGGGATGTCAGCAAGTGCAAGTGCGTTACCGGGCTTGATGTCAGCGTCGGAACCGCTTCTTACCTTGTCGCCTACGTTCAGACCGTCGGGAGCGATGATGTATCTCTTCTCGCCGTCCTCGTACTGAATCAGTGCGATGAATGCTGAACGGTTGGGGTCGTACTCAAGAGTCATAACCTCAGCGTCCATACCGAGCTTGTTTCTCTTAAAGTCGATTACACGATATTTTCTTCTCTGTGCGCCGCCCTTGTGTCTTACAGTGATTCTACCGTAGCTGTTACGGCCGGAGTTCTTCTTGAGTGACTCAAGCAGGCTTCTCTCGGGCTCAACCTTTGACAGAACGCTGTAGTCGGTAACAGTCATACCTCTGCGACCGGGGGTGACAGGTTTATAAGTCTTAATAGCCATTTATATCACTCCTTTATATCATTCCGTCGAAGAACTCGATTGTCTTAGAGCCTTCAGCGAGAGTTACAACAGCTTTCTTCCAAGCGGGTGTGTAACCTTCGTTTCTGCCCATTCTCTTCATTACGCCACGGCAGTTTACTGTGTTTACCTTAGCAACCTTAACACCGGGGAAGAGAGCCTCGACAGCCTTAGCTATCTCGATCTTGTTGGAGTCCTTGGCAACCTTGAAAGTGTACTTGCCCTGAGTAAGCATTTCCATGCTCTTCTCTGTAATAACGGGCTTTAAAATGATGTCATAAGCGAGCTTTGCCATTATGCGTACACCTCCTCGATAGTAGCAACGGCATCCTTAACAACGATGAACTTGTTGTACTTTAAGATGTCGTATACGTTAAGAGTGTTGGCCTGAGTTGTCTTTACGCCGGGAATATTAGCGGCGCTCTTGATAACCTTTTCGTCAACGCTGTTGAGAACGATAAGTGCCTTGTCAGCGCTGAGAGCCTTTAACATGTTAACGATTGTCTTTGTCTTGAATTCGTCAGCTGTGATAGAATCAACAACTATCATGCTGCCGTCCTGCACCTTAGCTGAAAGCGCAGACTTTAATGCAAGTCTCTTTACCTTTTTATTTAAAGAGTATGTGTAGCTTCTGGGCTTGGGGCCTAAAGCAACACCGCCGTGTGTCCACTGGGGAGCTCTGGTAGAACCCTGTCTTGCGTGACCTGTGCCCTTCTGACGCCAAGGCTTTTTACCGCCGCCGCTTACTTCTGTTCTTGTAAGCGTTGACTGTGTACCCTGACGCTGATTTGCCAGGTAATTTACCACTGCTGCGTGCATAACAACTGTGTTCGGCTCAATACCGAAAATGTTGTCATTAAGCTCAAGGTCGGACACAACAGCTCCTGTCATATCATATACTGATACTTTTGCCATGATGATCCTCCTCCTTACGCTTTCTTAACCGCATCGGTAATGCACACAACTCCGCCCTTAGGACCGGGAATAGCACCCTTGATTGCGATAAGATTGTTTTCTGCATCGATCTTAACGATAACGAGATTCTGAACTGTTACGTTCTCAGCACCCATGTGACCTGCCATGCCCTTGCCCTTGAATATTCTCGAGGGAGATGAGCAAGCGCCCATAGAACCTGCCTGTCTTACAACAGGACCTGTACCGTGAGTTTCCTTCAGTCTGTGCTGGTTGTGACGCTTGATAGCGCCCTGGAAGCCCTTACCCTTGCTAACGCCGCTTACGTCGATAACGTCGCCTGCTGCGAATACGTCAGCCTTCAGAACGTCGCCAACGTTTACGTTGCTGATGTCGTCTAATCTGAACTCCTTGAGAGTTCTCTTGAAGGGGAGGTCATTCTTCTTGAAGTGACCTGTCATGGGCTTGTTTGTGTGCTTCGGTGATACATCGCCGAAACCAAGCTGAACTGCTTCATAGCCGTCATTCTCAGCTGTCTTGAGCTGTGTTACAACACAAGGACCTGCTTCGATAACGGTAACAGGAACTACTTTTCCTGCTTCGTCGAAAATCTGAGTCATTCCGATTTTCTTTCCGATTAAACCCTTAGTCATGGTTTAAATCCTCCTGTTTAGGTTATTGGTCGGTTTCCCGACTTGACCACCGACACCGATATTGTTTCGGGTTTCCGGTGCCGAAGGTTATTGGTTGGCTTTACGCCAACATAACTCGCTATGGCTTACGCTTCCATAGTCATTTCCACACCTGCGGGAAGTTCGAGGCTCTGCAGAGCTTCAACTGTCTTGTTGGTGGGGCGGATTACGTCGATAAGACGCTTGTGAGTTCTCATTTCGAACTGCTCACGGCTGTCCTTGTACTTGTGTACGGCTCTCAGGATCGTTATTACTTCCTTGTTTGTGGGAAGCGGAATAGGACCTGCAACTCTTGAACCTGTACGCTTGGCTGTTTCAACGATCTTTGCAGCAGCTGCATCAACTGTTGCGTGCTCGTAGCCCTTGAGCTTGATTCTCACTTTTTCCTTAACTGCCATTCTTGTTTCTCCCTTTCATAAGATTTTCGGGGGAAAGATACGGTTTGCGGTATCTATAAAACATACCGTGCCGGGTGTTTCGTATGCTCTCATATAAAACAGGATCTTTTCCCACGGGGGTATCAACCTTATTGCTAACCCTTCCCGTCTTGACGGGAGAACGATCCCAAACTTATATAAAGCACCGAAAACCGCTTTGCAAAGCCGTTTTCGCCCATTCACTGGACATACTCCGTCTGAATTACCGGCATAGCCGCAACCTCAGACATCACAGCATATCATTGCAGTACGCTTTCACGCGCAAGAATTATTATACAGCATTACGATGCGGAATACAAGCCTTTTTTAAAAATTTTCAGATAGAATTTGCAGTTAAAAATCTCCGCATTTTTGTGCATATTGACTAATCGGTTTTATGCTATTATTTCCGTTCCGCCTGCCTGTATTCGTTAATTTTTCTGCCGCTTATTTATAATGCTTTGGTGCGTAGTGCCGCAGAGCTTCCATCGGGTATATAAAACTGCAAAAAAACTGAGGGCAGGTAACACTACCTGCCCTCAGTTTGTAGAAAAAGTATGTTTTTGAAACAAACTTCTGATTTATTATCCCTATCCCCTTTAGGACACTCTGATGGCTTTGCCTCGTGCAAAGCTTGGTGTGTCCTTATTTCGGCATCCATGCCGAACTGCCCCCTTTCCCCCGTGAAAGGCTGTGTATGCTTTGTTGGCTCTGCATCGTGCAGAGCCTTCGTGCATACACGCCTGGCATCCGTGCCGGGGGCTATATTACTGGGGCTACCGCCCCTAGACCCTGTCGGGGGCTACGCCCCTGCGACCCCGTTTTTATATAATCAAGAGGTTTATCGACAGTCTGTACGCCGATGAGATGATTGTCGGCGTTTTTGTTTGTGGGGGATTAGGCTTAATAGGACGGAAAACATATTTTTAGGAGCGAAAGCTCCCTTATGCGAAAAAATCGCATAAGGGAGCTTTTTGTTATGCTTATTCGCCGTTGTAAAGCTCGTAGTAGGTCAGGGCATCTTTCATAAAATGCTCGGTCACGTTGAAGTAATCTGCTAATTGCCAAAGCTCTGTAAGGCCGCTTCTGATAGCTTTTATAAGCGTTCTTCTGGTGAACGTGTGGGTCACAGCCCACGCTGTAGCACGGCGTTCGCATCTGCCACGGGGAATGACGGGGCAGGTTGCGTCATAGAAGGCGCCGGTCATGCAGTGTCCGAGCTCGTGGACGGTTTTTTCTTTTCGGTCGGCTATACTTTTCACTTTATGAGGGTCTATGGCGATAATGCACATACCGTCGGTGCATTGGCTCATAGCGCCCTGTTTGCCCTTCATACGCATATCTACAATAAGTATATCGTTATCCTGTGCGGTTTTTATAAGCTGTTCCAATTATCATTGCCCTCCCTTCAGAGCATTGCATCGGTTTACTTCTTTCCGTCCTTTTCTTTGCTGCGGCGAAGCTCAAGCTGGAGCATAGCAAGACGTTTTACATCGTCGAGTACATCGTCGTCTATTTCGGTTTCACCGAAAAGTGCGAATTTAAGGCGGGGGTCGGATACCCTTGCGGTATCGCCGCTCATAAGAAGTGTGTCTGTGTCTGTGCCGAAATATTCGGCTATTTTCAATAACGTGGCGAACGGCGGCTCACGCTTTCCTGTTTCGTAAAGGCTGTATGCCTGCTTGGTTACACCGAGATATTCGGCTACCTGCGCCTGCGACGCACCTTTTGCTTTACGAAGCTGTTTTATCCTCTCGGAAAATGCGCCTGAAACTGTGCCGGAGTTTTTGCTCATTTAAGGTTCATCCTTTCATATTGACGTTCTGTTGTCTGAAATAATTATAACAACATTGTGTTGAATTGTCAATAAAAGAAACAAAGTGTTGTCAAAGATTGTTGCAGTTCAACGAAAATGAAGAAATTGCGCTACAAACAGTTGACAAATAGTCCTGCGTGTGCTATCATTATGACAACGGAAAGTTGCAACAGCTTTCACGGTTATCATTTTTGAAACGCTTGATAATTCCTTTAAAGGCTATTATAGCGTATTTTGTGTACTAAAAAACGTACACAATTCCGAAAATGAAGAAAAAATCAAAAAAACGGAGGGGATATATGTACAGATGCTTAAGATGCGGAGGAACGTATGACAGCAATGAGTTGACACGGACGCTTCAGTACCGTGGAGAATATCAGGGAACGGCTGCATATGAAACCGAGAGGAGCTGTCCTGCCTGCGGGTACGATGTTGAGTATTGCGGAGAGTGGAGCGACGACGGGTACGATTATGACGAACTGTTATAATCAAGGCGAAAACGGTCAGGAAGGGGGGATATACACGGAAAGAAGAAGGGGCATAGAAATCACTCAGGAAATTCTTGATAAAATCAGTCACTGTATCGAGCTTGGGTACAGCGATGTGCAGACAGCGGAATTGCTCGGCATACATCGCACAACGCTGAGAAACTGGAAGCTGACGCACGATGAGATAAGGAGATTATATCAAAGTGACGGACAAGACGGTGACGAGGAGAGAAAAAAGCAGGTCGAGGAGGCATTGCTGAAGCGTGCGATAGGATACACGCAGACGGAAATCACAAGGCAGGTCGGAAAGGACGGGAAGCTGGGTGTTGTCAAAACGGTTGAAAAGCAGGTGATGCCAAGCACAACGGCGCAGATCTTCTGGCTGAAGAACAGATGCGGTTACGAGTGGGACGGCGGCGTGGTTGACGATGAGGAAAACGAAGGAGGAGTTGTGGTGATACCCGAGGCGAGAACAGAGAATGAGGGTGAGTTCTGATGAGGGGTGAAGGGGAACGGGAGAGCGGTTATATGGCAAGGGTGGTGAGGGGAGAGTTGTGGCAGGGATTGTGATTGCTTAGAAGTTTTGAAGATAGCACTCCTATTAATTTCAATCCCCACCGTCTTGACGGCAGAGCGACTTAGTAATTATAAAAGTCGGATATATCACATAAAAACGCTGTAATATTTAGGCTTGTGGCTTGCCGTCAAGCCACCTCCCTTTGACAAGGGAGGCAAGGACATGGTGCTGAGCGAGGGGATAGTGCGGTTTTGGAAGGGTTGGTGCGGCAATCCCTCCGGTAGTCGCCCGAATTTTTTCGGTCGACAGCACCTCACCTTTGACAAGGGAGGCGAGGACATGGTGCGGGGCGAGGGAGGATGTGGTTTGGGGAGGGTTGTGGGGATGGTGGGCAGGTGATAGATTTACAGAAAAACGGGAGGTGTTGCTGAGATGAAGGATAACGATGTAAAAGGCGGAAGGAGGGTGGTATGGTCGCCGCAGGAACGGCAGGCGGAGTTTATGCAAAGGGGAGAGTATGAGGCTTTGTACGGGGGTGCCGCCGGTGGAGGTAAGTCTGACGCACTTCTGGCGGAGGCGCTCAGGCAGGCGGATAAGGCTTGCTACAGGGGGATAATTTTCAGGAAAACGTATCCGCAGCTGACGGAGCTTGAGGACAGGTCGCAGACGCTTTATAAAGGTGCATATCCTGCGGCGAGGTACAACAAGACCAAGCACTGCTGGAGCTTTCCGTCCGGGGCTAAAATCTATTTCGGGGCGATGCAACATAAGAAAGACAGGCTTAACTATCAGGGCAAGCATTATGACTTTGTGGGGTTCGATGAACTGACGCAGTTTTCCTTTGATGAATACAGTTATATGTTTTCGAGAAACAGGCCTGGCGGAAAAGGCACGAGGGTGTACATCAGAGCCACGGCGAATCCGGGCGGACCGGGTCATTCGTGGGTAAAGCAAAGGTTTATAACGGCAGGCGAGCCGATGAAACCGATAATAGAAGAACATAAGGTGAAAAAGCCCGACGGGGCGGAGATAATCATTAGAAAATCGAGAGTGTTCATACCGGCAAGCGTATTTGACAATAAGGAGCTGTTGCGAAACGACCCTGAATATCTTGCGAGCCTGTCTATGCTTCCGACCGCCGAGAAAAAGGCACTTCTGTACGGGGATTGGAACAGCTTTACGGGGCAGGTTTTCACCGAATGGAGAGATGACCCTGAGCATTATTGCGACAGAAGATGGACGCACGTCATAGCGCCGTTTGAGATACCTCGACACTGGGAGATAGTGAGGGGATTTGATTTCGGGTATACAAGGCCGTTTTCGGTAGGGTGGTATGCGGTGGATACCAAAGGGTGCATCTACAGGATAAGGGAATACTACGGCTGTACGGATAAGGCAAATGAGGGCATAAGGCTTGAGCCGTCGGTAATTGCCGAGAATATCAGAAAAATAGAGCGTGACGATCCGAATATAAGAGGGAGAAATGTGTATGGGGTCGCAGATCCTTCAATATTCGATAAAAGCCGTGGGGAAAGCGTCGCCGACCTTATGGCACGGTCGCCTAACTTTATAATCTGGTCGCCGGGGGACAACGCAAGAATATCGGGTAAGATGCAGTACCACAACAGGCTGGCGTTCAACAGTGACGGGGAGGCGATGTTCTATTGCTTCAACACCTGCAGAGAGTTTATCAGGACTATTCCTGCGCTTATGTATGACGAAAAGAACGTGGAGGATATTGACACAACGATGGAGGATCACATATATGACGAATGCAGGTATGTCCTCATGGAGCATCCTATTGCCGCACCGGTAAAGCGTGGTGAGGTTCCTGCAGGTGACGATCCTCTCGAACAGAGAAAGCCCGAAAGGGCGGAATCGTTCTATATGATGTGATTATGAAAGGAGAAATATGAAGAAAATCGGTAAGGAGCAGGTGCGTAAGGCAAGGCAGACGCTTGCAAAGTATAAGGAGGGGAAGGCGGTACTCGACAAGAGAATCGTGTCAAACGAGCAGTGGTGGAAATTAAGGCACTGGGGCGAAATAGGCTATGACAAGGACGATACAAGTCCTATGCCGGCATCGGCGTGGCTGTTCAACTCGTTGGCAAATAAGCACGCTGCCGCTATGGACAATATACCTGAGCCTGCGGTGCTTCCGAGAGAAAAAAGCGACGAGGAGGTCGCAAAGCAGTTATCGCTGATACTTCCTGCGATACTTGAACGCTGTGATTACGAAAAGCTGTACAGCGACGGCTGGTGGTACAAGCTCAAGAACGGCAGTATGTGTACGGCTGTTGTATGGGACCCTGACGCTGACGGCGGTATGGGGGATATAGCGATAAGAAACGCAGATATTCTGAATCTGTTCTGGGAGCCGGGCATAAAGGATATTGAGGAGAGTGCAAACCTTTTCTATGTGACGCTTGTTGACAGTGAACGGCTGAATCTGATGTATCCTGAACTTTTGGGGGAAGATACCGAAAGCGTTGCGGGCGGTACTGAAAACGTGGAAAAGTACAAAACGGAGGATAAGACGGACGACAGTGCTAAGGTCGAAGTCGTCGACTGGTACTACAAGAAAACGATAAACGGCAGGAAACAACTCTGCTACTGTAAATTCTGCGGCGACAGGGTGATATATTCGAGTGAGGACGATGAAAGCTGTGCCGACGGATTCTATAAACACAGCCGTTATCCCTTTGTTATGGATACGCTGTTTGTGCAGGAGGGAACTCCGTGCGGATTCGGCTACATAGATGTTATGCGTGACGCACAGATGTATATAGATAAGCTGTCGCAGGTCGTTCTTGAGCATACGGTGATGATGAGCAGAAAGAGATATTTTATCCGACAGAACAGTGCGGTGAACGAAGCCGAATTTGCCGACATGAAAAATAGATTCGTTCACGTTGCGGGAAATCTCGGCGATGAGGATATAAGGGAAATAAAGGCGGAGCCGCTGGACAGCTCGGTGATGAATGCACTGAGTTTAAAAATAGACGAACTGAAGGAAACGAGCGGAAACAGGGATTTTTCTCAGGGGTCGGTTTCAAACGGCGTTACGGCGGCAAGCGCCATTGCGGCTTTACAGGAGGCAGGAAGCAAGCTGTCGAGGGATATGATAAAGGGAACGTATTTTGCGTTTCAGCAGGTGTGCTATCTTATAATAGAACTGATAAGGCAGTTCTATGATGCGCCGAGGAGCTTCAGGATAACCGGGGGATATGACGCTTTTGACAACTCTGCCATAAAGGAGCAGAGCAGGGAACTTTTCGGGGTACAGCTTGGGACAAAGAAGCCTGTCTTTGATATAGTATGTACGGCATCGAAGAAATCGCCGTTTTCCAAAGCTTCGCAGAATGAACTTGCAAAGCAGCTTTTTCAGCTTGGATTTTTCAATCCGGAAACGGCGGTGCAGGCACTGGGCTGTCTTGCAATGATGGACTTTGAGGGAAAAGAAGAAATTGAGCGTGTGATTAGGGATAACGCAGGAATGAACGAGGTGAAGATATGACAAGAGTAAGAATAGACAAGTCGGGTCTTGGCAGGGATATTTATATCACGGGACACTGTGCGAACGAAAACAGCGGGTCGGCAGAGGCTACGCTTGTATGTGCGGCAATGACAACGCTTGCGCAGACGATAGCGCAGAATGTTTTTGACAGCGAGGACACGGGGGATACCGATATTATTGATGTTACGCTGAGAAGCGGTCAGGCGGTCATAAGCTATGTGACGGATGACGACGGGCTGAACACGGCGGTTGACGGAATATGCAAGGGGTTTGATATGCTGGAGGAAAACTATCCGGAATATGTATCCTGCTACAGAAGTGAGAGGTAAATATGGAAGCGACAGAGAATGTGCAGGCGACAGATAACGGTATAGAAAACGCTGAAACAAGCGAAGAAGTAAAGGTACAAAAGAGTGAAGAAAGCCTGAGCGAAAACAATAAACCTGATGAAGCCGAAAAAGAACAAAACGAGGATAAGGCGGAGCTTTTCAGGCAGGCGGTGCTTAAGTCAAAGCGTGAGAGGGCGGCAAGGGCAGAACGGATATTGGGCCTTGTGGCACAGTTTTGCGGAGCGGATAAATGCGACTATGACGGAATAGAAAATGCGGTATCCGAGAGGAACTTCGAGCGGTGCAGAAGAAACGATATGGAGTACAGGCTGGAGCGGTGGCAAAAGGAAAGCGAGGAGGTAAAGCAGATGTATCCTCAGTTTGACCTTGCGAAAGAAATGAGTGACAGAAGATTCTTTTCGCTGTGCTATAAGGGCGTGGGGCTTGAGGAGGCTTATCTTATCGTGCATAAGGACGAACTTTTTACCGCCGCAATGGAATATGCGGCATCTGAACTTATGAGAAGCGGTGCGTTCTGTAAAAGCGACAGAATGAAGGAGGGCGCGCTGTCACCTGCGGGAGAGGTTACGAAAAGCGAGAAAAGCCTGTCTAAAAATGAGCGGAAGGAGCTTATCAGACGGACGGAGAGAGGGGAAAGAGTGGTGCTTTAATCGTTTATGAATGATGAAGAAGGGGGTGAGACATGAATATTGCAACGGGAGGGCAGGCGGGAAATTAAAAAAGCCGCAGCCGCATGGGGAAAAGTTTTGCGGCAGGAATAAACGATAAGAAAAAACGATAAGAAAATTGAAAGATGACGGTATCAGCCGTCGGGAAAGGAAATCTATATGAAGAAAAGAGAAGTTAAATTAAATCTGTTCGATGTACAGACAACAGGACAGGCAAGTCTGTCCGCCGAGATGAAAACGTTCTATGAGAACACGCTGATAGATATGGCAGAGCCTAAGCTGGTGCATGACCGCTTTGCAGACAAATATCCGATACCCAAGAATAACGGCAAGACGATAGAACTGAGAAAGTACAGCTCGCTTGCAAAGGCGACAACGCCGCTTGTCGAGGGCGTTACACCTGCGGGAAATATGCTGTCGGTAACAGCTAAGACAGCAACGGTGAATCAGTACGGCGACTATATCAAGCTGTCGGATATGCTGGAGCTTACCGCAATAGACAACAATGTAGTGCAGTCAACAAAGCTGCTCGGCAGTCAGTCGGGAAGAACGCTTGACACGATAACAAGAGAGATAGTTAACGCAGGAACGAATGTTATATATGCCTGCGGTAAGGACGGGGGCGAGGTGCTGTCAAGAGATGAACTCGGCAAGGACTGCGTTTTATCGGTGGATACGGTATTCCGTGCCGCCGCACAGCTTGAGAGCATGAATGCAGACGGAATAGACGGGGAGAGCTATGTTGCGATAATTCACCCTTATGCCGCCTATGATCTTATGAGAAGTGCGGAGTGGGTCGATGTGCATAAGTATGCCGATCCCGAAAGCATATTCAAGGGTGAGATAGGCTCGCTCGGCAATGTGAGATTTGTAAAAAGCACGGAGGCGAAGATATTTGCCGATGAAAGCTGTCCGCAGTTCTATCAGCTGACCTCCGACGCAAATTTCCTTGAGGGAAAGGACTATTATACGAAGTCGGGCGACAGCTATCAGAAGGCAAGCGTTTCGGCAGGCGGTCAGGTCACAGCCTCGACGTATTATGAGAAGAAGGCACTTGCGGTGTTCTCTACACTGGTTATAGGAGCGCACGCTTATGCGGTGACGGACGTTGCCGGCGGCGGTCTTCAGCACATAGTAAAGCAGCTCGGCTACGGTGACGATCCTCTGAACCAGAGAGCAAGCGTGGGCTGGAAGGCGGTACGCACAGCCGAGATACTTACGGATGAGTATATGGTGAGAATAGAAAGCTGTTCTCCTGTTTATTCGGAAAAGACGAGCGCAAATTAAAGCCGGTAAAGGAAAACCGGAATAAGCGGCACAGGGTCACTGCAGGGTATGGTGACAGCAACGGCGGTGCGGGAGGGTAAGGGGAATAATATTGTAAAGGAGAAATATATGAAAGAAAATTTAACTGAGCTTGTGGCGGTAAGGTTGTTCAAGGACAACGACAAGTACAACTCGGATGTGTTTGTATCGGTGAACTGCAACAATTATCTTATACGCAGAGGTGAAACGGTGATGGTGCCGTTGTTCATAAAAAAGGAACTGGACAGAGCAGAGCTTCAGAGAAAGAGAGCGGAATACTACCGTGATGAAGGCTGGAAGCAGTCGCTGATAGTGCAGGAGGGCAAGTGATGACGGTAAAAGAAGTCATTGAAACGGTTGACGCGCTGCGACCGAACGAGATTGCCGCAGAGGACAAGAGAAAGTGGCTTTATGAGCTTGAAAGCAGGATATATGAGGATCTGTATGTTACGCACGAGCATGAGGGAATCGGGTTTACCGATACGGAAAAGATACTGAGCGACGGTACAACGGAGCTATTCATAAAGGCTCCGCACGATGAGATATACATTCTTTATCTTTGCTCGCTTATAGATTTTTACCATGCGGAGTATGAGAGATATGCCAATGACAACGCTCTGTTTGAGGCTTTGTATGAAAGCTGCTGCCGTTTCTGGAACAGCAGGCATATTTCGTGCGTGAGAACCGAGATCACGGGATAGGAGGAAGAACTTGGCGGTAAGAGAAATAACGGGTGGTACGGAAAGTGCCGTAAAGTTCGGCGGTATCGATCGCTCGAACGGTACGCCGCTTGGATACTGGCAGGAGCTGTACGGTATGGATTTTACCGCTTTTCCTGCACTTAAAACGGTAAAGCCGTTTTCGTACAAGGCGTTGGCTGACGGTATAACGGGGTATACCGTAAAAAACGGAGAGATAGTATACACAAAGGCGGACGGTATATATATTTCGGGAGTGAAAACGGCGGTAAATCTCAGCGCAGGGGAAAAACAGCTTGTGTCACTGGGAGCATACATACTGATAATGCCGGACGAGGTGCTTGTAAATACCGCTGATACGCCTGTAAGCGTGCGGTATACTGCAAAGCCGGCGCTTTCAGGCACACTGTTCGAATATAATCAGAACCAGACACGGCCTACGGTTTCTATATACAAGCTGTTGTATCTTGATGTGCCTGAGGAAAGCGTAGCGCTGTCAAGCTACAGCGTTGGCGATATGGTCAGGATAGATTATGAATACGGCGGAAAGAAACAGTACCTGTCTGCATTGATAAGCTCGGTGGGAAAGGAAAGATACAGCATGAGCGGGTGCGTGTCGATTAACTTCGACACGAGTGCGTACAGTGATACCTATTATTTTTATACGGAAAAGCGGAAGATGGACAGATTCAGGGTGTCTAATATAAAGAATGCGGTCATAAGCTGTCCGATACCGAAGATGGATTTTATAACAGAGCATAACAACAGGCTGTGGGGGTGTTCGTCGGCAAATCGTGAAATATACTGTTCAAAGCTCGGAAGTGCTACGGAGTGGGGAAGCTATGACGGCATCTCAACTGACGCATGGGCGGCAACGGTAGGGTCTGACGGGGATTTCACCGGAGTATGCGTGTACGGGGGTAGTGTACTGTTCTTTAAGGAAAATGTCGTCCATATTGTCTACGGCACACGAGCGTCAAACTTCACGCTAAGCACCGTAAAGCTAAGAGGCGTTCAGAAGGGCAGTGACGGCTCGCTGTGCATATCGGACGGACTGCTTTATTATAAGGCACCTGAGGGGATATTCAGCTTTAACGGTTCTGCATCGGTGAGGATCGACGCAAAGCTGGGTGATGATATTACCGATACGGCGGTGATGACGGCAAACGGAAGATATGTCGTTATGTGTGCGGCTGACAAAACGGTGTATTATTATGACAAGCGCTACTCGGCGTGGTACACAAGACAGCTTGCGGATGTAATCTCGGCACACGAGATAAACGGCAGGCTGTATGCTGTTACCCGTGACAGCAATAAAAAGATGAGGCTTGTAATGCTTGTCGGAGACGACAGCGGTTATACGGACAGTGACAGGAGTGAATTTTCTGCGGTCAGCGGCGAACTTGGCAGGGGAAGCATATTCAGAATATATAAAAAGCTGAGAATGTCGCTGTATCACAAAAAGCAGGACAATGAGACGCTTGAACTGTCGGCATATATAAGCACTGACGGCGGAGAATGGAAGAAGGTATATGAGCTTTGGGGTGAAAAGGGTAATGGCGAAGAAATAGCTGTCGCTCCGGTAATACCGCTCAGAAGCAGAAAGATAAGAATAAAGATATGCGGCAAAGTAAGCGGTGACGCTTATGCAACGCTGTACGGCATATATCTTGACAGTGAAAAGGGAAGTGAGATAAGTGGATAATCTGAATATAAGCTTTGCTCCCGATAAATCTGCGGAAGACAAAGGGCGGATAAATGCGGTTGAGGATTATCTGTCACTACTTACCGAAAGGATAAAATTCTGTCTTAACGGCATAGATGAGAATATTGCGCAGAAATCTGACGGCGAAGAGGAAAAACAGCTTATTTACAGTACGATTGCGGATGAAGTGGGGCAGTTCACCAATACCGACAGAAATTGCGAGGTGTTCAACGACTACGAAAACAATGTTGCATCAGCGTACTATTCTCATGCCGAAGGGTATATGACTACAGCGAGCGCTCCGTACAGCCATGCGGAAGGAAGCAACACTGTAGCATCCAATCTATCCTGTCATGCAGAAGGCAGTGGAACGACCGCTTCGGGAAATTGTTCTCATGCTGAAAATATGGGTTGTATCGCAAGCGGCAGTAACTCACACGCTGAGGGGTATCATACTATAGCACGGGGAGAGCATTCGCACGCATCGGGAAGTCACACAATTGCGGGAATGGAGGTCTTTTCACTCGGAAGGTATAACAAAAAGGCTGAAGATGTGGCACTTGTTGTCGGTAACGGCTGGGGAAACGATAGCCATGAATATAGGAGCGACGCCCTGACGCTTGACTATAGCGGTAATCTGCATATATCCGGAAAGCTGACGGCTGACGGGGGTGTCGGCTATGTCATTCCTACAGCTACTGCCGATACTCTCGGTGGGGTGATGATTGGCGATAACATTAATGTATCGGACAGCGGTACAATATCGGTGAATCTGTCGGCATACCTGAAAAACACAGATATAGCGGACTGGGCAAAAGCTGAAAGCAAGCCTGCGTATACGGCAAGCGAGGTCGGAGCGGCGACAGCGGCAGATATTACTGCGGCGGTGAACGCTGTCGAGATCGGCGGTAGCAATCTGCTGTATGACAGTACGGGGAACATCAAAAACGGCTGGAGCGGTACTACGGTGATAAATGTCGGGGGCGGAATATCCGGTAACAGCCTTGCAATATCCAGAACAGGCTATTCCGGAAATGCAAGATATTTCGGCATAAGCAAGCGGCACTTTCTGACGGATTTCAACGTCGGCACAAGCTACACTCTGTCGGCGTGGATAAAGGTCAGAAGCAATGTCGGGCTTGACGCAAGCGGGTATGTAATGGCAAGATTTCGCTCGGCAGATGATAAAAAGCTGTATGCCCTGTCGCTGACGGTGGGGGTCGATACTGTTAAAGACAAGTGGCTCTACTATAAAAAAACGTGGACGATAAATGACAGCGACATAGCGAAGCTCGAATGCGTGGCGCTTGCGCTTGATAAAAACGGCATGATTGAGGCTTGCAACATCAAGCTCGAAAAAGGCACTAAGGCTACGGACTGGTCGCCTGCGGCCGAAGAGGACACGGAACGTATCGCAAGCCTTGAAGCAAGGGTTGCGGCACTTGAGGCTATGGCGGTATCGGGAGGTGAGGTATAATGCTTGATTTTGGAAAGTGGATAGTCGAGGTCGCTGTGAACGGCGTTAAGAGCGGCAGCTTTGACAGGGCTTGGGCGGCTATGCAGCTTGGCAATCATTACAGCCGTGACAGGATAACGGCGGAGGATATTGCGAGGTTTGATGAGGAGATGAATGAGTTTGAGGCAAAGATGAACGAGGCGGATAATACGGAAATTTACGAGGAGGTTATATGAGCGAAAAACAGAAAAACAAGGATAAGGACAGCACTCCGGTATATAAGAGCAGATACGGCGACGCACTGAAAAACAATCTTGCAAAGGTTATGGCAAAGAAGAATTTCAGTTATGACGCAGATAAGGACAAGCTGTTCTCACAGTATAAGAACAGCTATGAAAAATCGGGCAGAACAGCTATGCGTAACACGATGGGGAATGCGGCATCGCTTACGGGCGGATACGGTAACAGCTATGCGGTCACGGCAGGTCAGCAGGCATATAACAGCTATATGTCAAAGCTCAGCGATAAGATTCCCGAACTTGAACAGAGGGCGTATGAACGTTATAAGGATGATGAGGAAAGTGCGTATAAGCGACTCAATACGCTTATAGGGCTTGAGAAGTCGGACTACGGAAGATACCGTGACAGCGTTGACGATTATAACACAAACAGGAATTTTGAATATAATAAAAGTAAGGACGCTCTGGCACAGCGTAATTTGCAGGCGCAGTTTGAACGGGATAATTACGAGAACGACAGGGATTATAACCGCAGGGTATATGAAAACAACAGGGATTATAAACGTAGGGTGAGCGAAAATGACAGGGATTATGCTCAGAAGGTGTATGACAGCGACCGCAATTATCAGATAAAACTGAACAACTCGCTGAAAGACGCTGTGGAGAATGAGGAAACCGACAGTACGAAATTTTCGCCGAGTGACGCTTATGATTTTATCAGCAAGTACGGGGATAAAATCTATACGGATGAAGAGTATATCGAGGCACTTTATCAGCTTTACGGTGATAAGGAGGGCTTCTTTGACTGGGTGGAGCAGATGGAGATACCCGGTGACACAAAGGGCACAACGTATCTTGAACTGTTGTATGATATACATCCGGAGATTAGGCCGTCAACGTTTAAGAAAATGGGTATGCCCGATGATGAACTTATAAGAAGAACCGCAACAGGCGGCGGAGCTACGCCTCCTCATTCCCAGAGCTTCTGGTGGTTAAATCAGGGGATGACCAAAAAGTAAAAAAGTGAAAGCAAAGGAGGGGGAAATATGAGCAGGATACAGATAATTATTGACAGCATAGCAGGTGCTGTCGGAGCGGTGCTGGGATTTATGTACGGTGAGGTAAACGGCTTGTTCCGTGCGCTTATCGCTTTTATGATCCTGGACTATGTGAGCGGTGTGCTTGTGGCGATAGCGGAGAAGAAGCTGTCAAGTGCGGTAGGCTTCAAGGGGATAGCGAAAAAGCTGCTGATACTTGTGTTCCTGTCGGTAGGTCATATCGCAGACACCTATGTGCTTGGCGGTGTGCCTGTCGCCATGACGGCGGTAATGCTTTTCTATATCGCTAACGAGGGAATCAGCATTGTCGAAAACGCATCGGCACTGGGATTGCCGGTGCCGCAGAAAATAAAGAATGTACTAAGGCAGATAAAAAGTAAAAGCGGGGAGGACGACAGTGAGAACAAAGGGAATTGACATCAGCAGGGCGCAGGAGCAGTTCGATTTTACGGCGGCTGTGTCGGCAGGCGTGAAGTTTGTAATTATCCGTGCCGGCATACGCACGGATGAGGACACTTACTTCAGACGCAATATCGAGCAGTGCAGAAAACTCGGAATAGATTTCGGCTGTTACTGGTATGTTACAGCGACAGACACGGCGGAGCTTGACAGGCAGATAAATGCGTGCGTCAAGACGATAGGCGATGAAAAGCCGTCATATCCCGTGTTCTGCGACATGGAGGAACAGCGTCAGATTGACAACCTCACAAGCAAGGAAAGAACCGATATGGTGCTTGAGTTCTGCGACAGGCTGAATAAGGCAGGGCTTCCCTCCGGAGTGTATGCAAATCCTGCGTGGCTTGAAAGCTACTATCAGAAGGAACGTATTGTAGGAAAGCGTGATATATGGCTTGCACACTGGACCGAAAGCCCGGATTATCCGAGTAGATATGACTACGGGCAGAAAATGTGGCAGTGGGGCATTGACAGTATCGCAGGCAAGGACGTTGACGGAGATATTTGCTTTGTAGATTATCCTGCGATAACGGCTAAATGGTACAGGGAAAATTGCGGCGAAAAACCCGAAAAAACCGATGATCCCGAAAAGCCCGTGAACGTATTTGAAAAGGGCGACAGCGTAAGGGTGAAGCGTGGTGCAAGGTTTACAAACGGGGTAGAGCCGTATTCTTATGTATATGATACTGTCTATACCGTTCAGCAGGTGTCGGCAAGCGGTAAGGAAACGCTTATAGGCATCGGCTCGGTGCCTACCGGCTGGCTTTATACAGAGAATCTGTACAAGGCAGAAAAGGCGGAAAGCACGGAAAGTAATGGTGCAACGCAGAAATTTGCTGTAGGCGATAAAGTCAAGGTGAATTACGGCGCAAAGACGTATAACGGCGGTTCGCTTGCGTTGTTCGTGTACACGAATGTGTACGAGGTTATGCAGGCAGGCTCGGGTGACAGAGAGGATTATATCGTCATCGGTCAGGGCGGGCAGGTCACTGCGGCGGTAAGAGCGGAGGATCTTACGAAAATATAGCATAAAAATAACGCACAGGCGAACAGCCTGTGCGTTTGTGCTTTTAAAACGTGCTATTATGCTTATCTGTAGGTCGTGAATTCCTGTACCCAGTAATACTTATAAGCATCGTTATATGTGCCGAATGCTACGGCGAGATTTTCAAAATCGGGATTGAGTATATTTTCACGGTGACCCTTGGTGGAAGCCATCCAGCTGTCGACTACTCTCTGTGCGGTGGGCTGACCTGAGCCGAGATTTTCTCCGACGGAGCAGAACTTACACCAAAGCTCATCATCGCTGTAGCCGTATATGGTCTTGAAGTTTGAGCCGTCCGGTCGCAGATGGCTGAACTGCTGTTCAATTTCACTGCAACGTGCCTTCGCCGCCTTGTATGCGTTTGCATCCCACTTATAAGGCTTAAGTCCGTAGGAAACACGGATTTCATTCACGATACGGAAAACCTCCGCCTCTTCTGCGGTGCAGTTTACGGGACTGTCGGTTATGACCGGTGCGGGAGTTGCATTATCCTGCACGGTGGGTTTTGCTGTTGCAGGAACGGTAGTTGCGACAGGCTTGCTTTCGGAAAGATAGTCGCTGTGGATATATGTGCCGTCATCGAGCTTATAGTAGCCGGTGTCTGTCAGTGCGGCGATATTTACCGCATCTCCGTAATATTTATAGGAAACGACCTCAGAGCCTTGTAAGCCCTCTTTTCTTGCGGAACAGCTTGAAATGTTTATGTACATTGTGCCGCTGCACTTCTTTTCTGTCCATGCGGGCTTTGGTGCGGCGGTTGTTGCAGGAGTTGTTGCCTTGGTTGTTGCGGGAGCTGTAGCCTTGGTTGTGGCCGCTGTGGTCTGAGTGGTTTTTGCTGTTGTGGTTACCGATGTTGTTGCCGATGTTGCAACGGTGGTTTCCTGTGCCTCGTTATGCTTGTTGGCTTTGGTGGGAAGCTTTTGTTCCTCGACAGGCGTAGTAGTGGAATATGATGACGCTAAACCGTTGTTGTAGCTGATACCCTCGTCATCGGCTTTGACTCCGAACCATGAGTAACGGCTTGACAGAACGCAAAGAGCGACTACGGCAACAAAACCGCATGACGCACAGCCGATTTTAAGAAAATTGCCGTGTGACTTCTTTTTCCTGCTGTATGTCTGAATCCCGCTTTCACGGTCTTCTGTTTTATTTTCTTCGTTCGTGTTCATGGGTATCACCTGCCTTTTGCCTGAACTTAACGGTAAGCATAATTTCACATCTATATTTTAGCACAAATGCGTTGAGCGTGTCAACAGATACTGAAATTACCAAAAAATATTTGTAAGGGTTGCACAAATTAATGTGTAGCGTTTATGTAAAATCACAATAAAAATTAGTCTGTTAAAAATGCACTGTTATAAAAGCGAAAGTAGATGTATTTTTGTATAAAAGGGCGAAATGGTTACAAAACGGTAACAAAACAGTTACAAATTGTTGCGGGTTTGTAATCTTTTATGTTATAATGGCGGTGACGGAAAAGATTGCTGTCTTTCATGACGGAAGGAAAAGCAACCTTAAAGGTGTGGAGCGGGCATTATGCCCGTTCCTGCTTTTAACGGAAAAAGCGTTGATTTATCACCTGTCGTTCACAACGGTGGGTTATTATATAAATATATTGATTGTTTGGGGCGTATGCCCGTTTGTTTTGGTTTATACGGAAAAGGATTGATAATGGGAAAACTGATGATACCCGATTATCGTGACGATATTGAGGAAACTATACTTCCTGACAGCGACAGTGAAAAGGAAGTGCAGGAGGCTGATGTAAAGCCTGCGGTTGCCGATACGTCGGAGAATCGGAATGAAGAAAGCAACGAAGAAAAAGATAAAGGCAAAACCGGTATTTCGGCTGTTGCCGACAGAATCTTTGATTTTCTGGTTATGGCAGGGCAGTATTTCTGCCATATCATAGCCGATGTATTTTCAAAGCCTGCTGTATATGTGGCTTATGCCGCCGTGTTTATATGGAAGCATACGGCGCTGTTCAGGGACGCAGTGAAGAGGACGTTCTGCGAAATAGGCAGCTTCTTCTTTGCGCCTTTGTTAAAGTCAAAGCGTGTGCTTCAGCGTACAAACAGGCAGATAAGGACCGCAAAGGAGCAGGGCGACAAAAAGAAGGCGGCAAAGCTGTACGGAAGTATAGCAAAGGACGCAGTATTCGGCAAGCAGGGTCTTGCGGTAACGCTGTTCAACTATGCCGCACCGATTATTGCAATAGTATTTCTTATGAGCGTTGTCGGATATGCGACGGGTACAGACTATGCGATAAAGCTGACGGTTGACGGAAAGTTTGTAGGATATATCGAAAGCGAGCAGGTATTCAATGACGCAGAGCGTATAATGCAGGAGCGTATCACATATATCGGCAACGAGAAGAAGATAAGCATGGAGCCGGGATATTCGCTCGAAATGCTCGGTGATCAGGAATATCTGACGAAATATCAGCTTGCAAACAAGCTGCTTGAGCTGAGCGATACTCCTATCGAGTATGCATACGGAATGTACATAGGCGGAAAGTTCTATGGCGCACTTGTTGACAATACAGCGGTTGAGGCTGAGCTTGAGAAGATACTTGACGGTTACCGCACAAACGCAAAGGACGAGGACGTTGCCTTTGAGAAGGATATAGAGTATGTTCCCGGTCTTTATCTGTCGGACAGTATTGTGTCGAGTGACGAGATCATCAAGCTGATAAATTCCAAAAAGGAAGAAGCGTCCTATTACACTGTGGTTGACGGCGACAGCCATTCGGGAATATGCTCAAAGCTCGGAATAAGCATAGAAGAACTTGAGACGTTGAATCCCGGCATTATGGATGAGGACTATGTGCTGAGAGCCGGCGAAAAGCTGCTTAAAACGCAGGAGGTGCCTTTCCTGTCGGTAAGTATTTCAAGAACGGAAACATACAACGTTGAAGTTCCGTATGAAACGAAATATGAGGACGATGATACACGCTATGAGGGTGTTGAAACGGTTTACCAGGAGGGCGAGACCGGTACGAACAAAATCACCGCAAAGGTGTATTATGTAAACGGCGAAGAGGTCAAGCGTACCATAAAGAAAACCGAAAGAGTGAAAGAGCCTGTAACGGAGATAATCCTTCAGGGTACTCTGCCTCCGCAGTCATCGCATTATTCAGATGCTTCTGCCGATACGGGCAAGAAGTATATATGGCCTGTTGACGGCGGCACATTCTGGGAGTGGGGCTGGTGGGACGGCGGTTATGCCGGACACAGAGGCGTTGATATAGGCGCACCTTACGGTACGGATGTATATGCCGGAGCAAGCGGTACTGTAATATTCGCAGGCTGGGACAACGGCGGACTCGGAAATGCCGTGATGATACTTCATCCCGACGGATACACAACGGTATATGCCCACAACAGTGAGATATTCGTAAGTGCAGGTCAGGAGGTAAATCAGGGCGAGTGCATAGCCGCAGTAGGCGAAACCGGACTTGCATACGGCTGTCACTGCCACTTTGAAGTAAGATACGGTTCGGAAAGGCTGAACCCGAGATATTATCTCAGCGGTCTGCCGGATCCCGGATATTATTAATATGAAATTTAACGGATAACAGGAAACAACCGCTGTGCTGAGGCATGGCGGTTGTGTTTTATTGCAAAACGGTCATAAATTTTCTTCTCATTTCATAGATTTACTGTAGAGTACCCGAAAGGAAAGGACGTGCAGTATGAACGAAATTATGACAAGGGAAGAATTTTTAAAGGAACGAAATGCGGTGTGCGAGCCTGACGCTGTGGCAGGCGGGGACGATGTTTGCAAGGGGCAGGATGCGGATACGGCGGTTATGACGGAGGAAAACGGGAAGCTGAGTGCCGGCGGTATAACCGTATCGGAAGTAGTGGTTAAAGGCAGGCGCAACAGGCAGTATGCAGGGCTGATACTCTTTATAACGGCGGTTGCCGGGGCTGTTGTCGGGGCGGTGTTTTACGGGAAGGCAACGGTGACCGTGCCTGATGAGATGCTGGAGGGCTTTCTCGAAGGAAGGATACACGGCGGATTTTTCGGGAATGCCGCCGCTTCGTTCATATCGGCGCTTATATGGTGCATTGTGCCGTTTTTAGCAGGGCTTTGCGCTGTGGGACAGCCTGTGGGTGCGCTTATACCGGCATTCAAGGGTATAGGCGTGGGAATGACGTTTGCGGCGCTTGTGAATACATACGGGGCAAACGGGATACCGGCTTTTGCGGTGTTTGTTCTTCCGTCCGCATTTATAGGAACGGTAATCTGCTGTTATCAGTGCCGTCTGTCCGTGCTATGCTCAAACAGTGTGCTGGCTGTGCTTAAAGGCAGACGTGACGAGGCTCCGCACTATTATAAGATATATCTTGAGCGGTTTGCGGTATGCTGTATCGGGTGCTTTCTGCTGGGAATAGCGGACGCTGTTATAACTTTTTTGTTCCGCCCGATATTCGTTATATGAAACACTTGAAATTTTCGTTTCACGGGTGTATAATGTTAACAGTAAAAATTGCCTTTGGCATGAAAGAAGGATAACATTATGGAAAAAATGGAAGTATTACTGGAAACCTCCGCACGTCACATCCACGTTACGCAGGAGGCTCTCGAAACACTGTTCGGCAAGGGTCACGAGCTTACAAAGAAGAAGGATCTTTCTCAGCCCGGTCAGTTCGCCTGCGAGGAAAGAGTTACTATAACAGGCCCCAAGAGATCTCTTGCAAACGTATCTATTTTAGGTCCTGTACGTCCTGCTACACAGGTTGAGCTTTCCGCTACGGACGCACGTTCTATCGGATGTCCTATATTCGTAAGAGAATCGGGCGATATTGCAGGCACATCCGGCTGTAAGATCACAGGCCCTGAGGGCGAGATCGAGATCAGCGAGGGCGTTATTGTCGCTAAACGTCATATCCACCTTGTTCCCGAAACCGCTGAAAAGTGGGGCGTTAAGAACAAGGATGTTGTAAGCGTTAAGGTGAACTCGGACGGCAGAAGCGCTGTACTCGGTGACGTTGTTATCAGAGTAAGCGAGAATTTTGCAGACGCTATGCATATTGATACCGATGAGTCAAACGCTGTTATGGCTGCTCCCGGTATGATGGTCGAAGTAATCAAGTAATACGGCGTTACATATGACGGTTTTATCTCCGTGGCTTTGGGCTGCGGAGATTTTTTTGTGAATTAATGATAGCGTAAAAAAGGAAAAATGTTTTCTATAGAAGGTTCTGCTGTAACGGAGGAAACTTACACAATAGCTGAACTGATAAAAATCAGAACAAAGAATCAGTAAAGTAAGCAATGCTTATGCACGCTGTGAGAAACGCAAAAAGTAAATATTACGGAAAAAGTCAGGTGTAACGCTTGGCTTTTTCTTTTGTTTGTGGTAAAATATAAGTGGTAAGTCTAAACTAACTTATATTGAGGTGACGCAATTGGAGATATTTCTGATACTGATGATACCGCTTATGGGAACAACGCTCGGCTCGCTTATGGTGTTCCTTATGCGTGATAAGGTGAGGGTTGGGACGGAGAAGCTGCTGCTTGGTTTTGCATCGGGAGTAATGATAGCGGCTTCGGTATGGTCGCTTCTGATACCGTCAATGGAACTGTCCGAACAGAGTTACGGGAAAATGAACTGGGTGCCTGCTGTGGTCGGCTTTGCGGCGGGGATACTGTTCCTGCTTGGGATAGACAGTTTTGTGCCGCATCTGCATCTTGACAGCGATAAGCCTGAGGGCGTGCGGTCGGGGCTTTCAAAAACTACTATGATGCTTCTTGCGGTGACTATCCATAATGTGCCGGAGGGAATGGCTGTCGGTGCGGCTGTAGCCGGGTCAACCGGCACGGGCGGCAACAGCGTTACTCTTGCAAGCACATTTGCGCTGGCGCTGGGTATTGCAATACAGAACTTTCCCGAAGGAGCGGTGGTTTCAATGCCGCTTAAAAGCGAGGGAATGAAAAAGGGAAAAGCGTTTGTGATGGGAGTGCTGTCGGGAGTTGTCGAGCCGATTGGTGCGGCGGTGATGATACTGCTCGCTTCATTCATCGCTCCGCTTTTGCCGTATATGCTGTCGTTTGCGGCAGGGGCTATGATGTATGTTGTGATAGAAGAGCTTATACCCGAGGCACAGGGCAAAGAGCATAGCAACATAGGAACGATAGGTGCGGCGGCAGGGTTTGTTGTTATGATGGTGCTTGATTGTACGTTGGGGTGAGAAAATGCCCGTCCGTTGAGGACGGGCATCGGTTATAAACCTCTTATTTTCTTCCTATAATCTTCAGGTAAATTCCCGAGGTTATTTTATAGGCGAAAATGTAGAACAGGGCAAATACGGCAAAGCATATCACGTTTGCGATAAGAAGAAGTGTGCTGTCGGCAAAGCCGAACATTTTAACAGCTTTAAGTATTATCGGAAAGGCGAATGTAAGGTGTATGCCTGCAAAGATAAGAGGAGCGAAGAACACGGTCAGCACCTGCGAGTTTATGCTCTTCTTTATTTCCTTTTCCGTCATTCCGACACTTCTCATCGTTGCAAAGCGTTCTCTGTCCTCATAGCCCTCCGAAACCTGCTTATAGTAGATTATAAGCACGGTGGCAAAGATAAAGACAAGTCCTAAGAATATTCCGAGAAAGAGAAGTCCGCCGTAGGTCGCTATCATCACATCAAGGTTTTCGGTTCTGCTTTCGGCAAAGGGAAAGATATTCTCCATATTCCGTGAGCTTTTTGCCAGAATGTCCGTGAGGCTGTCGCACAGGGCTTGCTTATCGGCGTTGCTTCCGTCAATGTCAAAGCCTAAATAATGCTTTAACCACGATGCGTTTTCGCCGTAAGCCTGACGGTTCTGCAGGAATATATCGTAAAGGGTGTTATTATCGGGGAGAATAACGAAAAATACGCTGTAAACCGTTTCACCGTAGGAAATATTTTTCGGCATAGGAACTGTCCGCGACTTATATTTCTTGCCGTTTAATATTATTTCGCCGTCGGTGCTGTCGGAGCCTGCCGTCAGTATTTCGCCCTCGGAAAGCGTTTCGTTCCTGCCGCTCGTTTTGTTGTAGTCTTCAAGCGTGATGAAGTAAAAATCCTTTATTTCAGATTGGCTGACATCTGCGGAATCTGTCGCAGGGGCTAAGTGGACGGTATTATCTGAAAAATAACCGCCGACTTCAAGATAATCATACGAAAGAGTGTTTACGGGGTTATAATCATTGCTTTTCGCCGTGTCAAGCGCTGTGCCACACAAGTCGGAAATATTGCGTATCGTCTTATCTTCAAAGCTGTTGTAAGTGAGCGTTACCGAGATGTCACGGCTGCGGATAAACGTGCTTGTCTGTATCCCTGAAAAAAGACTTATCGTGGACGAAAGCATTACAAGCACCATAGTCGAAAGAATGCAGATAGAAGCCAGTCCTGCGCCGTTTCTTTTCATACGGTACGTCATTCCGGAAACGGATACAAAGTGATTTGCTTTGTAGTAATATCTTTTGTTTTTCATCAGCAGTCGGCAAAGTGCGACTGAGCCGCTGACAAAGAGCATATAAGTGCCGATTATTACAAGAAGCACCGCAAGGAAGAAATTCCCGACAATTTCAATGCCCGCCTGTGTTGTGACGGCAATGTAATAAGCGATAGCAAGCAGTATCAAGCCGACTAAGGCAAATACGAAATTTGCCCGTGGCGGTTTTTCGCCCTGCTTTTCGCTGTGAAGCAGATTGATTGCGATTAGTCTGCCTATGCGGACAAAGGCGCTCAGCAGAAGAATTATCGTTATGGCTGTGAATACTGCGGCGGTAATGGCTATTGCGCCTGCATCGACAGACAGATTGCCGACAGGTTCAATGCCGAGAAGTCTGAACATACACAGCTCCGCAAGACGTGACAGGAGTATCCCTGCGGCAAGTCCGCAAAGAAGCGATATAATAAGCGTGAAAAGGCTTTCGCAAAGGAGTATGCGTGCAATATTGCGTTTGTTCATTCCGAGAATATTGTATAAGCCGAACTCTTTGCCACGGTTTTTGATAAGCACAAAGTAGCTGTAGAAAAGAAAAATCAGGGAGAAAATGCCGATTACGATTATTCCGAGCCAAAGACACCACTGTGCATAAACGCCTCTGTTTGTGTTTGCAATGTTTTCGCTCCTTGCAAGGTATGCCGTGATGTACATCATCATCACCATTGCAACTAAGGTTAGGATATACGGCAGATAAAGCCGTTTGTTTTTCTTCATGCCGTTCACGGCGAGCTTCGGGTAGAACAGTGTTTTCATCTGCGGTCACCGCCTGCCACAAGCACCGTCAGCGTATCGTTTATCTTTGCATAGAATTCTTCCGTTGCGGAAACGCCTTTATATATCTGGTGGTAAACCTCGCCGTCCTTTATGAAGAGCACCCGTGAGGCACTGCTTGCCGCCTTTACCGAATGTGTTACCATAAGGATAGTCTGACCGTCATGGTTGATTTCACCGAACAGATTGAGAAGCTCCTCCGACGCTTTTGAATCGAGTGCGCCTGTAGGCTCGTCCGCAAGCAGAATATCGGGGTTTGTTATAAGCGCACGGGCGACAGCGGTACGTTGCTTCTGACCGCCCGATATTTCATAAGGGTATCTGTCGAGCAGGTCGCTTATACCGAGTTTTGCGGCAAGAGGGAGAAGCCTTGAGTTCATCTCATCGTAGCTTTTGCCCATAAGCACGAGCGGCAGAAAAATATTGTCACGCACGGAGAATGTATCGAGCAGGTTGAAGTCCTGAAACACAAATCCGAGATGCTCACGTCTGAAAAGCGCAGAGTCGCTGTCCTTTATCTTTGTTATGTCAACTCCCGAGAGCATTACAACACCTGCGGTCGCCTTGTCAAGCGTTGCGAGGATGTTGAGCATGGTAGTCTTGCCGGAGCCGCTTTCGCCCATAATAGCGATATATTCGCCCTTTGCGGCAGAGAAGCTGACGTTTCGCAGTGCGACATTCGGCTTTGCGCCGAGCCGCTGTGTGTAGACCTTTTTAAGTCCCGTTACTTCAAGTAAATTCATATTGTACCTCCTTTAAGCTATGACAATATTATAGCTGAAATAACGGAAGTGTGCCATTTATCCGTCTTACGATAAGTGCGTCCGTCTTACATTTTTGTAATATTGCGATTACTCGTGTCTTATTTTGCTTTCCGTAAGGTCGAGCATAAAGACGGAGCCTTTTCCAAGCTCGGACACGGCGGTAAGAGTAATGCCGAGCATATCGGCAATACAGCGGCAAAGATAAAGTCCTATACCGCTTGCCTTCATATCATATCTGCCGTTAAGTCCTGTGTAGCCGTTGTCGAAAATTCTCGACAGGTCGGCAGGGTCTATGCCAATTCCCGTGTCGGCAATGCAGAGTATCTTTCTGTCGGTGTCGGGCTTCATATAAATTGATACCGAGCCTTTAGCGGTGTATTTTATCGCATTTGAGAGCAGCTGTTCAATAATGAATGACAGCCATTTTTCATCGGTGAGAACATCGGTATCAAGCTCCTTGTAATCAAGGCTCAGCTTTTTCCCGATAAACTGCGTGGAGAATTTACGAACCGATTTTTTTACTATATCGTCAAGGCTGTAATGCTTTATCACAAGGTCGTTGCCGGAGCTTTCAAGCCGGACATAGCACAGCGCCATATCGACATACTGCTCAATCCTCATAAGTTCGTCTGACAGCCTGCGGTTGCTTTCGCTGTCTTCTGACTGGAGCATAAGTCTCATTGCGGAGATAGGCGTTTTTATCTGATGTACCCACATAGTGTAATATTCGTTTGTCGCCTGCAGGCTGTTTGCGGATTTTTCTTTAAGGGAAATGCAGTAATCGCTTAGTGTATTTATCAGCCTGCCGTAATCCTTGTCATCTGCCGATACTGCTTTCGGAAGATTGTCGGCACTCACGGTTATCTCGTTTGCAAGACGGGTGAGGATATTGTGCTTTTTGTACGCCTTTATAAAATTTACCGCACCGATAGCCGTAACAGCGGCAAGCGACAGCAAAAGCGCATACAGCACAGGCTCTGAGGGAAGGTTATAAAGCGACAGCACCACAGCGAAAATTACAGCCGCAATAATAATGCAGACAAGCGTTATTATGCGGCTCCTGATAAAGTCAAGAAAGAATTTCATACTATCATATACCCCATTCCGACCTTGGTCGTGATGTAGTTTTCAAGTCCTATGTTTTCGAGCTTTTTGCGAAGCCTGCTGACATTTACCGTAAGGGTGTTCTCGTCAATAAAGCAATCGGTTTCCCATAATCTCTGCATAAGCGTATCACGGGAAATTATCCTGCCTGCGTTTTCCATAAGAGTGCGGAGTATGCGAAGCTCGTTCTTTGTAAGCTCTGCCTTTTTATCGCCGTTTGTCACGACCGCAGATGAAATATCAAGTATAACACTGCCGTGGGATATAAGGTCGCTGTTGCCCGAAAAGGAGTAGGCACGGCGAAGCACTGCGTTTATCTTTGCGGTCAGCACCGAAAAATCGAAAGGCTTTGCGATAAAATCATCTCCGCCCATATTCATAGCCATAACTACATTCATATTGTCGGAGGCTGAGGAGAGAAAGATGACAGGCACTTTTGACAGCTTTCTTATCTCGCCGCAACAGTAGTAGCCGTCATAGAACGGGAGCTTTATATCAAGAAGTACAAGCTGAGGGTCGAAAGCGGCAAACTCCGCAGTGATATTGTGAAAATCCTTTGCACACTCTACCTTGTAGTCCCAGCCCTCAAGGTGCTTTTTCAGTGTCTGCGCTATCGTGGGGTCGTCTTCAATGATGAAAATTCTGTACATAGTCAAATTTCTGCCATTCTTATAATAAGTTCGTTGAATCGCCTTGCAAACATCGGAGGAATGTTATGGGCGGCTTTGTCCCATATCTCGTATCTGCAATTTTTATTCATAGCGGCAAGTCCTTTTACGCTGTCGTGTACTTCTGTCTGTTCCTTACTGCCTGCAAGGGCAATCATCGGGAAGTATGCGTTTTCAAAGCCGTTTATTGTTTCAAGCGTTATTCCGTTGTCAACGGAGCTTCTTACGGTTTCAATACGCACATTCTGCATCTGTGCGACAAATTCTTTTCTTTGCTCTTTGGGCAGTCCGTTCATAAATCCGATGAAACCGCATAATCGTTTGTTCTTGAATGACGCAAACTGCTTTTCGTTCATAGCCATGACCTTTGAGAGCATAGGCTCTTTCTTGATAAGCCACGGACTTACTATTATCGCAGAAGTAAAATACTGCGGATATTCCGCACACAGCTTTACGCTAAGCTGAGCACCGAGCGAAAAGCCGACAAGCGTTACCTTTTTGCCGATGTCGGCTATGAAATCCGCAAGCTGTTTTACTGCTGTTTTGGTATCGAAAATCTCATCTGCGGCATCTCCGTAGCCCATGATATGCGGAATAATAAGATGATATTTTTCGGCAAGCGGATATTGCCTGCCGAAGCTGTGGACAAAGTTTGCCCCGTGCAGAAAGACGATCGTCTTATCGTTTTCTTTGCCGTATTCATAATAGTGCATACATTACCCTCCGTGATTTTTCTTGTTGCTGTAATTATAGCACGGGTGAGGGGGATAGTCAAACAGCAGAAACATAGAATTTACTTGAACGTTTGACTTTTTGGAGTAGAGTTGTTATAATAAGTTAACGGCTAAATGTATTTGTTTTACAGCAATATAAGGAAATGAGGCGATTGTATGTGCGATGTTTCAAAATACACAAAGGTATATGAAGATTTTAAAAATCTGCATTCCGATGATTTTTTACAGCTTATAACAGAAGCTGAAACACAGGAAGAAAAGAATTTCTTTGAAACTGTCTGGAACTATTTGCTACAGGAAAAACAGAAAAAGGTTATCGAAAGGAATCTTTTCTGATGAAAAAATATATCGTTATTGCCGGTGTAAATGGTGCAGGAAAGTCAACTTTATATCAAACTCTCGATTACTTGAAAATATACGACAGAGTAAACACTGATGAGATAGTAAGAGAGTTTGGCAGATGGGATAATCCTGCTGATTCAATTAAGGCGGGAAAGATAGCTGCGAAAAAAATTAAAAACAATATTGAAGAAGGCATATCTTTTAATCAAGAAACAACATTATGCGGAAACAGCATAATAAGTAATATACTCAAAGCTAAAGAAAAAGGCTTTATAATTGAATTACATTATGTCGGGGTTGAGTCACCGGAAATTGCTAAAAATCGTATTGCACATCGTGTTTCACATGGCGGTCACGGAATACCGGATAATGATGTTGATAGAAGATATGTTCAAAGCTTTGAAAATCTAATTAAAGTGTTGACTGTTTGTGATACTGCGGTTTTATATGATAATACAATCCGGTTTAAACAATTTGCAATATATCGTAACGGGAAATTGTCCTATTTGTCCGAATACCGTCCGAATTGGTTCAGGACATGGCTTGAATAACAAAATCAACCTGCGGAATTTTTCCGCAGGTTGTATTTTTATATTTTATCCTATAACCTTCTTCGCAATATCTACCGTTTCTTTAGCATCCTTTGCGTAGAAGTCTGCGCCTATCTTTTCGGCATATTCGGGTGTAAGTACCGCACCGCCGACAACCACCTTGCAAGGAAGTCCGTTGTCACGGATAAGCTTTATGGTTTCTTCCATGGATTTGAGCGTAGTGGTCATAAGTGCGCTCAGTCCCACCAGCTTTACCTCGTGCTTTCTTGCGGCATCGACTACCGCCTGATACTCAACATCCTTGCCGAGATCTATTACGGTGTAGCCGTAGTTTTCAAGCAGTACCTTTACTATGTTCTTGCCTATGTCGTGTACATCGCCCTTTACTGTTGCAAGCACTATCTTGCCCTTGCTCACCGTTTCGGAATTGTTCTTTGCAAGGTGTGCCTTGATAACATCAAAACAGCTCTGTGCAACGCCCGCCGATAAAATCAGCTGAGGGAGGAATATCTTTCCCTGTTCAAACAGAGTACCTGTCTTGTCAAGCGCAGGGATAAGCCGCTCGTTTATTATTACCATCGGGTCGGTGTCGGTAAGCAACTGTTCGGTTATCTTCGCCGCATCCGCTTTAAGTCCGTTGTCGATGGCATATTCAAGCGTTACCTCGGAGGATTTCGGCTTTGCGACTGCCGTTGGGGTGTCACTGCCGTAAGCGGCAATGTATTCTACCGAGTTTACATCTATTGCCTTTAACAGCTTGAACGCTCTTACAGCGCCTGTCATAGACGCTACGTTGGGGTTTATAATCGGCAGATCAAGCCCGTTTTCAAGTGCCATCGTAAGAAAAATGTGGTTTAAAAGCTCACGGTTTGGCAGACCGAATGATATATTCGATACACCGAGTACCGTTCTTACTCCGAACCTTTCCTTTACCGCACGCACAGCCTTGAGTGTTTCGTTTACCGCAAGCTGTTCTGCGGATGCGGTAAGCGTGAGGCAGTCTATCGCTATATCCTCTTTCGGAATACCGATTTCCTCGCAACGCTTTATTATCTTTTCGGCAATGGCTACACGCTGTTCGGCTTGAGGCGGTATGCCGTCCTTGTCAAGCGTCAGACCTACTACTGCCGCACCGTATTTCTTTACGAGCGGAAGAACGTTTTTAAGGCTCTCCTCCTCGCCGTTTACCGAGTTTACCATAGGCTTGCCGTTGTATACACGCAGTGCCGCTTCGAGTACCTCGGGGATAGTGCTGTCTATCTGGAGCGGTACGTTAGTAACGCCCTGAATGCTCTTGACAGCCTTTATCATCATTGCCTTTTCGTCAATGTCGGGAAGTCCAACGTTTACGTCAAGTATATCCGCTCCTGCGCCGACCTGCTCTATAGCCTGACCTAAGATATAGTCTATATCATCGTTTATAAGCGCCTGCTTGAACAGCTTTTTACCGGTAGGGTTGATACGCTCGCCGATTATCCTCGGCTGGCTTATCTCTACAACATTTGTGCCGCTGCATATCGTGCAGACACGCTCTATCTTCTTAGGCTCGTACTTTCTGCCCTTTACCTTCTCTGCTGTACGGCGGATAAATTCGGGTGTTGTACCGCAGCAGCCGCCGATTATTCCTGCACCGAGATCAGCTATCTCAACGGCATAGTCGCTGAATTCTTCGGCATCAATCGAATATTCGCCTGTGGCAGGGTCGGGAAGCCCTGCGTTCGGCATTACGATAACGGGTATCTTTGACTTTTCGCAGAGCGTTTTGATTATAGGCATAAGCTCCTTCGGACCGAGGGAGCAGTTCACGCCGACGGCACTTACACCAAGTCCCTCGCACAGCAGTATTTCCGCTTCGGCGGGACAGCCTGTAAAGGTACGTCCGTTTTCCTCGAAGGTCATACTGCATATTATCGGAAGGTCGCAGTTTTCCTTTGCGGCAAGTATAGCGGCTTTAAGCTCGTATAAGTCGGTCATCGTTTCAAACAGAACAACGTCCGCACCTGCCTTATAGCCTGCAACTATCTCCTCCTTGAATATGTCGTAAGCCTCTTCGAATTTAAGGCTTCCCGTAGGCTCAAGGAGCTGTCCTATAGGACCTATGTCAAGAGCGCAGAAAACGTCTTTACCGCTTTCCTTTATCGCTTCTTTACAGTTTATTATTCCTGCGGTGATAACTTCATCTACGCTTTTACCGCTGTGGCTTAGCTTGTAGGAATTTGCACCGAATGTATTTGCGGAAATTATATCCGCTCCTGCGTCTATATAACTGCGGTGTATTTCCTTGAGCAGATCCTTTGCGGTAAGGTTTAAAAGCTCGGGAGTTTCGCCCGTCTTAAGCCCCTTAGCCTGCAGCTGAGTACCCATAGCACCGTCGAAAATCAGCAGTCCTCTTTGTTCAAGTAATGTTTTAATTTCCACAGTGACCTCCGCTTTTTCTGAATTTGCATCTGTCCTTCATATTACAGCTTTCACAGCCTCTTGTACTTCTGTCAACTTCGCCCTCCGACAGCCCTATAAATGCCGTTACTGATTTTGTAGGCACCATCATATTGCTGTTCATTACGGTAAGACCTATCCTTTTCTGAGCCTGCAGAAGCGTCAGTAAATCAAACTGTATGTCAAGCGGCAAGTCACCGTATCCGGGAGAATATCTCCATGTACGGCTGTTCGAGTGTACTTTTTCGAATATCTCTGTTTCAGCCCTGTTGCAGACCTGCTCTATTGCCGCACCTGCAAGGCTGTCAACGATAACTGCGCTTGCCATATCAGATACCTGCAGATGCCTTAAAAGCACGTCTACTCCTTGTCCGAGCGTGGCACACATAAGCACTATCCTGTCGCAGTTCTTTAAATGAGCGGCGGCTGAATTGCCTTTAAGTATTATATTGCTGTCCGAAATTCTGACACCATCGTCCGTAAAGCTTATCGGGTATACGGCATAGAGGTATTTCGGGCTTGCGGCTTTCAGTAGCTGTTTCTCGCAGGAATCGAGCATTGCGAGCATCTGCTCGTTATCCGTGCCGTCCTTACAGCCGAGATAACGCAGAGCCTCGTTTCTGTCTATCGGCTGAAGTATCATAACAGATCCTTAATCCCGTTGTAGATGCGTGATGCGACAGCGGGGTTATTCATAGCGTAAAGGTGTATGCCCTGCACATCGTTTGAAATAAGGTCAACTATCTGGTCGATGGCATAGGCTATTCCTGCACTCCTCAGTGCTTCGGGGTCATTCTCGTACTTCTGCATCATCTTTACGAATTTTGAGGGCAGACTTGCGCCGCAGAGCGTTACCATACGCTCAATCTGCTTTTTGTTTGTAACGGGCATAATTCCTGCGGCGATAGGCACGTTTATGCCTGCGGCTCTTGCACGCTTTTCAAAATCGTAATAGCAGGAATTATCGAAGAAAAGCTGTGAAACAAGGTGAGAAGCACCTGCGTCAACCTTTATCTTCAGGTTTTTTATATCTTCCTCGGCACTTTCTGCGTCAACGTGGGTTTCGGGGTAGCACGCACCTGCAATATCGAAATTTCCCTTTGACGCTATATATGCCGTAAGGTCGCTTGCGTGGGGGAAATCGTTCTTCGGTTCTTCATCGGGCTTGTTGTCGCCTCTTAAGGCAAGAATGTTCTCTATTCCGTTTGCGGCGAAATCGTCAAGCATAAAATCAACATCGTCACGGGTGCTGTTTATGCAGGTAAGGTGCGCCATTGCTTCGATACCGTATTTTTTCTTTATATGCGACGCTATCTCGCAGGTGGAGCGGTTTGCACGGTTTCCGCCTGCGCCGTAGGTCACGCTGATATATGCGGGATTTATTGCCGCAAGTCCCTCGATGGCATCATACACCGTTTCAATGGGAAAATTCTTGTTGGGAGGGAAAACCTCCAGCGAGAACACCGTCTTGCCGGGTGTGTATAAGTCTTTAATTTTCATCTTTTTGTTCCTTTATGTCACTCGTTGTCTTCTGCGAATGTTTATCTTACCGTACTGCCGTTGGGTGTATCTTTATCAAGGAATACGACCTGTACTTTTTCTCCTGCGTCACAGGCAAGAAGCATACCGTTGCTTTCTTCGCCGCAGAGCTTTGCGGGGGCAAGATTTGCAACGAATATGATTTTCTTTCCGATAAGTTCCTCGGGAGTGTAGTATTCGGCAATGCCCGATACTATCTGTCTGCCGCCTCTTGCATCGTCCACCTGAATTTTAAGCAGCTTCTTTGACTTCTTTATCTTTTCGCAGGCTGTAATCTCGCCTGTTCTGAGCTTGACCTTTGCAAAGTCGTCTATAGAGATTATTCCTGCCTTGTCAAGATCCTCGTCCTCCTTGATTACGGTCTTGGGCTTCATAAGGCGTTCAAGTTCTGTAATCTCGCTCTTTATGTCGATTCTGGGGAAGAGAACTCTGCCCTTCTTTACCGTAACGTCTGCACGCAGAACGCCGAATGTGCCGAGCTTGTCGAAAGCGGTATCTTCTGCACCTGCGCCTATCTGCTCCCATACCTCAGGCATTGTAGCGGGCATAAAGGGGCTGAGCAGTGCAGAGCAGATACGAATAGTTTCAAGCAGGTTATAGAGTACGGTCGCAAGACGGGCGTTGTTGCTTTCGTCCTTTGCAAGTACCCACGGTGCTGTTTCGTCGATATACTTGTTGGCACGGGAGATTACCTTGAATATTTCCTCAAGTGCCTTTGAGTGCTGAGCCTGCTCGATAAGGGGAGTAACTGTATCGCACAGCGACTGAGCCATACCGATAAGCTGACTGTCAAGCTCGTCGGATACTCTGTCTGTGGGCAGTGTTCCGCCGAAATACTTGTCAGCCATTGCTACTGTTCTTGAAACAAGGTTTCCGAGATCGTTTGCAAGGTCTGCGTTTATTCTTGTGAGCATAAGCTCATTTGTGAAGTTGCAGTCACTGCCGTAGGGCATATCACGCAGTATCTGATAACGTACAGCGTCAACGCCGTAACGCTCGCAAAGTACAAACGGGTCTACAACGTTGCCCTTTGATTTGCTCATCTTGTCGCCGTTGAAATTTATCCAGCCGTGACCGTAAAGGTGCTTGGGCAGGGGCAGATCGAGCATCATAAGGATTATAGGCCATACGATAGAGTGGAAACGTACAATTTCCTTAGCGGTCATGTGCATATCTGCGGGCCAGTATTTTTCAAAATCATTGTACTTTTCGTTGCCGTAGCCGAGCGCACTGATATAGTTTGAAAGTGCGTCTACCCATACATAAACAACGTGCTTGCTGTCAAAATCAACGGGTATGCCCCAGGTAAAGCTGGTTCTTGATACGCACAGATCCTCAAGGCCCGGCTTTATGAAGTTGTTTACCATTTCGTTTACACGGCTCTTAGGCTGTAAATAGTCGGTTTCGGTAAGGAACTTTTCAATCTTGTCGGCAAAATCGGAAAGGCGGAGGAAGTATGCTTCTTCGTTTGCTTCTTTTACCTCACGTCCGCAGTCGGGACACTTTCCGTCTACAAGCTGGCTCTCTGTCCAGAAGCTCTCGCACGGTGTGCAGTATTTTCCCTTGTAGGTGCCTTTATAGATGTAGCCCTTTTCGTACAGCTTCTTAAATATCTTCTGTACGGTTTCTATATGATAGTCGTCCGTTGTTCTGATGAAACGGTCATAGCTTATGTGCATTGTTTCCCAAAGACGCTTGAAGTTGGCCACTATCTCGTCAACGTATTCCTTGGGGGTAACACCCTTTTCGGCGGCTTTAAGCTCTATCTTCTGACCGTGCTCGTCCGTGCCTGTAAGGAACATTACGTCATAGCCCTGCATTCTCTTGAAGCGTGCTATCGTGTCACACGCAACCGTTGTGTAACAGTGACCTATGTGGGGATTACCGGAGGGGTAATATATCGGTGTGGTTAAATAATATGTCTTTTTCATTTTATTATCTCCTTGTTTTTAAGTGATATTCTGTCCGTGTTTTTTACATTCGTGCAGTACCGCACATTCGGCACATATTGCACATTCGTGCATACACACCGTTCTTTGCGTTTTTAATTTTCAGGATCATAAGAATCAGTCCTTCCGAATGTAATTTATATGTTTATTATGGTACAGGTCATAAGTCCCTGATGCCCATACATAAATTTTAGTATACCACTATTTAGTCGGTTTTGCAATAACGCAAAAATTTTTGATGTAATTTTTACATTTTGTCTAAAAAACCCTTGATTTTTTTCGGTTTTTCTAGTAAAATATATTTGGTGTATTATTTTCGGCCGTTTTATGCCTTTTTCCGAGACTTTTCACAGGTCGATTCAAAGATACAATTATAAGAGTAATTTCCGCATACAAGGCAGTTACAGGGTTATAGCCTTCGGCGGACACAGGAGCAAACCATTTTTAAGATAAAAGAGGTAAGAAAATGTCAAACAGATTATTTCAGGGCGTAGTTCATCAGATGAGAGATACTATCGGTCGTGTTATCGGTGTTATCGATGAAAACAGTACGATAGTCGCTTGCAGTGAGCTTTCCAGGATAGGAACAAACAGCGACTTCTTTACAATTGAGCTTGGTGACTCACATGATGTGTTCATCCGTGACGGCTATACATACAAGCCCTTCGGCGTTCATGTAAAGCCCGATTATGCGGTATTCATCGAAGGTACGGACGATCAGGCGGCAAAGTATGCGTCTATCCTCGCTATCTCACTGTCAAGCATCAAGCAGTACTATGACGAGAAATATGACAGAAACAACTTCGTGAAGAATATTATCCTTGATAACGTTCTTCCCGGCGATATAACGCTCAAGGCAAGAGAGCTTCACTTCAATGCGGATATAAGCCGTGTTGTATTCCTTATAAGTATCGTTTCCGCAAACGAGGTTTCGGCTTATGACGTAATACAGAATCTGTTCCCCGATAAGAACAAGGACTTCGTGTTCAATATCACAGAAACCGAAATCGTTCTTGTTAAGGAAATCAAGGCAGGCATAGACAACAAGGACCTCGAAAAACTCGCACGTTCCATCTCGGATACGCTTTCGGGCGAGTTCTTCACAAAGGTAAACGTAGGTATCGGTACTCCCGTTACAGGCATAAAGGATCTTGCCCGTTCCTTCAAGGAAGCACAGATAGCTATTGAGGTAGGTAAGGTGTTCGATACGGACAAGACTATCGTAAGCTACGATAACCTCGGTATCGCCCGTCTTATTTATCACCTGCCCACGACCCTGTGTGAAACATTCCTGAAGGAAGTTTTCAAGAAGGGCTCAATAGAGTCGCTTGACCACGAAACATTATTCACGATACAGAGATTCTTCGAGAATAACCTCAACGTTTCCGAAACGTCAAGAAAGCTCTTTGTACACAGAAATACACTGGTTTACAGACTGGATAAGATAAAGAAACTCACAGGTCTTGATTTAAGAGAGTTCGATCACGCTATCATCTTCAAGATCGCTCTTATGGTCAAGAAATACCTTGCCGCAGATCCCGTCAAATTCTAATGCGGCGGGTCGCCGCTGACTGTTCCGACCTTTAAAAAAGTAGCGTGTGTGCGTTACTTACGCTGACGGTCGGGAATAAACGGCGGTGCGAGGCACAAAGCAAGGCGGCAGTGCCGCTGACAATTCCGACCTTTTGAAACGTTACATTTATGTGTAACACGGTGAAACGGTCGGGAATAAACGTTGGCGAAAAGCACTATGCTTAAAGTGCCGCAGACAATTCCGACCTTTTGAAATGTTGCATTATTCGTAACACGGTGAAACGGTCGGGAACAAACGTTGGCAAAAGCGCTATGCTTAAAGTGCCGCTGACAGTTCCGACCTTTTGAAAAGTTACATTTATGTGTAACACGGTGAAACGGTCGGAAAATAATGTCAAATTTAATAATACCGGACTATTCAGACAGATACTTGATTGTGCTTGTCTGAATATTTGGTGTAAGAGTGTCATTGCAAAGCTGCGGATTATCGGCAATATCGGCCGGATATGAGGAGAGAAAAGTTGAATTACTCCACCATACTTTTGATCGTTGAAAAATAAGTGTTTTAAAAGTATTGTGGGTGCAGAAGGGGATAGCATTGTGATTCCCCCGGTTACGCCATAACCGGACTGCATCGCTGTGTGCCGTTATTGCACGGCAGGTATCAGGAAGGAATGGTAAAATGGTTGAATTAAAGAACGTTGACGTTCATTTCAAGGACGGAGGCGGAGTTGACGCTCTTAACGGTGTCAATCTCAGAATAGAGGACGGCGAATTTGTATTTATAGTCGGTGACAGCGGTGCCGGAAAATCGACATTGCTCAAACTGCTGACAAGAGAGATAGCGCCGACATCGGGCAGGGTATTCGTAAACGGATATAATCTTGCCAAGATAAAGAATAAGAAGATCCCGTATTTCAGACGTTCCATAGGAATGATATTTCAGGATTTCCGTCTGATACCGGATCTGAATGTTTATGACAATGTGGCTTTTGTACTGCGTGTTACAAACAAATCCAAAAAGACGATAAGACACAGGGTGCCTTATGTTCTGAATCTGGTCAAGCTGGCAGACAGGGCAAAATCCTACCCTGAGAAGCTGTCGGGCGGTGAAAAGCAGAGAGTTGCGATAGCAAGAGCCTTTGCGAGCGATCCTAAGCTTATCATAGCAGACGAGCCTACGGCAAACATCGACCCGGCTTTATCCTATGATATAGTAAAGCTGCTCAAGGAGATAAACAAGTGCGGTACTACCGTAATAATGGTTACTCATGAGCATAGCCTTGTCGAATATTTCGGCGGAAGAATCGTCAGCCTGAAAAACGGCGAAGTTATTTTCGACGAATATGTGGAAGGTGAGGCGCAGGATGAATAATTTAAGCTACTTGATAAAGCAGGGCATAAGATCGGTATGGAAGAACCGTTTCATGTCATTTGCCAGCCTCTGCATTATGACTGTCAGCCTTATTTTAGTCGGAATGTCGGCTATAGTGATGCTTGATTGCGGAATAATACTCGACAACGTTTCGGACAAGAACGAGATAAGCGTTTATCTTAATGATGACGCAGATATAAAGCATATAGGCGAGGTGCTTAAAAGCAACACGCTGACGGAGAAGGTGGATTTCGTTTCCGCCGAAGAAGGACTCAAGAAGATGATCGAGCAGTACAGCGAGCAGAAGGAGCTGTTCCAGAATCTTCCGTATAATCCCGTTCCGGCGACCTATATGGTAACTATAAACGACCTTGATAAGATAAGCACTGCCGTTCAGCAGTTCAAGGCGATAGACGGCGTTTACAAGGTGAATGCGCCCATGGATTTCGCCGGATTTATAAAGGATCTGAGAACGACGTTTACAATTATCGGAATAGTGCTTATAGTGGCACTCGGTACGGTAAGTGTTATAATAATCTCGAATACAACAAGGCTCAGCGTTTTCTCAAGACGCAAGGAAATAGCTATAATGAGAATAGTCGGAGCGACAAATTCCTTTATAAAGACACCGTTTTTTGTGGAGGGATTATTCATCGGACTTCTTTCGGGACTGCTTTCGTGGTTTGTGACAAAGCTCGTTTATGAGAATCTGTACAATCTGTTTACGCAGAACCTCGGAATGTGGAATGCGCTCGGAATGGGCGACATACTGCAGTTCTCGGAAATCGGCTGGTATGTACTGGCGGCTTGCTGCGGTGCGGGCGCACTGCTCGGAGCTATCGGCACGGTACTCAGCACAGGCAAATACCTTAAGGTATAACGGCGAAAGGATATAGGATGAAGCTGAAAAAAATTCTGCACTCTCTGACCTCGTTCGTCACAATATTTGCATTGACATCGGGTATAATCATAACGTATGCTCCGGCAGGTGCGGAGGATCTTACTGTTGATGATATAAAGGACAGAATAGAGCAGATAAAACAGGACAACGCTCAAAGACGTGATGAAATAGACCGTATCGAAGGCGATATAACCGATAAGCAGGAAAACCTCGACAAAGCTGCCGGTCTGCTGAACGAGCAGAAGGAGCTTGTTGACTACTACTACAATCTTGTTTATTACAAAAATCAGGATATAAGCACTCTGCAGGGCAACATAGACACGCTCACAGACGAGATAGCGCAAAAGGACGAGGCTATAGCAAAAGCCGAGTCCGACATTGACGAGCTTGACAAGGAGAACAAGCAGAACCTTGAAAAGTTTGCGCAGATAGTACGAACAATGTACACGACCGGCTCTGCCGATATGTTCGGGGTACTGGCAGGCTCTGCCGATTTCTACGACCTTATGATAAGCAGTGAGGTCGTTGGAAAGATAAGCGAGCAGAATCTTCAGTTCATGAACGAACTTACCGCAGATATGAAGAAGCTGGATTCGGACAAGAAGCTGCTTGAAACCGACAAGAAGGATCTTGAGGGCAAGAAGACCGAGCTTGATACGCAAATGACAAAGCTGCTCAGTGAAAAGGAGGAGCTTGACGGTCTTGTAACGGATGCCGAAAGTGCAAAAAGCACATACGAGTCCGATTACAACAAGTATTCGGCGGCAGTAAGCGAGCTTGAGGATCAGAAGAGCAATCTGCAGTATCTGATAAGCGTAAGCGAGGCTGATATTGAAGCGTATGAAGAACAGATAAAAGAGATCATAAAGCAGCAGACCAATCCCGACAAGGAATATCAGGAGGGCGAGTGGTACTGGCCTGTTCCGGGACGCTCGTACATATCCTGTAACTTCGGCTGGGATGCTGATTTCCAGAGAACACACAAGGGCATTGATATAGGTGATGCCGGTATTTACGGCGACAGCGTTCTTGCCTCAAAGGCAGGCACTGTAATAGTTGCCGAAACAAGCTACATACCCGGCTACAGCTACGGAATGTATGTCGTTGTCGATCACGGCGGCGGATATACCACAACCTACGCACATCTCAGCGATGTGTATGTATATGTCGGTCAGGAGGTAGCGCAGGGCGAATCGCTCGGTGCTGTCGGCAGTACGGGATATTCGACAGGTCCTCATCTCCACTTCGAGATAAGACTTAACGGCGAACCCGAAAATCCGTTCAATTATGTTACTATGGCATAAACGGCATAAAGAAATTACAGACAAACGAACAAGGAAAGGGTGAATCCCGAATGAATAAAAAAGTATCGCTTGGTGTTATGATAAGTCTTATAGCCGTAGCGTGCGCTATTACATTTGTACTGACTATGACGGTATCGCTGAATATGTACAACTCAATGGTAGCGGGTATACAGGAACGGGAAACCATCAACGCAAAGATAAAGGAAATAGATACATTTGTCCGCAGTTCGTCGATATATAAGCCTAACGAAAACACTCTGATAACGGGTATCGCAAACGGCTACATCAGCGGAACGAGCGACAAATACGCAAAATATTACACAGCAGATGAGTATTACAAGCTGCAACAGCTACAAAGCGGCGTGATTATCGGAACGGGAATCGAAACCGTTGTAAATGGCGATTATCTTGAGGTCACGAACGTTTATGAAGGCTCATCGGCTGAGGTCGAAGAAATAACCAAGGGCTGTACTATAACGGCGGTCGGCGGAAAGAGCATACTTGAGATAGGTGCCGAGCAGGCGCAGGCTCAACTTGACGGCGAGGAGGGTACAAAGCTCTCGGTTACTTACAGCACCCCCGACGGTGTTGAAAAGACGGTAACTCTTGTAAGACAGAGCATAAAGCTGACATCTGTAAAGGGTACGCTTATAGACGGTTACGCCTATATCAAGATATACACCTTCAACGAAACCACAGACGAACGCTTCATACAGCTTATAGACGAGTATGAGGCACAGTCGGTTCTCGGATATGTATTCGATGTGAGAGATGTGTCCGACGGTATCACAGAACCTGTGAGGGCAATGCTGAACCGTGTGCTTCCTAAGGCGCAGATAGCAATTCAGGTCGACGCAAACGGCAGGGATACGAGCTTTATAGAAACAGACGGAAATCAGTTTGTAAGTAAACCCGTAACGGTGCTTACAAACGGAAACACCGCCTGCCTTGCAGAGATATTTGCAATAGGTCTGCGTGACTTCGCAAAGGCGTCTGTAGTCGGATCGTCAACAGCGGGAAAGTCACAGCTTCAGACAACGCAAAGCTTCAAGGACGGAAGTGCGGTTTCGATTTCTACCGCAAATATAGTGCCTGTCGAATCCGATGATTTTGAAAATACAGGAATAAAGCCCGACTACACAGTCGATATTACCGCACAGCAGGCAGAACAGATAAGGTTTGCAGACAAGAAAAGCGACGTGCAGCTTCAGAAAGCACTTGAGATAGTGGCTACAGAATAAGGATATTAATGGCGGAAAACTCCGCCCGCATCATATAAAAATAATTATGGAGGTCATTTACAATGGCAACACAGACAACTTTAACATCGCAAGGTCTTAAGGATCTCGAAGAAAGACTAGAACACTTAAAATCGGTCACAAGAAAAGAAATAGCTGAAAAAATCAAGGTAGCTCTTTCATTCGGTGACTTATCCGAGAACTCGGAGTACGATGAAGCTAAAAACGAACAGGGTATCGTTGAGGCTGAGATCGCAGAGATTGAAGCTACTCTCAAAAACGCAAAGGTAGTTGACGAGGACGAACTTTCTACAGAGCACGTTAACATCGGTAACACGGTAGTTATCGAGGACGAGAGCGGAAAGAAAATCAAGTTCTTCTTAGTAGGTTCAAAGGAAGTTGATATGAAGGCTATGAAGATTTCCGACGAGTCACCTATCGGCAAGGCGTGCATTGGCAGAAAACTCGGTGAGGAAGTATCGGTTGAAGCTCCCGCAGGAGTAAAGAAGTACAAGATAGTAGAAATAGACAAGTAAACTGAGAGGAAACAAAAAATAATGGAAAACAACAACGCAGAGCAGGTTGAGCTTACCGAAGAAGAACTTCTGGCACAGCTTGACGAACAGCACCGCATAAGAATAGAAAAGCTGAACGATTTAAAGGCAAACGGCAAGAATCCTTATGAGATCACAAAGTTTGATTTTACTCACAAGGCTCAGCAGATAAGAGATAACTTTGAGGAGCTTGAAGAAAAGGATGTAATGATTGCCGGCCGTATCACAAGCTGGCGTGATATGGGTAAGGCCAACTTTATTGATATCCGTGACGACAGCGGAAGAATGCAGGTTTATGTCCGCATTGACGATATAGGCGAGGATAACTTCAAGGAATTCAAGAAGTGGGATCTCGGTGATATTGTTGGTGTGAGCGGTTTTGTATTCAAGACAAGACGAGGAGAGATAAGCGTACACGCAAAGTCGATAAAGCTCCTTTCAAAGTCGCTCCTGCCCCTGCCTGAAAAGTGGCACGGACTTAAGGACAAGGAAGAGCGTTACAGAAAGCGTTATCTTGACCTTATCGCAAACCCCGAAATCAAGGATACCTTTGTCAAGCGTTCAATGATACTGCGTGAGATACGCAGCTTCCTTGACAGCAAGGGTTATCTTGAGGTTGATACACCCGTACTGCATACACTTGAGATCGGTGCGGCGGCAAGACCATTCGTAACACACCACAATGCTCTTGATATTGATATGTATCTGCGTATCGAAACGGAGCTTTACTTAAAGCGTCTTATCGTAGGCGGATTTGACAGGGTATATGAAGTAGGCCGTATCTTCAGAAACGAGGGTATGGACGCAACTCACAACCCCGAATTTACATCTATCGAAATGTATCAGGCATACACAGACTACTACGGTATGATGGACTTAATAGAAGAAATGTACCGCACAGTAGCACTCAAGGTATGCGGCACTGATACAGTTCCTTATCAGGGTAATGAAATCGAAATCGGCAAGCCCTGGAAGCGTATGACTATGAAGGAAGCCGTAAAGGAATACACGGGTCTTGACTATGACAGCTGGACAAGTGACGCCGACGCAGTGGCTCAGGCTAAGACAAAGCACGCAGAGATTGCCGACACAGCCACAAAGGGCGAAGTGCTTATTGAGCTGTTCGAGGAATTTGTAGAGGAAAAGCTGATTCAGCCTACTATCATCTATGATTATCCCGTAGAAAATTCGCCTCTTGCAAAGAGAAAGCCCACCGACCCCGCATTCACAGAGCGTTTTGAATACTTCATAAATGCGTGCGAATTCGGCAACGCATTCTCAGAACTTAACGACCCCATCGACCAGCGTGAGCGTTTCACAAAGCAGGTTATGGAGAAGAGAAAGCAGGGCGCAAACGCTCAGATAGACGAGGACTTCTTAACAGCACTCGAATACGGATTACCCCCAACGGGCGGTCTTGGTATGGGCCTTGACAGATTTGTAATGCTGCTTACAGACAGTGCAAGCATAAGAGATGTACTGCTGTTCCCGACGATGAAGCCCCTCTCGGACTAAAAACCCACAAAAATCAGGTTTTGACAGCGTTTGCAGCGTTTTGTTAATCCAAAAATGAAACACGTCAGAGGGTTTACGACAAATTTACGACAAATGACTTTTTGAGCATCACTCGTCTTTTACGACAAATGCGTGTCGTAAATCACTGGAATCGTAAATTGTTAATCCGGTGGCTTCATTGTAACGGCTGCATTGTAAATTGAACAAAAAAGCCTTGTAAACTCGGCATCTAACGATGTTTATGACAGAACCTCGGACTGTATAGTTCGGGGTTCTTTTTTGCATATTTGAAGCTGGCAACGTTTATGGATATACTGTAATCGAATGGAGGGACTACAAATGAAGAAGTGTTATATCAAGCTGACCGAGCAGGAACGCTCTCAAATCATACATTCGCTTATAGATAAGAAGAACGCATTTATGGCTAAAAGCAGATACACCGACGCTGTTGGTGAAGTCATCTTAAAGCTGATGAAAGCAAAGAAAAAGGCTTTCATAGTGCGTACTGTTTCGTAGTCATTTCCTTTTCAAAAAATAAAATATAGAGCTATATAAGCAAGCCGCTTATTCCTTTATCGGGATAGGCGGCGTTTTTATTTTTCCGACACAAATAATTTTCAAACTTTTTTTTAAAAACACCCGATAATTTGACCTCTCCCAGTCCGAACAAGTGAAATGGTTATTTCTTAACTCCGATTAGGAGCAACTCTTTCGCTGTTCCTTGACAACTGAATATATAGGCACATCGGACTTTAGTTCTGATGATGAGCCACCTTATCGGGTACGCCAAGACCTCTGACAATAGAGAGAGCGGGAATCCCCGGTAAAAGTGTCAGGCTGCACCTGACACGGCGATGACAGTCAGAATGATAATGATACTTCTCTACGGAGCTGGCGGAGAACCCGGCAGAGGTGAAATTCCTATGACACGGTTTCGCAAACCGTGACCGATGTGCTTCCCACACAAAGCAACAGCTTTACGCAGGGGGTGTTGAAAACAAATACTGCGTTGATACATAGCCGTCTAAACACAGTCGGCTATAAATCACTTGTAAAAGCTGCTCCTTCAACGTATTTTAGATCACTTTTAACTACCAATAAAAAATATCGTTATGAACAAGAAATAAAAATAAGTTTTGTTACTACGATTTATGCGTATTTAACTGAATATGTTACATTCCCACATGTCAATTTACCTGATGTATGCGATACGGATAACATAGAAGATATTGCAATAAAATTAAGAGAATGTTGGAATTTAGGATATGGTCCAATTGATAATTTGATATTTTACGCTGAGAAAAACGGTATTATATTGACTTCTGTTGAAACTTCTACAAATGATATTGACGCTTTTAATCAAAAAATCTACATTAACGATGAGGAACGATATATAGTAGCTCTTTCTAAAAATAAAAGTACTGCTGCACGCCTTCACTTCGATGTTGCACACGAATTAGGCCATATCATGTTACATGATTGGGAAGATGATATTGAAAATATTTCACCCTCCGAATTTCGCGACAGAGAACAGCAGGCCAATGATTTTGCATCTGCATTTTTACTTCCTAAAGAAACATTCATCAAAGAAGTAGGTGCATATGCAGACAAACTCAACTATTATATTGAATTAAAAAAGAAATGGAAAGTCTCGATTGCCGCAATGATAAGACGTGCAAAAAATCTAAAATTAACATCTTATGATAAATATCAAGCGTTAATGAGGCAGATGCAAAAAATGGGAATAAGAAAATGCGAACCGCTTGATGATATTTTAGTTACAGCTCAGCCGTCCTTATTAAAAACCGCCGTTGAAATGTTGATTAATGATAATGTTCTTACGGCAAAAGAAATACTCCAAGAGCTTTCTGACGAGTATAATTTATCTCTATATTCAGATGATATAGAAACACTTATTGGATTAAATAAAGGAACATTAAAAACGTGTAATGTAACCCCCATTCATCTTCTTGCATTGAAATAGTAAGTTGCAAAATGGCCAGAGTTGTGAGTGAAAATACCGAATCGAGTATATGTTATTAGTATCTTTAAGTAAATTTGGAAGTTAATTGTAAAACTATCACTAGCGATTATGGAGAATGCTAGTTATCGGTTCTATATGAACTCACGGTGAACTTGAGTACATGAATATAGCGCCCAAGTTGAACACCCCGAGCCGCTGAAGCTGAACAGTCGCGTCGCTGAAAATGAACACCTTCGTCGACCAGATTGAACATTGACAGTCAACTCATCGTATGATGCTAAAATGAAGATGCTTTACTCACATGGAGGATAGGGCAACGCTGAGGAGCGACCCGAGCGCCCTGTGAGGTTTGCAAGTGATGAGGCGGTGTCCGGATAAACGGCACCGCCTTTTTCATCGTATCCGCCCAACAATCCCCCGTCCCAAACAAAACACCCTCTGTCACCTGACCGGTAAAAGAGGGTAATGCTCCCTTTTGATTTTGCAAAAAACAAGCCCAAAGATAAAAGAAAAACAGCACAAAGAGCGCTTGAACTGGTCGGAATAAAAGAGCAGGCAGACAAGCACTGTAACAAGCTGTCGGGCGGACAAAAACAGCGTGCGGCTATTGCCCGTGCTATAGTTAACGATCCGTCTGTAATACTTGCGGACGAGCCTACGGGCGCACTTGACAGCAAAACCACCGAAGAGATAATGTCCGTTTTTGAAAAGCTGAACAAATCGGGCAAGACGATAATCATAGTAATCCACGACAAAGATATCGCCGCAAAATGCAGGAGGGTTATCGAGATAGCAGACAGCAGGATAGTCAGCGACAGTAAGAGTAAATAGCAGTGAAGTAAGCTATTTTATCGGTAGAAGAAACAGAACTTAACAACTATAGGTTGTAATATAGACTTGTTTCAAACAGTTAGGTTGTTACAAATTAAAATGTATCCGGAATAAAACATTCGGGAAATTACTCCGGCAGAGGAAATTTATATTATCTCTGCCGGAGATATTAAGTCAGGGGGAAGCAACAATCATTGTCATCATACCACCGGGGAGTTATATAATTCAAAGCAAAATATGTTATAAAGCGATGGACTATTTTTGACAATCGTGATATAATTTTACTGTAATATTTGATTTATCTGTTATAACTTTTATTTTCACGGAGGAATTGCTTTGCTTTCGATATATCTCTCAATGGTCGAGACCGAGGAAGAAAAAGACTTGGTGACCGAGCTGTACAATACATATAAACAGATTCTGTTTAATGTAAGTATGTCTATACTGCATAATACAGCGGATGCGGAAGACGCTGTGCAGGAAACTTTTGTACGAATAATCAGCAATCTATCTAAAATTGACTGTGCAAATGAAAAACGCTCCAAAGCGTATATTTTTGTTGTTACCCGCAATATTTGTTATGATATTCTCAGAAAAAAACATAAGGTAGTTTTTCTTGAAGATGATGGAGAACTGGTAGATACTAATGCCGTTGACAATACAGAAATTCTTACTGATGTTCTGACTGTGCAAAATAATATAAAAATGCTGTCACCTTTGCTGAAAAATGTGTCAACCTTGTATTATGCGGAGGAATTTACAGTAGAACAAATATCAGGAATGCTCGATATAAGCGCAGAATCTGTTTATAAAGCAATTTCAAGAGCAAGAAATATTCTATTACAAAAACAAGGAGATATGAAAAATGACTAACGATGATGCTATAAAAATTGCTCTTAAAAATGAACTTATTTCAGATATCGAAGCTTATCAAACTCTCCCTAAGTATAAGATTTCACTTAAATTTGACAAAAAAATGAAGCATCTGCTTAAGAATTATGAAAATCGTGAATCAGCAAAGACCGGATATAAACGCATACCGCTAAAAAACCGCCTGCTTATTGCAGCTGTGATCATTCTTTCTGTGGTTATTATTACAGGCGGTACTTTGTATATCACCATGCGTTGGGCTGACTTCACGGTCAAGGAATATGACATTTTTGCGATGCTTTCTATCTCAAATGCCGAATATTATCCTTTGAGTCTTGAAGAGCGATACGAATTCACATATAATGTTACAGGTTATGAAAAAGAAGTTATTGATGATGACGGCATTCGATTTTCAGTGAAATATTCAGATGCAAAAAATAAAAAGTGTATTTCATATTCACAGTCCATAAAGGATTTTTATACAACTGTCAGACTTAATATCGAAAATGCCATTACCTTACCAAAAGAAGTGATGATTAACGGAACAACCGCTATATATTATGAGACGTATTACGGAGAAAAGGGAGTAATATGGGATATCGGTGATTACATAATTGAGCTTGCTGCAACCGGATTTAGTGAAGATGAACTAATTTCAATGACAGAATTTGTGGAAAAGGTAGAATAATCAGTTTTATTAAAAAATAATGTCCATTTTTGTGAGTTTCCTACGTTATATATATAGAAAAGGAGGAAAACGCATGAAAAAAATTGTATCAATTTTACTCATCTTCTCTGTTATTATCGCACTTTGTTTGAATGTATCAGCAGCATCTGTATATGATGTTGGTTCATTTACCAAAACAAGTTATCTTTCAATTACTAACGGTCAAGCAACCTGCAAAAGTAGTTACAGCGAAAGTAACGGTAATACTGCAAGTGTAAAAATCACGCAGTCTCTTGAAAAACATTCTTTTTTATGGTTCTGGGATACAGTCGGCGGAGAATGGACTACAAATTCTAAAAAAAGTTCAGTTTCGTTTACGAACTATAAAAGCGGTCTTGCAAGCGGTACATATCGTGTAAAATCGGTTTTCACAGTCACGACAACAAGCGGACAGACCGAAACGGTTACCGTCTACAGTGCAGAGAAGACAATCAGCTGAAAAAACAGCTGAAAAAACAAGATTTTGACAGCATAACGCTGTCACGGAAAGCTCATTTTGAGCGGAAAGGAAATCAATAATGAAAAAGAGAATTATTTCATCTATCCTGGGTTTGATAACAGTAATATGTTCATTATCCTGCTTATCAATAATTGCATCAGCAGCAACCGTAGCAATAACAAGAACCAACAAGACTGTGACCACTTATACCGAATATTATGCGGGCACATATTCTACGCTTTATGCTGCGAATGGATTTACGGGCATTACTGCAACAAACAGTAGCTTCGTAGGTTCATATAAAGAAGCCTATTATCAGGAATTCGGGTATAACTCGAACGGATATTATATCACTAAAGACAGATTTGGAAATGGGTTTAGTGATACTGTAATTTCAAACAGCAAAGAAACAGTTGGTAGTGCAGTTGTAAAAAGAATACATTTAGGGATAACACATCTTAGTTCAGATTATTCTTCCCCTTCTGTTGATTCACTAAGAATTGACGTAAAAAAACCTGACGCTCCGTAATTCAATCATTACAATAACTTAAAAACGAGAGGACAAAGAGATGAACTTCTTTAAACAATGTATAACTACATACTTAAGCTCGGCAAAGAGAAAACCGTTATTGTATCTATCAATTGTGATATTGCAGTTAATCTCTTTGTGTTCTGTTTTTTTCTCAATAGGGCTTATTGCAAATGCAAACAGCAGCTTTCAGAATGCAGATCTGAATGAGCGATGTATTTATTTTAAAACTATGGAAGACACTTCGGAAGACGGTGAATATCTGTTTGAAGGTAAATCTGATAAAGCTTATGAAATGTGTATGCCGATAACACAAATATCCAAAGGCGTGGAAATGCTTGAAGATGTTCTCGGAAATAATCTTATTGATATTCAGGCATGGGGATTTATGAAAATGCCCGATGATAAATTTCCAAGCTGCTTAACATTTTATGTTTTCAACAATTATGATTATCTTAATCCTACTATGCAAAACGAAACGGTCGATGAAAACAAAATATCATTTCATCCGTCGGTTGATATTCCCGACGAATGGAAATTATCGGATAATAAGCTTCTCATAGACGGCAGAGAATACAGTTATAGTTATTGTCAGAAAGAAATGGCGCGTCATGTTCAAATGTCGTGCGGATATAACACACCCCAGTCGGTCAGATGTTATGAGTTCTATATTTTTCTGAGACAGCCAATGCTGTATTCCGAGCATGAAAAGGTTGAAGACATAATTAACAGCCATTTTAATCCTGTTTACAAAAGTATGCCCAAAGTACCCGATTTACTCGAAACACAGATGAGTAATACCCAGATGGCAGTAGCTATAGCATTTATCGCAGTCAGCGTACTGAATTGCTCTTTATGCTATAATTATATTTACAACAGCAGAAAGAAACAGCTTTCTATTTATCGTATCTGCGGCGCAACAACTGCTGAATGTGTGATTATTTATCTTGCAGAGGTTATTATTTACTCTCTTGTAGCTTTCGCAGCGTCGTTCCTTGTGTTTGACGGACTTATTAAAAAATTTGTAATACAGATGTACCCACTTTCAGAGCCTGTTTTTACCGCTTCCAATCTTTTAACGATATTCTACATTTATATCATTCTTACAATTCTTATAATGCTTATATCTATCATTTCATTTGTTAAAAAACCGATCATGGAGGAGAGAAAGTGATGTCTGCTTATTTTAAATACGGATTTATAGCAATCACAAAGCAAATGGTAACGACTGTAATTGTGGTTTTACAGCTTTCTCTATTTTTTATTTCGCTTAATATCGTAATAGGAAACTACAACAGCCGTGATATGTTATGTATACCGTTTTCGGATATTCTTTCAAAAGAGGGCTATTATATCAGCATAGACCGTTATATTATGACAGAGCTTGAGGACGGCAGCGTAAGCATGGAAAGTAGAAATATAGAAGAAACACTGAACGATCTGACAACACAGCTCAAAGGCAATCTGAAAAATTATAGAATCTACACCGGGATTGTCCATCCGAGCGAAGATTCAGATGTCGGGCTGCACTTAGTTTTTATTGACGATGAAATATATAACAAGATGACCTTACCGTTACTAGAAGGAACGTGGGTCAATTCGGCAGATGATAAAATGTGCGGCGTGATAACTCACAGCCGTAATCAGCTTAATGTCAATGACTCTGTTGAATATAACGGCGAGACGTTTACAGTATCCGGGGTACTTACCGATATTACCTATGTGCCTGATTTTGATCATTTCACCGCGGGTTCGGGTATAAAAAACTTTTATGTAAATCATAGCTACGAAACGGCTCAATATGATTATATGCTGCTGCCCTTATCCGCAATAGGAAGCGGCCATGGTACACCCAGCCACTACAGCATACTGGTTTTTGATGATACATTAAGTGAAGCAGACAGACAATATAATGAAAACGTGCTCAGCACAGCTGAAGTCGGACACAAGGTAGAATTGTCGGAAATTAAAATGCAGAGCGATATATTTCTTAATGAAGATTTATCAAAAAGCGCGCCTTTGATTGTATGTGCGTGGATTATTGCTATTTCGGGACTTATTACATCATGCGCGATACAGATTCAGAAAAATCTCAGAGATTATGCGGTGTTTTATCTGTGCGGCTCGAAATGGAGTGAATGTCTGCTTATAAACCTTATCAGTTCGCTTATAGTCACATTTGCATCGGCTATTATTTCAGCATCATTTCTATTTATTTTATCGCTCTTAGGGTTTGGTAATGAAGCGGGGATTGTTATTTTTTCAAACAATATCTATATTTCGCTGCTGATTTGCCTGATTTCGGTAGGACTTTCTCTGATTATTCCTGCTTTTATTCTGAAAAATAACAGCGCTAAAAAGATTTTAAATGAAATGAACTGATATTCAAAGGAGATAAATATGGTACAGCTTGATAATATCTGTAAAACATACAATTCAGGAAAAGAAAACGAGTGTAAAGCGTTAAAGAACGTTTCGCTACAGATACAGGACGGCGAAATGGTTGCTGTCATAGGCAAATCAGGCGCAGGAAAATCAACCCTCATGCACATTTTATCGTTTGTAGACAGATACGAACAGGGCAGTTATATCTTAAACGGCAAGGATACAGGAAAGCTGAGTGAAAAAGAATACGCTCGTCTGAGAAACAAAGAAATAGGCATCGTAATACAGGATTACGCTCTGATTGAGGAATTTACGGCGCTGCAGAATGTTATGATTCCGCTCAACTTTTCAAAAGAAAGGGCAAAAACTTCGCCGAAACAGCTTGCAATAAACGCGCTTGAATTAACTCAGATCGGCGAGCTTAAAAACAAGCCTGTAAATCAGCTTTCGGGCGGTCAGAAGCAGCGTGTAGCTATTGCCAGGGCGATAGTAAACAACCCATCGGTAATACTCGCCGATGAGCCGACGGGAGCTCTCGACAGTAAAACCGCAGGTGAAATTATTGATGTATTCCGTACACTCAACGAAAACGGAAAAACTGTAATAGTTGTTACACATGATAAATCTGTTGCCGAAAAGTGCGACAGAATAATCGAGATTGCAGACGGAGAGATAGTCAGCGACAGAAAATAAGGTGCTGCAAAACTACAATAGTTGATTTTGTATAGATATACTTTGAGCAAATTGACAGTCGGCACTCAGAATTATGCAGTGAGAAAACACAATATGCTTAATAGATAAACCGTTAACGTTTTTTGAAACTTTAAGGAAACCGATGTCATCTGATATTCAGATTATTCCTCGGGTGTTTCGTTTTAATAATTTCTTTCTGCTTTGCAGAAGTAACATGGGTGTATATCTGCGTTGTAGTTATAGAACTATGCCCTAGTAATTTCTGAATATATCTGATATCAACATCCTGTTCCAACAAGAGCGTTGCAAAAGAGTGCCTGAACATATGCGGGGTTATATGTATAGATATACCGCACGCTTTACAATAAGAATTAATCATACAGCGGACGGATTGCTCTGTCAGCCTTTTGCCATATTTGTTTACAAAAAAATAACCGCAGTCCGAGATTTTTTCCTCATGGATAAAGTAGTAATCGGAAAGAATAGTGAGCACTGAGTTGTTTTCAATAGGTATTATACGTTCTTTTGAGCCTTTTCCGTAAAGCTTAACCGATTTGCCTATAAAATCAACATCTTGCGAGTGTAAATTGCAGATTTCGGCCACTCTCGCTCCTGTTGCAAACAGCAATTCAAGAACCGCGGCATTGCGTATTGCGCAGTTTTTCTTATAGTCGGTGTTTGATTTTTCTATTTGCAAATATGCAAAACAGAGAATCTCGCCAATTGTGTCCAAAGGAATGGTTTTTGGCAGTATAACAGGTTCTTTGATTGATGTTTCAATTTTATCAAACGGATTGCAATCAATAATATCCCGAATAAGCAGATAGTGAGTAAATGCCTTGAGCGTTGCCAGCTTTCGTTTAACTGTTTTGGGTTTATAGGATTTATTCAAGTGCTCTATGTAGTTCCATAAGCTCTGCTTTGAAAGCTCCGATGTAAAGCATTGAAACTGTATCAAATCAACACAGTAAGCACTAATTGTCTTATCGCTTAGCTTCTTGTGGTAACGGCAATAATTTATAAATCCGTCGATATGAGTTTTAAATTCAATCATCTTGACCTCCGAGTATAACTGCAAAATTTGGGGCGGAGCCCAGTAATATTTTTTACAGAATAAATTATATAAAGAGCTCAAAGAAAATTCAAGATGTTATGGGTGCATTTGGAATAGCCTTTTAAATATATGTGTTAATCAGCTTACGAGTTTGAAATCAACCTTTTGAGAGTCTTTCATTAACGGAGGGGATAAGGATGTAAAGCTAACATAAAAATTGGTTTTTGATAGCACGATTGAGTTCGTGTGTAGAAAGGGATACGCTTATAAAGCGGAAAAACAGATGATAACATTAAATTATCGGAGGTAGATCCATGAATTATTTGGAAAAAGATAAACTTTATTGTTCGCAAGGCGATACTTCAGGAAAACATGAACCGAAAAAAATATTTATTGGCGCAGAAGGCTGTTATTTATTTGATGAATGCGGTGTCAAATATCTTGATATGCAAATGTATAACAGTGCTGCAAACTTCGGTTATAAGAACGAAGCATACAGTGAATGTATGAAAAATACTTTAGAAACTCTTCCTTGCCTTGCTGGGGAATTTATGAGCAAAAGCAGAATTGATTTATCAGAAAAGATATGTCAATATATGTATAAAAATCACGGTGTCCGCGGGAGAGTGCACTTTACCGTTGGCGGAGCACAAGCGGTTGACGATGCAATGAAGATCGCTATTAATTTCAATCAAAAGCGCGGATTCCTAGCATTTGAAGGAGCTTATCATGGGCGAACAATGGCATCTTCAAGTGTGAGTTCAAGTTATAGGTATACTCGTCAGTTTGGAAGCGTTATGAATGTTCAGCGTATTCCGTTTCCCAACTGCTTTTCGTGTGCCTATGACAAGTGCCCCACAGACTGCGGCCTTTACTGTCTGAAAAAATTTAAGCAAAAATTTGAAAGCGAATTTAGCGGATTTTATGATAATAATCATTCTGACGCTGCATATTCTGCTTTCATATTTGAACCCGTATTAGGGCGGGGCGGATATGTTTTTCCAAACGAAAAGTATTATAGTGAATTATGTTCATTCCTTCATGAGCATAATATTTTGGTAATTGCTGATGAAGTTCAAATGGGATTTTATAGAACTGGCAAGCTGTGGAGTTTTGAGCATTACAACTTCGTTCCAGATGTCGTTATATTTGGAAAAGCCATTACAAATGGACTTTGGCCGCTTTCTGGAATATGGGCAAGAGAGAAACTGATTTCAGACAAGGCTTGGCCTGTCGGTTCGACGCATTGCACATTTGCCGGACATCCTATGGGGACCCAGTTAGGCTTGTGTACATTCAATATTATTGAGCAGGATAATTATTTACCCGCCATTACCCAAAGCTCTGAACTGCTTGAACACTGCATTGCTAAAATCGCTGCAGACTATTCATGCCTAAGCCGCTTTCAAATAAAGGGGCACGCTATAGGCATAGATATCGTGCACCCTGATACTCAGCAGCCATGTCCGGAACTCGCCCATATTCTTATAGAAACTGCATTGAAGGAACCGATATCGATCGACGGCGTGAACTATGGACTTATACTCACCGCAGGCGGAATGTTCAACAGCAGTTTGATGCTTTCCCCATGCCTGTACATAACTGATGAGGACATTAAGATATTTGATACCCTCTTTTGCACGTATCTTTCCCGTGTTCTCACACGTCACAAAGGAGAGATATAAAATTCGATAATGTTTTGGCTTTTTGTGTGCTAAATATAATTTTTCTGATAAAATCTTTGTTTTGGCGGGAAAGCGTATATAACAGCCGACTCCAGTGTAGCTGTTCAAAAGTCCTGTTTTCTACAAATCTTTTTTGCGCTCCCCATACGCACAGCAGATCCTCATTGGATAGCTTGATCTGGCTGTCGTTAATAAAGTCAATGGTTTCAACCGGAAAGCGCTGTATATTTTCCGCCAGAACACGGACTATTCCCCTATGAATTATCCGCTCATCGTACTTCAGCATTTTTTTGAGTTCTGCGAATCCCTCTTGTGGGTATATGCTTATCATCTGTCCTATTGAATGGACGATTTTTAGGATTTTATTGTGATTTCCGCTTTCCCATAGCGTTGAGCATAATTCGTCGTACTTTTGTAATGCACTGCCGCTTTTATCGATCGGCGCCGTGTAGAATAAAAATGCTGTGGGATTAAATCCGTCTTCAAAAATCGTGTCAAACTCCTCAGTGAATTTACAGAATGTGGATTGCCTATTTATTGAAGGCTGTTCAAACATCTTTGTTTCGTACAGTTGGCACACATTATTAAAGATATTCACAAAATCCCTGCGGTTTAAGGGGTCATCATGATACAAAGCCATGAAGGAACAACTCAGTATAAAATCTATATTTTCCGAGTTCATATTTTTGCCGTTTGACAACCATTTATTAATAGCGCACAAAGTATCGTTTTTGTTTATCTGTGCTGAGTAAACTATAGTCAGATTATATAATAAAAACGATATCATATTATTTAAGACATCTTGTTTTCGTGCAAGCGAATCAAGCTGACTTTCGGTGATCGTTCTGTTGCTTTTCAGACTATTCAGAATGGTAGTATATTCCTCGTCATGTGAAATATGGTAATAGTCACTTTCTATATCAATACCTGAATTGAAAAGTATATTATATGAATATTTTTTCATGATCTCCAGAATTAAAGAAGCACAGCCATTGCGGTCAGAGTCAAGAAGCTTATTGAGTTCTGACAATAGGTATTCCGTAATCGGCTTATAATTCGTATCAGAAACATTGAATTTCATGAAACAATACAGAATAATTATTAACTCAAGCTTTACTTCTTTATTCATCATACAATGACAAGCATTCGTGAAGTACCTTTCGATGCTATCCCTGTCAGAATAATTATGCAGTTTCTCGCAAAGCCTGTCTGAAAAGAAAAGAAAGCTGCTAAATTTAAGCTTGCTGTCAAGCGAGAAATGTCCCAATACTTTATAGAAATTCTCATCAGTTTTAATAATTTTGGCTGCTGAAATGATTATATATTTAATATTATCGCATAATTTATCTATACTGAACCCTTCGATTGCCGTAGTAAAGAGGTCCTCATTTTCATGAATAATATCAAATATACATTCGCGAACAAATCTATTTATTGGCATAGAAGCCTCAGCGTCTGCCGAATTTAACAAGCGGGCGAGTTCTATGATGTTTTCAGCCACTTTTTTTACTGATTCGCAATTTGTATATAAGAGTTTATATGCGCAATAAACATTATCGTTATGATCAGAAGTCGGCCGAGTTTGATTTACAATATCATCGATTTGTATAGCCTTTTTTGACAGATGCTGACTAAGATAATACTGCGTCATTTTTTTATACTTGAATTTTATTCTGTTTGATTCCAGAAGCCCGCAGTCGCGCAGTTGCTGCATATTGCCGTGAATGGCAGTTGCCTCATTTCCTCGCAGGCATTCCGAAACGGCAATATTCATAAATAAGTTGTGTATCTGTGTCCTTTTGCAGCAATATTTATCCTGAAGAACTTCCTCTATTGCGTCAAATACGCTTAAATTGTTATTTAGCGCATTCTTTGAATAATGCTCACAAAATATATAACATATATACGGCTCCTGCATAAGCTCCAAATATTCTTTGGAAAACGCAATGTGCACATTGTAGTTATTAAGCATTTGTTTTATTTCATCTTGGGTAAATGCGGTGATCTCAATCATGCTTTCAGAGTCAATTGATAGATTGCAAATCGTATTACTGTATTTAGCCCTAGATGAATAGATAAAAGTGACATACTTATTGTCTTCGTTCAATTTTGACAGAAGTATCATATCTTCGACATTCCTATCAAATTCAACAATTCCGTCAATTACAAAAGTAAAATATCGCTTTTGTTCTTTATACCATGTACAAAGTCTATGTAAAAAAGAAAACGGCGAATCAGAAAAAAAGCCCAGAGCCGACACAATAGTATCCAAAACGTTTGCAGAGGAAGAATTATTTAAGTCGATATATAAAACAGTATTGCTCTGGTCACAGATATAGTTTTTTAAAACAGCAGTTTTACCAATGCCTGCTCTTCCGAATATAAAGCCCACATGATCTATTGCATTAAGTTTGTTTTCAATTTCTTCACGTACAATATTGTTTTTATATTGTTTGCACAATTGTTCGATACTTCGTTTAGCATTTTCTTCAAGAAGGCTGGAAATAAAAATTGGTCTGAAATCATTTTGTTTTATTTTAGATAGTTTTTTTACTCCCCAGTTTATCATAAAATCGTCAAATGTTGCACTGCAAAAATAATATTTGTTTGCTTCATTCAAGAAGTTAATAAGCGGAGAGCCGTTTTCCTCTGGCATTATCCAATATGTACGATTTATCAGATCTATGTTTTCTTTTATTATTTTAGTTACTGCTGCGTCATTTCCGCTATATCCAATAAAAATAATAGATTTCCCTCTTATGTGTGAAACGAACGTTTGCACTGTTTCGGGGGAATAGTTTTTTTCGCTGATCTCTTCATCGGTTACATGGGTCACTTTATAATTTGTATCTCCATGAAGCTTTATATAAGCTGGCTTTAAGCTGTCTATTGAGGGTATTTTGCTTACTTCATTTATATATATTTCAACATCTGACGCATGAGTAAATTCTTTAGCCTCCTCATAGCGATGAAAGTAATTTGTTGTTATAATCGTGCTGATGATTCCGCTTTGAAACAAAAGCGATAGTATTTTATAACTATCAACTACTTGATGCTCCTCTCCATTGATATTATTTTGAAAAGCTTCCCTTGAATTATAATCTGGTTCAGTATTGATCGTATCTTCAAACATTTTTTGTAAATCACTGTCAGACATAGCAATAGTGGGGTGCACAGTATATTTATTGACGATCATGCGTTTTAGTTCACTAAATAATAGCCCGCCGCTAGATTTATCTGCTCCAGCCCCGAGGAATAAACATATGTTATCTTTGTTCTGTTCGATTAGCGACACTAATCTGTTCATTTTAGATAATTCCATTTTTACCTCCGATAATTTAATGTTATCATCGGTTAAAACAAAGCCGCTAGAGCAATCTAGTATACACGCACAACATTTCAAGCGCTTGCCAGAACTTGTTATTGCGGCTCCCCTTTAACATCAATAGCCAAAGATAAAGTTAATAGATTATTCTTTATGAGTAATTGAGATCTAATATGGATCTTCTGCTATATATAAATAAAAACACGCTTGCTGCGTGGCGAAATTTGCCATGTGACAAGCGTGTTTTTTTATTTATCAAACATAAAACACAGGTATGTCGCAGTCCCCCCACTATCAATCATAAAAAAGATTGATAAGGAGAAAAGCGGCATGAAATCCGGCAATAAATCAATACGGATTAATGGTAAATCTGCAGAAGTCACAGATGAAGTATATAAGGTATATACAAAATATGACAGGAAAATGCGTTATTTTGAAAAAGACCTTAAACAAGAAAGACTAGTATATGATGAGCTCGGAAATATCATAAAAAGAGTTCCGAGCCGTGAAGATTCGCTCGATAGGCTCTTGGATGAATCATTCATGCAAATTAAAGATATCAGCGAAAATGTTGAAGATACAGTACTTAACAAAATCTTGGCAGAAAACCTTCACAAAGCATTGGACAAGCTTACAGACAATGAATACGACCTGATAATCTCTTTGTATTTTCACAATTTAACCGAAAGATAATACGCAAAGCGTCAAGGTGTATATCCTAACGCCATACATAATAGGAAAGTACGTATTCTTGGTAAACTGAAAAAATTTTTAGAATAAGGTGAGCAAGCCCCTCACTTAACGGCAAATAAAGTGAGGGGCTTTTTATGCTCCTAAATATACCTTAAATATTTGTAAATCGCATTTTCTGTTTGCCTCTAAAATCGATTGCTGAGTAATAAGCACATCAAAAATTACCTGCTGCTGTTTTTATACGGATTGTTAATGCAATATCTGTTCGGTCAGAAAATGTGTACCCGGCGGAGCATTATGATGTTTAAAAACAATTGGCTTTGTTACATAGCTGAATATCCGTAATCTCCGAATTTTGAGTTCAACCCAAAATTCAAAGGAGATTACGATAATGAATACATACTATCTTTCTGCTCTTGATGAGCAATTCAAATACGAATGTAAGGTAATAAATCTGAGTTACGAATATCCCGGATATACAGGCAAGGAAAAATGGGCGATTATTACTGATTTAACCGAAGAAGAACTTAGTGAAAAGTATGATGAGATAATCTCTTCGTATAGACCGTTTATTCTTTTGTCTTCTTTGTTTGGCAGCGTGCGAGCTGATTTTATTAGAAATGAAGATAAATTCAGCAAACGAGCCAAACGTAGCATTAGCATTTTCGATTTCAGCGAAGAAACAGAAGAACATCATCTTGAAGTAGCTGCAAACGATCTTGAAGAAGAAGCAATCTCAAATGAAACGGCAGAACAAGTCCAGGCTGCGATAGCGCAGTTAAAGTCCATTCAGCGGGAACGACTTATCAAATATTTCTTTGAAGGAAAGAGTTTGCTTCAAATGGCCGCTGAAGAAGGTAAATCTTATTCGACTGTTTATGAATCGTATCAAGCGGCCTTGAAGAAACTGAAAAAAATATTTGAAAATACCCGATAATTTGACCTCTCCCAGTCCGAACAAGTGAAGGGACTATTTCTTATCCGGAGAGAAACGACCTTCAAACTAATACATTTGAGAGGTTGGAAAAAATGGAAAATACTAATATCACCCGTAAGGTTAAGCGTGGCGAAATCTATTTGTACGATTTTGGAGCTAATCCTGAGTCTATCCAAAACGGCGTAAGACCTGTTCTTGTCGTTCAATGCAATGAAGGTAATGAAGCGAGTACGACAACCATTATCGCGGCAATGACGACCGTAATTAAGAAACGCTATATGCCATCCCATATCGTATTGGGAAATAACTTCGGCTTGAAAGAGCCGTCAATGGTAATGCTTGAGCAGATAAGAACGGTAAACCAGTTCGAACTGGCGAAATACATCGGTTTTGTTGATAGCGAGTATCTACAAAAGAGAATCAATATCGGGTTGAAGAAGGTTCTCGGATTTTGGGTGGAAAGACCACCTAAAAGGAAAAACGACATTCGGTGTCTTTGCGGCAAGTGCTTAAATGATTACAAATCTAATCCTGCGTACATCATAAAGCGACTCGATCCTTTTGAAAATATCAAGCACTAATGCGATAAGTGTTCGGACAGCGGTTACGACTACCTTATATATGATAGAAGTTCCGTTCGGAGGTAGTGCTTATGCAGGAGAAAAACACTACCGTTAAAAAAGAGATCGTACCAATTTGGGAAAAATACGCCTTAACGATTTACGAAGCAGCAGAGTATTTCAATATTGGAGAGCACCGTTTAAGGCAGTTGGTAAGAGAGAACCGTAAAGCGGATTTTGTGCTATGGATAGGCACAAAGGTTGAAATTAAACGAGAGCTATTTGAAAAGTTCCTTGATGAAATCAATGCCCTCTGATAATTATGCGTTTTGGAGAATCGCACATTTGCCAATATGCTCGTGATTTCGTATCATATATACGAAGCATGAGCTGACAAATGATTAAGGAGGACTAGCCTATGAAGAATAATTACATCTATGTACCCGGACTGAGTGAGAGTGTTGCCGATGAGGTAAAAAAGAAAAAAGATGCTGAAGCACCGAGATTTATAACCGGAACGGGAGCAGTCAAGAAAGAAGCAGTAATACACGACAAAGGGGTTCTAAGAACTCGTAAGGTAGATGATCGGCAAAGTATTCGAATCCCTGTTTGGGAAAAGTACGCTTTGACTGTCAAAGAAGCGGCTGAATACTACAATATCGCAGAAACGAAGTTGAGAGATTATTTGCTTGCCAATCGCGATGCACCTTTTGTCTTAAAAGGCGGAGCAAGACTTTTAGTGAAACGCAAGATGTTTGAAATGTTCTTAGATGAAAGCAATATCATTTAGGAGGTCAGTATGACTAATGGAACGAAAACCTTATTACAAGGTGAGGTTATGATAGATGCCGAAGGTCATAACCGCAAAATGCAAGAGCTTCCGATTTGGGAAAAACCGCTTTTAACGGTAGTAGAAGCAGCGAAATACTTTCAAATCGGTGAGAGCAATATCAGACGGCTCACAAGAGAACATAAGGACCAAGACTTCGTCCTTTGGAAAGACAATCGGGTGTATATTCGAAGAAAAGAAATGGAGTCGTTTTTAGACACAATCAACGAGATATAGGAGGTAAAGAATTATGGCAGAAAAAAGGCGAGATAATAAAGGTAGGGTTTTGCGAGCAGGCGAATCGCAGCGTTCTGACGGTAAGTATGAATATAAGTATGCGGACAGTAACGGTGAGCGTCATTCCGTATATAGTTGGAAACTCGTAGCAACCGACAAAGTTCCTGAAGGAAAGCAAGGCGGGACTTCGCTTCGTGATATGGAGAAGCAAATACAGAAAGACTTAGAGGACAATCTGCTCATTTACCAAACCCGTAAGATGACGCTCAATTCCTTTTGGGATCAATATATCGAACTCAAGAAAGAACTGAAAGAGTCTACGAGAACGAACTACATCTATATGTACGACAATTATATTCGCCCTGACTTTGGCAAAAAGAACATCACTACAATCAAGTATAGCGATGTAAAGAAGTTCTATATTTCCCTTATTCACGAAAGAGGGTTCAAGCCGAACAGTATGGAGATTATAAATACCATCTTGCATCCGGTGTTTACTTCTGCAGTTCGTGACGGATATATCCGCAGCAACCCTTCAGACGGCGTAATGGCAGATATTAAAAAGAGCCATACTTGGGAAAAGCCAAAGCGACACGCACTCACCGAGCAACAGCAAGCGAAGTTTGTTGAGTTCACGGCACAGTCATATAAGTACAAGCATTGGCTACCGCTCTTTACAGTCCTGCTCGGTACAGGTGGACGAATTGGTGAGATACTCGGTTTAAGGTGGGAAGATTGCGATTTTCCGAATAGTATCATCAATATTAACCACACACTTATTTATAGGAAGTACACGGACGAAGCATCACACTTCGCAATAACCACTCCAAAAACAAAGTCGGGTGTCAGAATAATTCCGATGCTTTCCGACGTAAAGGCGGCTCTCACAGAAGAATACAAGGAGCAGCTTGAGAGTGGATTTAATGAGAGCGTTGTAGACGGGTATTCTGGCTTTATATTCAAATCAAGAGATAATACAGTGCTGTCACCGCATTGCGTTAATCGAGCGATAGACCGGATAATTAAAGCGTGTAATACGAAAGAGGAAGAAGATGCTAAAGCAGAAGGTCGAGAGCCTGAACTGCTACCGCATTTCAGCTGTCACCATTTAAGACATACATTCTGCACTCGCTTTTGTGAGAACGAAACTAACCTGAAGATTATTCAGGAGATTATGGGACACGCGGATATTACAACCACGATGGACATATATAATGAAGCAACAAAGGATAAAAAGATGGAGTCCTTTGCAGGGCTTGAGGGTAAAATCAAGATACGATGAAAAAGGGGGCTTGCCACAACACGGTGGCAGGCTCCTTGATTTTTAAATAAGAATATGTTATACTGTATAAACAAATAAAGGTTTATGCGGCGAATAGTCGGTGGTATCCGAGATGTGCTTCTTCGCCGGACAATGAAAACACCCTCGTTTTTTTACGACAATTTTTACGACAAATGAGATAAAGTTATTACATCTTATGTGAGGTTATGTACTTTAATGAAAACGGTTTGGATTAACAAAGTAAGGAAAAGAGAGGTTAAATCAGGGCATAAGATACTTTCACTTGAAATCCCGACGATGAAGCCGGAAGTGAAGTAAATATTTTAACGGGCAGTTCCTTTGGGATTGCCCGTTTTCTGAAACAGCAAAATATAAATCGAATTTGGAGTGAGATTATGAAAAAAAGAACAGCAATAACTGCGGTTATATTAACGCTTATAATGACATTTATGGAAATGTCCGCTCTGCCGGCAGCACTGTTTTGTAATATAAAAATTGAGGACATCAATCCGATTTATATTACTTTGATGTTGAATTTTTTATTGGCTTTTGCGATTTGTTGTGTATGCAGAAGGTTTCTGATGAAGGATTGGCAGTTTGGATTACAGCTTAAAGGCGTTTTATCGGGGCTGATAAAATACGGGTTACCCGCAGTAATTGCGACTGTGGCAGTTACATTTGCTTTCTGCATCGGACTTATGCCGTTTGATAATAAACCGACTATATGGAGAGTTGTTATTGAAGGAATTGTATACTACATAGGTGTCGGCATTATGGAAGAATTGTACCTGAGAGGTTTGTTGCAGAATATTATTGCAAAGTGGTTCGGGGAAAGAAAAAACGCAATCTTGTATGCGATTTTGATTACTTCTGTATTATTTGGTTTAGGTCATATTTTCGGAGCTTTGGGACAGCCGATTGCAACAGTAATAGCTAAAACAGTCTGGGCAACCGCACTCGGCGTTTATTTCGGAGCGGTCTACGCAGTAAGTAAAAATCTGTGGGTTCCGATCATACTGCACTTAATTATAAATCTGTGCGGTATTCCGTTTTGCTTTTCAACGAATAACCGGTACCCGACAATAGCTTTGATAGCTTGTCTTGTATCTTATGTTCTGCTTGCGGTTTATGGCATATATATTCTAAGAAAGAATAACAGTAGGGATAATGCTTGATAATTTTGCTTGTGAGCTTGCCCTTTGAGAGAGGATAACTCCCTTTCTCAAAGGGCTTTTCTGTTATACGGATGTTCAGACATAAAGTCACAATTGACTTGAACACAAAAACCCGCTATAATAAATCTATACAAGCAGGAGGACTTGCTGAAATACCGTGAGCCTGTTGCCTTTGCTATGGCAAAGGTTTTGGTAAAATTAAAGAAATCTGAAGAGCGATAAGTAATGTATCTGATATGTCCCGTGTTTCATGGTATAATTAGATTTGGGTACTTTGGACTGAAATATAAATATTTTCACAAAGGAGCAGAACCTATGGAAAGCTTTGAACCTAAAAAACTGGCGCTGATACGAATCTGGCAAATCTTGAAAGAGTATAGCGATTGCGACCATCCTCTGACTCAGGATGATATTGCAAGGCATCTTGAAAACGACTACGGTATTGTTATCGAGCGAAAAGCAATCAGCAGAAACATATCTCTTCTGAAAGAAGCAGGGGCTGAAATCGAATCGGGACGAACCGGTAGTTACCTCGAAAGAAGAGATTTTGAAGATTCCGAACTCAAGCTGCTTATTGATGGCGTTCTTTGCAGCAAATATATTACTGCTAAGCATTCAAAAGATTTAATAGACAGGCTGTGTGGACTTTCTAACAAATATTTCCGCTCTCATGTAAAGAATATTCATTCGGTCAATGATTGGTATAAAACGGATAATCAAGCTTTGTTTTATAATATTGAACTGATTGATACAGCTATCGAAGAAGAAAAGCAAATACATTACGATTATAACAAGTACGGAGTCGATAAGAAACTCCATAAGTCTTCTCATCAATATATGTCCCCTTATCTGATGATCTTGCATAATCAGCACTATTACCTTATGGCATACAGTGAATATTGGGGCAATATGGCGTTTCATAGACTGGACCGAATCACCAATATGAATATTTCAGATAAAAAGGCTACTCCGATCCGTAATGTATCCGGCTATGAAAACGGTATCAATTACAAGGAATTGTCCTCTGCTATGCCTTATATGTTTACCGACCGACCAGAGCACATTGACTTTATTGCAGATATTGGAATAATCGACCAGGTTATCGACTGGTTTGGCAGCGATATTCGCATTGCAAAAACCGATGATGAGAACAAGGTCAGAATCAGCGTCAAGGCAAGCCCAAACGCTATGGTACATTGGGCGATGCAGTATGCAAATTATGTTGAAATAATCTCACCCGAGCCGCTCAGGATGCGGGTGAAAGAAACGCTTGAAAATGGGTTGAAGAAGTATAACTGAACAATTTAAGGCTAATTGGACTTGTAAAGAAAGAGTCAGATGACATGAAAATGTCCTTGAATAATACAAGGATGAGGCTCAACGAGTTTTTTGCCTCGTTGTAACAGCAACATGTTGTCAATGCTTATTAAAGCCTGTGATATTGATGCGGTTACCCTGTCCGCTGATTCGCAAACAGCTGCTTCAACAGATGTTGACGAAGATTTAAGCAATTAAAGCGATACGAACTTAACGGGGCTGAATTGTGCCAATCAGACCGGTTTTCTATATCAAAATCACTATTGTTTTCAATGCCCGTCCCCCTCGTGGAAGGTTTATATGAAACCGGCAAAAGTGTCGCTCAATCATTTACATTGACCTGTGTATAAATCGTGAAAATGTTCTATCTCATAAGATTGACGCATTTGATATTGTGGATTATGCGGCAGAATATGACGACCGTTACCACTGCAAAAGCTGCATAAACAATTTTATTCAACTGAGCAAAGCAGAGCCGTAAAATGCGGCTCTGTTTTGCTATGTACCAAATATGGTGCGTGGTCTCGGATATAATAAAATCAACAAAATAAACGCCGATTATTTTCGGCACAGGAGGATTTATATGAAAACAAAACAAATCATTTCACTTGCTTTAATGCTCGGGCTATCGGTGACGGTAATCAACGGTTGCGGTACAAAAGAGGATTCTTCTGCAAATAAAAAGGAAGAATCCGCTTATGCCGTATCTTCCGAAATGAAAGAAGAAAGCATATCAACAACTAAACCGGAAGCAGAGAAAAAAACACACAGTGAATATGTAACAACATATTCCGTTTATGCCGAACAAGGAGCAGTTGTAACGTGGTATGATTCCCAAACCGGTCAATTCAGATATAAGGATAAATGCGAAACTTGTGGGCAAGTAGCGAGCAGTGAACATAGCGGTGGGCTATTCGTCGGAGAGGGATCGTCCTATAACGCCGGATTTACTTGCACCAATTCTGATTGCAGTATGTGGGGAAAGCCTCAGCGTGCTATCATTAGTTGCAGTACAAGCGGTGAATGGATCGAGGTTGACGACTGAAAAGAGTATATAAACAGAAAAACAGCTGTGACTTTTTCACGGCTGTTTTTTGCTTTGGGATAGCGCTTGATGTTATGTACCAAATATGGAACATAGCTTTCGGTATAATAAGTTCAAAGAGAATGGTAAAGTATTCAAAGGCGGTTAATAATGAGCAAGAAGCACGAACCTGATAATTTTGAGCAGATGTCTATCTTCGGAATAATGAATCTGTTAGACAACACGGAAAACACATTAAGTTCAGATGATATATCAAAGATTATTGATAAGTTATCCGATGCAAAACGAAAAAAAGAATCTATCGAAGCTAAGAAGAGACGGCAAGAAGAGCGTGAGAGAAGAGAAAGAGAAGCTCGTGAAGCAAAGGAACGTAAGGAAGCCCATATCAGAGAAGTTACAAGCATGGACCTTCCGCTCGACTGGGAAAATGTGTTCAATCAGGATGTAAGGACTGAAGGAGTTCACGCTGATAGCATTTCCGATGGCCTTATGTACAGTCTGTCTAATCTCGGACGGGTTGATATTGAATATATTTCTTCAATAACAGGAGAGGACTACAAGACAATTATCTGTGCGCTGAAAGGCTCTATTTATCAGAACCCGGAAACTTGGGGCGAGTGCTTCTATAAAGGCTGGGAAACCTCTGAGGAATATCTGTCCGGCAACATGATAAGAAAATGGAAGGCAGCTAAAGAAGCCGATAAAGAATACAACGGATATTTTTCTGAAAATATAAAGGCGATTGAAAAAGTCATTCCCCCGACCGTAGCGACAAATGATATTTATATTACGCTTGGTTCTCCGTGGGTTCCTGCTGATGTAATTGACGATTTTATAGAGTATCTTCTTGGCGATTGGCGCAGACACTGGTATAGCATCAATGATGAAAAAGACTTCCATACTAAACACGATGAATTGACCGGCACTTGGGAAATACCATTCAAAAGCAGATGTAATCACGACGTTAAGGTAACACGAACGTATGGTACTGACAGAATAAACGCCCTTCATATTCTCGAAAGGACATTAAATATGAAGTCGGTAGCTGTTACCGATGAGGTTGTATGTAATACAAATTCATCAGGCAAGAAAAGAGTTATTAACCAGTCTGAAACCATTCTCGCCATTGAAAAGCAAAATATAATGATTAAAGCGTTCCGGAAGTGGGTTTGGGAGGATGACGCAAGAAAAGAAAGACTTGAAAGGATTTTTGAGAATAAATTCAGTTGTATTCGCAGAAGAATTTTTGACGGATCGTTTTTGCGGTTTCCTGATATGTCTGCGCAGATAAACCTTTATCCCTACCAAAAGGATGCGGTGGCACGTATCATTTTTACGCCGAACACGCTTCTTGCTCACGACGTCGGTGCCGGAAAAACCTACGTTATGATCGCTGCTGCAATGGAAATGCGCCGTATGGGGTTGTCTGAAAAGAATATGTTTGTCGTTCCTAATAACATAGTCGGTCAATGGAAAAACATTTTCCATGAAATGTATCCAAGTGCTGATATTCTTTGTGTTGACCCGAAAAGTTTCGCACCCTCAAAAAGAGAAAGTGTTCTCGAAAGAATACGAGACAATGACTTCGATGGTATTATTATAGCGTACAGTTGCTTTGAGCAGATTCCGTTGTCAAAAGGATATTATCAAAACCTGCTTATTGATGAGCAGAAACATATCGCAGAAATAGCGGGCAAAAAGAACAAAGCCACTTCTCGTTTGAAGAAAAAGCAAGAGGCGGTTTCAAAAGTTTTATCCGAACTTTCCGTTGCAATGGATGATTTGTATAACGGCGTGTATTTTGATGATTTGGGAATAACAAGACTCTTTGTAGATGAGGCACACAATTTCAAAAATGTCCCGTTTGAAACAAAGACGAACAACGTTCTCGGTATTAACAGCTCCGGATCTAAAAGATGTCAGGATATGATGGACAAAGTACACATGATTCAGAAAAAGAACGACGGAAAAGGAGTTGTACTTGCAACCGGCACGCCCATAATCACAGGGTATCTACGGTCACAAATGCCGATTTTACGTTGTTTATGCAGAACAGCATCACAGGATTATGTGGTGCTGTTCTGCTTTTTCGGTGTTCGGTTAATAAGAATCTGCAAGATTATATATATCAACACCATTATTCTTGGCATACCGAACCGCTTTATAAGCTCCGCCACTATTATGCTGAATATAGCATACAATGAGGTTTGAACGGTTAACCATGTTCGTATTACGAATTAATATAGCTGATATATAATGTGATGATTAAGACTCGTCACACTTCAACTTCGTCATAATAGTAAAGATAGTTCTGTTTATTATCCCTATATATCGTCTGCATCATATATATTTTTTAGTCAGAGATATTTGCCTAATAGAAACGCATCGCTTTACTGAGATCATAACAAAAGCGAGCTGCCGTTTATCAGCAGCTCGCTAAAAAATTATATACGAATATTAGGCTGTATTACCAGTATTGTAAATATGTTATCATTAAAGAATCTTCCTCTGCATTTTTTTAAAACACTCCGACACCTCAGCTCCATTTCTCACAAACGCAATAAATTCGTCTATCTCCGCATGGCAAGTCAGCCACCTGTCGCCTGAGTAAAGCTGTCCGTCAGTAGTTCTTATCCACTCGCCCTCGGGAAGATATACCTGCCGTTCTGTGGAGTTCTGCACCAGTATAGGCGCAAAGAGAATATCTCTGCCGAACATATATTGGTCTTTTAGCGAGTAGCAGATATCGTCATCGGGAAAGTCGAAGAACATCGGGCGCATTATCGGTTCACCAGTCTTAGATGAGCATCTTGCGCACTCGGTTATGTATGGCTTCAGCCGTTCACGAAGCTTAACAAGTTCTGTTAGTATCTCGTAGTTCCTTTTGCCGAACGACCACAGCTCGTTGTCACCGCCGCTGGGTTCTTTTACATTCGGGTGGCGGAGCTTGTAGCCGCTCTGACGGTTGCGTGTTCCGTGCAGTCTCATAACGGGACAGAACAGCCCGAACTGAAACCACCGCACGATAAGCTCCCTGAACCAGTCGCTTTCAATGTCACCGCCAAAGAAACCGCCGATATCGGAATTCCACCACGGTATGCCGCTTATAGACATCGACAGTCCCGAAACCACACTCTGCCTCAGTGCATCGAAATTTGAGGGAATATCGCCGTTCCAGACAATTGTGCCGTATTTCTGGCTTCCGGGATAGGCACACCTTGTCAGCAGAACTATATCATTTATACCCTCGTTCTTCAGACCGTCATAGAATGTCTTTGCGTAATAATAGGGATAAGCAAGCGCAGTCTGTGTGCCGTTTCCAATGTGAAATTTCAGATTGCCAAACTGCTGCGGGTGAACCTCGGGCTCTGCCTGATCGAGCCAGAAGGTCTTGATGCCGAGGTCAAAATATCCCTTTTTCACTTGCTGCCACATGTATTCTCTTGCTTCGGGTGATGTCACATCAACATAAGTCTGCTGACCGTGAAAATCGAATATCCCAAACTGTCCGTTCTCGGTTCGAACAAGCATATTGCCGTCTTTCATCATTTCCCAGTTGCGGCTGTCTGGATTGATAGTCGGCCATATAGACACAACAGGCTCGATACCCATAGCTTTAAGATCATCACACATCGCCTTCGGGTCGGGCCAGTATTCGGGGTCGAACTCCCAGTTGCCCTGCTCCGTCCAATGGAAAAAGTCGATAACTATTGCATCTATCGGTATGCCTTCCGCTTTGTATCTGCGGGCGACCTCCAGTACCTCGTCCTGGCTTTCATATCTTAATTTGCACTGCCAGAAGCCTGCCGCCCAGTCGGGCATTTCCGGAGCAAAGCCTGTCACTCTTGCATAACCGTTCATGACCTCGGCAGGCGTTTTTCCTGCGATAACAAGAAAGTCTGCCTGATAGCAGCTTTCTTCCGACCAGATAGTATGATTCTTTGCAAACTCGGCTCTGCCTATTCCGGGGTTGTTCCACAGGAATCCGTAGCCCAGCGAGGAATAGACAAAGGGCAGGCTCGACTTCGTGTTCCAGTGTTTCAGGTCAAAGGAACAGTATTTCTTATCAAAGTTTTCCTGCTGCTCTTGCCCAAGTCCGTAAAAATGCTCGTCATCTCTTGCGTCAAAGATGATGCGTGTACGGTAGTTTTGACCGTCGGTGTGTTCAAATTTTGAGGTATATTCGCCCTCTTCATGAGTGCGGAGAATAAGGCTGCAGTTTTTGTAAAAAGAAAGCATATATGCTCCCCACGGCAGGTCGCAGATCTCCGATCTTAGAATGCCGCTTGTTACAGAGGCTTTTCCCTCTGTAAACTCTGTCTCGAAGGAACAGTCCTCCACATCAAGCAGAGTCCATTTTTCATCTGAAAGCGTACTGTTTCTCGTAATCCGCACACGGATAATATCCCTGCCGTACGCTTCGATGCAGACAAGCTCGTCTTTGAGCTTATATATAATGCCGTTATCTGTTTTAGTTATAATGCTCATGGTGTTTCTCCTATAGTTATATTATTGCATCCTTTGCAAAAGCACTCGGCTTCTCCCCGAAGTGCTTTACATATGCCTTATAGAAAACCGAATAATCGTTGAAACCGCAAACTTCTGCGGCTCTTTTTGCGCTCTCACCGCTTTGTAGAAGTTCTCTCGCCCTGACAAGCCGCTTGGCGGTTATGTACGCCCAAGGCGCAGCCCCTGTCGCTTCCTTGAACAGCCGGGTGAACTGGGATGCACTTAAAAAGAAATGCTCCGCCAGTCTCTCTACAGTTATTTTCTCGCACAGCATATCGTTGACATACCATACCAACTGTTCGGAGATCGTGGGCTCGGCTGTTGGATTGTGTGAGCTTTGCTTTCCCAGCATATCCATGACCCCGGCAAGTTTTGTTGTAAATAAAAGCGTCCTACTGTAGTCGTCGCCTTCAAAGTAAGCAAGCTCACTCAGGGTATCTTTGATTTCTGGAATATAATAGTGATTCCGATGTCCGAGCGGTCGGTCTGTAAAGGGCTTCATAAGTCTCCGCTCCGGGTCAAAGCTGTCAAACAGCGACAACGGGAAATTAACTGCGTACCTCTCATATCGCTCTGCACTTAGAAAGCGAGTACAATGCGCCTCGCCCGGTCGCATTATCAGCAGGCTGTCGTGCTCCAGCGGATAGACCGAGCCCTCAACAAGATACTGTGCGTTGCCTGAAATAAAATAGAACAACTCGCAGCGATCGTGTATGTGAAAGTAAAAGCCGTTACTGTCAGGCTGCTCGTCAATTGCGTGACGGATATTGATGCCACCCCGGTCGGTCTCTTTTAGGAAGTCCATGATCTCGTTCCCTTATATAACATACCACATCATGCGTGAAATTGCAATATGTAATGATGATTTTTGCAATTGTGCTATCATAGTTTCAATAAAACAGCTTGGAGATGTTGCCATGAGATTTCGACTTGTAGCTTTCGCAGACGAAGCCGCTCCCGACCTTGCTAGGCAGATCGAAGCCATGCAGGAAAACGGAGTTGAGCTTCTGGAGATCAGGGGCGTTGACGGACAGAACATCGACGGCATATCCGCCACAAAAGCAAAGGTCATACGAAAGATGCTCGGCTTTTCGGGGCTTGCTGTCTGGTCGCTTGGCTCTCCCTTCGGCAAGATAGAAATAAACGATGACTTTGCACCTCACCTTGACAGCTTTAAGCACAGTTTAGAACTTGCGGGTGGAATTCCGGTCTTATGGTTACTGAATAACGAGGAAGTGAATCCCCCTTGGGGAAAAATTGCACGAATAGTAGTATGAAGGAGTATTCAGACTGTTTTACCTCCTGATTGCTTGAAAATCAAATGACGATGCATTGCACACCAAAATGGTATAATCCCAAACTTTGATGTGCTATAATAAAGTAGTAATGTTCGATGTTTACGCTTTTTCAACCTGACCGGAAACCGTTAAATCCGGCGAAAAAGAAATGCACCAAATAAGGTACATAGATAAGATTATAATTATAATGAAAAATAAAGAGAGAGGAAGATTTTAATGAAATTATCATCTGCCGAAGGTGCAAAGCTGCTTAAGAAGCTTAAATCCGAATACGATGCGCTCAAATCAAAAGAAAGTATTTCAAGCACATTTTTAGCAAGTGTCGGAGAAAATCCTGAATCGGTCAGACCGAAATACGATTATAAGGATGCAAAAGCCGAACTTGACAGCTTAGCTCTTAAAATCCGAAAATTAAAACACGCTATCAATCTTTTCAACACGACAACTGTTATTCCCGGATACGACATCACTATTGACGAAATGCTTGTATTTATCCCTCAGCTATCGGCTAAAAAGCAAAAGCTATCTGAAATGGCGTCAAGATTACCGAAAGCCCGTGAAGAGCAAGAATACGGCAGAGCAAGTAATATTATCGACTATCGCTATGTAAATTATGACATCGACGAAGTAACAAAAGACCTGCTTGTCGTAACAGATGAATTATCCGACGCACAGCTTGCGCTTGATTTAATCAATCACTCCGCAATATTTGAGGTGGAGCTTTAAACATTCTCCGATGGTAAGATTCAATTGAATAATTTATACGAAATATGGTTAGTTTAATGATTATTTGTTCTTAATTTATTGCTTTGTTATTTTGATTTTGTTCATGTATAATGTTAAAGACTGCGAAAAACAAACGATTGGATTTTGCCATAAAAACTTTTATCCCGGCAAGACTAAAGTACGGTTATAGGTCTTGCTTTATGCTGACAATTTATACGGTTTCGGAATAATTACACAGATTAAGCGGCAGTCTTAATCGAAAAAACTCTGTAATACGGCATTCAATAAGTGAGGCATTAATGATATATGTAACTTCCGATTTACACGGACTTGAAATCACAAAGTTAAAAGCACTTCTTAAAAAAGCGTGTTTTAACGAAAACGATAGGTTATTTGTTTTGGGCGATGTCATCGACCGCCAAAATGACGGCGGCGTTGCAATTTTAATATGGTTATCGGAACAACCGAATGCACAGCTGATTTTAGGAAATCACGAAGCGATGCTTTTATCCTGTGATTTTGTATTTAACGAAATTACGGAGGAAAGTATCAAGCATTTTGACAATGAGCAAACGGAACTTCTGCATAACTATATGTTAAGCGGAGGCGACGTTACCTTAAAAGCATTAAGAAAACTTCAAAACGAATCACCGGAAACGCTTTGCAATATTATCGGTTATCTGAAAGAAGCGCCGCTTTACGAAATCGTGACCGCCGGAGGAAAGAATTTTCTGCTTTGTCATTCCGGACTCGATAATTTTTCGCCCGAAAGAAGCCCGGCGGACTATACCGCTGATGAACTTATCTGGGCTTGGCCTGAACTGACCGACCGCTACTTTGATGATTGTATAACTGTTTTCGGTCATACACCGACAAAAAGCTACGGTAAAAAATACAATGGCAAAATCCTTAAAACAGATACCTGGATAGATGTTGATGTAGGTGTGCCTTATGGAAATAATCCATGCCTTTTGCGACTTGATGACCTGAAAGAATTTTACCTGTAAAATTCAGCTTTATAGCGCAATCTTACCGTTTGTCGAGTGCATTTTCCCGATTGTTTTGTTTCGTTGCTTTATGTTTATCCTGCGACATCCGATTGACTTCCCCTCAAAAACCCGCTATAATAAATCTATACAAGCAGGAGGACTTCCAATGGACGATAAATTTACTGTCAGAAAAGCGACCGAAAACGACATAAGCCTTATAGAAAATCTGATAAAAGGTCTTGCCGCATACGAAAAAAGACCGCAGGATATGACTGCTACACAGGAGGATTTGCGTTATCTTCTCTTTGAAAAGAACATAGCTGCTGCGCTTATCGCTGAACTCAACGGCGAGCCGGTCGGTTATGCTATTTATTACCCCGTATTCGCCTCGTTTGCGGCAAAGGCGGGAGTGCATCTTGAAGATTTATTTTTAAAGCCTGAAAAACGCAGGAGCGGACTCGGAACAAAGTTCTTTTCTGAAGTAGAGAAATTTGTAAAGCAGGACGGATTTTCATATATAGAGTGGAGCTGCCTTGACTGGAACGAGCCTGCAATCAATTTTTACAATAAAATCGGTGCAGAAGAGGAACACGGAAGAAGATATTTTTCTTATAGCTTATAACAAACTTATAACAAATAGGAGCAGTTGCGATGCTATCGGAAATGAAGCTCCGCCTTTACGGCGGGGCTATTATTTTTTTAACCGTGCATTTTGCATTGAAATCATCTTGAAACTTGCCGTAAGATATGATAAAATCAACTTAACAGTACGGCAAACCGGATTTCAAGGAGTAATTTATGGAAAGATATAAGGATAAACAATTATCGGCTTACGAGAGAGCGGCGGCACTTGCCGATACGCTGAGTACGGAGGAACAGGCACAGCAGCTGAAATATGACGCACCTGCCATAGAAAAGGCAGGGCTTCCGTCTTATAACTGGTGGAACGAGGGGCTTCACGGCGTGGCAAGAGCAGGAACGGCTACGGTTTTTCCGCAGGCTATTGCACTTGCGGCGGCTTTCGACAAGGATATGATGTATCGTGTCGGTGAGGTGATTTCCACAGAAGCAAGGGCAATGTACAACAGCGCCGCAAAGCACGGCGATACCGACATATATAAAGGCCTTACATTATGGGCGCCGAATATAAATATATTCCGTGACCCACGCTGGGGCAGAGGGCATGAAACCTACAGCGAGGATCCGTACCTGACTTCAAGGCTCGGTGTGAACTTCGTAAAGGGCATACAGGGAGAAGAAGAATACCTCAGAGCCGCCGCCTGCGCAAAGCATTTTGCTGTACACAGCGGTCCCGAGTCGCTCCGCCACGAGTTTGACGCAAGGGTAAGCGAGAAGGATATGGAAGAAACCTATCTGCCTGCATTCAAGGCGCTTGTAAAAGAGGGCAGGGTCGAAGGTGTTATGGGCGCATATAACAGGGTGAACGGCGAGCCTTCGTGTGCGTCTGAAAAGCTGATGGGAAAACTGCGTGAATGGGGCTTCGACGGCTATTTTGTGTCGGATTGCTGGGCTATAAGGGATTTTCATACAACCCACAAAATAACCGATACAGCACCACAGTCTGCGGCAATGGCACTGAAGGCAGGTTGTGACGTTAACTGCGGAAACACATATCTGCATATTCTGGCGGCGCTTGAAGAAGGGCTTATAACAAAGCAGGATATACGCACCGCCTGTATTCACGCATTACGGACAAGAATAAGGCTCGGACAGCTTGACGATAACGAGTTTGATGACCTGCCGTTTGATATTATCGCCTGTGACGGCAATAAAGCGTTATCGCTTGAAGCGGCGGAGAAATCAATGGTGCTTTTGCATAATGACGGCATACTTCCGCTTGACAAAAGCAGGATAAGCTCGATAGCCGTAATAGGACCGAATGCGGACAGCCGTGCGGCATTGCTCGGAAACTATAACGGTACGCCCGACAGAAGCGTTACATTCCTTGAGGGAATACAGGATGCATTTGACGGCAGGGTATATTATGCAGAGGGCTGTCAGCTTTTCCGCGACAGAACGCAGGGTCTTGCACTGCCCGGCGACAGATATGCCGAGGCGGTTGCGGCGTGCGAGGCGGCGGATGTCACTGTTGTATGCGTGGGACTTGACGCTACTCTTGAGGGCGAGGAGGGCGACACAGGAAACGAGTTTGCATCGGGGGATAAGCCCGATTTAAGATTGCCCGAGGTTCAGCGTGTTCTTTTACAGAAGCTGAAAGGTACGGGAAAGCCGCTTATAATAGTTCTTGCGGCAGGAAGCAGTGTGAATACCGAATGCGAAGGAAACGCCCTTATAAATGCGTGGTATCCCGGTCAGTACGGCGGAAAGGCGCTTGCAGAGATACTTTTCGGGGAGGTTTCACCGTCCGGCAAGCTCCCGGTCACTTTCTACAAATCGGCGGATATGTTACCCGATTTCACCGACTATTCAATGAAGAACAGAACATATCGCTTCTGTGACGATGAAAGCAACGTGCTTTATCCTTTCGGCTACGGACTTACCTATTCGCACTTTGAATGCGGCGATATTTCGTACAAGGATAATACGCTTGCCGTTAATGTTACCAATACGGGAAGCAGAAGTGCGGAGGACGTTCTGCAGGTCTATATAAAGAGCGAAAACGGGGTGAAAAATCACAGCCTTTGTGCATTTGAGCGTGTTTCTCTGTTTGACGGGGAAAGCAGGACGATAAGCATCAATATTCCCGAAGGTGCGTTTGAAACAGTTGACGATAACGGCGTAAGAGCGGTAATAAGCGGCAGATATACGCTGTACGCAGGCTTCACACAGCCTACTGAACTCAGCGAAAAGCTGTACGGCGGAAGGTGCGTATCGGTCGAAATAAGCATATAAAATAATGACGGCGGAAAAGCTTTTGCTTTTCCGCCGTATTTCAATATCTGAATCCTCCGATGAACGAAAGCGTTTGTGCGGCTGTCTGTGAGCCTTTACTCATAGCCGTTTCTATGTTCCCGTCAGCAAGATAGCTTGCTATAAAGCCTGCCTGATAGCTGTCGCCGCAACCGGTGGTATCTGTTACTTCGGATACCTCAGCGGCGGCACAATGATAAGCCGTGCCTTTTGAAAAGGCGGTGCTTCCGTTTTCTCCGAGCGTTACGATAAAGACCGTGTCGGGATATTTTGAGGAAAGCTGTTTTGCTTTTTCAAGCGTAGGTTCATCTCCGCTTATAAACAAAAGCGATATGCAGTCAAGGTATTTTTCTATCGTGTCAAAATCCCTGCAAATATCAAAATCAACGCTCAGCGGAAAACGCTTTTCACGGCAGCAGTCTATTACATCGTTGAAATTCGGTCCTGAAAAGGTGGTATGCACCATATCCGACGAATGCAATAATTCCCTGTCAGACGCAGACAGGGCAAAGCTTGAGAACACTCCGCCGTTCCACGAATCGTCTTTATAATAACGGTCGCCGTCGGGGGTAAGGTAGGTGCGGTTCGAGGCGGTATCTCCGTTTTCCGTTCTGATATGGGTTTTGTCAATGTTGAAATCTTTTATGCTGTCAAGGACGGTTTTACCGTAGCTGTCATTTCCAACAGCGCCGATTATATAGACCTTCGCATCTGTAAGCCGTGATATTGTTGCGGCGAAATTAAGCGATTCGCCTCCGGGCATTATCGTATTGTCGAATATGTCGACGCACATACAGGTAAGAGTTGTTATTATCATAATGATTGCTCCTTGTCGGTTATGAGTATATAATACCGCTAAATCGGTTTGCAGTCAAGTATTTATAAGAAATTTTCAGATTTTACTTGACAAAGCGGCTCTCTTTGTGTATAATATATCAGGTGGCTGTAAACCAAAACAGCATTACACCGCTTAAAACGGCACAACAAAAAGGTTTGCACGATTTACGGCTTGTAAGCCGGCAGTGAATCGCTTAAGTCAGTATGACTGTTACCGTGAATACGGACGGACAAAGGAGCATACAAAGGACGCAAGAAAATCGGAGCGTGGGTAAGTCTGTATGACTGTTAAGGAAAATACGGACGGACAAAGGAGCGGCAAAATGTCAAAGAATATCGAAAACGCAATACTGCTCGATACCTACGGCAGTATGCTTACCGAAAAGCAATATGATACGCTCAGCCTTTACTATGACGAGGATCTGTCGCTTTCCGAGATTGCCGAGAATATGGGTATCACAAGACAGGGCGTTCACAAGTGCATACGCACAGCGGAGGAATATCTCGCTCAGCTTGAGGAAACACTCGGATTTGCACAAAAGTACCGCAATGTCTGCGATTTATGCGATAAGCTGACAGCTCTTACAGATGAGAATGTCGGCAGTGCCGATGAAAAAGAGAAAATGAAATCTATTATAGAAGATATAAAGAATGCGATATAAAGAGGAGGTTGGCTGATGGCATTTGAAGGACTTTCGGACAAGCTCGGAAAAGTATTCAGCAAGCTGAAAAATCACGGTAAGCTGAATGAAAAAGATGTAAAGGAAGCTATGCGTGAGGTCAAGATGGCATTGCTTGAAGCGGATGTCAGCTTCCCTGTAGTAAAGGACTTCGTTGCAAAGGTAAGTGAACGTGCTGTAGGCAGTGAGGTAATGAACAGCCTTACTCCCGCACAGCAGGTAATAGATATAGTACATGATGAGCTGATACAGCTTATGGGTACGGATACGGCAAGGATTGATTTCCCTTCGAAGCCTCCGTGCGTTATTATGATGTGCGGTTTGCAGGGTGCAGGTAAAACTACTCATACCGCAAAGCTTGCAAAGTATCTTAAAAAGCAGAACAGAAGACCGCTTTTAGTTGCCTGCGATATTTACCGTCCTGCCGCTATCGATCAGTTGAAGGTAGTCGGTGCTTCGGTTGACGCTCATGTATTTGAGATGGGACAGACAAATCCCGTGAAGATAGCGAAAGAGTCGATAAAATACGCAAAGGACAACGGTTTTGACGTTGTTATCCTTGATACCGCAGGCCGTCTGCATATAGATGAAGACCTGATGAACGAGCTTAAGGACATAAAGGCTGAGGTTCAGCCGAATGAGATATTGCTCGTTGTTGACTCTATGACCGGTCAGGATGCTGTAAACGTTGCAAAATCGTTCAACGATATGCTTGACATTACAGGCGTTATCCTTACAAAGCTGGACGGCGATACACGAGGCGGTGCGGCTCTGTCGGTTCTTTCGGTTACAGGCAAGCCGATAAAGTTTGCAGGTGTCGGTGAGAAGACAGACGACCTTGAGCAGTTCCACCCCAACCGTATGGCTGACAGAATACTCGGTATGGGCGATGTGCTTTCACTCATCGAAAAGGCAAAGATAAATGTTGATGAGAAGGAACAGGAAAAGCTGGCAAAGCGTCTGCAGGAAAACAAGTTCGATATGAACGACCTGTACGCACAGTTTGAACAGATTGAGAAGATGGGCAGCATCTCATCTCTTATAAAGATGATTCCCGGTGTTGCGGGAAAGGTCAAGGAAGAAGATATAGACGAGCGCAGAATGTATCGCACTAAGGCTATTATCTCATCAATGACGAAAAAAGAGCGTGAAAAGCCCTCTATCATTGACGCAAAGCGTAAGCGCAGAATTGCGGCGGGCAGCGGCACAAAGGTCGAAGATGTAAATCAGCTTCTCAAGCAGTTTGACGGTATGCAGAAGATGATGAAGCAGATGGGACTTAAGGGCGGCAAAAAACGCAAGTTCCCGAAGTTCCCCATGGGCGGAATGGGTGGAATGAACGGCATGGGCGGATTCCCGATGTAAGCCGTTCAGGATTACAGGTAATTCATAGTGGTTGACAATTAATGCTTGACAATACACTTTGATTATAAAAACTAAAACTTAAATTTTTTATGAGGTGAACAAAATGGTAAAGATCAGATTAAGACGTATGGGCGCTAAGAAGGCTCCTTTCTACAGAGTTGTAGTTGCAGATTCACGTTACCCCAGAGACGGACGTTTCATTGAGGAAATCGGTTACTACGATCCTACAAAGGAACCCTCTGTTGTATCTATCGACAAGGAAAAGGCTGACAAGTGGCTCGCTAACGGCGCTCAGCCCACAGATACAGTTAAGAAGCTCCTTAAGATTGCTGCTGAAAAGTAATCGCTGTTTCTGAAAGGAAAATTAAATGGAAAAATTGCTTATCGCTATGGTGGAAGACCTTGTAGATGACAAGTCCGCCATCCGGGTAACAGTTGACGAGCCTAAAGAGGACGGAACTGTTGTTTATCATCTGCACGTTGCTCCCGATGATATGGGACGTGTAATAGGCAAGCAGGGAAGAATAGCTAAGGCTATCCGTACCATTATGCGTGCAGGAGCAGTAAGATACAACCAGAAGGTTATGGTTGAGATCGACTGACGCACATCTGAATTGAACGTAAAACCCCGACTTTTGAAAGGTCGGGGTTTCGTTTATTAACCGAATGTTAACTTTACTGATTTTTACTCCTGAGGATTATCCGTATTCGACAGTTTTCACAAAAAATCTATTCACTTCGGCAAACGGCAATTTATTTAATTGACTTTAATTAACAGATATTATATAATAAAATCGGAGTATTGGATATTGTGGCGGAAAAAGCAATATCCAAAGACAGAATTTTAAACAGAACAGCATCATAATATTGATTATAAATCGGAGAATAATATGGAACATTTCGGAATTGAATATTGGCTATTTACGTTCTGTATATATTGTATGGCAGGCTGGGTGCAGGAATCGACTATCGAGTCGCTGTATCACAGACGACCGATAAACAGAGGCTTCCTAAGAGGTCCCTATATTCCTATATACGGTGTCGGCGGACTGCTCCTTCTGTTTATCTGTCATCCGTTCAGAGATAACGGATTTCAGGTTTTCTTTGTGGCTCTTATTGCCTGCACGGCGCTTGAATACTTCACGGGCTGGCTTATGGAAACTATGTTCGGTAAGCAGTTCTGGGATTACAGTATGTTCAGGATAACATATAAAAACAGAATATCGCTGGTGTCCTCGCTTTTCTGGGGAGTAATGGGATTGTTCGTGACGTATGTTGTTTCGGACATTACATTATATATGCTTAACAATCTGCCGTATCGGTTAATATGTATTGCAGGTACGGTCATATCACTGGTTATGGCGATTGATTTTCTCGGCACGGCAAGAAAGCAGATTGATGTCGATAAGCTGAGAAGCACATTCAGCATAAGCAACATAAGCACTCATATTATGCGCTTTGATGTGATTGCGTCACGCATTCCGGGCTTTAAAGCAAGAACCGGTGAAAAAAAAGAAGAGGATTCTGCCGAGTATAACGGCGATGATGAGAATGATGACAGATAAGAATACGTTTGTGCTTACAGACGATGACCGCAGATTTATAAAAACAGCAAGAAAGATACTTGCAAACGAAAAGGTACAGCAGATGAAGCAGTATGTTCAGCACGGTGACGTTTCCACCTATGAGCATTGCCTTATGGTCTGCCTGTATGCTTATATGTATGCAAAGAGGCTTAAGCTGAAGATAAATATCGAGGCGCTTGTAAAAGGGGCGCTTCTGCACGATTTTTTCCTCTATGACTGGCACAAGGGCGCATTCACAAGGGACGGCCTGCACGGATTTTCACATCCCGTGACCGCCGAACGTAATGCAAGGAACACGTTTTCTCTGACGGTTAAAGAGCGTGGGATAATAATAAATCATATGTGGCCGCTGACATTGACCAGACTTCCGAGAAGCAAGGAAGCGTGGCTGGTATGCTGGGCGGATAAGTATTGTTCGCTTAAAGAAACCTTGCTTAAAAAGCCGTATTGAAATGAATGTTAAAGCCTGCACGAACAAAAATCGTTCCGTGCAGGCTTGTGTTTTATACAATTTATTTCACAGTAAAATATTTCTGCGTGTGGCTCCGTTTGGATTTCGGTTCTGCTAAGGCGAGTATACCGTCATCGACCAGAGGGTCTACATAACGTTTTATACAATATGACACAGATGCCATTCTGAGATATTCGGCAATTTCCTTTTTTGATCTTGGGGTAACGCAGAAATCAAAACGCCAAGGATACATCCACCAATAGCATTGTTAAGCGAGGCTCCAAGGAACAATCCTGCAACTCCACACAAAATAGATACAACTGTTCTAAACTTGTTCATATTCGCCCTACATTAAATATCCTGATTCTTCTGCTTGTTACGCTTCTTGTTACACAACGAACCTAAGAGCATACCGATTGCAGAAATTATTGCACCGGCTACAATCATTCCCCAATCCGGTGCATTCAGCTTGTCAAAAGCAATGTTGTTTGCCATTTTAAATGTTCCGTATTCAGCCAGCATATACATCACTCCGAAGAAAAGGGTGAATGCCCATTTTCCTTTTTTCCAAAAGTCATTTTTGCCGATAACAATGGACACAACGAATGTAGTTACAGGAAGAATAATCCAAAGGAACATCAAACTATAACCCATAGCATCACTTCCGCTTGTAAAGAACCAGAACACAATCATGGCAATCGCCCATACAAGCATATAAGATAGGATGGTAATAATTTTGTTTCTGTTAGCGTTGCTTTTTACAACATTTGTACTTTCTTCGAGATAATCATAATAGGTCTTCATTTTTTGCTCTCCCTTCAATAAATAGTCAAGAGAGACTTCGTAGCAATCGCTCATTTTAATGACACTTATGATATCCGGATAGGATTTTTCATTTTCCCAATTTGAGATGGTCTGACGACTCACTCCCAATATTTCGGCAACCTGTTCCTGTGTCAGCTTCTTTTCAAGTCTGGCTGCCTTGATTTTACTTCCAATATCATGCTCCATGCCATGACACCTCCCTTGCACTTTTATTATAGGATAACCACCGCTTGTAGTCTACCAAACGGCTTTGACATCGCAGAAAATACGTGTCAAAATGCTTTTACATTTGCTTTTTTATTACTTCTTCGCCTTTTCCTCTAATTCAAGCAGATACCTGTCATAGTCCGCCATGAACAATCTGTCTTGAATAACACGATACTTCTCAAATTCTGTTTCAGCTTTGGACTTGGCAATCTCCGCTGTGATTTTTCCGGCATCCTGCAAAACTTCTCTGTCATCCGCCATCAGGAATAAATCCGGGCGTTTGCTCCAATCTTCCATCGTCACTGGGATATGTCGTTCTGCACGGTCTTCTAAATTGTAACATAAAAAATTAAAAAGTCAACGTTAATTATCAAAATAATATAAAATTATATATTAAAAATTAGTACCAAAAGTTAAAATCAAAGCCTGCACATTTCAATTTGTGCAGGCTTTTTTTACATTTTGTCTATAATTTCCGCAATCTCAGGCTCGGTGATCTGCTTAGCGTAATCATTATCGCCAAAGCACATAACATCGCCGATTTCCTTTTGGAATACCATTCTGAGCTTGCCGTCACGAACCTTCTTATCCGTATACAGCTTTCTGACCAGTGCGGTTTTGTCGATGTAATCGGGAATCGCAATGGGGAGCTTTGCACGTTCACACAGCTTTATTACACGGCTGACATTTTCGTGAGAAATATAACCGTATTTCTCACCGAGCTTCGCCTGTGCGATAAGTCCTATTGATACCGCCTCGCCGTGCAGCAGCTTGTAGTCGCTGACCGTTTCTATCGCTCTGCCGACAGTGTGACCGAGGTTAAGCACCTCACGCAGTCCTGATTCACGCTCGTCCTTCATTACGACCTTATACTTCACAGCGCAGTTATGCTCCGCTATATATTCGCAGGCGTCCTTATCGTTCACAAGTATCTTTTCGATGTTCTTTTCAAGATAATCGAACATTTCGCCATCTGCAAGGCAGGCGTGTTTTATTGTTTCGGCAAGTCCGCTTGAAAGTTGTCTTTCGGGCAGTGTTTTCCACGTTTCAATATCAAGATATACCTTTTCGGGCTGGTTGAACAGACCTATCAGGTTAGTAGCCAGAGGAGTATCGACCGCTGTCTTTCCTCCGACCGATGCGTCTGCGGCGGCAAGCAGAGTAGTGGCATAATTGATAAAAGGTACGCCTCTGCCGAATGTACCTGCAACAAAGCCTGCAAGGTCGCTTACGACACCGCCTCCGACCGCAATCACACAGCAGTCACGGCGATAGCCCTTTTCAAGCATAGAGTCCTCGACAAACTCTTTCATTGCTCTGGTTTTCGACTTTTCTCCTTCGGGTATCACGAACATATCGGCACTGTAGCCCGCCGAAATGAGTTTCTCGTATATCCCTTTAGCATAAAGCGGCTCAACAATGCTGTCGGTAACAACGGCAAACTTCTTTATCCTGCCGCAAAGCCCGTTTTTAATATCGCTTATCAGCGTGTCTGAAAGACCTCTGCCGATTTCTATATCGTATGAATCGTCTACTATCTTTTTAAGTTCACAGAAAAATTTCATTGTTATTCCTCAAGGTACCTTGTGTTCGCCTGATATTCTGTCACTTCTGAGCTGTCCGCAGGCGGCGGATAGCTCTGTGCCGAATTCTTTTCTTCGGGTAACGTTTATTCTGTTCTTTTTAAGCTCGTCGTAAAATGCCGTGATGTTTTCCTCACTGCTCCTTTTAAACTCGCTGTCGGGGGACGGATTGTACGGTATAAGATTTACAAACAGCCGTGCATTTCCGATAAGTGCCGCTAACTGACGTGCGTTCTCTCTGCTGTCGTTTATTCCGTCAAGCAGTATATATTCAAGCAGAACCTTGCGGTTTGTACGTTCAACATAGTATTTAGCCGATTCTATGACTTGTGAGATACTATACCTGCGGTTTACCGGCATAAGCCTGTTTCTTATCTCGTCATCCGGGGCGTGCAGGCTTACCGCAAGATTGCACGGCTCTTTACGCTCTGCAAATAATTTCGTCTTGTCGCACAGCCCGCAGGTCGATACGGTAATATGCTTTGTTCCTGTTTCGATTCCACCCGGAACAGTTACTATATCGAGAAAATCGCAAAGTGCGTCATAGTTGTCAAACGGCTCGCCTATACCCATCACGGTTATATTACCGATCGTTATATTCTGATGTTTTTCGACAGCGAGTATCTGGCTTACCATTTCGCCGGCGGTAAGGTCACGCTGTTTTCTGAGCCTTCCGCTGCAACAGAATTTGCAGCCCATATTGCATCCGCTCTGCGTTGAGATACAGATACTGTTGCCGAACTTCTGTCGCATCAGCACCGTTTCGACCCTGCACCCGTCCGATAACTCAAAAAGATACTTAGAAGTATCTACAGATTGTAATATTTCGTCGATTTTCAACTTTCCGAAGAAATATTTGTCGGATAAAAATGCTTTTATATCGGCTGATGTAAGCGTCATTTCGTCGAAACCTGCCGCTCTGCGCTTATATATGTCACGGAAAATGTTGACGCACTGAGTAGCTCTGAAGCCGTTTTCGGTCAGCAGTTTCTCCGCTTGTTCATAAGTCAGCGAATATATGTCCGTCATTGGCTGTCGCCTGTTTCGGCTTCTTCCGCAAGCGATTCCTGCTCGATGTCCTCGATTATTTCACGGATTTCTTCTACGCCCTCGCCGTTCATAGCGGAAAATTCTATCATATGAATGTCCTCGGCACAGGGTATCTCATTCATAAGCGATTCTCTGCGTGCGGCACGTTCCTTCTTTGACAGCTTATCGGCTTTCGTCAGCACAACAACAAACGGTATCCCGTTGTCGATAAGGAAGTTTATCATCATTACATCGTCCGCTGTGGGAGGATGTCTGAAATCAACGAGCTGGAACACGAGCGTCAGGTTTCTGTCATCGGCAAGGTAGCCCTCAACAAGTCCTGCCCAGCGCTGTTTCTCGGATTTTGATACCTTAGCGTAGCCATAGCCCGGCAAATCCGCAAAATAGATATTGTCAACCGAATAGAAGTTGATAGTCACCGTCTTGCCCGGCATTGAGCTTACACGGGCAAGCGACTTTCTGTTCAGTATCTTGTTTATCAGGGAGGATTTTCCTACGTTGCTCCTGCCAGAAAAGGCAATCTCGGCTTTTTCCGATTTCGGAATCTGGCTGAAAAGCCCGTAGGACGTATAAAATTCTGCCTTGTTAAAATTCATGTTATATTTCCTTTACGGCGTTCTTGCCCGTCTTTCTTGAAGCACGGGGCTTTGCTGACGGGAGCTTTTCGTTGCTTTTCTTTGCGGCGGTAACATTCGGCTTTACAAGCGCTGTGTTAAGCACCGTGTCAATGTTTTCCGCAAGCACAAAGCTCATATTGCTCAGTATAACGTCATCAAGCTCCTTCATATCGGCCTTGTTCTCATCGGGTATGACCACCGTTTTGATACCGGCTGAATATGCCGCCATAGTCTTTTCACGCAGACCGCCTATCGGAAGCACCTTGCCACGAAGCGTTATTTCGCCTGTCATCGCAACATCTCTGCGTACAGGGATACCCGACAGAGCGGATACCAGAGCGGTTGTCATAGTAACGCCCGCAGAAGGTCCGTCCTTTGGAACAGCACCCTCGGGAGCGTGAATATGAATGTCCTTGTTCTTATAGAAATCGGGGTCAATTTCATACTTGCGTGATAGCGAGCGTGTAAGGCTGACTGCAATCTTTGCGGATTCCTTCATTACATCGCCCAGTGAGCCTGTAAGCTCAATCTTGCCCGTACCCTCCATTACAAGCACCTCAAGCGGTAAAAGAGTACCGCCGACAGAAGTCCACGCAAGACCGTTCACAGCACCGATTTCATCCTGCTTTGAAATAGTTTCGCCCGTATATTTTCTTGCACCGAGATAGCCTTCAATATCCTTAGCCTTGATATTGATTTTCTCAGCCTCGCCCGATGCGAGCTTTTTAAGCGTCATACGGCAGATTTTAGCTATGTTTCTTTCCAGCTTTCTTACGCCTGCCTCTTTGGTATAAAAGTCGATTATCGAGTATATCGCATCATTTGCAAAACGAACCTGCGGCTTTATGCCGTGCTTTTTAAGCTGTTTCGGAACAAGATGCTCCTTTGCGATATGGAACTTTTCTTCTCTTGTATAGCTGCCAAGCTCGATAACATCCATTCTGTCGAGCAGGGGAGCAGGAATAGTATCAAGCGTGTTTGCGGTCGTGATGAAAAGCACATTGCTTAAATCTATCGGTATTTCAAGATAGTGATCCCTGAACGCTACATTCTGCTCGCTGTCAAGAACCTCAAGCATAGCACTTGCAGGGTCGCCCTTATAGTCAGTACCCATCTTGTCTATCTCATCGAACAGGATAACGGGGTTCATTGACTTTGCCTGCTTTAACGCATTGACAATTCTGCCGGGCATCGCACCTATGTATGTCTTTCTGTGACCTCTTATATCAGCCTCGTCACGCACACCGCCGAGCGAAACTCTTGCATATTTTCTGCCCAGAGCCGTTGCGATTGATTTAGCGACAGAAGTCTTACCTACTCCGGGAGGGCCGACAAGGCAGATTATCTGACCCTTCTTGTCTGCGTCCTTCCACTGATTGAGCGCAACTATTTCAAGTATACGTTCCTTTACCTTTTTCATGCCGTAATGGTCGTGATCAAGCTGTTTTTCGGCTTTCGCAATATCCGTCTTACCGTGTGTGTAAATATTCCACGGCATATCAAGCACTGTGTCGAGATATGTTCTGACAACAGCCGCCTCCTGTGAGCCGGGAGAAAGGTGCATCAGCTTTTCGCACTCTTTTATCAGCTTTTCTTCGGTATCCTCGTCAAAACCGCACTCTTCGATCTTGTCCATATATTCAAACGCTTCAGACTGCGGATCGTCAAATTCACCGAGCTGACGGGAAATAGCTCTCATCTGTTCACGCAGATAGAATTCACGCTGGTTCTTGTCAAGTGCTTCCTTGACTTCCTCGTTGATATCCTGTTCAAGACGTACAATGTCAACCTCTTTTGCAAGGAACTTCACAAGCAGCTCCGCACGTTTACGCAGTGAAAGGCAGGATAAAAGCGCCTGCTTATCCTCAACTCTTAAATATACGTTGAAAACTATCAGGTCGATAAGTTTTGAAAGATCCTTTTCAGCGAGTATGCCTCTGTAAAGCTCAATGGGCATTCTGGGCGACATTTCGCTGTACTGCTTGAATTCTGTGTGGATAGTGCGGATAAAAGCCGTTTTTTCGGCGGCACTCAGTGTGTCGCTGAGCGCAGGCATAGGAACGATGTCCGAAACAAGAAACGGATCATCCTGAGATATGCCGCACAGCTTCGCCGTATAAAGACCCTGCACAAGCACACGTCTTGCACCGTCGGGCGTGTTCAGCGTCTGTCTTATTTCGGCAACCACACCTGTTTTGTAAAGATTTTCTGCCGCAACCTCGTCAACGTCCTCGTCTATCTGTGTCACAAGGAATATTCTTCTGTCGTTGTGTTCTATCGCTTCTTCGACCGCATTTATCGACCGATCCCTCGCTATATCAAAGTGCAGTATCATACCCGGAAATATTACAAGTCCACGCAGTGCGAGTGCCGGCATAGTTATGTGTTGATTTTTCATATTAGTCTGTCCTTTCTTGTCGTTCTGTATAAATAAGTCGAAACATTTCTGTTGTTTACTACCCATATTATGCTGTTTTGTATTGCAAATGTCAATACATTATTATACTATATCCGTCTGAAATTTGCAAGTAGTAGCCGGCTGTAAATAAAAACCGCCGTACATCTCTGTACGGCGGTCGTTTTATAATATCCTTGTTTAGAAAACAGTAGGATTACTTGCTGAACTTAGCGTCTGCAATTTCATCCATAGACTTGCCTGCATCATCATTCCATGCATACAGCTTACGGATTTCCTTACCAACCTGCTCAAGCTGCTGTTCGCTTTCGATACGTCTTACTGCATTGAAGTGTGAACGACCCATCTTGTTCTCCATGATCCAGTTGCGAGCGAATGTACCATCCTGGATTTCGCCGAGAACCTTCTTCATTTCCTTCTTTGTTTCGTCTGTGATAAGTCTCTTACCAACCTCGTAGTCACCGAACTCGGCTGTATCGGAGATAGAATATCTCATCATCTGGAAACCGCCCTTGTAGATAAGGTCAACGATGAGCTTCATCTCGTGGATGCACTCGAAGTAAGCGTTCTGAGGATCGTAGCCTGCTTCAACAAGAGTTTCAAAGCCTGCCTTCATTAAGGCTGTAACACCGCCGCAGAGAACGCACTGTTCGCCGAAGAGGTCTGTTTCTGTTTCCATCTTGAATGTTGTCATAAGTACGCCGGCTCTTGAACCACCGATACCTGCGGCATAAGCAAGACCTGTGTCAAGCGCTCTGCCTGTAGCGTCCTGGTGAACTGCAACTAAGCAGGGAACGCCTCTGCCGATAGTGTACTCTGAACGTACTGTGTGACCCGGTCCCTTAGGAGCAACCATGATAACGTCAACGTCTTTGGGAGGTACGATCTGACCGAAGTGAATGTTGAAGCCGTGAGCAAATGCAAGTGTCTTGCCTGCTGTAAGGTTAGGCTCGATGCTCTGCTTGTAAAGGTCAGCCTGTCTTTCATCGTTGATAAGGATCATGATGATGTCAGCCTTAGCTGCTGCCTCTGCCGCTGTGTATACTTCAAAACCTGCAGCCTCAGCCTTAGCCCATGACTTTGAGCCGTTGTAAAGACCGATGATTACCTTAACGCCGCTGTCCTTTAAGTTAAGAGCGTGAGCGTGTCCCTGGCTGCCGTAACCGATTATTGCAACTGTCTTGCCGTCAAGCAGAGAAAGGTTGCAGTCTTCCTGATGATAAAGTTTTGCCATTTTAAAGATCTCCTTTAAATTTGTTTTCGGAGTTTTGCCTCCGTGTATTAAAGCGTGGCTTTTACAGCTTCATAGAAGCCCCGCCTTTTTGCATTGCTATAGAGCCTGTACGGACGGTTTCCTTTATTCCGTACGGACGTAAAAGCTCCTCGAACGTTTTTATACGGGGAACGCTGTCGGATAATTCAAGCGTCATCGTATTTACCGTTATATCGGAAATTTTTGCCTTTGCTATCTCGGCGAGCGAGATAAGCTCAGCCCTCTGTGACGGCTGGCAGGCTACCTTTATAAGTACAAGCTCTCTTGATAAAAGCTCCTCCGCAGGCAGATGACGTACTTTTATAACGTCTATCAGCTTGTTGAGCTGTTTTTCGATCTGCTCCAAGGTATATGCCGTTCCGTCTGCGATAATTGTAATACGGGAGATTTTCTCGTCCTCTGTAACGCCTACCGCAAGGCTGTCTATATTGAAACCTCGTCTTGCGAAAAGTCCCGCAACTCTTGCGAGAACGCCTGCGTGGTTTTCTACAAGTATTGATATAGTATGCTTCATAGGCTCACCCTTTACAGTATAGTCTTTTCATTTTCGGCTACTCTGACTTCAAGCAGATAACAGCCTTTCGACGAGAGCATCTCGTCAATCGCCTTGTCCGCATCGGCTATATCGGTAATTCTTTTTGCCCGTATGCCGTAGCTGTCAGCCAGCTTTATAAAATCGGGACTGCCGTCAAGGAAAACCGCTGTCAGCCTGTTGTCGTAACCGTTTGTCTGAAGCTCTCTTACCATACCAAGACGATTGTTGGTCATAACGATTACCTTTACCGCAATGTTATGCTGTATCATCGTCGCAAGCTCCATAAACTGCATCTGGAAGCTGCCGTCGCCGCATATTGCGACAACCTCGCTGTCCGGACTTGCCGCCTTTGCACCGAGAGCGGCAGGAACGGAATAGCCCATTGTTCCCATACCGCCGGATGTTATGAATCGTCCGTTTTTAAGACCGATATTGTTGACGGTCCATATCTGATTCTGTCCTACATCGGCGCTTACAACGGAATTGTCAGGGAGCTTCTGTCCGAGAAGCCTTATGAAAGCCTTGGGATTTACACAACCCTCCGGTTCTTCTTCAATCGGCTTGTCCTGTGCTTTCTTTATTTCACTCAGTTCCTGCTTCCAGTCGTAGTGGTCGTAATTCTTCACACATTCAAGCAGCTGCTCGAGTATATTCTTTACATCGCCTACAACGGGTATCGTTGCGGCAAGGTTCTTGCCTATTTCCGCAGGGTCAACATCTATATGTATTACCGTTGCACCCTCAAGTCTGCTTATTGCGGTGACCGCTCTGTCGCCTACTCTCGCACCGAGAAGTATCAGCAGGTCGCAGTTGTTGATAGCGTAGTTCGCACTCTTTACGCCGTGCATACCTATCATTCCGTAGAACAAGGGATCGTCCGCAGGAACACTGCTCATACCCATCATTGTGTTGACAACAGGTATATCCGTCACCTGCATGAACTCTCTCAGCAGATTTACCGCACCTGCGGTAAAGATACCTCCGCCCGCACAGATAAGAGGCTTTTTGCTCTTTTCTATGGCGGCAACGGCACGCTTTATCTGCAGCTTGTTTCCCTGAATGCTGGGCTTATACGAGCGTATATCCACCGTTTTCGGATATTCAAAATCTATTACTGCCTTCTGAACGTCAAAAGGCATATCTATAAGCACAGGTCCCGGTCTGCCGGAGCCTGCGATGTAAAATGCGTTTTTGAAGATGACCGGCATTTCCGCAGGGTCTTTGACAAGATAGCTGTGCTTTACGAAAGGCTCAGCCGCACCTGTTATATCTGCCTCCTGGAAAACGTCACGTCCTATCTGTTCACAGCTTACCTGTCCTGTAATAAGCACCATAGGTATGCTGTCCATATGGGCGGTTGCGATTGCCGTGATAAGATTTGTCGCACCCGGTCCCGATGTTGCTATAGCAACGGCAGGCTTTCCGGTCATACGGGCATAACCGCTTGCGGCGTGTCCGCCGTTTACCTCGTGGCGCACAAGCACATGGCGTATATCCGAGCTTATAAGCTCGTCATAAAACGGACATATAGCCGCACCCGGATAACCGAATACAGTAGTTATACCCTCCGCTTCGAGAGCCTTTACCATAGCTCTTGCAACCGTCATTCTTTCTGACGCCATCTATCGACCTACCCCTTTTTAAGTGTTGATGAATATACTGTATTTTTATACAGCAAAACCGCACGTTAAATTTTGTGCTTACAAATAATTATAACCGCTTTACAAATAAAAGTCAAGATTTCTTTGCATATAAATAGTCGCCTTGAGGGCGGTTTTCAGTATATTTTTCACATAAATACCGCTGTCGGTGACGTGATGTATATTTTGCATACTCTTACAGCCGTATTTTTTTGCCGATAAACTTAAATTCAACTGTATATCTGCCGATAAATATACAGAGTAATTTTGCCTGCGGCGTTAAAATGCGGTTCAGGCGGAAAAGAGGCTTTTAATGGCGTTTGAACATCTGTGCGGTCAGGTCATGACCGACAGTAACGGAACGACTTACATAATATCCGATAATTTTTCGGTCATATATCCCGGTGACGCACACCCCGACGTATACGAATGGGCTGATATTTCTGCGGTTAAAATCGACAAAAGCAGTATCACTGTCACTACAGGAAAGCAGACATATCACATACCCGACAGGGCGTTTACGGGCAGGACGCAGTTTACAGCGGCAAAGACGCTGATATTGTCGCAGGTATCTGATAAGGAAACAGTGTGTGACGTTAGCGTAGAGGTGCTTCCGGACAAGCGCTTCTATTCAAATTACGATATACCCGATTCAGCTGTTTTTGCAAAAGGCGAATACAATCCCAAAGAGATACGTTCTTCCGTGCTGTCGCTCGTTCTGGGTAAAATGGGCAGACTGCTCTGGTGCATAGGGATACTTGCGTGCGTTGCCACTGCAATTATTTTTCAGATGTATATCGGTTTTGCACAGGATACATGGTGGTATCTGTCCATAGGTACATTCTTCTGCGCCGTAGGTGCTGTGGTGCTGACCTATCTTGTAATGGTACTTATCGCAAAGATAAAATACTCGGGTCTTATCAGAAGCTGTGCGGATAACGATGAAACGATAACGTTTGCCGTATGCCCCGCAGGAGTATCCGCCGCAGAGGAGAGCGTGTACAGCCCGCACGAGATAATTCGTTTCGGAATGAATGATAATTATATAGAAACCTCGTCAATGTTCATAGTCACAAGAGGGAACGCACCGCTTGTATGGATACCGAAATCGCTTTTCGACGGAGCGGCTCTTGACAGGATAGAACAGTACCTTGCGCTCGGAACGCAGGATAAATAAGCGGAAAGGAGCAGGGGATAATGAGTGAAAGAATACCCGAGGTCGTTTGTGAACGGATAAATATAAACGAAAGCGAAGTGCTTGTGTTCTCGGTCAAAAACGGACTTTCAAAGATAGGCATCTGCAGGATAAATTCCGAATATGATAAATACTGTCTTTATTCTCACGATGAGCCGGTAATGGTGATAAGCGGAGGAATGAACGATGATGACGCAGACAAGGTAATAAGCGAATACGGCAGTGCGTCGGGCGGCTCGATAATTGCCGACAGCATAGACAGAGCGTATGAAAAGCTGGCGGCGGGAGGCTCTCCCGAATATGCCCTTGAGCCGCTTATGAGATTGCTTTCTGACGGACTTTATGCGGTAAGCTATGTTGAAACATATCCCACGGCAGGAGAAAATATGTTTTTCTGGTCGGGATACGGCGTGTCAAAACAGCTCAGAAACAGCAGCAGGAATATCAGATTAATCGGCGATAAGGCATACAGCGCACCGTTTCTGATTTCTACCGAAAAGCCCTCGTCCTATGACCCCTCGCTGATAAAAAAGGCAAGCGTGAAAGGAACTAGAAACGGAGATCTGTTCGGAATATCCCTTCATTTTTCGGGCCTTTACTCATTACTGCTGAAGGGACATTATGCGGCTTGTGCGGCGGCTATAGAAAACCGACCTTTTTATACGGTACAGATACAGCCGCTTAAAAATATATGGAAGATAACGGACGAAAACGAGGAGATTAAATCCATAGGTTTTTCCTCTGCATCATTCAGAGTGCCGTTTGAATCTCTGACAAAGGAGCAGTTGAGAATCGGACTTACCGCAAGAAAATACGTTACCCCGGATACCTACGATACGATAAAGCAGAAGCTGGGGATAGTGCCGAAGTCAAGCCAGAAGAGGATACCGAAGCAGCTTGACATATTCTCCGAGCGTTATCCCGATGCGGATATGGTAGCCTGCGCACAAGGCATAGACGAGCTTACAAAGCCTATGCTTGACGCTCTGCTTGCAGGTCAGACCGAGCTTGACGGCAAGGTGATAATTTCGGAAAATTATTATAACAGCGTAACTGCCGCCTGCAACTACCTGCGTTATCACAGCAAGGACGATTTTATTGATTTTGCGCTGAACGTTATGCGAAATCCGGAGCTTTCCGCCACCTACGCATACGTTGCCTCCAGTCTTGCAAAGGTGCGTGACGAGCGTGTAAAGCAGTTCTTTACGGAGGTGAAGAATTCGGGCGATGCCGGATATTCAAAGATAATCGGCACGGCACGTTCCTATATCGATAACTATGACAAGTACGAGGAAATCTCATCGGAGGATTTCTTCAACGCACTCCCCGAGCCGAAACAGGAAAGAAAGCGTAAGGAAATAATTCATCTGACCGGCGACACGAAAAGCGAAGACAGGATAAGCTCCGAAACCGCAAAAATGATGGCTACCCACATAGCCACAATGATGGATAATAAAAGCAAATAAAATCATTACCGCCGTGTACAATTCCGTACACGGCGGTTTGCTGTCTGAGGACGGTATTACTTGTCCGGATGATCATTCGCAAAAATTGTACGGCAGGAAATTTCCCCGCCACGCATTTTTTCTTGACTATAAGCATTAATTAGTGTAAAATAAAACTGTATATAACTATAAAACGGGAATGAATCCGGAGGGTATAATTTATGCTTTTACATCAGGTAAAGCTGCCGCACTTCAAACATTCCGCCGAAAGCGAAACAGTAAAGCTACCTATGCCCGACAAGGTAGTGATAAGTATGGCTCAGCATCTCGGCGCACCGTGTACCCCGACAGTAAAGGTCGGCGACAAGGTGAAGATAGGCGATGTGATAGGCAGCAGTGAGGCGGCTATGTCCGCACCCGTTCACAGCAGTATATCGGGAACGGTAACGGCAATAACCGATGTCCTGCATATATCGGGCAGAAATATGCAGTCGGTCGTTATTGAGAATGACGGCCTCGAACAGATAAGCGACAGCGTCTGTCCCCCCACTGTAGAAAACAGGGAGCAGTTTTTACAGGCGGTAAGAAACAGCGGCTCCATAGGTCTTGGCGGCGCAGGCTTTCCTACCTCGCTGAAGCTCGGCTTTGACCCCAAAGAGAAACAGCCCGATTTCCTTATTATAAACGGTGCGGAGTGCGAGCCTTACATAACCTCCGACTACCGTTGCTTTATGGAGGAGGGCGAGGACGTTCTTGAGGGCGTGTTGCTTATGCTGAAATATCTCGGTATACCGAAGTGCATTATCGGCATTGAAAAGAATAAGCCGAAAGCCATCGAGAAAATGACAAAGCTTTGCGAAAAGCACGACAACATCACGGTAAAACCGCTCAAATCAAGCTATCCGCAGGGTGCTGAGAAAACGCTTATCTTCAGCACGACAGGCAGAGTAGTAAAGGAAGGCACACTGCCCCTTGCAAGCGGCTGTATAGTTATCAATTCCTCCACTGCGGCATTTATCGCACAGTATATAAGAACAGGTATGCCGCTCGTAAAAAGAAGAATAACCGTTGACGGAAATATTGTGAAGAAGCCGTCAAACTTCATTGTTCCCGTCGGAATGTCGATAGGCGAGATAGTGTATTACGCCGAGCTTTCCGACAAGCCCGACAGAATAATACTCGGCGGACCTATGATGGGTGCGTGTGCATTCGATCCCGATTATCCGCTTTCCAAAACAAACAACGCAGTGCTTATGTTCGCAGACAGCCCCGTATATGAGCCGTCAGAGTGCATACGTTGCGGCAAGTGCGTAAAAGCCTGCAGTATGAATCTTCTGCCGACAGAGCTTGAACACGCATTTGATATGAGGGACGCAAGGCGACTTGAAAAGCTGAAGGTAAACCTCTGCGTCAATTGCGGCGCTTGCAGCTTTGTCTGTCCGGCAAAGCGTAACCTTGCGGAAAAGAATCAGCTTGCAAAGGCATTTCTGCGTGAGCAGTCAACAAGGAAAGGAAAGTAAGGGTATAATATATGTCTAAACTTATAATAGAGCCGTCACCGCACATAAAGTCGGGTGTTACGACTCAGAAGATAATGCTGAGCGTTATTATAGCACTGCTCCCAGCACTTGTTGCGTCTGTGTGGATCTTCGGGCTGAGAGCGCTCATAATGACAGTAATATGCTGCACGTCCTGCGTGATTTTCGAGTGGGCTTGCAGAAAGATAATGAAAAGAAGCAACACGATAAGCGATTTGTCCGCTGTGGTAACAGGTATGCTCCTTGCGTTCAACCTGCCCGTTACATTGCCTTTTTATATGGCGATAATCGGTTGCTTTGTAGCAATAGTAATAGTAAAGCAGTTCTTCGGCGGTATCGGTCAGAACTTTGCAAACCCTGCGATAACAGGCAGAATAGTGCTTATGCTGTCGTTCACGTCCTATATGACAACATGGGCAGAGCCGTTCTATTACCGTAACGCAGGAGAGATAGTAACTACATCGACACCTCTTGTAAGCGAAACGCCCGCTTCGCTTGCTGACCTGTTCTTCGGAACAACAGGCGGCTGTATAGGCGAAACCTGCGCTCTTGCACTGCTTATAGGCGGAATTTTCTTAGTGGCTGTCCGTGTAATATCGCCCGTAACTCCTCTGTGCTTTATCGGTACGGTGTTCGTGCTGTCGATATTCTCAAGCGGAAGCCTTGAGGGTGCGTTAGCGTCCGTTCTTTCGGGCGGACTTCTGCTCGGTGCAATATTCATGGCTACCGACTATGCGACTACCCCCATCACCACAAAGGGCAGGATAATCTTCGGCATCGGCTGCGGCCTTGTGACTATGCTCGTGCGTTGCTTTGGCAGTATGCCTGAGGGCGTATCGTACTCGATACTGCTTATGAATATCCTCTCTCCGCTTATCGACCGCTTCACAGTGCCGAAGGCATTCGGTGCGGCAAGTGAGCAGAAAGGCGGCAAGAAATGAGTGTACTTAGTAAAATCAAGCCGGTTCTTGTACTGTCGGTCATCTGTACGCTTATCTGCGCACTGCTGATAGTTACATATAATCTGACTTATGTCGATACGTCCGGTGTTCTTACGGATGACCTGAAAGCAGGCTGTATAGCCGCAGACGGCGAGGGCGAATATGCGCTTATCACCGATAAGGCGGCGGCAAAGCTGGACGGCGAAGAATTCGGTAGTATCTCAAAGATAGTAAAGAACAAGACAAAAGGCACGTTCCTTTTTGAAACCGTTGTTGACGGCTATGCCGCAGACGGCATTGATGCAGTAATAGCGATAGACAAAAACGGCGCAGTAAGCGGTATAAGCATAATCGCACTCGGCGAAACTCCCGGTCTTGGCTCAAAAATAAACGACGATGCATTCCTGCAGAGGTTCTACGGAGTGAAGTCGGATATTTCGATAGTCAAGTCAGAGCCGAAAAACGAAAACGAGGTACAGGGAATTACAGGCTCGACGCTTTCCTCAAAAGGTATGGCGAAAGCTGTAAATCTTGCCGTAAAGGCGTACTCGGTAATGGATAAGGAGGTACAGCCGAATGAGTAATCTGAAGGAATTTACCAAAGGACTTATAAAAGAAAATCCGAACATGGTAATGCTGCTCGGTATGTGTCCCACGCTCGCCATTACAACAATGGCGGCAAACGGTGTAGGAATGGGACTTTCCACAACGTTTGTACTTGTATGTTCAAATATAGTTATCTCACTGCTTAAAAAAGTGATTCCCGACACGGTAAGACTTCCTGCATATATAGTTATAGTAGCAGGCTTTGTAACATTTGTCAGCCTTATATTACAGGCTTTCGCCCCCGACATCTATTCGAGCCTTGGTATGTACCTTAGCCTTATCACAGTTAACTGTATCATTCTCGGCAGAGCGGAAATGTTCGCTTCTAAAAACAAGGTCATCCCGTCGATAATGGACGGTCTTGGAATGGGACTCGGCTTTACGCTGACGCTTGTGCTTGTAGGCTCTGTCCGTGAGATATTCGGTTCGGGTCAGTGGTTCGGAATTACCGTAATGCCTGAATTTATAGAGCCTATGACGCTGTTCATTCTCCCCGCAGGCGGATTCTTTGTACTCGGTGCCGTTATAGCTGTTGTAAACCGCCTTATGAAGAAGAAGCCCCGTGAGATCGGCTGTCACAACTGCCCCAACGCAGAGGGCTGCCCCGGTGCCTGCGACAAGGCAAACAGTAACGGAGGTGAGCAGTAATGGAAATCGCAAAAAATCTGATGATAATACTGCTGACAGGCATTCTGACCGAGAACTTCGTATTATCGAAATTCCTCGGTATCTGCCCCTTCTTAGGCGTTTCAAAGAAGCTCGACAGCTCAATAGGTATGGGTGCGGCGGTTACATTCGTAATGGTCTGCGCAAGCCTTGTTACCTATCCTATCTACTACGGTATACTTGTTCCACTCGGAATAGAGTATATGAATACGATAGCGTTTATCCTTGTAATCGCCGTATTCGTTCAGCTTGTTGAAATGGTGCTGAAAAAATATATGCCGCCGCTTTATAAGTCGCTCGGCGTGTATCTTCCCCTTATCACCACAAACTGTGCCGTACTCGGTGTTACACTGCTCAACCTTACAAAAGACTATGACCTTTTAGAGAGCGTTGTAAACTCGTTCGGTGCGGGTCTTGGCTTTATGATAGCTATGATAATATTCTCAGGTGTACGTTCAAGACTTGAACGCTGTGATATACCTAAGGCACTTCAGGGTGCTCCGATAACGCTTATGGCGGCTTCGATAGTATCGCTTGCGTTTATAGGCTTCGGCGGTGTAGTTGACGGAATTTTCGGCGGTTAAGCGAAAGGAAAGACGATGAAAGAATATATTTTACCTATACTTATATTTCTCGGCTTCGGCGCACTTTCGGGTATATTACTGCTGATAGCGTCAAAGGTGCTGGCTGTAAAGACAGATGAAACCGAGGCAAAGATAACCGAGGCACTTCCCGGTGCAAACTGCGGCGGATGCGGTTATTCGGGCTGTGCAGGCTATGCCGCCGCCGTAGCTCATGACGGCGCACCGACTAACCTGTGTAAGCCGGGCGGAGCGGATGTTATGAAGAAGATAAACGCAATAATGGGTACCGAGGGCGGAGAATTTATCCGTGAGGTAGCCTATGTGGCCTGCAACGGCTGTGAAAAAGCGACTAAGGACAGATTTACATTCACAGGAACAAAGTCCTGCGCCGCTGTTGAGAAATTCTACAACGGCAAGGGCGAATGCCGCTTCGGCTGTGACGGCTACGGCGACTGTGCAGCGGTTTGCGGTAATGACGCAATTACGATTACTGACGGCGTTGCGGTGGTCGACCCTGCTAAGTGCGGCGGTTGCGGAAAGTGCGTTACCGCCTGTCCGAATCACCTTATATTCCTCCGAAAAGAAACAAGCACAGTTGCTCTGCGTTGCTCGTCAAAGGACAGCGGCAAGGTCACAAGAACGGTATGTACAAACGGCTGTATCGGCTGTAAGATATGTGAGAAAAAATGTCCTCACGGTGCGGTTATCGTTGCGGATAACCACGCTGTTATCGACTATGACAAATGTACCTCGTGCGGTACCTGCGTATCTGCCTGTCCGAGAAAGTGCCTTGTCAATATAACCTGCACACATTCCGAAAAGGCGGAGCAGGCGGACAATTAATCCGATTATTTCAGGCAAACGAAAGGAAAACGACAAGAGATGTCAAAAGTAAAGAGAAAGAACAGCTCATACAAGACAGAACCTAAGAAACCCGTGATAAACAGCCGCAGTGACAGAATGCGCTATGCAAATCAGAAGCTGTATGACTATCCGCTGTCTGTCACTTGGTTTCGCATATTCAAGACCGTGATAACGGTACTGCAGGCTGTTATGTTGGGCTACTCGGCTATAGTATGCGTTGTGTCGGTATTTGCGTCATTCAGCAACGATGTGCAGGAAAAGGCAAATGCCGCCGCAATACCTGGTTTTATTGCATACAATATCGTAATGTCGGTACTGCTTGCGGCTGTTGTTCCTCTTTGCGTCATAATGTTCAGACAGCTTTCCGAACTGACCCCAAAATCTTACGGTTTCCTTAAATTTTTCCTCATCTATACCTCGTGTGTAAACGCAGTCAGCACTTCGGCAAGCGAGCTTTTCAGATTTGTGCTGTTCAGCGGTGTTGACGGCTATGAAGTCAGCATAACAAATATACTTTTCGCAATTTTCTCAGTAGTATTTATGGCAGTATGGCTCATTCTGAATTTAAGATATTTCAAAAACAGAAGGAGCCTTTTCAGTGATTGAAAGGACGTAACAAAATGGATGAAAACGCAAAAAAGAATGAACGTGAATTAAGAAAATATCGTGCAAAGCTCAGAATGGATTATTATCCGTTGCCACTCAGGTGGTTTAAATTTTTCCGCTATGTGTCGATGATACTCAATATCATCAACTGCATATCGGGTATAATCAGCTATATTCTTATAGCCGCCGCAATTAACAATCCCGAAGCCATCGAAAAGATACAGGTTGCCTTTGCCGAAATATCCGGAACGTCCGGAATAAATATGGAATTATTCACGGTAATCGCCGTAGCGGATTTTCTGGTAACGATCTATCTTCTTGTGCTGTGTGTGCTTGTATTCAAAAGAATGGGTACGCTCGCAGTGTCGGGATATAATCTGATAGTTACCTTTCTGATTTCTGTTCCTGTTATAAACGGCGTGCGACAGCTTATGTCAGGATGCCTTAATGTTATGGTCTATCCGGAGGTTTATACATTCGGCGATACTGTCAGAAATATGATAGTGATGATAGCGTTTTCGGGTGTCGCATCACTGCTTAATTACATTTATTTCAGAAAGCGTAAGAGCCTGTTTACAGACCACCCCGAAATTGACGATATTGAAATCGACAACGGAAGCGTTCAGCTTCAGCACTATGACGAATGCCCGTTCTGCCACGCAAAGATAAACGGAAATTCGTCCTTCTGCGAGCATTGCGGAAGAAATTTCACCGAACCGGCGGATAACGGTGAGGATAATTCCCGGAAGGAATAAAAAATAATGAAAGTTACAGAGTTGTTTTCACTCGGAGCAAATGAAATTAAAAACCGTCTGCCTATGGCAACTGCGGCAAAGTTTTCTACTCAGAAGATAGAGGGCAAAAGCGGAAAAAGTCTGCTCGTCGCCTGCATATCACGATATAATTGCCGTATCATTCCGATAGCGGCAATCATAATGATAATATGCACGTTTATGTCGGTTCTGTTCGAGAATGTAATTACCGACGGCGGCTCGGCAGAGATTGCAGGAGAGGTACTGATACTGTTCACCGCAGTGTGCGGTGTAGGCTTCGGATTTTATTTCAGCGGAAAATACCCGTCATATTATCCTTATGTATTCTGGGGACTTTATCTGATTTCATACTGTATAAAGGTCACCGGCTGTATTTTCGGGGCGACCGGACTTTCGCAGACAGCGGTAACAATAATGGTTTTCGCCGCCGTTCCCGTTTTCGCACCTGCCGCATCGGCGTTCTTCCTCGGAATAATCCCCGTGTGGTATACGATACTCTGTAATATAAACGATGTTTCGGGCTATTACCCGTTCACAGTGTGGGGACTTGCCTTGCTCGGCTTTTTCATATCCTGCTCGATGTACAGCCTTTACACCGCCAGAATGATAAATTCAAAGCGTATAAAGGACGACAAAGAGAGGATGAAGATGTCGGCGGTCATGGACAGCCGTACAGACCTTTATAACAGGGCATACGGCATAGAAAAGGCGACCGAGCTTCTCAGAAGCGGCAACAGCATTGCACTGCTGCTTGTCGATATAGACAACTTTGCGGAATACAACCGCATTTACGGCACGGAAAAAGCCGATGAAGTGCTTTTTGCCGTAGCCAACTGCGTAAAGATAATATCAAAGCCTAAGACGGATATTATCTGCAGATATGAGGGCGATACTATCCTTGTCTGCCTTACGGTAAAAGCCGATAAGGATGCAATTGTACTCAGCGAGGAGATACGCAGTGCCGTAAGGGATATGAAGATACCGTTCCCAGAGGCGAGCCGTTACCGTAACATAACGGCGACAGTAAGCGCCGCAAGAGGTATGCCCGGCGATACCTATGACGATATATATGTCAGGGCGATGCGCTCCCAGAGCGTTGCAAAACGCATAGGCGGAAACTGCATAGCGTTCAAGGAACACACCTTCAGACCCGACGGAGAAAAATAAACGCAAAAAAACCGATGCTTTTTGAGCATCGGTTTTTCGGACTGACGATAAACTGATTGTTATTATAGCCACACAGTGAAATATAGCACCAACACCGCTTAAAACACTTTCAGTGCCGACAAGGCGTTAATATTTTCGTGAGTGTATCAGTGCAACTGCACTGACATTGACTCTTCAAAAAAACGCCACTAACCTGAGATATATGTACTAATCTGCGG
>OHST01000006.1_pt1 | contig 197004 bp, 178 predicted proteins | sample 1578841 | NCBI WGS metagenome assembly OHST01 (sample SAMEA3879593, study PRJEB24766) | human gut metagenome | biome: human-associated habitat; feature: feces | place: USA | collected 1985/1987 | reverse complement strand
AATTTCATTTCCAGAAATTGTATTTTTTTGAAACAGAGCCCCGGGGCGGCGGGGCGGGGGCTTTGTTGCAATCAACCTGCTTTTATGGTATGCTTTAGGCAGCCGGGGGCCGGGGCCTGCCCAGCCCCCCCAAAAAGGCACGCCGGACGGAGGTTTTTTGCGATGAAACGCACGGATTATATCAACTGGGACGAATACTTCATGGGCATTGCCCTGCTCACGGCCATGCGCTCCAAGGACCCCAGCAGTCAGGTGGGCGCCTGCATCGTCAGCCCGGAAAACAAGATCCTCTCTCTGGGCTACAACGGCATGCCCATCGGCTGCGATGACGACGCCATGCCGTGGGAGCGGGAGGGTGAGCCGCTGAACACGAAATATATGTATGTCTGCCACGCCGAGCTGAACGCCATCCTCAACAGCGCCCACAACAACCTCAAGGGCGCGCGGGTGTATGTCACCCTCTTCCCCTGCAACGAGTGTACCAAGGCCATCATCCAGTCCGGCATCGCCGAGGTCGTCTACTACAGCGACAAGTACCACGACACCGATTCCAGCGTGGCCGCCCGGTTCATGTTCCAAAAGGCCGGCGTCCGGCTCACCCCCTACCAGCCCAGCGGGCGGAAGGCGGAGCTGGAGTTGTAAGATGTTAAATTTTTTCATAGCACCTTGACTTTTGCAGTGGAGCGCGTATACTAGAGATAGGCAAAATATCGGTTAGGATTATTGCCATCGGCTCATAAAAGCGAAGCCCCCAGTACTCGGCATACCGGGGGCTTCTTTGTGCTTACTGGCCCTTGCGGTAGTTGTCAAGCCACTTGCACAGGCGATCGGCAATCACCTGCGCTATGACAGCTACGATAATATCGGTTACGATTTGGACCATCAGGCTCACCTCCCTTCTGTTGCCAGAATGGAGAAGGGCAGCGTCTTTCGTATAGCATATTCGACAAAGCATTGCAATTTTTGACAGGTGCGTCAAGTGCTTCCTCTTGACCCCACCTTTGCTCTGTATTATAATAGGGTCTGTGAAAGTATAAATATTCAAATTCCAGTGCATAGAGAGGAATATATACAACGAATCTTACGAACCGCAGCTTTTTGAAGCTTCTTGATTACACTCCCGAAGAGCTCGAAGGTCTGCTGGACCTCGCCGCCGACCTGAAGGCAAAGAAAAAGGCCAGCATCCGCCACGACGCTCTGCGCGGCAAGAACATCGCCCTCATCTTCGAGAAGACCTCCACCCGCACCCGCTGCAGCTTTGAGGTCGCCGCCCACGACCTGGGCATGGAAGTCACCTACCTCGACCCGTCGGGCAGCCAGATCGGCAAAAAGGAGTCCATCGCCGACACCGCCCGGGTGCTGGGCCGGATGTTCGACGGCATCGAGTACCGCGGCTACGGCCAGAGCATCGTGGAAGAGCTGGCCCGCTACGCCGGTGTGCCGGTGTGGAACGGCCTGACCAACGAGTTTCACCCCACCCAGATCCTCGCCGACTTCCTCACCATCCGGGAGCACTTCGGCCGCCTCATGGGCCTCAACTTCGTTTACTTCGGCGACGCCCGCTACAACATGGGCAACAGCCTGATGGTGGGCTGCGCCAAGATGGGCCTCAACTTCACCGCCTGCGCCCCCAAAAAGTACCAGCCGGACGCCGCGCTGGTGGAGCAGTGCAGGGCCATCGCCGCCGAGACGGGTGCGGCCATCTCCTTCGAGGAAGACCCTGCCAAGGCCGCAAAGAGCGCAGACGTCCTCTACACCGACGTCTGGGTGTCCATGGGCGAGCCGGTCGAGGTCTGGGCCGAGCGCATCAACGACCTGGCCGCATATCAAATCAACCAGAACCTGATGGACATTGCCGGCCCCAGGGCCGTGTTCATGCACTGCCTGCCCGCCTACCACGACCACAAGACCACTGTGGGCAGGGAGATGGGCGAGCGCTTTGGCCGCGACGCGATGGAGGTCACCGACGAAGTCTTCGAAGGCCCCCAGAGCATCGTCTTCGACGAGGCCGAGAACCGGATGCACACCATCAAGGCTGTCATGGCGGCCACGCTGGGCTATAACGGCTGATGGGCGGAGGACACGTTTCGCGCCCCGATTTCGGGATGCCGCAGCCCGACCCGGCCCACCCGCTGACGGAGTTTTACTGCCTGCTGCAGCGGGCCTTAGACCGGGAGGGCGTGTTCGCCCTGCCCGCGCTGTACGCGCAGTTCCGCGCTCCGGCCCGGCGCATCTACGCCGACGAGGCGGCGGATTTTCTCACCCTTCTGCCCGATGAGGAAGAGGGCGCGTCCCGTCTGCTGGCCTCGGCCCAGCTGCAGCTGCTCTATTCCTCCCTGCACGTCATGCCGGATGGTGCGCCCGCCGCGCTGCTGCTCACCGAGGAATGCACCCGGACGGTGTACGCTGTCCAGCTGCTGCCGCCCTTCGTCTGGGAAGACCCGCTCCCGCCCCTGCCGGACGCTCCGGCGGCGCTGAGCCTCACCCTCACCACGCGGGACGTGGAAGAGATCGACGCCTGCCCCGCCGCGCTGGGCCACCGTCTCGCCTGCGGCAAGGCGGGCAAGCGCTGGCTCCGCCACCCCCGGGCCGAGACCTATCTCTCCGAGCGGGTAGCCCTCTTCCAGCGGCTCTACCGATAACCGAACAGAAGCTCTCAGGGTCATTTACCAAAACATGGCGGCAAATGGCCCTTTTGTTTTTGGCGTATTCATGTTATACTTTGAGTACCTTGTGCGGTGCCGGGCGGAAGATTTTTCCGTTCTGCACCATAAACTGCAATAATCTGGGGCGCTCATCCGTATACAGGGTGAATGTCCCCAATCAAAGGTGATTTTTCCACCGGGTCCTGCTGTACACAGGACATCAAAGGAGCATAGAACTATGGGACAGCTGACCAGAAACGAGATTTTTGCGCTGGCCGTGCAGCGATACAGTGACACGGTGTTCCGAGCCGCCATGCACAACTGCAGCTGCACCGCCGATGCGGAAGATGTGGTGCAGGATGTTTTCGAAAAGCTGCTGTGCTACAACGGCCGCTTCGAGAGCGAGGAACACCTGAAAGCCTGGCTGCTGCGTGTGACCGTCAACCGCTGCCACGACCTGACCCGCGCCGCCCGCCAGAAGGACACCGAGCTGGACGAGAATCTTCCCGCTCCGGACCAGATGGAAGACGGCAGCGTGCTGGACGCCGTGCGCGCCCTGCCCGAGAACTACCGCAACGCGGTCTACCTCCACTACTACGAGGGGTACACCGCCGCCGAGGTGGGCCGGATGCTGGGCGCACCCACCAACACGGTGCTCAGCTGGCTTCGCCGCGCCCGCGCACAGTTACATACGATGCTGAAGGAGGAGATCGAAGATGAGGTGGTATGAGTACAAGATGGAGGTAGACGACCTTCACGCTTCGGACGACCTGAAAGCAAAGCTCCTCGCCATGCAGCCGGCAGAAGAGGCACCGAAACCCGCCAGAAAGCCCAAAAAAGCCATCCACTTTCCCCGCAATACTCTGAGCATCGCCGCCTGCGGCCTGCTCTGCGGCGTTGGTCTGTATGTGGCAGTCCACTCCCCCATCAGCCTGCTGCCTGCGGGCGGCGCGACCCTCAGCTCTGCCCCTGAGACGGCCTCCTACGCCGCCTACTCGATGGACGACGTGAACAGTGCCCTTGCCGCACCCAAGACGGCCGTCCAGGCCGGTGGAAGCGCCGATACCATGAGCGCCCGCGATGCAGGCGGCACCGGCGCCCTCAGCGCCGAGGCCGCGCAGACGAGCACAAAGCTCATCTATACGGCCAACCTCACCATCGAGAGCAAGGACTTTGACGCCGCCCGCACCGCCCTCACCGACGCCGTGAGCGCCGCCGGAGGCTATCTGGAATCCAGCAACGAATCCTCTTACACCGGCTCGAGCCGCACCCTCTCCCTCACCATCCGCGTCCCGCAGGACAACTACGCGAGCTTCCTCGAAGCCGCCGCGCAGGCGGGCAACCTCGTGGACAAGAGCGAGCAGGTGCAGGACGTCACCACCCAGTATATGGACATCGAGGCCCGGCTCTCCAACCTGACGGCCCAGCGCACACGTTTGCAGGAGCTTCAGGCCAGCGCCGAAAACCTCGCCGACCTGCTGGAGATCGAATCTTCCCTCAGCGACGTCCAGTACCAGATCGAGAGCTGGCAGTCGCAGCTGGACTGGTACAGCCAGCAGGTGTCCTGCTCCACGGTCTACCTCTCGCTGGACGAGGTGAAGGAATATACCCCCACCGAGGGATCCTATCTCTCCCAGCTGTCCAGCGCCCTCCGCAATGGCTGGACGGGCTTTGTCTCCGGCATCCAGCAGCTGACGGTCTGGGTCGTGGGCGTCTGGCCCGTGCTGGTCGTTCTGGCCGCAGCCGCCCTCGTCGTCCGCTTCGTGCGCCGCCGCACCCGCAAGTGATATTCGCTCTGTCGAAGCGCCCCGGAATGGGGCGCTTTTTGTTTCCGGCAGCGGCCTTTTCAAAAAAGTCATATTCTTTTTGAAAAAACGCTTGACAAGTCCCCCGCCTTGTGGTATTATACTTGAGCAGTCAGCGAGAGGCCGACAGCGAAAAGTAAATATCGCGGGGTGGAGCAGTCTGGTAGCTCGTCGGGCTCATAACCCGAAGGTCGTTGGTTCAAATCCAGCCCCCGCAACCAATTCCATGTCTCAGTGGTCTTATGGCTTCTGAGATTTTTTGTTTTTTACTTCGAAAGCAAAGGATGCTAAAAAGCGTCCTTTGCTTTTTTACAGCTCAGTGCTTGAGACCGATAAAAAACGCGCTTTCTCAAAAAAAGCAAAGCGCGTTTTCAAGATGAGCTAAACCTTAGGCAGCCAAAGCTTCTAAGCGCTTAATAGCCATATTAGCTACCACGCTCACAGCAACAGGCAATACTTCATCATTGAAGTCAAATGTCGGATTATGTAAGCTGACCGTATGATTTTCATCGGCAATACCAACGCGAATAATGCAACCGGGCACTCTTTGCAGATATTCACTGAAATCTTCCGAGCTCATGAAAGGCTCAATTACCTTCACATGATCTTCGCCAAGCAATTCAGCCGTAACCTTCAAAGCCGCTTCAATCTGTTCTGGACTATTGATCACAGAACCACATTCGTGGACATACTTCAGTTCCGCCTCACAGCCGTTAGCCTGAGCAATTGCCGGTACCATCGTTTTGATCGTATTTTCGATCTGTTGACGCGTTTCTGGCAAATATGTACGGATTGTTCCGCTCATTGTGCATTGAGCTGGAACGACATTGACTGTTTCATAGCGACCTGCATTAATAGAGCAAACAGATATAACCGCCGTATCGATCGGATTGACTTTACGGGAGACAATAGTTTGTAAAGCCAAAACAATTTGAGAAGCCACAGGAATTGGATCGGTTCCCAAGTGAGGACGACCACCATGGGTGCCTTTGCCCTTTACGGTAACATAAACACTATCAGAAGCTGCCTGTAAGGGACCGGGTTTAAAACCAATAGTTCCTTTGGGCAACATGGGCTCTGTATGACCGCCGTAAATTTCCTCAATACCGTATTTTTCAAGCAATCCGGCTTCCACCAAAGCTCGTGCCCCACCGGAAATTTCTTCAGCAGGTTGGAAAATCAAAACGACCTTACCAGGGAAATCTCGGTGAGAGGCTAAATAACGGGCCGTACCCAAAAGCCAGGTCGTATGACCATCATGACCGCAAGCGTGAGCATATCCTTCATTTTGGCTTACGTAATCTTTACCGCAACAGTCAGGCATTGGCAGACAGTCCATATCTGCACGAACACCAATCGTGTGTCCCGGACGGCTGCCTTCAATAACAGCAATAACAGCCCCTTTAACCAAATCGGTATTAATGTCGGTCACCCCCCATTTGCGGAGATGATCACAAATAATTCCTACAGTGCGTTCAGTATTAAAGCCATGCTCTGGATGACTGTGAATATCGTGACGAATGGCGGTTAACTCATCAAACCACTTAGCCACTTCGGGTAAAAGACGATCTGCTAACAAGATAGCCATCTCATTTCTCCTGAAATAAAGTCCTCGTTATCGCTAACATCTTAGGACATAAAAGAATCAAGCTCACACTGGGCCAAAGAGCACCTTATGAACATTATTGAAGAACTCTAGCATTAATGAGAAATGTTTCGCTAATTAATAGTACTCAAAAGCTCTAATTTTTCTTTAGCCGTATAATTCCGCATTCTCTTGTTGCTCTGCAAGATAGTGATTTCTTTCCATTTTCTGGATTGGACTTGCGAGTACTTAGGCTAAAACCCATTTTTCTAAAGGAGACGGTGCGGAGGTGATTATCGTTTTCCGTACCGTGGAAATTATGAAGGCACTCAAAGAACGTATCCTCAATGATGGTAAATGTCTCGATGGCGGCATTCTTAAAGTGGACAATTTCATTAACCATCAGATGGATCCGATTCTGATGAAATCCATGGCCGTTGAATTCGTACGTCGTTTTGCAAGCACGGATATAAATAAAATCCTCACCATTGAAGCGAGCGGTATCGCCCCTGCCATTATGGTGGGATATCTGCTAGAACTGCCTGTTGTCTTTGCCAAGAAAAAAGTACCCAGCACAATGGACAATATGTTGGCTACAAAAGTGTTTTCTTTTACGAAAAACAGAACGTACGATGTATGCGTCAGCAAAGACTACCTATGCCCTGGTGACAAAGTGCTCTTTATTGACGATTTCTTAGCCAACGGCAATGCTGCCAAAGGCATTTTGGACCTTGTCAATCAGGCCGGAGCCGAATTAGTTGGAATGGGTTTTCTCATCGAAAAAGGGTTTCAAGCCGGCGGTAACGAACTGCGTAAACTTGGCATTCACGTAGAGTCTCTGGCCATCATTGACAGTCTTGACAACAATAAGATCACCCTTCGTTAAAGGAATCAAAGTGGCTGAACTTAACCTTGAAGAGCACTCCTACAATGCCAAGTCTTCCGAGCTAATTTACGGCTTGGAAGATCGCCCGCCATTAAAAGAAACCCTGTTTGCTGCTCTGCAGCATATGTTGGCTATTTTTGTTGCTATCGTCACCCCGCCTCTGATTATTGCCGGTGCATTGCAACTGGATTTAGAAACAACTGGTTATCTGGTTTCAATGTCGCTGATGGTCTCCGGCATTGCTACCTTCATTCAATGTCGCACTGTTGGCCCTATCGGCTGTGGACTTTTGTGTATTCAGGGAACCAGTTTCTCCTTCATCGGCCCGATTATTTCTGCCGGTTTAACCGGAGGGCTCTCAACTATTTTTGGGGCTACCATGGTAGCTTCCACCGTTGAAATGTTTGTGAGCCGCATCTTAAAGTACACCCGTCGGATCATTACTCCTTTGGTCTCAGGCATCGTGGTGACACTCATCGGTATGAGTCTCATTAAAGTCGGTATTATCGCTTGCGGCGGGGGCTTTGGAGCAAAAGCTGCTGGTACCTTTGGTAGCTTTCAAAATTTAGGCATCGCCGCATTGGTCCTTTTTTCCATTATTTTCTTTAACCGTAGCTCTAACCGTTACCTGCGCATGAGTTCAATTGTCATAGGTCTTGCGATCGGTTATGTAGTGTCCTGGTTTTTCGGTATGGTGGATTTTTCTTCGGTAAAAAGTTACGGCGGATTTAACATCCCCATTCCATTTAAGTATGGAATCTCTTTTGACTGGGGTGCCATTATCGGATTAGGTCTTGTTTACTTAATTACTGCTATTGAAGCTTATGGCGATGTAACGGCTAACTCTATGATTTCTGGCCAACCCTTCCGCGGCGAGCAATTTATGAAACGAGCCCAGGGCGGCATCCTTGCTGACGGCTTTAACTCCATGTTAGCCGGTGTATTGAATTCATTCCCTAATTCCATCTTTGCCCAAAATAACGGCATGATTCAATTAACCGGTGTAGCAAGCCGCTACGTGGGCTATTTTATTGCTGGTTTCTTAGTCCTCTTGGGTATGTTTCCCGCTATCGGCCTGGTTTTCTCCCTGATGCCTGAACCGGTGTTAGGTGGCGCCACTCTTTTAATGTTCGGAACGGTAGCCGCCGCTGGGATGAGAATTATCGCCAGCCAACGTATAGACCGAAAGGCTATTTTGGTGATTGCCTTAAGTTTTTCGTTTGGTTTGAGTGTCGAATTGGTACCCGAAATTCTCTCGCAATTTCCGGAAACGCTGCGCAATATTTTTGCTTCCGGTATTACTACCGGCGGGTTGACAGCTATTGTTGCCAATACGCTTATTCACATTGAAGAATATGGGGACAATAAAGAAGAACCTTAAAAAATTCCTCTTTCTAAAGTCCTTCTATAGGGTATTTGGCTTAATAGAAGAACCCTAAAAGAGTAATCAAAACCGTTATACTTTTCGAATTCGCTTAATTAACTGTGATTGGATAGCACTATGCGTGAAATTTACTCTCCGCAAGTTGTTGAAGCTGAGGTTCAGGCCGGTTGGAAAAAGGCCGACGTTTACCATGCTCACGAACATGCTAAAGATAAAAACGGAAAAGAAAAACCAAAGTTTTATGTTTTGTCCATGTTGCCTTATCCTAGCGGAAAACTGCACATGGGTCACGTTCGCAACTACACATTAAACGACGTGATGTACCGCTACCTTCGAATGAAGGGCTATAACGTCATGACCCCGATGGGCTGGGATGCCTTCGGTCTTCCTGCTGAAAATGCGGCTATTAACCACGGCATTGCTCCGGCTAAGTGGACTTTTGACAATATTGCAGAAATGAAAAATCAAATGCAGCCTTTGGGTCTTGCATTTGACTGGTCAAGAGAAGTGGCCACCTGCACGCCAGAATACTATCGCTGGAATCAGTGGATGTTTTTAAAAATGCTTGAAAAAGGCATCTGCTATCGCAAGACTCAAATTGTGAACTGGGACCCTGTTGATAAAACAGTTCTGGCTAATGAACAAGTGGTTGATGGACGTGGTTGGCGCTCTGGTGCTGTCGTTGAAAAGCGCGAAATTCCCGGCTACTACCTTGGCATTACGCAATACGCTGATGAACTGTTAAAAGACCTGGATACACTTAAGGGTTGGCCTGAACAGGTTCGTAGCATGCAAGAGCACTGGATCGGAAAATCGGTCGGTGTCAAGTTAGCGTTCCCTTATACGATTGACGGCAAAGAAGAAAAACTGCAGGTCTTTACAACGCGCGCCGACACGCTTATGGGTGTGACTTTTGTAGCGATCGCCGCAGAACATCCGTTAGCTAAGCGTTTAGCTAAAGACAATCCCAAAGTGGAAGCCTTTATTCAAGAGTGCGCTAAAGGCGGAGTAAGCGAAGCAGATTTAGCGACCCGTGAAAAAGAAGGTGTTCCGACAGGATTTTTCGTTAAGCACCCAATTACTGGTGAAGACGTACCTGTTTGGGTCGGTAATTACGTTTTAATGAGCTACGGCGAAGGCGCAGTCATGGGTGTACCTGCTCATGACGAACGTGACTTTGCATTTGCAAAAAAATACGGTCTGCCTATCAAGCAGGTAGTCGCCATGCAGGGCAAAGAATATTCAACTGAAGCCTGGCAGGAATGGTATGCCGATAAAAGCGATGCCACCGAATTAGTTAATTCTGGAGAGTTTGACGGCCTCACTGTCCATCAGGGCATCGATAAGATTGCTGAAGCTCTCCAAGCCAAAGGTTTGGGTGAAAAGCGCACTCAATTCCGTATTCGCGACTGGGGCATTAGTCGTCAACGCTACTGGGGCACACCGATTCCAATCATTAACTGCCCGCACTGCGGTCCGGTGCCTGTGCCGGAAAAAGATCTCCCGGTTGTATTGCCGACCGATCTGGTTCCTGATGGATCAGGCAACCCGTTAAATAAGTGTGAGTCTTTCCTTAAATGCAAGTGCCCGGTTTGTGGCGGTGACGCTACGCGTGAAACCGATACGATGGACACTTTTGTCGACTCTTCCTGGTACTTTATGCGTTATTGCTCCCATGACTGTGACACAGCCATGGTTGACGAACGCAATGATTACTGGGCACCGGTTGATCAGTATATCGGCGGCATTGAGCACGCTGTGCTTCACTTACTCTATGCTCGCTTCTGGACAAAAGTGATGCGTGATCTCGGCTTGGTGAAGTTTGACGAACCCTTCACCCGCCTTTTCACTCAGGGTATGTTGACTGCTGAGTGCTACTACCGTGAAATGCCCGACGGCAAGAAACGTTGGTACTACCCTGATGAAATTGAAATTTTCTATGATGAAAAAGCTCGTCCAGTTCGTGCCATTGCCAAAGATGACGGTTTGCCTGTCACTATGGGCGGCGTCGAAAAGATGAGTAAATCCAAGAATAATGTTGTCGAACCGAAGACCATTATTGATAAATTTGGTGCTGACACTGCCCGTAGTTTTGTAATGTTCGCGGGGCCACCAGATCAGTCCGCAGCGTGGAGTAATTCAGGGGCTGAAGGAACTTTCCGTTTCTTGCGCAGACTCTGGAATTGGTGCTACAAGAATAAAGACACCATTGCAGCTGCCTCCAAGGTTGATGCTCATGCTCTAAGCGCCGAGCAAAAGAACTTGCGCCGCGATATTCATCAGGCTCTCAAACAGGCGACTTCGGACATCGATCGTATGCAGTACAACACAGTTGTCTCTGCGACGATGAAAATGCTCAATACGCTTGAGAGTGCCAAAGTCGGCTCAGGTGCGGTTGCTGATGCGGTTTTGAAAGAATGTGCAAGCATCCTCATTCGTACGCTCTACCCAATTGCACCGCATATCACGACACAACTGTGGCAGGATCTGCATTTTGAGGCCGAACTCGGCAGCATTTTGGATGCTCCTTGGCCTGAGGTTGATGAAAAGGCTCTCATTGCCGATGAGATGACGCTTGTCGTCCAAGTTAACGGCAAGTTACGCGGCTCGGTGACTGTTGCGGCTCAGGCTACAAAGGAGGAAATCGAGCAGGCTGCATTAGCCAATGAAAATGTGAAGAAATTCACTGACGGCAAGACTATTCGAAAAATCATCGTCGTGCCGAAGAAACTAGTGAATATTGTGGCTGCTTAATTCAGCATAATGCCTCAAATTAAAGTCCCAAAGCTTTCCAAAAGCTTTGGGATTTTTGCCCTATAATGAACCCATTGTCCTGACAACCATTCATTTATTGGAATTTCAATCATGGCTTTGGCCCGACGTTCGTTTCTTTTCTCTGCGCTTGCTCTTTCAACCTTCATGGCAAGCGGATGTGGGTGGCATTTACGCGGACATGTAACGCTACCTTTCGACACTCTCTACGTTAATATGCCTGTCAACAATAAGGTGGCTGCTGATATCAGACGAATGATTGCTGCCTCTACCAATGTTAAAGTGTTACCAGAAGCCGAAGGTGCTCAGGCTATATTGGAATTGCTTTCATCAGGAAGGCATCGTGAAGTGGTTTCTCTGAACATGGAAGGCGAAGCCAGAGAGTATGAGCTCACGCTCAATATGACTTTCCGTCTCGTTGATCCTGACGGAAACGAATTCTTCCCGCCCACAACTTTCTCTGCCTCTCGCAATATGTACTATAACGATGATGAGTACTTATCGCGTGCCGCAGAAGAAAACGTGCTTTACAACGAAATGCAACAGGACTTGATTTCCCAGCTACTTAGTCGTCTAACCACCGTCGAAGCCATCACGGATGAATATTAGAAGTGAAGAACTCGTTAAGGTCATTGAGCGCGAGCGCGCTCAGGGCGTTTTGTCACCGCTTTGGATCATTTTGGGCGAAGAGCCGCTCCTAGCCCTAGAAGCTGGCGATTTATTAAGAAAAGCAGCCAAGGACTTAGGCTATAGCGAACGAGTAGTTTTAGCTCTCAACTCCACAAGCGACTGGTCACCTTTAATAGATGCAGTGAGTTCTGTATCGCTTTTTGATGATAAAAAAATTATTGAATTAAGATTTTTATCTTCTGGCCCCGGTGTTAAAGGCGCAAAAGTACTTGCGCAGTTTGCTCAGCTTGTTCCTCAAATTGACTCGACTGTAACAGTAATCCATTTAACACAAACGGATTACTCCACGCAAAAAGCCACTTGGTTTAAGGCACTGGCAGCCTGTGGTCATGTTGTTTCCTGTCAACCTATTTCTAGAGCGCAATACCCTGCCTGGATCAGGCAGCGACTGCAAAAACAAGGACAAAGTATGCAGGAACAAGCACTGTCATTTTTTGCAGAGCAAACCGAAGGCAACCTAATGGCTGCTAAACAAGAACTAATGAAACTTGAGCTTCTTTATCCAGGCAAAGAGCTGACTGTAAAAGAAGTTGAAGACTGCGTCATGAATGTCTCGCGTTACAGCGTAGAAGATCTTTTAGAAGCTATTGCGCAGGCTGATGTTGCTCGTACTGCTCGCACCGTTGCCGGCATGCAGTCTGAAGATGAACCTATGCCCTTGATTCTGATGCGTTTAACAAGTTTTTTACGCGATACGCTGGCATTAACTATTGACCGGATGGCTCCTATCATGCCATCGACTCGTGCTCTCACAACTCAACTGGCCAAACGCTCAACCCCAGCAAAAATTGCTAATATGCTCGGCCGCTGCGCCGACCTTGATCGGTTGGCAAAAGGCCTTACTGTACACAATCGTGATGATGTTTGGTCTGAGCTGAAAACTTTATGTGTTTTTCTCGCACACGCCTCCAATAGGAAATAATCGTTATGCCTTCTTACCATTTTTTTGCGGTTTGCCCTCGCACGCTTGAACCTATTTTGGCAAACGAACTTAAAACGCTGGGTGCTCAGCAAATTAAAGAAAATGCCGGAGGGGTGCTTTTTGAAGGCCCTTTGTCCTTAGCGATGGCTGCCTGCCTAAGAAGCCGTTACGCCAGCCGTATTTTGCTGCGTATTGCATCTCGTCAATATTATGACAGTCACGACATCTATGACATGGCCCATGTTTTACCATGGGAGCGCTTTTTTGATGCCGATGCCAAAATTCGAGTCGATGTCACAGCTCATCGCTCGCCGCTTGAAAGCCTAGATTTCACAACTCTGCGTATCAAAGACGGAATCTGTGACCGTTTCCGTGAAGGCTGCGGTAAACGCCCAAGCATTGAAAAAACAAACCCGGATGTGCGTATTCATGCGTTTATCAATGAACGTTTTTGCACCTTTTATCTGAATCTTTCAGGTGAGCCACTCTTTAAACGAGGTTGGCGCGTCGAAAAAGGTGAGGCTCCGTTAAAAGAAAATTTAGCCGCCGGCCTCTTAGCTCTTTCTGGATGGAAGCCAAACGAGCCTTTACAGGACCCATTTTGCGGTTCGGGCACAATCGCTATTGAAGCCGCTCAGATTGCTTGCGGCATTGCACCTGGTCTCAACCGTTCATTTGCTTTTGAAAAGTTGCATATTTTTGATCGCGATGAATGGAATGAAATGAAAGAAGATGCTAAAGCTGAAGTTAATCTGCATACGCAAGTGAAAATTTTTGCTAGTGACATTTCTTCCATTGTGGTCAATAAAGCTCAAAGCAATGCTCAGCGGGCTGGATTACAGGCTCTGCTCGATGACGGTAGATTAACTTTTACCCAATGCGATGCTCGAGAGGTTGCCCCTTGTCATGAATACGGCATCATTGTCACCAATCCCCCTTATGGTGAACAATCTAATCCTAAGAGCGCGACCGTTGCTTCGATGATGAAAAATGTCGCAGATAACCTAAAACGGCAGTTCTCTGGTTGGACCGCTTGGATGCTCACTAGTGATCGTAAGTTACCCAATCAGATGCGGCTATCCGAATCCAGAAAAATCGTGATCTTTAATGGTCCGCTTGAATGTCGATTTTTTAAGTTTGAAATGGTCAGAGGATCCTTCCGTAAAAAAGAATCCTCAAACAAGGCTTAACTCAAAAGTGGAACACAAACAAGACTGGTAGCGGAAGAAAGTACAAGAGTAATTATCAGGTCCCTTGGGCTTTAATCCGCACACCAGCCGTTGTCCGCGCAATAGTGATCATCACCGATACTATTTTAAATTTGGTTCTTTTTCGAACGTAGACGATGCTGTCATAACACAAGAGAAACTGCTTCAGACGCTCATCCTTTTTAGGACTCGTTGTCTAAACCGTCAGCAACAATTTCTGATAACTCAATGATGTCCATACCGGACAACACATTATCGTCACTCATAGCGCTCTCAAACATAGTGAGACAATGCGGGCAACCTACAGCCACTGTAGAGGCTGATTTACGCAGATCAGTTAAGCGAATAAAGTTAATTTTTTTCGTTGAACTTTCCATCCACATCTGACCTCCACCAGCGCCGCAACACATAGCGGATTTACCGCGCTGAAGATTTTCCACTCGAGTGATCCCTTCAATGCTATCCAAGATTTTTCTCGGGGTGCCGACACTGTTGTTATATCGAGCCATATAGCAAGGATCATGAAAAACCACTTTCTCGGCTTGTTTCAATTTCGGTTTGATACGCCCCGACTCAATCAATTCTAAAATCAGCTGAGTATGGCTGACCACATCAAATTGACCGCCTTCAAATTGTGGATACTCATTTTTCAACGTGTTAAAACAATGCGGGCAGTGAGCCAAAATGCGTTTGAACTGATATTTGTGCAAATTCTCAATATTTTCCAACGCAGCTAATTGGAAGGTGTATTCCTCACCGCTTCGGCGAGCGAAGTCACCATGGCAGCGTTCCTCCTGCATCACAGCGAAAGAGACTCCTGCGGCATTTAAGATTTTCACCATCGCACGGGCAATCTTTTGAGCTCTACGGTCATAGGATGCCGAACAGCCAACCCAATAAAGGTAGTCAACAGGCTGATTTTCTTTTGCAACAGGAACTCTTAGTCCCTTAGCCCAATCTAGTCGTGAAGCAGGATCCATGCCCCAAGGATTGCCAACACTTTGAGTGTTCTGTAATGCTTTAGTAAGTCCTGCGGGAAATTCCCCCATCTCTAAAGCTAAATGCCGGCGCATATCTACGATCGTTGAAGGAAGATCCAATCTAGCAGGACATGCCTGTATACAAGCACCGCACGTTGTGCAACTCCAAAGAGCTTCTTTACTGACAATTTCTCCAATAAGTGTTTTCTCGTTGGGATAATGCAAGCGTTTTTTTAATTTCAACACTAAAGCTTTAGGATCAAGCGGAGCTCCGGAGCGCAAAGCCGGGCAAACTTCTGAACATCGTCCACACTCCGTACAGGCATCAAAATCCAAGCGTTGCTTCCAAGTAAACTGATTGAAATCAGATATCCCAAATGTTTCCTGCTCTTCAATATTTTCGATCTTGGCTAATTGTCCTTTAGGAGCCAATTTTCTCCAATAAATATTTACTGGTGTCTTAAACATGTGTCCGAAGAACGTAAACGGAATAAGCGCTACAAATATCAACGCTCCAGCCCCATGAACTAGCCACCAGGTAAAGTGAGCCCCTTGCAACTGTTCGGGTGTAAACATTTTTAGGAAGACTAATGAAAAAACATACCCAACAGGTGAATAAATAGCCCATTCAGGCTGTTGAGCTGCCAATCTCAAACCCTCTACGACAAATCCCGTAAAAATGATGATTGCCAAAGAGGTCAAAATCCATGCAAAGCGCCAGGATCGCTCTAGTTTTTTTCCTTTGACTGCAAAACGCCTCCAGGCTGCCACAACCAAAGCAATAAGAGAGAGAAGACCAGCCATATCCAAAATAAATTTATAGCCGAGATAAATATTTCCCTGAAGCAGGCGAACATCAAAAATATAGTGTCCAATATCCCAGTCAAGCACTGCAGTAGCAGTGCCAAAAAATAAGAAAATAAACCCCCAAAAAATAAAAAAATGAATCAGACCGCCAGGGGTCTTAAGTAAGCGCCTATGCATAAAGGCATCTCGCCAAAGACCTAAAAGACGTTCCTTTCGCTCTTGGGGCACGCGAAATGGTTGTCCAGCCCTCCACAACCGAATACATTGACAAATACCGATAACGCAAGCCACCACGGCTATCAAACCAACAATATAAACCCCAATTTCAGCCCAAATAGGGATGTTCCAAAATGCTGGGCGAATCGGCATGGGTTGCATGTGCTAACTTCCTATTTTTAATACTTAATGGATGACCACACTTTGTCGAGCCGTTTAACGCTGACAGGCATTGGCGTTCTAAGCTTTTGAGCAAAAAGCGAGACTCTGAGCTCCTCAATCATCCAACGAAATTCTTCCAGCCGACTATCGGATACGCCTTTACGATTGGCCAGCTCACGTTCATACATCGTCACAAAACGGGACACATCACGCATCTTCTCTGTATCTCTTTGAGGCTCGTCCCGACGCTTATCCAATCGCAACAAAATCGCCTTCAAGTAGCGGGGATAGTACGACAAATGTAGGAAGCTAATTTTAAGCAAAAAGTCCTTAAAAAAGAGGCTCTTTAGCTGATGGTTAATATCTTCCGTTACCCATTTATCAGAACAGGTTTTCAATTTTTTCACGACTTGAGATGTCTCTGCAACAATCTCGCTTAACAGTCTCGAAATATCCTGAGCAATTAAATTTAATTTTCCTTTGGCTTGCTGGCGTCTCTGCTCAAACTCTTGAGCATTCGTAGGCAAAGGATCCAATAAAGCACACTGCTTCAATGAGGCATCGACTACACTTTCTCTCATCGCCTCAAAATTATCAAAAACGTTTGCTAAAGGCTCTACCATTGCCGCTTGCATCTGAACACTTTGCAATGAGTTAAGTGTTTTTTCTAGATAACGGATTTGCTCTCTGAGCTGTAGCTTAAATAGTCTTAAGAGCCCCTTTTGATGCTGACGCGAAGCTTCGTCTGGACTATCAAAAACTTCCAAAGAACAAAAAGTTTTGTGATCAACCAAGGCGGGATGGCCGATTAAAGACTGACCTTTGCGCTTAATTTCCATAATGTCAGGCAACTCACCGAAATCCCACTGAGTAATTTCATGCTCGTATTCCTGAGACAAGTTATCGTCCTGGGAAGCCACTTGCTGAAAAGATTTCTGCGCCTGAGAACCTAACTCAGACTTTAACTCAGCCAAACTTCTCCCCATTTCCAGTTGTCTTCCATGCTCATCAATGACCTTAAAATTCATCACTAAATGGGCTGGCAACTGCTCGAGCTTAAAGTCCTCCGGCTTGGGACGCAGACTGCATTGCTGCTCAATATCCTGACACAGTGTCTGTAATAAAGGTTTTTGACCGATTAAAGCTGCACTTCTCTGAACAAATCCTTTTGCGTAATCGGCCAACGGGACACAATGCCTGCGATAACGCTGAGGCAAACTTTTAAGTAAAAGCTGAACTTTTTCTTTAAGCATCCCGGGAACAAGCCACTGCGTCTTAATTTCATCGACTAAGTTCAATGCATAAAGCGGCACAGCCAACGTCACACCATCTCTGGGACTACCGGGCTCAAAGTGATAGGTAAGCGGCATAGAAACGCCTCGCATTTCAATTGCTTTTGGAAAGTATTCCGTTGTAATACCGCTTGCCTCATGACGCATTAACTCATCACGCGACAAATAAAGTAATTTGGGATTGTCTTTTTCAGCCTTTCGTCTCCACTGCTCAAAAGTTACTGCACTGACCACCTCTTGAGGCAAATGCGAATCATAAAACTGAACAATCAACTCATCATCGACGAGTACATCCAAGCGTCTGGCTTTATGCTCTAAATTTCGGATTTCTCTCACTAATTGTTGGTTGTGTTTGAAAAACGGCGCTTGAGTTTCAAATTCACCATTAACTAAAGCTTCTCGAATAAAAAGCTCTCTGCAAAGAGCAGGATCTTTATCCGTATAGGTCACTTTGCGCTGCGAATAAACGGTCAACCCATAGACCGTTCCTTTTTCCATTGCCATCACCGCGCCGGCTTTTTTCTCCCAATGAGGTTCAGAGTAACTCTTTTTAATCAAATGAGAGCCGACACGTTCGATCCACTGAGGATCAACATCGGCCACCGTACGGGCAAATAACCGAGAAGTCTCTACCAACTCAGCAGCCATAATCCAACGGCCACACTTTTTCACTCGAGGAGAACCAGGCCAAATGAAAAATTTAATGCCCCGAGCTCCTAAAAAAGGCGCTGCTTTAGGTTCAGCGTCAGGCATTTTGTACCCTAAATTACCTAAAAGTCCTGTTAAAAGAGAAGTGTGAACTTGTTCGTAGTTGGCTTCCTTTTCGTTAATCTTCCAACCTAATTCGGCCGTGAGTTCTTTGAGTTGTCGATAAACATCTCGCCACTCACGAAGTCGTCGGGGACTTAAAAATTTGCGTTTGAACTCTTCCGTTAATTTTCTATTGCTTTCTTTATGCTCCATGGCGTTTTGAACATACCGCCACAGTTTTACAAAAGTCGTAAAGTCACTTTTATCGTCCGCCATTGAACGATGAACGTTATCTGCAGCCTCCTGACGATCCAAAGGTCTTTCTCTAGGATCTTGAACCGATAACGCACTAGCAATAATTAACACTTCGGCTAGAGCCCCATTATCTTTAGCTGCTAAAAGCATACGCGCAACCTTCGGATCGATCGGAAGTTTCGATAACGCTCTACCTGTTTCTGTTAACTGCTCTTTTTCATTTAAAGAGTTAAGTTCTTTTAAAAGAGCAATACCGTCAGCAATCGCCCGATTAGGCGGAGCCTGAACAAAAGGAAAGGCTCTCACATCCCCTAATTTAAGAGATTTCATGCGCAAAATTGCCGCGGCTAGATTCGTTCGCATAATTTCTGAATCAGTAAAAGCCGCACGTCTGGCGAAATCCTCTTCACTGTAGAGGCGAATGCAGACACCGTTAGCAACACGTCCACAGCGGCCCGAACGCTGATTAGCAGAGGCCTGACTTACCGGTTCGAGCAACAGCTGATCTACTTTATTTCGATAAGAATAACGTTTGACTCGGGCTAACCCTGTATCTACAACATAGTGGATGCCCGGTACGGTGATAGAAGTTTCCGCAACATTGGTTGCCAAAACAATTCTGCGCTTGTCGCTAGTTTTAAAAACTTTTTCTTGATCTGCTGCCGACAGCCTTGCATAGAGCGGCAAAATTTCAGTTGTCGGAGGCTGAGAGTAAGAAAGAGCCTCTGCCGCTTCGCGGATTTCTCTTTCTCCAGGCAAAAACACCAAAATATCGCCGGGCCCCTCATGGCACAACTCATCACATGCCTCAGAGATGGCATTCATCCAGCTCTTATCATCCGTTTCATCCTCATCTTCGGGCGGTCTGTAGCGTATCTCGACAGGATAGGTGCGTCCTGATACGGTCAGCACCGGGGCCGGGTTTCCTTTTTCATCTGCAAAGTGTTTTGCAAAACGGTCGCTGTCAATAGTAGCCGAAGTAACAATAACCTTTAATTCCGGCCTTTTTTTCAATAAACCCTTTAGATATCCGAGCAAGAAGTCGATATTGATGCTTCTTTCGTGAGCTTCATCAATAATGATCGTATCGTAAGCTTTCAGTAAAGGATCTCCTTGCGTTTCAGCCAACAAGATCCCGTCGGTCATCAACTTAACTTTGGCAGTCGGATCAGTTTTATCAGTAAAACGAATCTTAAAGCCCACCCACTGTCCAAGCTCTGTACCGGTTTCCTCTGCTAAACGTTTGGCAATTGAGGATGCTGCAATTCGTCTGGGCTGAGTATGAGCAATTTTTCCTCTTCGACCGCGGCCTGCTAGAGCACATAGCTTCGGCAACTGAGTAGTTTTACCAGAACCAGTTTCACCGCAAAGAATTAACACACGATTTTTCTTAATAGCTTCAATGATTTCTTTTGCTCTCAAAGAAACCGGCAATCCAGGCATCGGAGTTAGGCGAGGACGTACGGGTTGTAATGCGTTTTTTTTCTCCACATTTTTTTGTCCCGTTGGCGTATTTTTTGACACAGCAGCAGACTGCGTTTTAACAACTTTTTCTTTACCCTCTTTATTCAATAGCTGAGTCTGATCCCGAGCCTTTTGACGCTCCAGCATTAATCCGCTTAACTGATCACGAAGACTATTGCCGCTCACCGTTTAATCCTCACATACTCTCAAGACAAATTTTTGTCGAATTCTTACAATAGACGACAGTTTCAATTAACAATAGGAGAGACAATCAGTATGGCTCACATGGTCCACTGTCTCAAACTCAAAAAAGATGCTGAAGGGCTTGATTTTGCTCCACTGCCCGGCCCGCTGGGACAAAAAGTTTACGAAAACATTTCCAAGGAGGCTTGGAATGAGTGGATTCGTTTGCAAACCATGATGGTAAACGAATACCAACTAAATCTAGCAGACCCGCAGGCCAGAAAGCATTTGCTCAACCAAATGCAAAAATACCTTTTCGGCGACGGTGTGGAAGCTGTTCCAAACTATACGCCTCCGAAATAGTTTCGTTGACCGGGCACCTTTAGGTGCCCGCTTTTTCAGGGAACAAAGGTTTTTACACCTTCGCTTGTACCAAGAAGCAAAACGTCAGCTCCTCGTTTGGCAAAAAGCCCAACTGTTACAACTCCAACGATTTGGTTAAGTTGCTCTTCCCAATGAACGGCATCAGCGATTTGCCAGCCGTGCACATCGAGGATTTTATTACCGTTATCAGTCGTAAAATCCCTTAACATCGGACGACCGCCCAATTTTTCAATTTCGCGACTCACGGCTCTGACAGCCATCGGAATGACTTCTATAGGTAACGGAAACTTACCCAGTACATCAACTTTTTTCGATTCGTCGGCAATGCAGATAAAACGCTCAGAAACCATTGCAACAATTTTTTCTCTGGTGAGCGCACCGCCTCCGCCCTTAATCATGGCAAAGTGAGGATCGATTTCGTCAGCACCGTCAACATAAACACTGATACCGTCCACTTCATTGAGATCAAGCACCTTAAATCCGTAAGCCTGTAGTTTTTTTGTTGAACGAATACTGCTTGAAACGCAAGCTGGTACTGCAATACCACTTTCTTTCAAGGCATCAATAAAACAGTCCACAGTAGAGCCCGTCCCTACCCCGAGAATTTCACCCGGTCTAACATATTGCAATGCGGCGTGACCCACTGCTTTTTTGAGTTCCAATTGATCCATAAAAACCTCTTCTGAAAGCATTTTTTGACAGCACGAATTCTAAAGGACAGTTATTATTCAGTGCTAGGAATTTTTCTTTTTTGTTTACTGTGGAAAGAGCAACACCAATCTTCGCTGTTGAAACGTTTAAAAGTTTAGGCGACAAGACATTTAGAGGGCAAAGCATGTTCGGGGTCATTATGACCTGGATCATGCTTATTTGTGTCATTATCGGCTTGCTTTTTATCGGTCGTGTCATCCAATCAGAAGATGAAAAATCACAATATTCTCAACTGCATCAAACGACGGAACTTTGGGCTGAGGCGTTTTCCATCCGTTTAACTTCAGACCTTGAGCGACTCAATCAACTTCATAGTTCCCTGTCGCCTGAAGAAACTTTCCAGCAAAATGCCTCTCATCTTGAACACCGAGCAAGAGAACTCATGCAACAACGAGCCGAGATTCTCGAAATCAACTATTTGAATTCTGCCGATCGCGTAATTTCGTCTTTTGCTTCCCCTCATCCTTTCGGAGATATCACTTCCACCCTCGGTCAACGCTATGATCGAGCTGGAACACAAAAAGCTATTTTAAGAACCAAGCGTACGGGAGCCTCTTCTTTTTCTGAACCCTACTCGTTACCGGTTGAAGGTTCCCCTTTCGTCGATCTGGTTGCTCCGGTAACCATTGGTAACTCACACTATCTACAGATTTCACGTTTATCAATCTGGTCTCTTTTAAGGCAGGCCACACAAGGACGGCGCGACTCAGCTTTTAGGATTAGTCTGCTTTATGAAAACAAGACCATTGTCGCAGCTAGCACAAACTCCAGGCGAGAAAGCATTACCTACAGAATGTCTTTAGCTCCCTTGCCTGCTGGCTTTGAATTACAGGTTTCCAGCTATGCTCAAGGATTATTAACTCAAAATACCTTATTTTGGGTAATCAGTGCTTTAGGGATCTTTTTAATTGTTGCTCTTTTAGGCCTCATACGATTTAACTGGCGCCAAAACAGCACAGAGACTGCTCTGAGAGCAGAATCTGCACTCAGAAAAACGATTGCCGACAGTCAGTTATCCGGTCTTCAGGTTACCGATAGAAACGGCAGAATTGTCTACACCAATAAAACCTTTATAGATCTTTTGGGAATCAGCTCCAACGAGCACCTAATCGGTCAGCTACCCCCCTATTCCTATTGGCCAAAAGGTGACGCCGGTTTTCGCTTGATGGAGTTGTTTGATGCTATTCAACGCGGGCAGATGACGGCTACGAGTTATGAATTTCATCCTATGAGACCTGATGGCTCGACATTTAGTGCATTTTTACACATCTCTCCCATGATCACTGTAGAAGGTACTCATTTGGGCTGGCTTTGGACATTAACGGATATCTCCGAAATTCGCCAGGCGCAGGAAAGAGTGACCGCCGCGCATGAGCGATTCACTCGTGTTTTGGAATCTATGCAGGATGCCATCAGCGTGGTTGACCCCCAAAGTAATGTCTTACTTTTTTCTAACTCTGTTTATGACGCCCTTTTCGGTGAAGACAGCGCAGGTCATCTTCAGGCGCACATGCAATTGATCAATCAAGTGGGCGAAAAGAAAGTAAAAGACGCCAACGACCTATCAACTGACATTTATTTAGAAAATTTAGATCGCTGGTTTGCATTGCATGAAAGAACCATTACTTGGACTGACCGTACAGCGGTACGATTACAGATTCTTTCCGATATTACGGAGAGAAGAAAAAATGAAAATTTATTGGTTGAACAGCAGGCTCGCTCGGAATTAAATTCCCGCCTGGTCACCATGGGTGAAATGGCGAGTTCGCTTGCCCACGAACTTAATCAGCCGCTTACCGCAATTTCAAATTACGCCTACGTAGTCGCCAGCATGATGAAAAAAGCAGGCGTTCCTGAAGAGCATGAGATGTTCTATTCGGTCTCTCGCATAGAGTCTCAGGCTCAACGGGCAGCAGCCATTATTCAGCGAATCCGCTCGTTTACCAAACGCAGTGAACCCAAGATGGAATCCATTCCAGTTTCCAATCTTGTGAAAGAAGTAATGGAATTAGCCAATATTCAAGCTCGGCGCCATAATGCAAAGCTACAGTGTTATCTAGCCCCCGATCTCACCAATGTGTGGTGCGATGAAATTATGATTGAACAGGTGCTTCTGAATCTGATTAAAAACGGTATCGAAGCCAGGGTGGGCATAGAAGGACAAAAACCTGAAGTGTCTTTGACAATTTACTTGGACATTAACCATCATGTTGTCTTTGAAGTAGCTGATAACGGCACCGGCATTGATGACGAGCACAAGTCGCAACTCTTTGACCCATTCTTTACTACCAAATCTTCCGGTATGGGCATGGGCTTGAATATTTGCCGAACCATCGTTGAGTTGCACCATGGACGCCTTACGATTTCAGATAACATTGGACGCGGTACTATTTTCACACTGACACTGTCCTCAGAAAAAAAAGAAACAGTTTAAAATGAAAAGCTGTGTATCAAAATTTTCGGCTAGTTGCCCTTATTGAAAATTATGTCTTTTCCTGCATTTAATTTTGACAATATTCGCAAAGAACCTTTAGGCACTGTCTACGTTGTTGACGACGACGCAGATGTAAGAGACTCGTTGCGCAGACTTCTGGAGTCACAGGATTTTCGCGTTGAAGCCTATGACAGCGGTGAAGCCTTTATCGCTAAATATGACCCAAATGCGATCGCTGTTTTGTTGCTCGACCAGCGCATGCCCGGTATGCCTGGCACAGAAGTGCAGGATCACCTAATTGCCAGAAAAGCAACTATCCCCATCGTTTTTCTGACCGGACACGGTGATGTCCCGATGGCTGTCAGTGCACTAAAAAAAGGTGCGGCTGACTTTTTACAAAAGCCGGTCAAAATTGAATCTCTTTTACCTCTGATTTCTCGCTTGCTTTCTGAGGCTCGCGAACAACGAGTAAAGAGCGAACGTCAATCATTAAACGAGGCGATGCTCTCAAAACTTACCCCACGAGAACAACAAGTTCTGGAAAGAATTGTTGCCGGTCGCTTAAATAAGCAAATTGCTGATGATTTAGGTATTTCTATTAAAACGGTTGAAGCTCACCGTGCTTCAATTATGGATAAAACCAACTCCGGCACTGTGGCCGATTTGATGCGTGTGGTAATGAGTGCCAGCAAACAAATTTAATCCAACAATTGATTGGAGCGAAAAGTCCGCTTATGCTGGCGGACTTTTTTTGATATAAGGACCTAAAGCTATGTCAGCTCAACTCATTGATGGGAAAGCAGTTGCTCAACAAATCAGAGCTAAAACCAAGGAGGCAGTAAGCCGGTTGCGCCGAGCTCCCGCACTCGCTGTGGTTATGGTCGGAGAAAACCCTGCTAGTACAATTTACGTGCGCAACAAAATCAGAGCATGTAGGGAAGTTGGAATTACATCAATAGAGCGGCGGCTTCCAGAAAGCTGCTCCGAAAAAGAACTTCTTGAAGTTATCAGAATGCTCAATGAAGACCCCTGTATTGACGGTATTTTGGTTCAGCTGCCTTTACCAGAACATATGCACGCAGGACTTATCCTAGAGACGATCGATCCCAATAAAGACGTCGACGGCTTTCACATCTATAACACCGGCAAGCTCGTTACTACCGGAGGCGGTTTCAAACCCTGTACACCAGCAGGCATCATTGCACTGCTAAAGGCAATCAATTGTCCAATTGAAGGTAAGCACGCTGTTATTCTCGGTCGCTCCAACATTGTCGGCAAACCTTTATCCATGCTTTTGCTTCAGGAAAATGCAACTGTAACCATCACACACAGCCACACCCCTAACCTGAAGCATTACACACTCGATGCCGATATCCTTGTTGCAGCCATCGGCAAGACAAAATACGTAACAGCTGACATGGTCAAACCGGGGGCTGTCGTAATTGATGTAGGCACCAACCGGGATGAAAACGGAAAACTCTGCGGGGACGTTGACACAGAATCTGTCGGAGAAAAGGCGGCCTGGATCACGCCTGTTCCTGGTGGAGTAGGTCCTATGACCATTGCAATGCTGATGCACAATACACTGCTTTCAGCACAAAAAAGGCAGGCCATCAACCACTAAGCTCATAAAACAGAAGCTTCAGTTTAAAAGTCATCAAAGTCGTCCGCATTAATCACTTTGCGGGCGACTTCCATAGAAAAACCTCTTGATAAAAGGTACCTCATTTGTTGAGACCTTTCTTTAAAGTCCTGCGGAGAGCGACCAAAACGCTTGAGCCAAAGCTGTCTTGCCCGATTCGCCTCACTTTCCGCGACTTCGCTTAGAGCTTGTTCAATGACCTCTGTTGAAACACCGCTTGTTTTTAGCTCGTAGGCAATACGAGCATTACCATACCGCACGGAACGGCTTCGAACTTTCGAACGAGCAAAACGATCATCAGACAAATAACCTTTTTGCTCAAGATCATCAAGTATTGAATCTAAGTCATCTTCTGTCTCGGCCTCTGAAAGATAGGAGTGCAGGCGCTGGCGTAATTCAAGCCGGCTGTATTCACGGCGAGCCAAATAACGAACGGCCCGAGCTTTTAAGCTCAAGCTCGAGCGCCGGCGGAGCTTTTCTCCGCCGTCCGATTCATCATTAAAGTTCGAGTCCGGCATCACTGTCTTGCACCGTATCGCTCTTTCTCAAGACTTTAACGCCTTTGAGTTCCCTGATCTTATTTTCAATTTCAGATAAGATCTCCGGATTAGTTTTTAAGTACTCACGCGCATTATCGCGGCCCTGACCGATTTTATTGCCCTGATAGCTGTACCAGGCCCCCGACTTTTGCATCAGGTTAAGCTCCACAGCCATATCAATGACTTCTCCCTCATGGGAAATACCATCTCCGTACAGGATGTCAAATTGGGCTGTTTTGAAAGGAGGCGCAACTTTGTTTTTCACAACCTTCACTTTTGTATCTGAGCCGATAACCTCATCGCCTTTTTTAATTGCACCGACCCGACGGATATCCAAACGAACAGAGCTGTAGAACTTCAAAGCATTGCCGCCCGTTGTTGTCTCCGGATTGCCGTAACTGACACCAATTTTCATGCGAATTTGGTTAATAAAAACAACCAATGTATTGGTACGTTTAATAGATGAGGTCAGCTTTCTGAGCGCCTGACTCATTAATCTTGCCTGTAAGCCAGGTAATGCTTCGCCCATTTCTCCTTCAATTTCAGCCTGAGGAGTCAATGCCGCCACAGAGTCAATTACAACCATATCAACGGAGCCTGAACGAACCAATGCATCACAGATTTCCAAGGCCTGCTCTCCAGTATCGGGCTGTGAAATTAACAGATCTGCCAAATCCACACCCAAACGTTGAGCGTACTGAATATCCAGTGCATGTTCAGCATCAATATAAGCGCAGGTACCGCCCGTTTTTTGCATTTGTGCAACAACGTGCAGCGCCAATGTAGTCTTGCCAGATGACTCAGGACCATAAATCTCAACGATTCGGCCGCGAGGCAAACCACCCACACCAAGAGCGAGATCCAATCCGAGAGAACCGGTTGAGACGACATCAATATCTTCACTCATGCCTTTGTCGCCCATACGCATAATAGAACCTTTGCCAAATTGCTTTTCAATTTGAGCTAAAGCTGCGCTGAGCGCTTTCTTTCTTTCTTCACCCTCAACTCGTTCGACTCGCGGTAACGTTTTCTTTTCTGCCATTTTTATATCCTCAGCGGTTATCGTTGGCCCAACTTATTTAAGAACGTAGTTTTTATATTTTTTATTTTCAATTTATATAAAAAATATAAACATCTATCAATTCCTTTAAATTCAGGCAATTCATTTTATTGACAAAACGAATTATTAACTATAAAAGATCATTTGTCGAGACTTTATTTAGTCATTTTTGTTATCGTTTACCCTAACATCTGTATCTTAAAATGATTTTATTCTTTGGATTAAAAAAAGAATTTTTGATGGATAAAGCAATTTTTTTCATTAAATTAATTTGACAAATTCTTTTAGATGAGGCATCATTTCGCACTCGGTTGGACACGTTACCTGTGGGCTTGTCCCGCTCGTTAGTTCTACGGGTCGTTAGCTCAGTCGGTAGAGCAGCGGACTTTTAATCCGTTGGTCGAGAGTTCGAGTCTCTCACGACCCACCACCATCCGAAAATTTGTTGAAGGTTTGGGAGCGTAGCTCAGTTGGTAGAGCAGCGGACTCTTAATCCGTCGGTCCAGAGTTCGAGTCTCTGCGCTCCCACCATCGCCACTTTTCTCTCTTTACTCTCCCTTCAGTTAGCGTTTTTAGCACTTTTTTTGTATTTAAAGGTTTAATTGTGCACTAATTTAAGTGTCAGCTCTTTAAAATAAATCCTTTGTCTAAATCATTAACTGTTGTGGTTCGAGATGCTCTATCTGCCTGCGCCCCAAGACACCGACCGGTTGGGTTCCCTTCTGGCTCAATCTTTAATGAAGTACCGAGATAAGATCATTTCTCGAGGCTTTAATATTCGTTTAGAAGGAAACTTAGGAGCCGGCAAAACATCTTTAACTCGGGCAACATTGCGAGCTCTTGGAGTATCCGGACGTATTAAAAGTCCTACCTTTACACTGCTTGAAACCTATGAGATAGATTCCGAAATTGAAGTTTTTCACTTTGATTTTTATCGGTTTGAAAGCCCAGAGGAGTTTTTAGACGCAGGATTCAGAGATGACTTTGCTCCCGGACACATTACGTTTTGTGAATGGAGTGAAAAAGCTGGTCAATGCTTACCGAGCGCAGATCTTTTCATTGAATTAATACCTAAAGACCAGGGAAGAGAAATATCTTTCAAGTACCACTCTGAAACGGGCCTCAACGTACTCAACGAATTGAAACAGCTATGGACATCTCACGCAGAACTCTAATTAGAACGACATCTGGTACATTGGCTCTTTCCCTGCTACCGATGAAGCTGGCGCATGCCGCTCAAATGGTAGACGTGCGTATGTGGCCGGCCGAAGAATATACTCGGGTGACATTGGAGCATGATCAGCCGATTAAATTCAAGTATTTTCTCGTTCGCTCTCCCATGCCTTATCGTCTGGTTGTGGACATTGAGGGATTGACTCTCACAGCGAAGCTACAGAAAATGATCTCTGATGTTTCGCCCAATGACCCCTACATCAAATCAGTACGAATCGGACAATACACCCCAACCATTGTCCGCTTGGTCATGGATTTAAAGAGCGAAGTCCGTCCAGAAGTCTTTTCTTTAAAGCCAGTTGCTAACTACAAATACCGATTAATTTTCGATATTTACCCCGTGGAATCGGAAGACCCCATCGCGGGCGTCATTGCGGGTCTAAATGGTCAGAAAACTCCCTCAGATCCTCTAGGGGAGCTTCTTGCACAAAATAAAACGAAATCCAATGCTCAGTCCCCGGCCATACCGCAAAATCAGTCAAAAGATTCTGCAACGAACAAAAAGAACAACACACCGTCGGCTCCAGCACAATCTAAAGCCACCCCACAAGCAACTAAAACCCCTTCGGCAAAACCTGCTGCCAAGGTTAAGCGCGATATTGTGATTGTGGTCGACGCTGGTCACGGTGGTGAAGATCCCGGAGCCGTTGGTAAAAGAAAAACTTATGAGAAACACATCACACTTTCAATTGCCAAGCGTCTGGAAAGGCTGATCAAACGTGAAAAAGGCATGAAGGTGGTTATGACTCGTTCAAGTGATCACTTTGTCAGTCTCAGCCAGCGTGTGATGATTGCTCAAAAGGCAAAAGCTCATCTTTTTGTCAGCATTCACGCTGATGCATGGACTAAACCCTCTGCCAAAGGGGCATCCGTTTATGCACTATCTGAGAGAGGTGCTACGAGTTCGGCAGCCATGTGGCTTGCTAAAAACCAAAATGAAGCAGACCTTATCGGTGGAGCAAACTTCAAAGAAGTTGATAAACGACTACAGTCGGTTTTAGTCGATATGACCACATCGTGGAAAATTAATTACAGCCTGGAATTAGGTCACAGTGTGTTGCAATACCTTGGGAAAATCAACACGCTGCACCGCAAACAGGTTGAACAGGCGGGCTTTTTGGTACTAAAAGCCCCAGGCATTCCATCTATATTGGTAGAAACCGCTTTTATCAGTAATCCGCAGGAAGAAAGAAAACTTAAGACGGCGGCCTATCAGCAAAACGTAGCCGATGCTATCCTCAAAGGAATTAAAGCTCAGGTTAAGAAGAATGACTCTATCATGCAAAGTTAAGTTTCTTTGAAATGATTTGCTACTTTGTTTTGATTAACAATTTTGCTGGTTACCGCTAAAATAACTCAATTGCATTGATTTTTTACTTTAGGACGTCGCAATCATGGCTATTGTCTCTTTACGTCAATTACTGGATCACGCTGCCGAAAATGGCTACGGCGTACCGGCTTTCAACGTGAACAACATGGAACAAGTTCAGGCTATTATGACCGCTGCTCAAGAGGTTGGAGCTCCTGTTATCATGCAGGCCTCAGCCGGCGCACGACGCTACACCGGTGAACTGTTTCTGAAAAATCTTATTCAGGCTGCCGTTGAAACGTATCCTGATGTTCCAGTCTGTATGCATCAGGATCACGGTCAAAGCCCCGCTGTTTGCCAGGGTGCTATTCGAATGGGCTTTTCTTCAGTCATGATGGACGGTTCTCTTCAAGCCGACGGCAAGACCATTGCAAGCTTCGACTACAACGTCAACGTAACTCGTCAGGTTGTTGAAATGGCTCACTGCATCGGTGTGAGCGTTGAAGGCGAATTGGGCTGTCTGGGTTCTTTAGAAACCATGAAAGGCGACAAAGAAGACGGCCATGGCACTGATGCGAAAATGACTCGCGACCAATTGCTCACCGATCCTGATCAGGCGGCAGACTTTGTAGAAAAAACTCAGCTTGATGCCTTGGCCATCGCCATCGGCACGAGCCACGGCGCATATAAATTCACCCGTAAACCGACTGGTGATATTTTGTCTATTGAACGGGTTAAAGAAATTCATCGTCGCCTACCCAATACACATTTGGTAATGCACGGTTCTTCCTCAGTTCCTCAGGAATACCTTGCAGAAATTCGCGAATTCGGTGGCCAGTTCCGTGAGACATACGGCGTGCCGGTTGAAGAAATTCAAGAAGCCATTAAGCACGGCGTTCGTAAGGTGAATATTGACACTGACATCCGTCTAGCGATGACTGCCGCTGTGCGTCGCTTCCTGGTTGAAAATCCGACTAAGTTTGATCCTCGCGAATACCTGAAAGCTGCACGCAAAGCCGCTTATGAACTTTGCAAAAAGCGTTACCTCGAATTTGGCTGTGAAGGCCAAGGTGCTCGCATCAAACCGATTGATCTCTTTAGCATGGCTAAGCGCTACTCAAGCGGTGAGTTAAAGCAAAACGTCCTTTAATCTCACTTCACCTTTCTTTACCCGAGGGGAGCTTGCTCCCCTCTTCTTAATTTTTAGTGAAAAAATGTCTGACGCAAAAGAGCTCAAAGGCAAAAGCGGTATCAAACGTTTGATTAACGCATTTTCTTACTCTAAAGACGGCTTTATTGCCGCCTATCGTTCAGAAGAAGCGTTTAGGCAGGAATTTTGGTTACTTGTCATCGGCGCAATCATTGCTGCAGTATTACCTGTAACACTTTTACAGACTGTCTCGCTGATTGCTGTGCTACTTTTTTTGCTGATTGTTGAAATTCTCAATTCAGCCATTGAAGCAACTATTGACCGTATCGGCATGGAAATTCATCCTTTGTCAAAGCGTGCTAAAGACATGGGAAGCTGTGCGGTGCTTTTTGCTTGTGCATTGGCATTGATCGTCTGGGCAGCTATTCTCATTGATTGTTTCTGGCTAGTCTGAACCGTCAGTGCTCTTTGCCTTTCTATTGAGACAAAACTCAAACAAAATTACGCTCAGTAGCACTAAAAACCATTAGAATGTGTTTGTTAATTCGTTGGCAACTGCTAACTTTACTTTTCTAACGGAATCAAACGTCATGCCCATTCTTGATACCTCTTTGCACTCCTTAAAACGCATTTATCGCGGTAAGGTGCGCGATACCTATGAGCTCGACAATGACAAACTTTTGATCATTGCCACGGACCGTATCTCTGCATTTGATGTTATCCTTGATGATCCCATTCCCTACAAAGGTATGGTACTTCAAGCGCTCACAGATTTTTGGTTTGAAAAACTCAAGGATATTGTTCCTAATCATTTAACGGGCATTGATCCGACGACTGTCGTGGCTGAAGATGAAATTGAACAAGTCAAGGGGCGCTCGGTCGTTGCGATGAAACTCAAACCGATTCCGATCGAATGCGTCGTTCGCGGCTATATCATTGGCGGCGGCTGGAAAGACTATCAGGCAACAGGAAAAGTCTGTGGCGTCGAATTGCCTGCTGGCCTTAAGCAAGCCCAAAAACTTCCGCACCCCATCTTTACTCCTGCTGCCAAGATGGAAGTTGGCAAACACGATGAAAATATTTCTTTCGAGCAAGCTGTTGAATTAGTGGGCGAAGATGTTGCCCGTCAGATTCGTGACTACTCCATTGCGCTTTATACTCGTGCTTATGAATACGCATTGACAAAAGGCATCATCATTGCAGATACCAAGTTTGAATTCGGTCTGGATAAAGACGGTACGGTACGCTTGATGGATGAAGTGCTTACGCCTGACTCATCTCGTTTCTGGCCCGCTGATCAATATAACGAAGGAATGTCTCCTCCTTCTTTTGATAAGCAATTTGTCCGTGACTGGCTAGAAACCCAACCTTGGGATAAAACGCCTCCGGCCCCGCGTGCTCCAGACGAAATTCTGGAAAGAACGTCTCAAAAATATCGTGAAGCGTTGCGCCGCTTAGCCGATCGTGATGTCGCTTAACGAAAAGGATTAAATACATCAATCGGCGCGGAAGATTTAGAAGCTTCCGCGCCCTTCTTATTTTTTTGATAGGTATCTGATTATGGAAAATTCACCTGTTGTCGGTGTGGTTATGGGTTCAAACTCTGACTGGGATATCATGAAAAACGCCTGTGATATTCTCAAAGACTTCGGTGTACCTTTTGAAGCGAAAGTTGTCTCTGCTCACCGAATGCCCGATGAAATGTTCCACTACGCAGAAACCGCCCAAGAACGAGGGATTAAAGTCATCATCGCGGGGGCTGGCGGTGCCGCCCACCTGCCAGGTATGCTGTCGGCTAAAACAGTTTTACCGGTATTAGGCGTACCTATTCCGTCTCGCTACCTTCGTGGTGAAGATTCTTTATTATCGATTGTTCAGATGCCCAAAGGCGTGCCTGTAGCAACTTTTGCCATCGGAGAGGCAGGGGCCGGTAATGCTGCCCTTTTCGCCATTCAAATTTTGGCTATGGCAGGCTCTGAAGAACTGCAAAAAAAGATCAAAGCCTTCCGTCTTGCACAAAATGAAAAAGCGCGCAATATGGTCTTACCAGTCTAAATTCTGGAGTTAGTTCAATGCAAAAGAAACTGCCTTTAAACCCCGGAGAAATGCTCGGCATGATGGGCGGCGGACAACTCGGTCGCATGTTTGCCATTGAAGCTGCCTACATGGGTTACCACGTCACTGTGTTGGAACCTGGAGAAAGGCCGCCTGCGGCTGAAGTGTCCTTACAACACATTGCACAGGCCTATTTAAGCGAGCAAGGTTTAGACGAACTTGCATACCAAAGCGCAGCTGTTAGCACTGAATTTGAAAATGTGCCCGCACAAGCGCTCGATCGTTTGGCTAAAAATACCTTTGTCGCACCACCGGGTTCTGCCGTGGCTATTGCTCAGGATAGAAATGCAGAAAAGCACTTTATTGAAAGTGTTGCTCGTGTACCGGTTGCGCCTCATTGTCAAATTTGTTCAGAAGAAGACATCGAGAAAGCCGATGACTCTCTTTTCCCTGCTATTTTGAAAACAGCTCGTTTAGGTTATGACGGTAAGGGACAAGTTTTAGTTGACAACCGTGATCAGCTTTATGCAGCCTTTGAATCTCTGAAAAGGGTTGATTGTATTCTAGAGAAACGTTTGTTGCTCTATAAGGAAGTTTCTGTAATCGTTGCGCGTTCTCATAGTGGGCAAACTGCTACTTTCCCTGTCTGCGAAAATCGGCACCGAAATGGCATTCTAGCCGTTACTGTGATGCCCGCTCGCGTTAAGGATGAAATTTCTGATCAAGCACGCCGATACGCCACTCAAATTGTGGATGCTTTAGGTTACACGGGTGTTCTTTGTGTTGAATTTTTTGTTCTCCAAAATGGCTCTATCGTCGCCAACGAAATGGCTCCTCGTCCTCACAACTCAGGCCACGCAACAATTGACGCCTGCTGGAGTAATCAATTCGAGCAACAGCTTCGTTGCATGACCGGTCAGCCCCTAGCCGATACCACACAACACACGCCAGCTGTAATGCTTAATCTTTTAGGTGATATTTGGTTTGACGGAGAAAAACTCCGAGAACCCGACTGGTCAGCTGTACTGGCGATCCCCGGAGTTAAATTGCATCTGTATGGCAAAGCTCAGGCCCGTAAAGCACGTAAAATGGGACACATTACTTGCTTAGGACATACGCTTGATGAAGCTTTAAGTCGGGCAAAAGAAGTTGCTCAAATTTTGAATTTACCGGAGCCACAATAATGCAACCCGTTGATGAAAGAGCGATTCGTGCTGCTGTTGATGTACTAGAGTGTTCAGGACTTGTTGCCATGCCGACTGAAACGGTCTATGGCCTGGCTGCTAATGCAGAAGACGAAAAAGCTGTAAAGAAAATCTTTGAAGCAAAAAAACGTCCGACCACCCATCCCTTGATTGTGCACATCACCGGGGAAGAAGCTCTTGACCATTGGGCTCGCGATATTCCTCAAAGTGCTTATGTCCTAGCCAGACGCTTCTGGCCGGGACCTTTAACAATGATCCTCAAGAAATCAGAAGCCGTCGGAGATTGGATCACTGGCGGTCAAGACTCTGTTGGTCTGCGCTGTCCTTCTCACCCCTGGGCAATGGCTTTGATTAAAGCTTTTGCCGGCAAGCATCATCGGGGCCTGGCAGCGCCTTCGGCTAATACTTTCGGGCGTATTTCTCCCACAACGGCCCAACACGTGCGAGATGATTTAGGAGAAAAACCAAAAGGTAAAGTCGATTTCATTTTGGATGGAGGAGAGTGCGAAGTCGGTGTAGAGTCCACCATTATTAATTTAAGCGGAGAGCATCCTGAAATTTTGCGTCACGGTGCAGTGACAAGAAAAATGCTCGAAGAAGCTCTAGGTTGCGCAATTCCAGATGGCGGAAAAGATTCACCTCGTGTTTCGGGTTCTTTAAAAAGCCACTACGCCCCGACAACAAAAGTGATTTTGTGTAGCGATATCGTTGCTGCGTGTGAAAAATATCAAAATAAAAAAATCGCTGTGATGGCCCCGAAAGCCAATCTGCTGTCGACACCTGCCAACGTTATTAAATGGTTCGATGCGCCGGAAAATGCTTCCGAATATATGCATATCCTTTATGTTCGCCTACATGAACTTGATCGTGTCGGAGCAGATTTTATTTTGATTCAGACGCCCCCAACTGGTGACGCCTGGAATGCTGTACAAGACCGTCTGTCAAGAGCTTCTGCCTAATATGCCGGATAATTCTATAAGACTGTCCAAGCGCATTAGTGAACTGGGTATCGCCTCCAGACGCGAGGCTGATGCCTGGATCGAAAAAGGCTGGGTGAAGGTCAACGGTGAAGTTGCCAGCCTCGGCATGAAAGTCAGCCCAACTGACAGAATACAAATTTCTTCTAAAGCTAAAAAAGAGCAACGTGCTCAGGTAACAGTTTTACTCAATAAACCTGTCGGATATGTAAGCGGTCAAGCCGAAGACGGTTACGAGCCGGCCAAGGTATTGATTACCCCTGAAAATCATTGGAATAAGGACGATTCTGGCATACCTTTTTCACGTTCTCATTTAGCCCATCTTGTCCCTGCAGGTCGTTTGGATATTGATTCTGTCGGTCTTCTTGTATTAACTCAGGACGGTCGTGTTGCCAAAACAATCATCGGTGAAGCAAGCGATTTGGAAAAAGAATACATTGTTCGTGTAGCTTCCCTTGATGGCTCTCGTCCCAAACTCAGTAGTGAATCTCTTTCCCTTTTAAATTTTGGTCTCAGTCTTGACGGTAAAGCTTTGTTGCCTGCACAAGTGAGTTGGCTCAATAGTGAGGAGCTACGCTTTGTCTTAAAAGAGGGTAAAAAAAGGCAAATTAGACGAATGTGCGAAGCGGTTGGGTTAAAAGTTTTGCGTTTAAAGCGCGTGCGAGTCGGGAAAGTTGTTTTAGGGGCACTACCTGTCGGTCAATGGCGCTACCTCAAACCCAGTGAATCTTTTTAGCAGACAGCTCAAGGCAATATGCAAAATCAAACCGCTGTAGCTCAACTTTTACTGGTTTTTGTCACATTTCTCTGGGGGTCAACGTTTCTTACCCTTCAGACCGCCCTTTGCTGGGCCGATCCCGTTGTGATTGTTGCCTTGCGCTTTGTTCTAGCCTCCTTTATTGTTTTTTGTTTTCTTAAAGGCCGCATCAATCGAATCACACGTTACGAATGGAAAGCGGGGTTTATCGTCGGATGCTGTATTTTCGGTGTTTATACTTTACAAACCATTGGACTAGCATCTATCCCAAGCAGTACATCAGCCTTTTTAACAGGGTTATACGTCGGATTTGTTCCGCTACTACAGTGGGTTATTTACAAATCCGTCCCACAACCGGTCACAATCGTCACTATCATCTTGGCTTTTGCCGGTATGACGCTTTTTGCCAATCCTTTCTCCGTTAACCTTTCAGGACAATTTGGCGAATGGATCACCATTTTAAGTGCTTTAATTTGCGCTGCCGAAATACTTTCTATCAGTCACTTCACTAGAGGCTGCAGACCATTGCAGCTGAGTTTTACACAATTGGTCACCGTAGCAGTCTTAGCGCTCCTTACACTGTTGTGGCATGATCCTGTCAAACCAACTGAGTGGACAGTTGGGCTAGCTCTTTGCATAGGAGCTCTTGCTGCCATTGTCAGTTTTGTTCAATTCGGCATTGGTTGGGCATTAAAGCATGTTAATGCGATGAGAGCTACACTCATCTACGCGCTTGAACCGGTTTTTGCAGGAATAATCGGTTGGCTTGCAGGCGAGCACTTCGGATTATCGGAATTATCTGGGGCTGCGTTAATTATCTTCGCTGTACTTCTAAGTGCTTGGCGGCCTGGGAGAAGAAAAGAGCAGAAAGGAGAAGCGCTATGAACAATCAACAACCTATCGGTTTTTTTGATTCAGGCTGGGGTGGTTTGTCCATTTTAAAGACAGCAAGACAGGTTTTACCAGGTGAAGACTTTATCTATGCAGCCGATTGCGGTTTTGCACCCTACGGGGACCAAAGCCACGAATTTATTGTTGAACGGGCGCGTCGTATTGCTGCTTTCCTTTTTGATGAAAAAAACGCAAAAGCCTTGGTTGTCGCCTGCAACACTGCGACTGCCGAAGCTATAGACACACTTCGTCAGGACAGACCCCAAGCTATCATTATCGGCGTGGAACCGGCTATTAAACCAGCAGTTGCTATTTCCAAAAACCAAACTATAGGAGTGATTGCCACCACGCGCACCACTGAGTCTCTTCGCTACAAGAGCCTGCTGCATCGATTCGCTCAAAAAGCAAAAGTTTTCACTCAAGGCTGCCCCGGTCTTATGGACTGTGTAGAAAATGGAGCATTTAATACACCCTCTACATTGCAATTATTACATCGTTATATCGATCCAATGTTGAAAGCACACATTGATACGCTTGTACTAGGTTGTACTCATTACCCATTTTTGATGGGGGCCATCGAGTCTATTGTGGGCCCCGATATTACTGTTTATGAACCCAGCCTCGGAGTATCGAAGCATTTAGAAGAAAAGCTCAAAGAAACTGGTACGTTGAACAAAGAAAATCAAAGAAAAGCTACAGAAACTTTTTATGTCAGTGGATTGACTGAACAACGAAAAAACGTCGCGAACCTTTTATGGGGACAGGCGACGTCTTTTGAAAACCTTAGCGTTTAGTCGTTATTAGCCTTCAATCAGAAAATTTTGCATTCTTTCTCGCAGGGTGTCAGGGATGGGAGTGGATTTTCTGTTTTTAGAGTCAATACAGACCATTACTTCCCTACACTTCACATGCAATTCTTCACCCTGATAAAACTCAATTTCAACAGTAAAAGAACTGTGACCGATGTGGCTCACCCAAAGTCTCATTTCTCCAACATCGCCGATATGAAAGGGCTTAAAGAAATCGGAATGTATAGAAACTACCGGAATCAGCACATTTTGCTTTGACATATTTTCCCAGGGCAATTGCATCCCTTCCCGAAACCAGTCCTCAGTAAGACCATTGAAAAGAACAAAAAAATTCGGATGAAAAACTATGCCGGCTGGATCACAATGTGCAAAACGAATCATGCATGATTTTTTAAAAACACTCTTCAATTGGATTCTCCTTGTCATCGATTAGTACCGCCCTAACAGGACTCGCTTCCAATCCTTTAATCTTCAAAGGCAAAGCGATTAAGCGATAAAGTCCACTTCTAACCTCAGTGAGATCCAAATTTTCCAAAATGAGTATCCCGGAGTCAATAGCTAAAACATGGGATGAGAGATTTTCATCACTCTCAGGATCAATACTGGGGGTATCAATTCCGATGAGATGAACTCCAGCTGCTGCCAAATGTTTGACAGCCTGCACCGAAAGGTAAGCAAAATTCGAGGTCCATTTTGTCTGTCGTTTAAACCCTGTTTTCAAAAGGACTCTGCAAGAGCGCACCTCATGCAAATCCCTAACTTCAATTGCTCCACGCTTGTTTACCTCCATTACCTGGCAGGGACCAATCAGCTTAGAGAGTTTAATTTCAGAAACATCACCTAACCGCTTCAAATGAAGCGGTGCATCAATATGAGCCCCCAAATGCGCACTCATTTTAAAAGTGCCAACAATGGTGTTTGATGATGAGGCAAGTTTTATAAACAGAGGATCATCGCCTGGATAAACAGGCGATGATTCAGTCACTAAGGGAGAAATATCAATGATTCTCACAGCGTGCGAGGATCTAATTGAGCGTTTTTTTCGTCGGAGAGCTTATTGACAACATCTCGAGCAATTTCAATCATTGTGAGCGGTGCGCAACCTTCGGCTTTATTGTTGGTAATCACAAAGCTTTTTTGCCCAGACTTTTGAGCAACATCGAGCAAATGCACTATACCTGCTCGGGTAGCCGTATCCGGATGGACAATTCGGTTAAAGGGCGCATAGGTCATCTTTGCTACGCCGTGGCGCTGAATAGGATTGAGCGACCAACGCACGACAAGCGGTCCACTCATCTTCCATTCTTCCCCTTGCGCTTCTGGATCTTCATAGTAGCGCAAAGCAGCAGTTTGACGAATTACGTCGGGCATGGATGGGTGCACTCCCACCACTAACCTCACTCCGCTTGGACGCAAAGCATTCAGCAGCCTCTTTGTGTAAATGGAAAGCGTGCGAACCTCAACAGCATAGATGGGACGTTCACCTTCAACTTCTTTGGGCAAATCGGCGAAAAACTGAGCAATACGGTCAATGTAGCTGTAGCACTCTGCCTGAGTAGGCAACAAGGGTCTGGGAATGGGAGACAGTTGGAAAACCAACGGACCAGCATTCTCACCCAAACCGTTGATAACCGGGTAAACAAATTCATGCATTGCCGCATGTAAATCCAAAAAATCCTGATTCAAGGAACGGAAACGCCCTTTAGGATCACGTTTGACTGCATCGGTCACACTCTGAGGTGCTTTGATTAAAAAGCGGAAACCTTCATCAACTTGTCCGGCCATTGCCGCATAGGACATTTCGTTTAAAGTCCCAAAAAATGACCAATCAATTCCAACAGCGCGCAGAATCGGATGTTTGCAGTAGGCAGATAAACCACGCTTTGTTAAATCCTCTACGCCGCTTGTTTCTCCCCAAACGATGCCTTTCCATCCAGGGAAATTCCAACTTGCACATCCTAAATAAATAGAAGACGGCAACAAACGGCCTAAACGCAAAACATCTTGTGATGGTGTGACCGGAGTAATCGGCGATGAAGTTACTTCTTCAAAACTGTAAGGATCTGTCGTAAATTGATCAAACATAACTTGCCCAATCTGTATATCAAACAAAAAAACAAAAACAAAAACAAAAACAAATTCAAAGCCACAAATGACTATTCTCTCTTTGAGTATACGTCCTAAATATCAGGATGATTGGCTAAAAGATGAGTATTTTTGCTCAGAAATGCGAAAAATAGCAGAAAAAATTTTCTACTTCAATGTCTGACGTAACAATGATATAACAAATTGATTTTAAAGGCAAAAGACTCAATGAGTCTTTTGCCTAAAATTAGACTTATTATCGAGGTGCTTTAGGGGCAGGTTGACGCTCTTTAGCCGGTGCGGGAGGCTCCAGAATACTACCGGTGTTGACTACATAATCAAACTGAGCCATTTTTTCTTCACCGAGAACTTTGAGTAGCTCTGCCCTGGCTTTTACATACCCATCAAAGGCTTTGGCATGCTGATTCATAAACTCGCTTCTAGCTTCCAATCTAGCCTGTCTCGTCATACCCGGTTTCCACAGATTATGGCGATCACTACGCACTTGTGCTAGCTGTGCATAAGCTTGCTGCGTTTGCTGCCATGCTTTATCAGAAGCTTTAACCCCCAAAATCATGCCTACTTCGTCAATGAAATGCATGGCCTCATCGTGGTTCATTCCAAATGTGTGGACCCCACGATTGTGCATAATCCCGGGTCTGCCTTGATGATGTCTATTCATCGGACCATCAGCCCAATAACCGCACGGTGCATCGTAACCATGACGCCACTGTGGCCCATCGTAGCGATCCCAGCATGGTCCTCCGTGCCAAGCGTAGCTACTCAAAGGAATTAAACCTGCAGAAACGATCGCTGCAATCACAAGGGCTTTATTTGTTCTCATTGTTTTTCTCCTTATTTAGAAAAAAGCCCCTGCGGTACACCGCAGTAACGCAGGGGGAAAAAGACTTTAGCTTGCTTACGTTTGCAGTTTACGTAAGAAGCACGCAACAAACTTTTGGCATCTGTATGTTTTTGTTATCGGTGTTAACTTATTCTGAAAGCCAGCAGAGTAAAAATTTCTTTGAAAAAAGAAGGTTATCGCGTCTAGCGGTCGTGTGGCTTTTGATACAATGTTGCCGTCGTATATTTCTCTTTTTTCAGGACGTTACAAAATGGAACTTTCCGCATTGACTGCATTATCCCCGCTTGACGGCCGCTACGCGCGCCAAACTGAAGCCCTGCGGGAGATTTTCTCGGAATCTGCATTCATGCGTGCTCGTGTACGCGTGGAAGTTGAATGGTTAATTGCGTTGTCAGAAGCAGAATTGCCTGAATTGGCTCACCTATCTGATCACGGCAAGGCCTATCTTCGCGGATTAGTGGAAAACTTTACCGTCCAATCCTGCCAAGAAATAAAGGATATTGAGAAAACCACCAACCATGACGTCAAGGCTGTCGAATATTGGATTAAAGAACAAGTCTCTCATGACGCTGAATTGGCGAAAGCCAGTGAATTTGTCCACTTCGGCTGCACGAGCGAAGATATCAATAACACCTCTCACGCTTTAATGCTTACCGAAGGTCGCAAGGAGTTAGTGGCTTACTTACGATCCATTCATCAAACTCTGGTTGAAAATGCTCATCGTTGGGCAGAAGTGCCTATGCTCTCTCGCACACACGGGCAAACCGCTTCTCCGACAACTATCGGTAAAGAGTGGGCAAATGTGGCTATGAGACTGAAAAGAGCGATTGAGTCTATTGAATCGGTAACCATTCTTGCCAAGATGAACGGCGCTGTCGGTAACTACAACGCTCATACGATTGCTTATCCAGAAAAAGATTGGGAAGCTTTCGCGAAAAAAGTGGTGGAAGAACGCTTAGGTTTAACGTTCAATACACACACCATTCAAATTGAACCCCATGACTATATGGCTCAGCTTTTTGACGCTATTGTTCGTGCCAATACCATTTTGCTTGATTTGGACCGCGATATCTGGGGTTACATCTCGATGGGCTTTTATAAGCAAAAACTCAAAGAAGGTGAAGTAGGATCTTCAACCATGCCCCATAAAGTCAACCCCATTGACTTTGAAAATTCAGAAGGCAATTTAGGTATCGCCAACGCGCTATTGACTCATTTGGCACAAAAGTTGCCGATTTCTCGCTGGCAGCGCGATCTCACAGATTCAACCGTTTTGCGTAACCTTGGTGTCGCTTTCGGTTACTGCTTTGTTGGCTACAACGCTTTGACCCGCGGATTGGGCAAGTTGCAACTCAATGAGCAGCGCGTTGCTGAAGACTTAGATCATGCATGGGAAGTTTTGGCTGAAGCAATTCAAACGGTTATGCGCCGCTACGGTGTACCGCACCCCTACGAACAACTCAAAGCCCTTACCCGAGGTAAGGGTATTACGCCGGAAACTATTCATGAGTTCGTCTCACAATTAGATATCCCGACAGAGGCTAAAGAACGATTGATGAAGCTCACTCCAGCCACTTATATCGGTAAGGCAGTTGAGTTAGCCAAACGTGCCTAAGCTCTTTTAGTTTTCTACTATGCCCGGACAACAATGTTCGGGCTTCTTTTTTGCATGATCTAAAACAAATATTTCAGCCTATTGGACTATCTCATTGACACAACAAAATTCAATTAGTCAAACCTGGCCGATTAAAGCTTACAAAAACGTTCTAAGTGAATAAAAAATCCTCTATTTCAAGCAGAAAATTATTCCTCAAACGCTTAAAATGTCCCAATTGAAGTATCAAAAACGTCCTGATTTTCAGAGGTTTCGAGCATGGCGTCGGCTACTGTCTACCGTAAAGATTACATTCCCCCTACCCATTGGGTTGATTCAGTGTATTTGGAGTTTGATCTCCACCCTCAACAAACACATGTCCACAGTACTTTAATGATCCGACCCAATGAGGATCGAATTAACAATGATCTAGTCTTAAATGGTCGTGATCTTGAACTTATTCGTATCGCCATTGACGGCAGAGAATTGGATCGAAGTGAATATACACTCATGCCGAACGGTGATTTGGTTTTGCGCGGCATCACAAAGGACATCAAGCTTGAAATTGAAAATATCATCAATCCGCAAGCTAACAGCTCCCTCATGGGGCTATACCTGTCAAACGGCAACTTTATGACTCAGTGTGAAGCCGAGGGATTCCGCCGTATCACTTACTACCCTGATCGGCCGGACGTATCTGCAAAATTCACCGTTAGAATCAATGCTCCGCAGTCCGTTTGCCCTGTTCTTCTGTCCAACGGTAACTTAATTGAGGAAGGCGAGCTTGACGGCAATTGGCACTATACTTGCTGGGAAGATCCCTTCCCCAAACCCTGTTACCTTTTTGCCTTGGTAGCTGGAAATTTAAAGTGCCGTGAAGAAAAGTTCCAACTCAAAAACGGTAAAAAAGCGCTTTTGCAAATTTGGGTTGAACCGCGAAACTTGGATAAAACGGAATTTGCTCTGGAAAGTCTCAAGCGTGCAATTGCCTGGGATGAGGAGCGCTTTGGCCTAGAGCTGGATTTAGACCGTTTCATGATTGTTGCAACCGATGACTTCACTATGGGGGCCATGGAAAATAAGGGCTTGAATATTTTCAATTCCCGTTGTGTTCTGGCAACTCCTGAGGTAGCAACCGATCGAGATTTTGCGCGTATTGAAAGCGTCATTGGACATGAGTACTTCCACAATTGGACTGGCGATCGAGTCACTTGTCGTGACTGGTTCCAGTTAACGTTAAAGGAAGGCTTAACAGTTTTCAGAGAACAAGAATTTGCTGCTGATATGCTGGGCGACAGTACAGCTCGCGCAGTTAAACGTATTGAAGATGTTCGTTACCTGAGAGATCGGCAATTCACCGAAGACGCCGGTCCTATGGCTCACCCCATTCGCCCTGAATCTTACGAAGAAATCAACAACTTCTACACCACAACCGTTTATGAAAAGGGTGCTGAGGTTATTCGAATGCTTCAGACCTTATTGGGCAAGGACGGCTTTAAACGAGGCCTAGATCAATACATCAGAGAGCACGATGGCAGTTGCGCCACATGTGAAGACTTCTTAAACGCTATGGCTGAGGCCAACATGCGCAACCTCTCGCAATTTAAGCGTTGGTACTCTCAAGCTGGTACTCCCCATGTTCGTGTGCGCACTCATTGGGATGAACAAACTGCCACTTATTCGGTAACTCTAACGCAGTCGTGTCCTGCGACTCCCGGTCAAAGCAAGAAAGATCCGTTCTTTATTCCTTTTGATATTGCGCTCTTTAACAGTAAAGGCAAGCCTATTTCGCTACAGCTTCAGGCAGAAACAAGTGCCAAGGGCACCTCTCGGGTTCTTGAGCTTACCGATGAAGAGCACACATGGGTATTTGTCGGGGTAAAAGAAAAACCCATTCCCTCGCTTGCTCGCAATTTCTCTGCTCCAATCATTGTGGACTACAACTACAGTCCCGAAGAGCTCGTCTTTTTAAGTCAATGCGACACTGATGCTTTTAATCGTGCTCAAGCTATGGAGGAACTCTCGCTTATCTGTATCAACGAAATGGTGGCCGATTATGAGCGAGGCACTCGAATGGTAATCAATCCGCATTACAGAAATGCTTTTGAATCGATGTTGACCGATAAAAGTATTTCCGCCGCCTTTAAAGCTGTCGCTTTGACTTTGCCCAGCGAAATGCGCATTGCAGAATCTCAACCGATGATTAACCCGATTGCTATTCGAGCAGCCATTCGCTCTTTGCGTGAGCAACTAGGACGTCAATTCTCGCATCTGATTATGCGTGTTTTTGACGATAACGCTCCCAATCCAGTTTATTCTCCTACGGCTTCTGAGGCCGGCAAACGAGCTATGAGGGCCTTCTGCTTTGAATTACTTTTAGCAGGCGGAAATGCCAAATCACTTTTAAGGGCCAGACAAATTTTTGAAACCAGTAAAAATCTGACTGAACGGTTAGATGCTTTGCGAATTATTGTCAACAGTGCATCACCCACTAAGTTCACATTGCTTGAAGCCGCTGAAGCTGAATGGCGCAAAGAGCCGCTGCTCATTAACAAATGGTTTACGTTGCAAGCTACAGCAACAGTGCCTATGGATGAATGTCCAATTGTTGATGTTGTACAAAACCTCATTGAACGCTATCCGGGTTATAACGCTCATAATCCGAACAATGTCTACTCACTTGTTTTGGCTTTCTGTCAAAACAATTTGGCCGAGTTTCACCGCCCCGATGGTGTTGGTTACAAACTTTGGGTCGAACAAGTACTTAAATTGGATCGAATCAATCCCCAGGTCTCGAGCCGCTTGGCGCGCTGCCTGGATAACTGGAGACGCTTCACGCCTGAGTGTTCTAAGCTCATGTTCAGTGCACTCAAATATGTCTACTCCCAACCCAATCTGTCAGCAGATTTAAAAGAAGTGGTTGGCAAAGCTCTCAATAATGCAACCCATTAATTTTGAAAAGGACTCTGACAATGGCAAAAACTTTAGACCTTTACCTGCACGATCTAGAGGTTCATCATCATGTTGATCCCCGACTTACGGCACTGATCAACCATTTAGCCTGCACTTGCAAAGAAATCAGCTTCAAAGTCAGTCAGGGCGCATTAGCCGGTGTTTTAGGTACAGCCGGCAGTGAAAATGTTCAGGGCGAGACTCAGAAAAAGCTCGATATTATCGCCAATGACATTATGTGCCGTGCCTGTACGGAGAGCGGATTTGTGAGTGGTGTAGCCAGCGAAGAAATGGATCATGCTTTGCAGATCCCCGAAGACTGCGATGTGGGGCCGTACCTGGTTCTTTTCGATCCTTTAGATGGCTCCAGCAATATTGATATTAATGTTTCAATTGGCACAATCTTTTCTGTTTTACCAGCCGGAGAACCTCATCGTCACGTTAAAGATGAGGAGTTTCTCCAATCGGGACGCAATCAGCTGGCGGCAGGCTACGTTATTTATGGCCCGCAGACGCAACTCGTTTTCACTTTAGGTTTCGGTACAACTTTGTTTACGCTTGATTTGGGCACCGGAAACTTCTACCAAACAGTCGAAAAACTTGAAATTGCTCCCCAAGCAAAAGAGTTCGCCATTAACTGCTCTAATATGCGTCACTGGGAAGCTCCTGTCCAACGCTATATCACGGAATTGCTGGCTGGTACAACCGGTCCTCGTGGGAAAGATTACAACATGCGCTGGGTCGCTGCCATGGTCGCCGAAGTACATCGCATTCTAAATCGCGGCGGTATCTTCATGTATCCCAAGGACAACCGTGATCCGTCTAAGCCCGGCAAATTGCGCTTGATGTATGAAGCCAATCCCATGAGTTGGCTCGTCGAGCAAGCTGGTGGACGCTCAACCAACGGTAAACAGGATATCCTTGATATCGTTCCAGAAGGTTTGCATCAACGTGTAGCTGTCTTTCTCGGAGCCAAAGACGAAGTTGATTTAGTGACTTCCTATCACAGTTAAAAACGGGTATGCTTATCCTCGACTTTCTAATTAATTGGGTGCTTTTGCCTGCCATCATTATTTACGGCTTTGTCAGCTGGGGTAAGGAGCACCCTAATACAAAGTTTTTTATTGATCCTGATGAAAAAAAAGATCAATCAAAACAAAAAGTAAAAGAGGATAACCATTCTTAATTGCAACACTAAAATAAAACCTAATAAATTAAAACTATCAAACAAATGGTCAACTTAAATTGTGTTTTAGGTTGACCGTTCTTATACTGAAGGCAACCCCTTTTACTCTTTGGCCCTATTGTCTGGGAGAAAATATGTCCAAGCATGAATCGTTGGATGTCCGCGTCGCTGTTGAGGCAGACAATCCGGCATTGGTTCGCAACGAGTCTTTATGTGTTAATTGCTCTATGTGTCGCCAGGTTTGTGAAGACTATATCGGTGTGCACGGGCACTATGATTTGAGCAAAACAGCAGACAAAGCAATTTGCATCCACTGCGGTCAATGCATCAACGTCTGCCCTACCGGCAGTCTTTTTAGTCGAAATGAATACAAGCAAGTGCAAGAAGCCATTGACGATCCGAACCAAATTGTTGTGGTTTCGACCTCTCCGGCAGTGCGAGTGGCTCTTGCTGAAGCATTCGGGCTGGAAGCAGGCCGTTTCGAAGAGGAAAAGATGGTCGGACTCTTGCGTATGCTTGGGGCTGATTATGTCCTAGATACCAACTTTGCTGCAGACCTTACCATTATGGAAGAGGCTTCTGAGCTCGTAGAGAGAGTTACCAAACATACAGCTCCCCTGCCGCAATTTACGAGTTGTTGCCCAGCTTGGGTAAAGTACGCCGAAATTTTCCATCCAGAAGTTTTACCTAATATTTCCAGTGCAAAGAGCCCGATTGGAATGCAAGGGGCAACGGTTAAGACCTATTTTGCCCGAGAAAATGGGCTGGAAGCCAAAAACATTGTGCATGTAGCACTTGCACCCTGCACAGCGAAAAAATTTGAAGTTCGCCGTGAAGAATTCAACAGTAGCGGGCGGTTTCACGGAGATGAAAGTATCCGAGATACCGACTTCGTCATCACAACCGTTGAATTAGCCGAGTGGGCTCAAGCTAGAGGAATCAACTTTAATGATATTCAAAGCTCTCATTATGATCGTTTAATGGGCGAGGGTTCAGGCGCAGGCGTTATTTTCGGCAACACGGGCGGCGTAATGGAAGCTGCCTTGCGTACAGCTCACTATTTGATCACTGGCCAACCAGCTCCTGCGGAGTTTTTTGATCTCCAACCTGTCAGAGGTTTGACTGACGTGAAGGAAGCTCAAGCTAAGATCGGCGAGCTCACTCTTAACGTAGCTGTTGTGTACGGCACTGCCAATGCCGGACATCTTATCGAACAAATTCAAAAAGGTGAAAAACAGTATCACTTTGTAGAAGTGATGACTTGTCCGGGCGGCTGTATCTCAGGTGGCGGTCAACCTAAATTAAACTGGGGTCAGGAAGACCAAACCCGCCAGCAGCGAATTGACGCTCTTTATGAACGTGACCGTACGCTGGGTAAAACTCACCGTACAAGTTACGAAAACGAAGAAATCAAACGAATTTACAAACAGTTTTACGGCCATCCCTTATCAGAGCTGGCTGAAAAGCTTTTACACACTCACTACACGGACCGTAGTGCATCTTTAGGAGAAAAGAAAATGAAATACCGTTGCAAAGTTTGCGGCTATATCCACGAATGTGATGGAGAATTACCCGCTGACTACATCTGCCCCATCTGCAAAAAAGGCGTTGAATTCTTTGAACTCGTGGAAGAACCGAAACAAGCTTGCAGCAAGTTGGCAGGGACCAAGACAGAAAAGAATTTAATGACAGCGTTTGCTGGCGAATCACAAGCACGCAATAAGTATACGTACTTTGCAGAAGTGGCTAAACGCGAAGGTTACGAACAAATTGCTGCGATTTTCCTGCAAACAGCGCGCAATGAACAAGAACACGCCCGACTTTGGTGTGATGCTTTGGGCTGGATTGAAGACACAGCTAAGAATCTTGGCGCAGCCGCTGAAGGTGAAAATTACGAATGGACAGACATGTACGATGGCTTTGCTAAGGATGCAGAGGCCGAAGGCTTTACCGAATTAGCTGCTAAGTTCCGTGCTGTTGCTGCCATTGAAAAAGCTCACGAAGAACGCTATCGCAAACTTTTAAAGAATGTCGAAATGAAGCAAGTCTTCGAAAAGGCCGGTCAAACGATGTGGGAATGCCGTATTTGCGGCCATCTTGTCATGGGCGTAAAAGCTCCCGAAGCCTGTCCAGTTTGCGGTTATGCACAAAGCTACTTTGAAGTGCGTGCTGAAAATTACTAAACCGCACGCTTTGGCGTAATTTAATTGTTTTTTCGGCCCTGTTCAAAAGAACGGGGCCTTTGTTTCTTCTTTCTTACCTACTATTAAGTTCCTTTTGGGTCTTTAATAAGTCTCGAATTTCTTGCAGTAAAAGAATGTCCTGAGGTATAGGAGCAGCTTGAAGCTGCTTTGCTTGATCTTTTTTCTGAGCCAAAAGTTTCATTTCTGCCAAAGCTCGAGCTTTATTAACCACACGTACAAGGCTAAAAACCACCAAGGCCATCAAAAGAAAATGAAACACAGCGGTGAAAAAAGCTCCATACCCTAAAACTGCAGCTCCAGCTTTTGTCAGAGCATCATAGGTCATGGGGCCCGTATAGTCCTGCGGCATAGAAAGAACGAAGAAAAAATTGGAGAAGTCCTGAGATCCGATCAAAACACCAAGAACAGGATTGATCAAATCCTTAACCATTGAATTCACAATAGCGGTAAAAGCCGCACCGACAATAACACCGACAGCCATGTCAATGACATTTCCCCGGCTGATAAATGTTTGAAAATCAGAAATAAATTTTTTCATAATGACCTCTACGTAATGCTGTCCGCTGATTATATCAATGGTCTTTTCTCAAAAATAAGAACAGCATTTTTATAAAAAAAACAGTAAAATAAAGGTCCAATTTTGCGGATGTAGCTCAATGGTAGAGCAGAGGCTTCCCAAGCCTATGACGGGGGTTCGATTCCCCTCATCCGCTCCATTAATTCAATCTCAACGGACCCACGAGTCCGTTTTTTAATATGACCGAAAGAAAAATCCACACAGCGGAAGAAATCGAAGCCTTTAAAAAGATGCATATCCGCAGTTTCACTTTACGCCGCGGCCATATCAGCCAAGCTCAAAAAAGGGCGCTTGAAGAGCTACTGCCTCGTTTTGCAGTAGAGTACAAAGAAGAGATTATTAAACCTGAATCCCTTTTCGGCAGAAAAGCACCTTGGGTCTTGGAAATCGGATGCGGTATGGGCGAAACTACAGCAGCAATTGCCCAAGCGCATCCTGAAGTGGATTTCCTGGGCTGTGAAGTTTTTTCTGCCGGAGTCGGAGCTTTAGCTAAGCGGCTCGATGAAATGTCATTGAGCAATGTCCGCATCATTCAGCACGATGCCGTAGACGTCGTCAAGAACATGATTGCGGCCGACAGTCTGGATGGCGTTCACATTTACTTTCCAGATCCATGGAGAAAGGCCCGTCATCATAAACGTCGACTGGTTGCACAACCTTTTATCCACGAACTTGTGCAGCGAATTAAACCTGGCGGCTATATTCACTGTGCAACTGACTGGGAAAATTATGCTCAGCAGATGCTTGAAGTTCTGCAAACTGAGCCTTTGCTGGAGAATTTTTATGATGATTACTCTCCGGTGATGGCCAACCCGATCACCGAGCGTCCGATGACCAAATTTCATGCCCGTGGCGAACGTTTGGGTCATGGTGTATGGGACCTTGTATTTAAACGTCGGTAATAGGTGATTTGATAATGGACATTGTTTACCAAATTAAAGCCTTCATTCTGGGAATTGTTGAAGGATTGACTGAGTTTTTGCCAATATCTTCAACGGGTCATTTAATTATTGCTGGCGACTTGCTGAATTTTAACGGCCCAGAAGTCAACACTTTCAGTATTGCTATTCAAGCCGGAGCAATTTTTGCCGTCTGCTGGTTTTACCGCGTTAAACTTTTTGACATTATCAAACACCTTCTGACACCTGGAAAAGATCAACAGTTAGCGGTCAATATTGTGGTGGCTTTTTTACCTGCTGCTGTTTTAGGTGTTTTGCTTGCCAACTACATTGAGCAACTTTTATTTAATCCAATTACTGTAGCCATTGCTTTGGTTGTAGGCGGTCTGATTATCTTTTGGATTGAAAATCTCCATGCTAAAAGAAACTATGCCCCTCGTGTTCAGAGCATGGATGATATGACAATTAAAGACGCCTTTTTAGTTGGCTGCATGCAATGTATCGCCATGATCCCAGGAACCAGCCGTTCGGGCGCTACAATTATCGGCGGCTTGGTTCTTGGACTATCCAGAAAAGCCGCTACGGAATTTTCCTTCTTTTTAGCGATTCCGACAATTTTCGGTGCTACTGTTTATTCGTTGGCCAAAATATTTCTTCGTGTCTCAAATGAACATAGTTTTGTTTGGACAACAGATATGACTGCCGGTTTTGCCGTGGGTTTCATCGTTTCGTTTATAAGTGCTCTGATCGTAGTCAAATGGTTACTACGTTACGTATCGTCAAATGACTTTAAGTCTTTTGGGTGGTACAGAATCATTTTTGGAGTCATCATCATCGGCACCCACTACTCTGGACTCGTTCAGTGGTAGGTAATAACGCGGCAAGACACAATATTTTTCACTTGTTTTGCCGTTTTGTTTGTATTTTTTCTTAAACTGAGACACAATTAACTTGCTCCCGTTAAGTGATCAGTTGCTTTAAGATTCCTTGTTCCAATGCTTAACCCAACCGGTTGCTGGACTTGAGGCCGGCTGTGCGGAGGCACGTGATGCTTCCCCGAAACCCGTCTCAGAGGCGACCAATCTTGATTCTTCGGACTCAGGATGCAAGGCAACCCTTATCGGGAGCGTTTCTATTACCTTCAAATTCCATTTTCCCCATGAGTAAAAAATACTGGTTAATGAAGTCTGAACCTTCTGAATGCTCCTTTGAAAGTGTTTTTAGCAGAAATGACAAAACCATTGACTGGTTCGGTATCAGAAACTATCAAGCCAGAAACTTCATGAGAGACGAGATGAGTATCGGTGATCCTGTACTGTTTTACCACTCTTCCTGTCCTCACCCCGGTATTGTGGGGTTAGCTCATGTAGCCAGTGTTGCCAAACCAGATCAAACACAATTTGATCCTAAGAGTGAATATTTCGATTCGAAATCCACTCCAGAAAATCCCCGTTGGGTTTGTGTCGATGTGATGGCCGACGAACCAATTGGATTAATCGATTTGCAGACACTGAGGAAATATCCACAATTACAAAGTATGAGAATCTTACAAAAAGGCAATCGCTTATCGATTACTCCGATTAGCGAAGAAGAATACAGCTTCATCATTAACGAGCTCGTCCAGAAAAAAATTTAGCATTCTTTTAGATTTTGTTTGCAAATACAATAAAACTTCGGCATAATTCTGCTTCTCCTGTTGCGGGAGGCTAAAGTGGATCGCCGGTTTAGCTCAGTTGGTAGAGCAGCGCATTCGTAATGCGAAGGTCGGGAGTTCAAGTCTTCTAACCGGCACCATACTCAAACTCGTCATTTGACGAGTTTTTTTGTTTCTAGAGACGCTTTTCTGTGTTACGCTACACGCTTACTTCTTTCAGAGATCAATAACATGATTGACATAGACCACCTCTCACAGGCGTTTACAGCACCCGATGGCAAAACAGTTCATGCTGTAAAAGATGTGAGTCTACACATTAACAAGGGGGAAATTTTTGGAATTATCGGTCGCTCCGGTGCAGGCAAGTCGACTTTGGTGAGAACCATTAATTTTCTTAACAAACCGACCAAAGGTACGGTCAAAGTCAACGGACAGTGCTTAAACGGATTAAGCCCTGACAAGCTAAGAAACGTCCGATCAAAAATCGGCATGATTTTCCAGCACTTCAATTTACTGAGCTCTAGAACCGTCTTCGATAATATTGCGCTTCCGCTTGAATTACACGACGTTCCAAAAGATGAAATTGAAACGAAAGTCAATCATCTTATTGAACTAGTCGGATTATCGGAGCACAAAGATAAATACCCCCGACAGCTTTCTGGCGGTCAAAAGCAACGCGTCGGTATTGCCCGTGCGCTAGCCAATGATCCTATAGTTTTGCTCTCAGACGAAGCAACCAGTGCTCTCGATCCAGAAACAACACGTTCAACATTGGATCTGCTACTGAAAATCAATCAAACACTCGGCGTAACAATCGTTCTGATCACCCATGAAATGGAAGTGGTCAAGCAGATTTGCGATCGTGTAGTTGTCATGGACAAAGGCGAAATCGTTGAAAGCGGAACAGTGCTGGAGGTATTTCGCCATCCCCGTCACCCCACCACAAGAGCCATGTTGGCCGACGTTGTCGTCCATGATATGCCGAAAAGAATTTATGATACTGTCCGCAAGCGTATCGAAACCGCTTTAAACAACGGCCGATTTGCCAAATTATTGCGCTTAACCTTTGTTGGCTCAGAAGTAACGCTTCCCGTGTTATCCATCATCACACGTCGTTTTGAAATTGACTTCAACATTTTGCAGGGCCAAGTTGAAGAACTTAAAGGGACAAGTTTCGGTATGTTGACGATTTTGGCAGAAACGCCTAATCAAGACAATTATGAAGCTGCATTACGCTTCTTAAATGACAACCAAGTCGAATATGAAGAGGTGAATCTATGAATGCCGATATTGTTGCCCTCTTAGGCGAGGGCTTTATTGAAACCGTCATCATGGTGATCGGCAGTGGCATCCTCGGAAGCATAATTGGCATCCCGTTGGGTGTTTTGCTTCATGTGACAGATAAAGGCGGGTTAATGCCAAGGCTTGCTACAAATGCTGTGGTTGGAGTCATTGTCAACGCCATTCGTTCTACTCCTTTTATCATTTTGCTGGTCGCTATCTATCCTTTAACTCGTTTAATTGTCGGAACCACTATCGGCACGACAGCAACACTTGTCCCATTAGTTATTGGCGTCGCACCGTTTATTGCTCGTTTGGTGGAAACGAGCCTCAGAGAGGTTGATCGAGGACTGATTGAAGCCGCCCAATCAATGGGAGCTACCAATATGCAAATCATTAACAAAGTGTTGATTCCCGAAGCCATGCCAGGCATTGTTGCCGGCGTAACAATCGCTATTGTTACTTTAGTTGGCTATTCAGCCATGGCCGGAGCTATCGGCGGCGGCGGTTTAGGCGACATCGGCATCCGTTACGGTCATAATCGTTATATGCCCGATGTCATGTGGACGGTCGTTTTAATTTTGGTTGTTTTCGTTCAGGTCATCCAAAGTTTCGGAGACTGGTGCGTTAGAAAAGTCTCTAAACGTTAATTAAAAAGGTGCCGGCAAAGTCACTCTGACTGACTCACTCCGGCACCTCATTTTTTGCTTGCTCTGTTTTACTTTGCTTCTTTTGTCTTTTCCTTATCTCGAATTTCAATTTCCTTACCTGTTGCCATTTCAACAAGCTGAGTCAAACGATCCTCTACCTCTCCAACACTTGCAGAAAGTGAATTAACCGTATCTTGAGCACTTTCATCAACTGCCGCTTGCAAGCCGTTCACTGCCGCCATGATAGAAGCGTGACGTGATGCACTTTGATTTTGCAACTCAAGCATTTGCTTTTGCATTTCATTTTTTAATTCTGTAAACCGAGATTGCTCTGCTTTTTGTGCTAGCTCTCTTGCTTGCTGCAACTGTTTATTCACACGGCGCAATTCCATAGACAAGGCGGCCTGCTGAACAAAACCGTAAACCAAACAAATCAAAATAACCAGGCCCGGTCCTAAAAGCAAAATCAAGCCAAGCGGTGCCTGAATTTCAGTCCATAGAAGATTGACATTAACATCGGCCATCACGCCTTGCCAATTGACGATCAAGAAAACAGTACACAGAACAAAAAGCAGCAACAGAAAAACACTTCTCAAATGCATGATAAATTCCGAAAGAAGTTGGTTAATTGTTTAACTGTAACACGGGCCAAGCACTGAGGCGACGAATTTTTGAAAAAGAGTTTTTCTATTCTGCTGCAAAAAGGCTAAGATGAGACAGTTGTCTATAAGGAGTAAATCTTATGCGTCACGATTCCAGATTCCCACATTTACACATCGTCGATCACCCTTTGATTCAACACAAACTCAGCATTATGCGTGATAAAAATACCTGCACGAAAGACTTTCGCGCTCTGCTCCGTGAAATTGCTCTCTTAATGGGTTATGAAGTAACTCGCAATCTACCGCTGACTACGCATAGTATTGAAACCCCGCTCTGTCGCTTTGATGCACCGGTTTTAGCTGATAAAAAACCAGTGATCGTTCCGATTCTTCGCGCCGGCCTCGGAATGGCTGACGGCTTTTTGGAATTAATGCCTTCGGCTCGTGTCGGTCACATCGGTATGTACCGAGATGAAAATAAACGCCCAGTTGAGTATCTCGTAAAGCTGCCTGACCTAGAGGGTCGGACTTTTTTCTTAGTTGATCCCATGTTAGCAACCGGGTACTCCGCTGCGCACGGCGTAGATGTCCTGAAAAAGAGAGGAGTCAGCGGTAAAGACATCATTTTCATGTCGTTGTTGTGTGCCCCTGAAGGTGTGGAAACCTTCCAAAAACTTCATCCTGACGTCGAGGTATACACGGCTAGCCTAGATGATCATTTGAATGAAAAGGCGTACATCGTACCTGGATTAGGCGATGCCGGTGACCGTTTGTACGGCACTTTATAATCAAACAATAAAAGCAAGGGTTAACCCTAATATTTTTTAACTTTTAACCCCTCAAACCCTTCATGGTTAAGGGTTAACCCTAATTAAATCCTTAAATAAACTTAAATTAATCTGAAAAAACCTCAAAACATATGACATAACTCAAACCTTTTTACAAAAAAATGGAGGATGATACGCATGTCGGAACGCAGGAGCGTTCTGTCTGTTTGTTTTTTATAAAAAGTCATCAAAGCGCTTGGACCGCGTTTTGAGTTTTTAGGACATAACTTCTTAATAAAAGGTTAACTCTCATCATGTCGATGTATACCTCTGATCAAGAAAAATATTCCAACACCCCGACGTCTGAAGAAGTCATCGCCGGTGTGGAATTACGCAATGCCAAGCGTAAGAGCAGATGGCCGGCTTACTGCGACGTTGCCCAGTCTGTGACGGGCTTGTTGCTCGGTATCTTCTTGTTCTGCCACATGGCTTTCACGAGCTCCATTCAATTGGGCAAGGACGTGTTCTGGAACTTAGTGGCCTTCTCCGGCGGCTATATTTTCGACGGTGAAGAACATGCCTGGATGCACGTTGCCTTAATCGGCGCTATCACCCTCTTGGTGATCATCCACGCTTTGATGGCTTTGCGTCGTTTCCCGACGAGCTATCGTATGTTCCACAACATCAAGAGCCAATATCAATTCATCGCTCACCGCGACACCACCCTCTGGATTGTTCAGATCGTTACCGCTGTGATTTTGACCGGTATGGTCTTCCCGCACGTTACCCCGATGATCCTTGATCCGGAAGCTATTGGCCCGAACTTCTCCTCTGTTCACACCTATCATAACGGTTTGCTCTGGACGTTCGTCTTCTTGGTGGCCACTGAATTGCACGGCATGATCGGCTTGTATCGCTTGGCTGTTAAGTGGGACGTTCTCGCCGGTAATCGTGAAGCCCTCCGTAAGATCATGTACTGCGTAGTCGTTTTGATGATCGCTTGCGGTTCTATGACTATGTGGACGTACTACAGCAACGGTAAGGCCCTTGTTGAAAGCGGTGAACCGATTGTCAAGTACGAACCGGTTAACAACTGGTGGAAGTAATATTCAGTTGACATAACTGATTAATACTTAACGCGGCTTTCGGGCCGCGTTTTTTTGTGCTTTTTTTATCCCTGGGATACACTCTCTTAGATAAACGACTCTTTAGGGATTCAATATGCGTCTTACACTTTTTGCAGCAACTGTAATCTCTGCCATTGTATTAACTGGTTGCATGGCTCATTCAGTGTCCCCTCAAGCTCAAAAGGTTGTGATTGTTCAGAGTCTTCCGACTCAATTTCAATGCACTTACCAGGGAGAGGTTGTCGGATCTCAGGGTAATTGGCTCACAGGCGGTTGGACGACTAACAGAAATTTAGCGCTCGGCGCCAGAAATGATTTGCGAAATGAAGCAGCAAAGCTTGGTGCCAATGTTGTGGTTATTACCGAAACGATCAACTCAACCGACGATGAGAACTCTTTGGAAAATATCACTCACGTCGGACGCGCCTATATTTGCCGCTAAATAGTGACCCCGCGGTCACGGGCCCATAAAGCTGCTTGAGTACGTGAGGCGAATCCCATTTTTTTCAGGATATGCTTCACGTGCACTTTAACGGTTCCGAGCTGTATGGATAAATATTCCCCTGTTTGCTGATTGCTCATCCCGATAGAAAGACATTTCAGGACGTCTTTTTCACGGCTTGTCAGGCAGTTTAAATCACGATCCACTTCTCCGGTGTCATCTCTGAAAGCGCGAGTTAAAGCCGCCATTAGCCGATTGCTGACAACAACTTTTCCACTGCAGACTCTTTTTACTTGAGATAACAGTTCCGGGACCTCAATCAACTTAGATAAATAACCTTCGGCTTGAAGCTGGACCGTGGCCATCAGCTCCTCACTGTCATCGCGATCGGTCATCATCACGACGCGAGCCGGTCGATGCAGACTTTTTGCGTAACGCAAAAGTTCAATTGCAGCCCCTTTTTTCATGTGCATGTCCACAATGACAAGATCGGGCTGAAGTCTGTCAATATAAAACATCCCCAACTGCTTGTCTCCGGTTTCAGCTACGTTGCCGAAGTCGCTGTCATCGTGAAGCAGTTTGGCAAGAGCCTCCCTGAATAAAGGTGAGGCATCCACAATCACTACACTGCTTTTCTTACTGCTTTCTTCAGTTTGAATCATGACGTTGCGGCGTGCCGCTTACACGGCACGCCATCGGTTCATTAGGTTTATTGACCATCAAAGTGAGAGACGGCTGCCCACAAAATATCCGTTCCCTGCATAAAATCTTCCATCTTCATGGCTTCATGAGGATTGTGCGATCCCAACTGATTGGCCACAAAAATCATGGCAACAGGGATACCGTTGTTGCCTAAAACAGCTGAATCATGACCGGCTCCTGATGCCAAACGCATACAGGGAACATTTTCGGCTTTAGCGCTGGCTTGCAAATGTTCACTCAACTTAGCATCAACACCTGAAGGGGCAGTGAGTAACGCCTGATCGTATTCAATTTTCACGCCGCGCTCTTCGGCTACTTCTTCACCGTATTTTTTCATTAATTCGTGGAATTGCTGAGCAGTTTCAGCACTTAAACTGCGGATATCCACAGAGAAGGTCACTTCACCGGGAATAACAGAGATGGCTGCGCTTGAAGCCATTTTCAAAACGCCCACCGTAAAAACAAGATCTTTGCCTTGAATAAGCCAGCGGTCCCATGCACGGTCAACCCTTTGAATCCAATCGGTAAAGGCCATCAGCGCATCGTGACGATAGGGTTTATCAGTGGCGCCCGAATGGGCCGCCTCACCCAAAATACGTACAGCCTTATGGCGGATATTGCCTCGAATTCCGGTCACAATACCTGCGCGGGCTTCTTTTTGAGCATCAAGTGTCGGTCCTTGTTCAATATGAAGTTCAACAAAAGCTGCAATACGATCGGTATCGATCAACGGTTTGCCGCCTGAAACGGCATCGGTATCAATCCCGCAGGACTGCATAGCTTGAGCTAAAGTGCAGGAACCGTCACGAATCTTTAAAGCCAAATCCTTTTGAGTCAATTTACCCAACATGCCGAGCGAGCCCATGTAGGCCTTGCCGAAAAAGGAACTTTCCTCGCCGCGCATCATCAGCACGGTGTAGTCACGTGCGGGCTGATAATTTTGTTCACGCATCCACCAAGCAACAGTCAGCGCTGCCGTAACGCCGGCAAGACCGTCGTAGTTACCGCCCTGAGGAACGCTGTCAACATGGGAGCCGGCGACAAATGCAGGCAAGGTACGATCTTTACCGGGCAAAGTCATCCAAACATTGCCGGCACGATCCGAAACGATTTCCAAATTCAATTTTTCGCCGATTTTTTTTAGATACTCAAGCACCTCGGTTTCTTTAGCCGAGAAGGCCTGACGCGTTACGCCCTGAACGTCTTTGCTCATTTCGCGGATATCATCAAAAATTTGCTTGGCAAATTCCAACCCTTTTTGCTGTAACTCTGACATCATTTGTCTCCGAGAAATTAATAAACAGTCCCATTTTAGGGATATTCTTACCGAAAAGAGAAGCTTAACTCTGTATTAAATACTTTTAAATCAGAGTGTTGCTCACTTTTGCTCGCCAAGGCATTCTGCTTTTTTGTTTTGAATCAAAGAACACCCGAAATTTACAAACTTCTTTTGTTTAGACCACTCGTTACAGGGATTCCCCTATGGTCAAACTTTGTCAAAGTGTAGGATACTTAACGCAGTGAGAAAACCGCCGTCAAGAGCGGCAATTTCTCGTGTTTTTAACCTTTTACAGGGAATTTCTCATGTCGTTGCTTGAATGGTTGGCAATTGCCGTTACGATTTTGACGGTGTATGCCTTGATCAAACGATTGGAAACGCGTCTCGTGCTCTTTACAGCCGGTTTCGTGCTCTGCTTGGTATCCATGGATCCGATGAGTGCGTTGAATTCGTTTGCTAAGTCCATGACCAATAACTCCTTGGTGATGGCAATCTGCTCTTCGATGGGTTTCGCTTTCATTGCTAACTACACCGAATGTGACCGCAGTCTTGTTCACTACTTGGCCGCTCCGATCCGTGGTTTGGGCGTCTTCCTGATCCCGATCTGCACGGCAGTGACCTTCTTCATTAACATTGCTATTCCGTCTGCTGCAGGTTGTGCTGCTGCCGTGGGTTCTACGTTGATTCCGGTGATGTTGCGTGCCGGTATCAAACCCGCCGCTGCCGCTGCTGCCGTGATGGGTGGTACGATCGGTTCTTACCTCTCTCCGGGTACGTCTCACAACCCGTTCGTTGCTGAAATGGCCGGCATCGACGTGATGGACTTCATTGCTTATCACGCCTTCTGGTCTATCCTCTGCGGCGCCATCGTTGTGGTCGGCTTGCTCGTCGTCTGCATGGTTTTAGGTGACCATAAGGGCGAAAAGGTTGAAACTGAAGCGAAGAAGGACGACAAGCCCTTTAAGCCCAATGCCCTTAAGGCTATCATGCCGCTCGTTCCGATCACGATCCTCGTTGTCGGTAACGTTTGGGTTCCCGCTATCAAGATGGGTGTGGCTCAAGCCATGGTCTTGGGTGCCGTTATCACGCTGCTGCTCTCCTTTGCTACTGACCGTACGGATCCGCAGGAATTCTCCAAGCGCTTCTTCAACGGTATGGGCAAGGGTTACGCTGATGTGATGGGTATCATCATTGCCGCTGGTGTGTTTGCCGCCGGTTTGCGCGCTACCGGTTTGATCGACACGTTCGTTGACGTTCTGAAGCACTCCAATGATATCGCTCGCTGGGGTGGCTCTCTCGGTCCGTGGATCATGGGTACGATCACGGGTTCCGGCGACGCCGCTACGATGGCCTTCAACGAAGCTGTCACGCCGCATGCTCCTGAATTCGGTATGGAAATCAAGTCCTTGGGTGCCTTGGCCTTCTTGACCGGTGCCTTGGGTCGTACGATGAGCCCGATTGCCGGTGCTATGGTTGTGGTTTCCGGTATCGCTATGGCTAACCCGATGGACGTCGCTAAGCGCACGGCTCTGCCCTGCACGATCTGCGTGTTCGTCCTGGCTTTGTTCATGGTCTAGTCTCATCAGACACAGAACTTAACCAAACTCAAAAGAGGGGAAGATTAATGCTTCCCCTCTTTTTTTCAGGACTACAATTTTCGTGAGGAAGAGGATTTCCTCTCGAAATTTATGATTTTGGTTTGGAGAAACGAATCATGACTCAATGTGCTTACCATGATCAACTGATCAGCATTCGACGTGAATTGCACCAATTCCCGGAAGAAGGCTGGACGGAATTCTGTACAACGGCTTTTATTGTTAAGCATCTTCGTGAATTGGGCTACGAAGTGCTGATGGGTGAAAAGGTCGTATCCCGCAAGGATTGCCTGGGACGCGATCCGAAATTAGTTGCTCAAGCCATTGAAACTGCAAAGTCGCGTGGCGTAGAACAGTCTCTGTTGGATGAGATGCAGGAATTAACCGGTTGTGTAGCCGTCCTTGATACGGGTCGTGCCGGTCCCACTGTTGCCCTGCGTTTTGATATCGACTGCAATAATGTCCAGGAAAATCCCTCGCCGGAACATCGTGCAAGCAAAGAAGGCTGGGCATCTAAGCGCGCCGGTTTAATGCATGCCTGCGGCCACGACTCTCACATTTCTACCGGTTTGGCTATTGCTCGCTGGGCAATGGAACACAAGGACCAATTAAACGGTAAATTAAAGATTGTCTTCCAACCGGCCGAAGAAGGCGTGCGCGGTGCAGCGGCGGTGGCCGCGAGCGGCATTGTGGACGATTGTGATTACTTCCTCTCGAGCCATATTGCCATGATGGCTAAGTCCGGAGAAATCATCACAAGCCCCGTGGGCTTCCTTTGCACCACCAAATACGATATTTCCTTTAAGGGTCGCCCGGCTCACGCCGGTATCGAACCCAACGCCGGACGCAATGCTTTGGCGGCAGCCTGCCACTGCGTCACACAGCTCTTGGGTATCCCGCGTCACGGCGCCGGCATGACACGAGTTAATGTCGGTAAGATCACCGCCGGTGAAGGCCGCAATGTTATCCCTGTAAACGCAAAACTTGTCATGGAAGTCCGCGGAGAAACCGGAGAAATCAATCAATTCATGGCAAGTGAAACGGAAAATATTGTCGAAGGCGTTGCAAAGAGCTTCTCTGTTGAATACCACATCGAAAAGATGGGCGAAGCGGTTGATCTTTTCAACGACAAAGAATTGGTCGATATGCTCGATGATGTCTGCGCCCATACCGATGGAGTGAAGAAGGTGTTGCATGAAGTCAACTTCGGCGGCTCTGAAGATGCCACAATCCTGGCACGTCGTGTTCAGGCCCACGGCGGCAAGGCTGCTTACTTCGTATTAGGTTCCGACCGCACGGGCGGACATCATACTTCTGACTTTGATATTGATGAAAGTTCTTTGGACATCGGTGTCAATATTTACTCTGAAATGCTCACTCGCCTGATGAAGTAACGCTGTCTTTTAGCTGACGCGCCCGTAAAGATTTAACAGTCTTTACGGGCTTTTTTCAATTTGGCATCAAGCTTTTTTTAAGTCGATAATAAAAATGTCGCAGATGATCAAGGAGCAGAGATGGTTGACTGCATTAAGGTTCGCGGAGCCCGAGTACACAATCTGAAAAATATTGATGTCGATATCCCGCTCAACAATATTGTCGGCATTGCCGGTGTCTCCGGATCCGGAAAATCCTCTCTTGCTCTCGGAGTGTTATACGCCGAAGGCTCCAGACGCTACCTTGAGTCGCTATCGACCTATACGCGTCGCCGTATGACACAGGCGTCAAAAGCCCAAGTTGATGAAGTACTCTATGTCCCGGCTGCCCTCGCTTTGCACCAAAGACCTTCCGTTCCGGGTATTCGCAGTACATTCGGCACCGGTACGGAATTACTCAGCAGTCTTCGATTAATGTTTTCTCGATTGGCCTCTCATCGCTGCCCGAACGGCCATTATGTGGAACCTTCACTGGCAGTTGCTGCAGGTGAAAAATTACACTGTCCAATTTGCGGAGCCGATTTTTTTGCCCCATCGGCAGAAGAGCTTGCCTTTAACAGCTTAGGAGCATGCCGCTTCTGCTCAGGAACCGGCACGATTCAAACTGTTGATCGCACTACACTAGTGCCCGATGAATCTCTGTCAATTGATCAAGGAGCTGTTGCTCCCTGGAATTCTTTGATGTGGTCTTTGATGACTGATGTATGCCGTGCAATGGGTGTAAGAACAGACATCGCTTTCAAAGACTTAACCGAAAAAGAAAAAGACATCGTCTTTAATGGCCCTGCCGTCAAAAAACATATTCTCTATAGAGCAAAAAATTCTGAGCAAACGGCAGAACTGGATTTCACCTACTACAACGCCGTCTACACGGTCGAAAATGCGCTCGCTAAAGTCAAAGACGAGAAAGGTATGAAGCGGGTTGAAAAATTCCTTAAACAGGAAATCTGCCCTCATTGTCACGGCTCCCGCTTAAATGATGCGGCCAGGATACCGAAGCTTAAAGGTATTTCATTGGATGAAGCAACCCACATGACTTTGGGAGAGCTCAATACTTGGGTTGACACTGTCCCCTCTTCTTTACCCGATTCCATGCGCCCCATGGCCCAAAGTATCGTTGACTCTTTTAAAGCGACCGCCAAACGTTTGCTTGATTTGGGATTGGGCTACCTGAGTTTGGATCGCGCCTCTTCTACGCTCTCAACCGGTGAACGTCAGAGAATGCAATTAGCCCGTGCAGTGCGCAATCGTACCACCGGTGTACTCTACGTTTTGGACGAACCCTCAATCGGTTTACACCCCCATAATGTTGAGGGACTGATCGGTTTAATGCATGACTTATTGAGTGACGGAAATTCCGTAGTTCTGGTTGACCACGATACTCAAATTTTGTCTGCCTCTGATTGGCTGATTGAATTAGGACCGGTCGCCGGAGCGCAAGGAGGACGAATCATCGCTCAAGGCACCGTAGAAGCATTATCAAAAAATCCTCAGTCACAAATCGGCCCTTATTTTGTAAATAAAACCGTTGGATCATCCCGAAATGCAACCCCTCGAGACAAACTTTTTGAATTCGGTTGCATCCATTTATCAACAGATAGCATTCACACGGTTAAACCGCTTCATGTTCAAATTCCAAAGGGAAAGTTAACGGTTGTGACAGGCGTTTCAGGCTCAGGAAAAACCACATTGATCCTTGAGAGCCTAGTGCCGGCTTTAAATGCTTTAATTAAAAAAGAAAAACTTCCGTCACACATCAAATCCATTAAGGCTGACGGAATCACAGAAGTGAAATTAATTGATGCTTCGCCCATCGGCATCAATATACGCTCAACGGTTGCCACTTACGCCAACATCCATGATGAACTGAGAAAAGCATTTGCCAAAATGCCAAGGGCCCTGGAAAAAGACTTTAAGGCCGCAGATTTTTCGTACAACACCGGCAAATTACGCTGCCCGCTTTGTGACGGAACCGGTGTGATCAGCCTGGATGTACAGTTTCTGCCCGATGTCAACATTACCTGTCCGCAATGTAATGGGACACGTTACGCCGAAGAGGCAAAAAACATTTTTGATAAGACAGTTTTTGCCGGCAAAAGCCTTCCGGATTTAATGACCATGGATGTTGAGGAAGTTTTAAAAGTTACGGGCAACAAAAAGCTTATCGCTCAAAGACTGGAAACTTTGAAAAAGCTGGGACTGGGGTATTTAACACTCGGTGAACAGACTCCGGAATTATCCGGCGGCGAAGCTCAGCGGCTAAAACTCGCAAGCGAAATGGGAAAAGCGCAAAGTCAGAGTATTTTTATTTTTGATGAACCTACCATCGGCCTACACCCTCTGGACATCGATGTTTTACTCAAAGTTTTCGATGAATTAATTCAAAACCAAGCGACTGTCATTGTCATTGAGCATGACCTGGATATTATCCGAAACGCAGACTACATCATTGATATGGGACCCGGAGGAGGTGAGATAGGCGGAACGGTTGTTGCAGCAGGCACTCCGGCTGAGATTCGGGCCTGCCCGGAAAGCCTCACCGGGCGCTACCTGTGAGAAATCTTTCAGTACAGAAGACAAAGGCGACCTTGACGAGTAAAATGTTTGGGTTATACATCTGCTTGCCTAAAGCGCAAGCTTTTACCTGATTGATTGTTTTTGAAAGGAAATTTCCCATGTCCGGACACTCTAAGTGGGCCAATATTCAACACCGTAAAGGTCGTCAAGACGCCAAGCGTTCCAACTTGTGGACAAAGCTTGTTCGCGAAATCATGGTTGCCGCTCGCAACGGCGCTGATCCTGACAGCAACTCCCGTCTGCGTCTTGCTCTGCTTAAAGCCCGCGCCGGTAATGTGCCGAAAGATACGATTAAAAACGCCATTCTGAAGGGTTCCGGCCAACTCGAAGGCGTGAAATTCGAAGAAGCTCGCTACGAAGGCTACGGTGTGGGCGGCGCTGCCTTGATTATTGATGCTGCAACCGATAACCGCACGCGTACAGTGGCCGATGTGCGTCATATTCTGAGCAAAAACGGCGGCAATCTCGGTGCCGAAGGCTCTGTTTCCTTCATGTTTAAGCACTGCGGTCAATTCCTCTTTGCTCCGGGTACTGCAACCGAAGATGACGTAATGACCGTCGCACTTGATGCCGGTGCCGATGATGTAATCGTTGATGACGAAGGCGGCATTGAAGTAATTTGCGATCCGCAAGCCTTTGAAGCGGTTAACGACGCTTTTGAAAAGGCGGGCATGAAGCCTGAAATGGCCGAAGTGACCATGAAAGCCTTAAACGAAACGTCTTTGAGCGGTGAAGATGCTGAACGTATGCAACGCCTGATTGATGCGCTTGAAGATTTGGACGACGTCCAACAAGTGTACACGACCGCCGTTTTTGAAGACTAACACTTCCTTTCCGGAGGGCCCCTCATGAATATTCTTGTTATTGGCAGCGGTGGTCGCGAACATGCGATCGCCTGGCGTCTGGCTCAAGATAGCCGCGTAAAAACTGTTTATGTTGCCCCGGGCAATGCCGGCACGGCATTAACGCCGAAACTCGTCAATGTTGCTGAGTCTGACATTAACCGTCTTGCAGACTTTGCACAAAACAATGACATTTACTTCACTGTTGTGGGCCCGGAAGCTCCTCTGGCAGCCGGTATCGTGGATCTGTTCCGTGCGCGCGGTCTTAAGATTTTCGGACCCACCAAAGCTGCCGCGCAACTGGAAAGCTCCAAAGACTTCGCCAAGGCTTTCATGAAGCGCCACGGTGTGCCGACTGCTGACTATGAAACCTTCACCGATGCGGCTGCCGCGCACGCCTATGTTGATAAAAAAGGTGCACCTATTGTTATTAAAGCTGACGGTTTGGCCGCCGGCAAAGGTGTGGTTGTCGCAATGAGCCTTCAGGAGGCCCACGAAGCCATTGACAGCATGCTTGAAGGGCATGCTTTCGGGCAGGCCGGTGCACGGGTAGTCATTGAAGACTTCTTAAAGGGTGAAGAAGCAAGCTTTATCGTGATGGTTGACGGTGAGCATGTTTTACCGCTTGCTTCGAGCCAGGATCACAAACGCCTGCTCGATCATGATATGGGTCCGAACACCGGAGGGATGGGGGCTTACTCACCGGCTCCGATCGTGACGCCCGCCATTCATGATCAGGTCATGAAGGAAATTATCTACCCCACGGTTCAAGGCATGGCCGCTGACGGCATCCCCTTTACCGGCTTTCTTTATGCCGGATTGATGATCGATCGGGACAGCCAGGGGCAAAGTATCGTTAAAACGCTTGAATTTAACTGCCGAATGGGTGATCCAGAAACACAACCCATTATGAGCCGCTTGAGTTCTTCACTTGTAGATTTAATAGCTGCAGCAATCGACGGGAAGCTTGACACAGTTAAAGCTACTTGGGACTCACGGGTTGCGCTCGGTGTGGTCTGCGCTGCCAAAGGCTATCCTCAAAAACCTGAAAAAGGCGCTCAGATTACAATGCTGCCGTCCGACTCTGACAAACTTCACGTCTTTCATGCCGGCACTAAGGCCATGGATGGAAAGACCGTAGTTTCAGGCGGTCGTGTTTTGTGCGTTGTCGGATTAGGCGAAACGGTTAAAGATGCGGCTCAGACTGCCTATGAAGGGGTTGAAAAAGTTCACTTCGATGGGATGCAATATCGCTCCGATATCGGTTTTAGGGCTATGAAATAATGCTTGGGAGCGGAAAGGATGTTCTCTCTTTTCCGCTTTTTTTATGCGATACGGTTTTTTCGGCGGCACTTTCAATCCAGTACACCTCGGACATTTGGCGCTTGCTAAGCAAGCGCTTCAGTCGCTCAAACTTGATCATCTTTGGTGGCTACCTGCCAACCCTTGGCAAAAAAGTGCTAGTGACTTAATGCCTGAGGCTGATCGATTGCAGATGCTTGAGCTCACTTTAGCCAATGAACCCCAGATGTCCGTGGATACTCGGGAGTTGAGCAGAACGGGCCTTTCTTATTCTATTGACACCGTTCGTGAGCTTGCACAATCCTTCAGCCAGGATGATCGCTATTACCTAATCGGTGCCGATCAGTGGGAAAACTTTCATACTTGGAAAGATTGGCAGGAGATTTTTAATTATGTCCGTCTTGTGGTTTTTAGCCGCAACGGCGAGTTCAGAAAAACTAGCCCTGAAGTAAGCGGCTTTATTAAGAAACAACAAATCGATGTGAAGTTTCTTCCTATGCCCGCCTTAGATGTTCACTCTCGGCGAATCAGACAATTTTTGTCAGAAGGACAGTTAGATGCTGAAGAATTAAAAAGCATGCTCTCTAAAAAAGTCTTATCTTTCCTGCAGTCAAAAGCAGCATCAAAAGCCTGATACAATTTCTTTTATAAGATTAAACCTCTAGAGAAAAAACTTATGGATATTCGTAAATTACAGCGCGTAATTGTCGATGCGCTTGAAGATGTCAAAGCGCAAGACATCGTGGTGTACAACACAAAACATCTGACTTCTGAGTTTGAGCGTGTCATCATTGCTACGGGTTCATCTAACCGTCAAACTCGAGCCTTGGGCTACAACGTCAGCCATGAAGTCAAAGAGGCCGGCGGTGAAGTGCTTGGTATGGAAGGAACTGACACCGGTGAATGGGTTTTAGTTGACTGTGGCCAGGCTATCGTTCATATCCTCCAACCTGCTATGCGCGAGTACTACAACCTTGAGGAAGTCTGGGGCGGAAAGAAGGTTCACCTTAAACTGAGCTCTGAAAAGAAAGAAGCCGAAGAACCTAAACCCACAACTCGACGCCGGCAGATTGTTCGCGCCAAAACCATTAAAATCGTTGAAGATTAACTTGACCGTTCTCATTGATGCGCAGGCTGCCCATGCAGCCTGCTCTTTTTTAATTCTATGAAAATTACCATTGTTGCTGTCGGTTTACGTCAACCAGCTTGGGCTGACACCGCCGTAACCGACTATCTCGGCCGTTTCCCAAAAGACTGGACTGTCACAGTAAAAGCGGTTAAACCTGAGCAGCGGGCAGGACAAAGCACCGCCAATATTATGCGCATTGAAGCTGAACGCATCCGTGCCGCCATTCCTCACAATAGTCTCATTATTGCAATGGATGAACGCGGTAAGGATTTAAGCACAATGGACTTTGCCAAAAAGATTCAAACATGGCGCAACGCGGGTGAATCGTTGTGTTTTCTTATTGGTGGCGCTGACGGTCTGGATCCGGAACTCAAAGCCCAGGCTCAGATGCTTTTGAGACTATCCTCGATGACGCTGCCGCATGCCATGGCACGAGTTCTGTTAGCCGAGCAAATCTACAGGGCTTTCAGTATTCTTACCAATCACCCCTATCATCGCGCATAACTTATGACTGACGCACTTTCTTTATATCTCGCTTCAAAAAGTCCTAGACGCAAAGCCATATTGGAACAATTGGGTTTCAGCCCCATTGTCATAGCCAGTCACGCTCACACTCTGGGTCACTTTCAAGGTGATGAGGAACCGCTTGTCAATGAAACGCCACAAGATTACGTCGAACGTATTGCCAAAGAAAAAATCCTAGAAGCTTTTGAAAAAATCGAGCGCGACTCTCTTCGTTCTCTTCCTGTTTTATCGGCTGATACGACTGTGATCTGTGACAATCAAATACTAGGCAAACCGCGAGATGAAAATGAAGCAAAAAGTTTTTTAAGACTACTTTCTGGCTGCAGCCACGAGGTTCGGACCGCCGTTTGCGTTGGTATGAATAAAGGTGACTGGCAAATGCGGCTTAGTGTCTCCGAAGTGCATTTCAAAAAGCTTACTGAAGAAGAAATTAACGCTTACGTTCGAATTGCCCAACCCTATGACAAAGCTGGCGGTTACGGCATCCAAGGTTTGGCGAGCGCTTTTATTTCTGAGATTCGCGGCTCTTACAGCGGCATCATGGGTCTACCTATTTACGAAACCTGTGCCTTGCTCAAACACTACGGATTAGATCTCTTTGACAATAAAGTTCGCTAAAATAGGCTAATTAACCTGAGAGGCTCTCCATGTTAGATCAAAAAGCCGGACGTTTATTTCTAGTGACCGCGCCTTCTGGTGCGGGTAAGTCTTCGTTGGTTGCCGCTCTTTTAAAAGCTGATCCAACGGTTCATTTGTCTATTTCACACACCACACGCGCTCCCCGCCCGGGAGAGCTGGACGGTCGTGAGTACCATTTCGTGACGATTGAGCAATTTGAAGCGCTCAAAGAAAATAATGCCTTTTTGGAATGGGCCTACGTCCATGGCAACTACTACGGCACTTCTAAACAATGGATCGCTCAAGAGCTTGAAAAAGGTCATGATGTCTTGCTTGAAATTGATTGGCAAGGGGCACTTCAGGTTAAGAGACTTTTCCCGGATGTTGTTGGAATTTTTATTCTGCCGCCCTCGGTTGACGCGCTTCGCCACCGTTTGAATAAGAGAGGAACAGACTCCGATGAGGTGATTGCTCGCCGTTTGGCCGGTGCAGGAGCTGAAATGGTGCATGCGGGAGAGTTTGACTACGTTATAATTAACGATGATTTCGATCGCGCTACAGGTGACTTAATCTCTATTGTGCGTGCATCTCGTCTGAGTTTTAAAACCCAGGCTGTTCGCGAACGTGAAACGTTCAAACATTTAGGCATTCCGCTTTTATAAAAACGGAATGTTGTAATTTTAATTTTTTGAATTGATAAAAACGAAATATGGCTCGTGTAACTGTTGAAGATTGCTTGAAAAAGATTCACAACCGCTTTGAATTGGTGTTGGCTGCTGCTCAGCGCGCCCGCCAATTATCCTCCGGTGCTGTTGCTCGCATAGATGCCAAAGATAAACCCACGGTTTTGGCATTGCGTGAAATTGCTGCCGGTGAAATCACTCGGGATGAAATGTTCAAGCGCATCTCCTAAGGCAATAGAAAAAGCGAAGTGATGGTTTGTCTCCTGCTTCGCTTTTTTGTTTTTTTAACTTCTGCTTGCCAATTAAAAATAGGAATTCCTATTGCGGGCAGAGGCGAGTTAACAATAAGGGGCTTGTATGGTACCCAGATATTTTCCGACCGGCTCAACTGACATTCTCGCCTCGATTCGTCAGTCTGTTCTGAAAAACGAGTCGAAACCAGTGCCACCGCCCGCACCTAAAGAAGATCAAACTGAGCTGCCGCTCATGACCCCGCCTAAAAAAGCGGGCATTGCCACAGCCGCTTCGCTGATTGATACCTGCTCCAAATACATGAGCGCGGCTGACATTGAAAGAATCAAAGAAGCCTATCGATATGCCGATGACGCTCATTTAGGTCAATTTCGCAAGTCCGGTGAACCTTATATTACTCATCCCATTGCAGTTGCCAGTATCTTAGCTGAATGGCATTTGGACTGTGCCGCCATTCAGGCCGGCCTTATGCATGATGTCCTTGAGGACACGGGGCACTCCAAAAATGAAATGGCTAAAAAGTTCGGCACGGTCACTGCAGAGATTGTGGATGGAGTCTCTAAGCTTGACAAACTGAAGTTTTCTTCAAATGAAATTGCTCAAGCCGAAAGTTTCAAAAAAATGCTTTTAGCAATGAGCAAAGACGTTCGAGTCATCCTCGTTAAACTCGCAGACCGCCTTCACAATTTGAGAACATTAGGAGTGATGCGTCCGGAAAAACGACGCCGCATTGCCAAAGAAACGCTCGATATATACGTTCCGATGGCTCATCATCTGGGGATTAATCACGCCTTTCGCGAACTGCAGGATTTGTGTCTGCAAAACTACTATCCTCGACGCTACGAAGTTCTATATAAAGAACTCGTCGCTGCACGCATTAATCGTCGTCCAGCACTAGAAGAAATATTAAATGACACCAAGCGCATGCTTGAACGCGCCAACATTAAGGGGCGCGTTTTAGGCCGAGAAAAGACCTGCTACGGTATTTACAATCAAATGCGCATCAAAAAACTTTCTTTTTCAGAAGTTTTTGATATTTACGGCTTTCGCGTAATCGTCACAACAAGAGAAGACTGTTACAGGACTTTAGGAGCCCTGCATATGATGTATAAGCCCGTACAGTCGCGTTTTAAAGACTTTATTGCCATTCCAAAGAGTAACGGCTATCAAGGATTACATACCACGGTAATCGGACCACAAGGTACTCCGGTGGAATTTCAGATCCGCACGGAAAAAATGAACGATATAGCCGAGCAGGGCATTCTCACGCACTGGCTTAACCGCGGCAGTGAAAGTGATATTCAAACACTCACTCATGCATGGCTGCAGTCGCTTCTTGACTTACAGCAAAAGTCATCTGACACCAGCGAATTTTACGAAAACATCAAAGCAGATCTCTTCCCTGACCGTATTTATGTCTTTACTCCTAAAGGCAAAATCATTTCCATGCCTCAAGACAGTACACCAATTGATTTTGCCTACCAAATTCACTCAGATGTCGGCAATCATGTTCGTGAATGCCGAATTAACGGTCAAGTAAGCGATATTGATACTAAGCTCTCAAACGGGGATATGGTGGAAATTTCCACAAGCTCACTTTCCCACCCTGATCCTCGATGGCTGAATTTTGTTCGTAGCGGCAAGGCCCGTGCTGAGGTTCGCCAATATTTGCGTTCTCTGGACTTTGACTCTGCTGTAAAAATCGGTCGCCGAGTCTTAGAAGAAGAGGCTCAGAAAGCGCAGATTTCTCTTGACGACACGACCGATGAAGTCTGGAATACTGTTGAAAAAGAACTCAGTGTGGACTCTCGAGCTTCTTTGTATTCACTCGTTGGTTCCGGGAAGGCTAGTTTCGTTGTGGTACTGCACCGGCTTCAGAGCTTAACGGCAGAGCAGCAAAAGCCTGAACGTGAAGATGGTGATATTGAAGTTGTCGTAAACGGCAAGCATCATGCAGCCCAAATAGCTCGTTGCTGTCACCCGGTATGGGGAGACGACATTTGCGTCTTTGAACGCGCCGGTCACGGCATCACGGTACACCGCGCCTCTTGTGTACATGCTCAGCAAGGCCAAAACAATAATGCTGAACGTTGGGAAAAGGCTCAATGGGCAGAAAGCAACAATCATCGCTTTACTGTGCCGATCGACATTAAAGTCAACGACATTCGACCTGCTATTTTACAAGCCACTCAGGCCGTTGCTAAAGAAGGTAGTTCTATTGTCGGCATGAATATCCCTGATGATCTCAATGACCCTGAACTACAGCTTTTAGTTCAGGTTGATAATCGCATTCAACTGATGCGAGTCATGAGAAGCCTCAAACAGGTGGCGAACGTAAAGGATGTTAAGCGTCGCTTTGAATCCTCTTTTTAGTTCCAAAACAGGCCGCCGACTCAGGCGGCTTATTTTTCCCCGAAAGGTATTAACGCTCGCCAACGGGCATTTTTCCAGAAGTACCACACCAAAGCGCCCAAGACTGTGTAGTAGAAGGTATCAGCTGTCCAAACCCAAGCGACATTGCTTACCAACCGTGAAATCCCCCACGCATAAATCGCATAAGCTACTGACGTGATGACCGAAGCAATCATGGATTCTCGAGTACAGCCCAAATAGCCGAAAACCGAGAAGTAATGCACAGCAGGCACGCACAGAAGGTAGCCGAAAAGCATAACACGCACAGAAGCCACACTTGCCTCAGAGAGCTCCACAATGTTAGTAAACAAAGCCAATATCGGATGTGGAAACAGAGCAATCAGCAGGCAACACGGTATGGTTACAGCAAAGGATAATTTAAGTCCTCTTCTCATCATTGGATTAATTTCCTCTGCTCGATTTTCTCCTAAAAGATTGGCACCTATTGCGCCGCAGGTTGCTCCAAATGCGTGAACAATGATGAAAAGAAGGTTTGAGACCGAGCGCACAATGTTGCTAATAGCAAGCGCCCTTTCGCCCATATGCTCCACCCAAACAAAAAACAGCAGCCAACTCGTCATAATCACCGCTTCCTGAAGCATCATCCAGCGGCCTAATTTAAAAAGCGTCAGCTGCAAAGACTTATCCAGACCTCTGAAAATAAAAAGCTCATAGCGGCGATGCAATTGATATCGCAAAACATAAGCTAGGAAAAAAAGTACTGCAGCAATTTCAGCCAAGGTGGAAGCAATAGCCGCTCCAGTAATGCCCATCGCAGGGAAAGGTCCCCAACCAAAAATAAGAAGGTAATTGAGTAAACAGTTACTTAGCACCATTACCACGGAGGAATAAGTTAAAACTCGAGGCAGCAGAACGGACATGAAAAAACCTCGAAAAAGTACAGCCGCGAGAGCAAAGACAATTCCAACTGTTCTCCAAAAAAAGTAGGCTTGAGCTTCTTCACGAACATCTGGCGACTGAACTAAAGCAACAAAAATCGGCTCCATGAATATAGGTGTAAGTGCCAAAATCATTGCAGAAAATAGCAGCATAAAAATGCCGCTTTGCTGAAAAATTCTCCCTAAATCACCATAGCGTTTTGCACCATTGGCCTCGCCCATCATGGACTGAGAGGCAATACTGTAACCAAAAGCAATCATCGTTAGAAGATAAAACCCAATGCCGCCGATTGCAGCTGCACCAACGCTAACTTCACTTACGCGTCCCAGAAAAATAATGTCTGTTAGTCCGATAATTTGTTCCAATATCAGACTCAGAAGCATGGGGGCAGCAAGTTTAAAAATGGTCTGAGAGTTAGTAGGTATTTCTATCATTACAAAAAAGATAAAACGTGACCGTATCTTGCGTCGCTTTATATTTTAACGATCGTAATTTCTATTGATGCCTTAGCCTGACAACACACGTCTAGTTGAAAGCGCCTAGGATAAATTCGTTTTCACGTCTGGCCTTCTCTAGAATGGACAGTCCCAGTTTGCCTCATATACTCAGAAAAACAAAAAGGAAAAAAGATGCCATCAGACAATAGTATTGCCGACACTGTTTGGAGTTCGCGTTTAGGATTTATTTTAGCCTCTGCTAGTTCCGCAATTGGCTTGGGCGCTATTTGGAAATTTCCCTTTTGGGCCGGCACCAACGGTGGTGCAGCATTTATTGTTCCGTTCTTAATTTTCACCTTTACGATCGGCGTTGTTTTAGTGATGGCAGAGTGTGCTATGGGACGAGCCGGAAGAGGCTCTGCTGTTCACGCACTCAAAAGCGTTGGCGGACCATTTTTTGCTCTGGTAGGTGGTATTGCAGTCCTCAATGCCTACATCATTCTGACTTACTATTCTGTAATCGGCGGATGGTGCGTCTCTTATATGGCTGAGTCCTTTATGGGCAACGTTGTTAATGGCGATCCTAAGATTTTGACTGATCATTTCAAAGCACTAGTCGGAAATGGCACTGTGAATGTCTTTTTTATGTTTCTTTACCTGACAGCAACCTGTGCGGTAGTTGCTCTCGGTGTAGAAAAAGGCATTGAGAAAATCGCCAAATACCTGATGCCTTTGCTTTTCATTCTCATGATTTTCATCATCATCCGCTCTTTAATGATGCCAGGATCCTGGGAGGGAATGCAGTTTTTATTTTCCTTTAACTGGGAGCAGGTAAGCGGCGCCACCATTTTAAATGCGATGGGTTTTACCTTCTTTTCGCTCTCGCTCGGAGCCGGCATTATGGTCACTTACGGCTCCTACTTAAGTTCTCACACCGATATTCCTGGCTCATCAGTTTGGGTTGCATTTTTATCCACTCAGGCAGCACTTTTAGCCGGTGTAATGATCATTCCGGCTGTCTTTGCTTTTGGGATGGATCCGGCCGCAGGCACAGGGCTTGTCTTTATCACCATACCGATGATTTTTGAGCATATGCCCTTGGCAGATGTTTTGGCCGCAGCCTTTTATATCTGCTTATTCATCGCAGCCATCACAAGCTCTGTGTCTTTGCTGGAAGTGGTTGTCGCCTATCTTATTAACGAATGGCGAATGAGAAGACGAGCAGCTACTGCACTTTGCTGGGTGAGCCTTTTTATTCTCGCTAGTATTCAGGCCCTTTCTTTCAGCTCTTTGTCTTGGGTGGAAATCCACGGGATGTCGCTGTTTGATTTCTCTGATTATCTCTGCTCTAACATCCTAATGCCAATCGGCGGCCTCTGTATTGCTGCATTGGCCGGCTGGAAAGCCTGGCCAATAATGAAAGCACAGATGCTGGCTATTCGTAAACACTCGTGGCTTACCCTGAACTGGATCCGACTGACAATTTCTCTTTTGGCTCCGGCTTTGGTGATTGTTGTTTTGCTCTCTGGCATTTAAGTTAGAATGGCAAGAGGTCTGCGCCCCTTTTTTTTAGAATATCTCAGTTTTTAAATTGTTTTTATGAATAACCGTTCTACCTGGAGCTCCCGTTTAGGCTTCGTTTTGGCAAGTGCCGGTGCTGCCGTAGGTTTGGGAGCCATTTGGAAGTTTCCGTATTTGGTCGGCTCAAACGGAGGCTCGGCGTTCTTGTTTCCGTTTATCGTACTCACTTTCACAATCGGCCTTGTTTTGCTCATTGCTGAATTAACCGTCGGCCGCGCCGGAGCGGGCTGTATCGTGACCGCTTTTAGAAAATTAGGTGGTAAAAATTGGGGCAAAGCCGGCTATTTAGGAGTCATCACTGGCTTTTTGATCTTGAGTTTTTACTCCGCAATTGGCGGCTGGACAATAGCTTATTTTGTCAACGCCTGTTTAGGCTCTGGTCTCGTATCTGATCAGGCGCAGCTGGGTGCTCATTTTGCTGCCATCTCAGGCGATCCCGTATTAGCTATCGGTTATCAGGCTCTTTTTCTGATTATTACTGCCTGGGTAGTCGCCTATGGCGTGAGCAGTGGTATCGAACGTCTATCCAAAGTGCTCATGCCTTTGCTGTTTATTTTGATGCTGATTATTATCGTTCGATCACTGTTTCTGCCCGGAGCCTTTGAGGGCATTGAATACCTTTTCAGCTGGAACCCTGAAGCTTTCACGTTTGATGCTCTGCTCTCTACAATGGGCTTTACCTTCTTTTCTCTTTGCTTAGGTAGCGGCTGTATGCTGACTTACGGCAGTTACCTCGACAGCAAAGTTGATCTGATCGGATCGTCTGCCTGGATTGCCTTTCTGACTATTGTGAGTTCCCTTCTGGGAGCACTGATGGTCATGCCTTCCGTTTTTGCTTTCGGACTTGACCCCACTGCAGGACCTGGACTTACGTTCGTCACCATGCCGGCTATTTTTGCTCAAATGCCTTTAGGTAATCTTTTTGCCATTGTGTTTTATGCTTGCCTGCTTGTAGCGGCTATTACGAGCTCAGTTTCCATGCTCGAAATTGACGTTGCTTTTTTGCACGATGAATGGCACTGGAGCCGTCCTAAGGCGGTCGTAACGACAACAATCGGTTTGATGATTGTGGGTTCCTTCAGCGCACTGTCTTTCGGTCCCCTGGCCGATCATAAATGGCTCAATAAGACATTTTTTGACTGGGTAGATTATTTGACCAGTAACATCAGTTTGCCGATCGGCGGCCTGATGATTGCTGTGTTGTCCAGCTGGCTTGCCTGGGATAAGGTTAAACCATTTATTGCAGGAGACAAATCTCATCAGCATACAGAATGGACTTATTCTCTTTTACGATGGAGTATCGCCATATTTGCTCCGATTTTGGTTCTCACTGTTCTTTTAACCGGAATTTAAGCCGAAAAAATTGAATACTTTTTGATTTTTATAGGTGATTGTGCCCAAAGAATCACCTAATTATTTTGCTGTTTGTCATAGAATACCAAACAGATTATTTAAAAAAAGCTCGATGGCTATTTGCTTGATTGACGGGTTACCGACTGATGCCATCACATGCTACTAACAATGGGAAATGCATCATGACTACATCTTCAGAACGCTCCATATGGGGCACCCGTTTAGGTTTTATTCTTGCTAGTGCCGGCTCGGCTGTCGGACTAGGCGCCATCTGGAAGTTCCCCTATATGGCCGGCACTAACGGTGGCTCAGCTTTCATTATTCCCTACATTATTTTGACCATTGCTATCGGGTTTATCGTCCTGATGATCGAAATGGCCCTTGGAAGGTCTTCTAGGGGAGGAGCGGCACATGCTTTGCGGCTTTACGGCGGTCCTTTTTGGGGTTACGTTGGCAAAATCAGTGTATTGACAGGCTTTTTAATTCTTGCTTTCTACCAGGTCATCGGCGGTTGGTGCCTCAATTATTTGTTTGATGCCTGCATGGGCAATGGCCTCATTACCGACACCGCTCAACTAGGAACCTATTTTGACCATTTTGTCACCAATGGAACAAGTGCAGTTAGCATGCAACTTGCCTTTCTCGCATTAACTGCAGGTGTGATTTTATTCGGTGTAGAAAAAGGTATTGAAAGAATTTCCAAATTTTTGATGCCTACTCTTTTTATTCTGATGCTTTGTCTGATTGTCAGGGGATTGACGTTGCCCGGAGCATGGGACGGATTTGTCTATATGTTCAAATTTGATCCCCAAGCTTTTAATGGTAACTCTTTGCTCAATGCCATGGGATTTGCTTTTTTCTCACTCTCATTGGGATCGGGCTCGATGATGAATTATGGTTCATATCTTTCCGATAAAGTTAATCTTCCTACCTCAGTTGCTTGGATTTCTTTTTTAGCGGTTTTAGCTTCTATACTGGGCGGACTAATGATTATGCCGGCTGTTTTCGCATTCCATTTAGATCCTGCAGCTGGCCCTGGTTTGACTTTTGTCACTATGCCTGCGGTGTTTGCCCAATTGCCCTTCGGTCAAGCCTTTGCTATCCTTTTCTACATCTGCCTGGTGGTGGCGGCACTCACAAGTGCTATCAGCATCTTGGAGATGAGCGTGCAGTTTCTCGTTGATGAATATCATTTCAGCCGACGTATGAGCATTGCCGCAAATACAATTGTTTTATCCATTTTGGGCGTGATTTGCTCGCTCAGTTTCGGTTCATTGTCAGGCTACAAAGTAGCCGGCAAGACCTTCTTTGATTTGCTCGATTTCTTGACGAGTAACGTTGGTATGCCGATAGGAGCAATGGGTATTGCAATTGTTGGGGGCTACCTAGTTTGGCCGGTGATGAAAAAACAATTGACACTCACCCAACCCATGAACGAAACAGTTTTAACCATAACGCACTTCTTAATTCGATTTATTGTGCCCTGCGTCATCATTGTTATCGCAGGCGCAGGGCTTCTCGGCTAATTTCCTCTGAAAAAAGGGAAGGTTTTTCAGTGCCTTCCCTCACGAGGAAGATCTCAAGATGATTAGGTATTTTTAGGGCAAGCTTGGAAAAAATTTACGACTTCAAGCTTTCTCTCTGACTAAAAAGGTATTTTGCTATGTCTTCCCGCGATTTATGGACTTCGCGTTTAGGTTTCATTCTCGCCAGTGCCGGTGCGGCAGTGGGTTTAGGCGCTATTTGGAAATTCCCTTATATGGCTGGCACTAATGGCGGTGCAGCTTTCATCATTCCTTATATTTTGTTCTGTTTTACCCTTGGCATGTTTTTGTTGCTGGCCGAAATGGTTGTTGGCCGTGCAGGACGTGCCGCCTCAATTAACAGCATGATTCGTGTCGGACGCTCTAAATTCTGGGGTATCTTCGGCACTGTCGGTATTGCCACGGGTTTTTTAATTCTAACGTTCTACTCTACGATCGGCGGCTGGTGCGTTGCCTACGCGGTTGATGCAGCTATGGGCAACGGCATCATCACGGATTTGTCACAATTAGGGGCGCATTTTAACCAGTTTGCCAGTGACCCTGTTTTGGGCATTTTTTATCAAATCGTCTTTATGATCATGACCGCCGGTGTAGTGATTTTCGGAGTTCAGGCCGGCATTGAGCGTTTGGCAAAGTATTTGATGCCAACACTCTTTATTCTGATGATCATTTTGATTATTCGTGGCTTAACACTACCGGGTGCATGGCAAGGTGTTGAGTTCATGTTCAGTTTTAATTGGGAGCAATTTAATGCCGACTCACTTTTTAACGCTATGGGCTTTTGCTTCTTCTCTTTATCTGTCGGCGCGGGCACTTTGATTGTTTATGCTTCCTACCTTTCCGATGAAGCAAATCTTCCTCATTCAACTGCCTGGGTGGCTTTCCTAGGTATTCTGGCTGCGCTTTTGGGCGGCTTGATGGTTATGCCTGCGGTCTTTGCCTTTGGACTTGAGCCCACCGCAGGTCCCGGTCTTACATTTGTCACAATGCCGGCTGTTTTTGCTCATATGCCCTTTGGCACCTTTTTCGCGCTCCTCTTTTACATTTGCTTAATTGTGGCAGCCATTACGAGCTCTGTTAGCATTTTTGAAGCAGTAGTGGCCGCCATGGGAGACCTTCACGTATCTCGCCGTACTGCTGTACCGGTAGCTTTCATTTCGATTATGGTGATCGGTGTATTCTGCACAATGTCCTTTGGACCGCTTGCTGACTTTAAGATTTTCGGTAAAACAGTCTTTGATCTTCTCGACTATCTTACGAGCAATGTCGGCATGCCCTTAACAGCCTTGGGACTTGCTATCGTTGCTGCTTGGGTGAATTGGCCTGAAACCCGTAAACAGCTAACGGTTTCCTGCCCGCTTTCAAACACCATGCTGACAGTCATCAGACTCGGCATCGGTATTATTTCTCCGATTGTGATTATCACTGTCGTTGCAAGAAGCATCTAATTCTGACGGGCCGCCTTAAAACAGGCGGCCATTTTTCAGGCAACAAAAAAGCAACCGTAATGGTTGCTCATTGATAAGGTGGCGTCCCACGGGCCTCAAAACAACCCTGTAAAATAAGGAACCGCTCAAGTATCTAAAAATTTACCCACCATCTAGCCCACCATAAAACACTCACTTACTTATCTAAAATCCATAACAATTGGTGGTTATTTTAGCCTTACGAGGGGTTAATTCAACGAATCAAAACGCCCCTTCCAATAAAGGGAAATCATATCATCGTTTTCTTTGCTGTACCTCTGTACTGGCCTCAACCACTTGTAGAAAGTTCCTTTAAATAGTGAGGCTTTAATGAAAGCAAAAATTCTTGGGGCAGCGTTAATTTGCACAATCGCTGCATTCAGTGTCACGGGATGCTCCGATAGCTATAAAGGCGAGCGATTCTTATTCGTTTACACAGATTTATCCGATACTCCCAAAAAAGACGTGTCTTCGAAATCAGACGTCGAACGATCTTTACAACTTGGAGGACAGGTGACATTGCACGAATCTGTAGTAACCGAAATAGATCCTAAATTCCCAACTGGTTACTCTGCAAAACTTGAGTCGGAGAATGGTTGGAGCTACTACCCCAAGCCTGCGATGCTCACTTTCGTTAGCAAAAATGGCTGGAAGCTTCAACAAATTGGTGATGGGCGTCTTATGCCATTTATTTTTGTGAAACCAATTGAGAGGTAAGCGTTATGTCAGAACAAGAATTTGAATATAAACCAGTCACAGCCGCACCGCCAGAACCAGATTACGTCAAGAAGCTCACTAACGAACAAGCTCTTGTAGTTGAAGCCCGATTGGCGAACGAATCTAAAAGTACAGCGGTTGCCTATATTTTGTGGTTTTTCTTAGGTGGCCTCGCTATTCATTGCTTCTATTTGGGTAAAAACAAGATCGGCATAGTGCGTTTAGTGTTAAGTCTGATTGCGTGGTTCCAGTTCTTATACGGGTTTGGCGCGGCTCTGAATAACGATGACGGTAGTTCAATGGGGATCGGCCTACTCCTTTTCATCATTCTTGGTATTTGGTGGATTATTGATTTATTCATGATCCCGTCAACGATTAAAAAAACACGAGAAGCCCGACGTCAAGAAATCGCTAAAGAAATTATCACCATTAATGGGAATAACAAATGAAAAAAAGGTTACCTTTACTTCTTATTTCTTCACTATGCATGGCACTGAGCGGCTGTGCTCAAATGAATGAAGGTTTGGCATCTCTAGGAAAAGAAACGCCCAAAAACGCACCACCTGGTTATCACAGCTTTATAGAAGCTCAACAATATGAAAAAAACGGTGAGTTTTATTGGGCCGCTATTGATTATTGCAATGCTGCAGAATTGGGGCATCCTCAAGCTAAAGCGAAATGTATTGAGCTTTCTTTTCGCGCAGCAATTAAAAGACCTATTGACGTTTGTATGGCAAGACGATTTGATAAAAAAGCCTATCAAGTTTGTCGCCTACTTATTCAAGATGAGAATAAAGCCAAGGCTGAAATCAAGGCTGTAGCTAACCAATATAACAAGAAAAAGATGAAGGCTAGGATTCAGAGTGGTGAATTTCAGGATTTTAAAGCGGAGGAGTTTTAGATGAGCAAAGCTGCACTCGTCATGGTATTGGCAGGATGCTCATTATTTAATGCTTCCTGCTTTGCTGCATCTATTTCAGAACAATTAGAAAATAAACTTAATATTTGCAGGCAAGAGTACAAAGATCTTGTTGCAACAACCAATGAAGAATTAAGAAAATTAAAGGAGAAAGCTCCATCAAATTTCCCGACTATCTATAAGCAAAAACAGAACAAACTAAAACAAAAAGCAGATAGCTGTAAAAAAATTAAGAAATCGCTCGAAAGTACGAAGGACTTTGATCGCAGGGCACTTCCAGCAAAACAAGCTCGAGCGATTCAAAAATCTGGACCTCAATTCCGTTGTTTTCAATTGGGACAAAACTGGTCTGAATTTGAGGCTTGTGCAAAATCAATTGGCTATGAACCTCAACTTACCGAAACAAAGAACAAAGAAATTGCTTTTACGGTTTCTGGCAACAAAATTGGCGCTCTTTTAGACGAAACTTACCACGTTAAGTTTTTACAATTCGATGGAGGAGAATTCTGGGGGACTACTCGTTTCGACAATCACTTCTTGCAAGCCTTTGTCAATAATTACAATATTGACGAATTAACACCTGACTCTAAACCAAATCCTCTAGCCATTTTAGGTGCTAATGTTGGTCCAGTTGTTTACTATAAAGGCAATATTTCAGGCGGAACAATAGAAATTACCCCAGACTATTTGAGAGTCATCGTGGAAAAAACGAGTCCAAATTCTGGTTATAAGTTTTAGGTGAAATATGAAAAAATGGATTATCGGATTATTGCTTTTCTCTATGGGTCTTCCCTCTTATGCTCAGGAACATAGAGGGTTCTGGATAAAAAATATTGATGATGGCTATTCTGGTCAAGGCTACTGCACTCTAGTCTTTAGTCTTGATGCCGCTGATCCATTCGATAATCCACTTGAGATAGATTTTCACTATATTAATGGCAACAAAGTCATTGCAAAGTCCACCATGAAGGTCCCTCCGTTCGGTCAAGCACACTCTAATCAAAAAATTCAGACATATACGGAATGGCCTTGTGAAGAATTCACCGAATTGAAAATTGTTAATATTTGGGAAATTAAGAATGGGCGAAAAGTTCGCTTACCGCTTGATGTCGCTATACCTACCGACTATCAGCCAGCAAAGATTACTAAGTAATTTTCACCAAGCAAACTAATCGCTCAATCAAAGAATGGGAAAATAATTGGCCGCCATCGTAAACATGAGCGGCCGATTCATTATTTAGTTTCTAAAACACTCAAAATCAGGGATGAATTCCACAGTAGGAAATTTCATTTCAAGTCTGCGCTTATCCTGCTTAGGAATTGCTACAAAAAGAGGCGCATTGGGAAACCTAATCTTTAATGCCTTGATGACCGTCTCAAGCGCCCCTTTGTCTTTAAGCTCTACCTTAACAAAATCATCAAATTCTTCACTAAGGTACTTTTTGCAATCTTCCCCTACATACACAATAAACTCACGATCTTCAGACAATGAACACCGATCAAATATCGGTTTGTGCTTGTCTCCAATCATTAGTTCAAACGTGTAGCCGCGCTTGTAGTCAAATACCCGAGCCTGAATGAGTTCTTTATTGTTTGATACTGGTAAAAAATACGAATTGATCATATAGATTCAAACCTCTATGAAAGTTAAAAATATTTTCATAGATAAAATTTTCACCAAGTAATCTAGGCTCACATTTTCTACTTGCGCTGATCTGCATTTGTTAGATACCGGTAATCTCAATAGAAAAGCGATTTTTTAATCATTAAAAACGAAAACGCCGCCGATACCGAGGACGCAAAGTTAATGGATTTCTCATTAAGTCTCTAATTGGATAGGCTCGGTAATTCCTTGCAATCCTAGCTTGTTCAGCCTGCCATTCCTTGTACACAAACTTCATTATCGGCGAAAAGAAGTCCTTGCCAGCCAAAACGCTTCCAACGAAATCTTCTTTACTGATAAAAGCCGCTACAGCACTATCCGAGTATTGAGGGAAAAGGCAACAAAGTTCTAAAGAACCAATTGACAAGGAATCTTCCAGCACTTGCAAATCTGGATGAGACGAAAAGTCGAAAAATATTGGCACTGGTAGCTTCAGCCACGTTTTATTGAAAACTTCATCAGCAAAATAAAACTCAAAGAAATTGGTTCTTTTCACAGGCCAATCAGGAATAGGGACCATCTTCTTAAAATCACGAGAAGAGAATACTTTGATCAATTTCGGAAAATCAGTCTTCCTTCGACAAGCATCAACAACCCAAAGAATGTGCTTATAAAAGTTATTCCTTGACTGAAGTTCTTCAGGTTTGATGGCTGAATGTTGAAACTCAATTACCAAGCCATTTGGAGTCAACACATCAGCAACGTGTTTTTCTCCAGTTTGTTCATCGTACCTCGTTTGCTCTTGCCACGATTGAGGGAAGCGGCTCTTCCATTCTCTGTGCCAATCCGTTTCAGATTCCCACCAAGAATCGCAGTCTTTTCGGCTTAAATGAGCCCAATGGGCATGCCTGAACTTACCGCATTTTGCGACAACATCAGTTCCACAAAACGGACATTTTCCCTTTTGACCAGAAACTTCAGCTTTCGACAACACACCATTGATGTACGCATTTAACATAAAACACCTAAAAATCGTCTATTTGATTAATGTTTTATAACAGCAATTACTTCAATATGTGATGTATGCGGTTTAACCTACCTATAAATGCAGTGGGGAGGTTGGGGAGAGGGGAGCCACCTCAAAGCCCCCTCCTCTTTAAACAGAAAAAAGTAAAAAAAATATTTTTATTTCTACATTTTTACCTTTACTCCATGACCAGTCTCCCCACCTGTCCCAATCACGAAATGCTTAATGCCTTTTTTAGTTTATTAACATAAAAACCCTTCTTATCTATAGAGCGTTTACGCTCAGATTTAAGATCATAAGTAGCAAAAAATCTAGCTACAGCATCAGGAGAAAGACCTGCCCCTCCCCTTTCACATTTCCATCCCCAATCTTCATTTTCATTTAACAAGTTAACGATTTCCATAGTAGGTAAAAAATCTTCTTTAGTAGCAGAAACTATTTCTTTGATGTTTGAACACAGTCGATCCTTATGCTCATCACTACCAATTTTCAACTTTGTTTGTTCAGAAATACATTCCTGTGCCCATTCCAACAAAAGACCGTCTTTATCAACAGTTTTAGCTAAATTTGCAATAACAAAAATTCCTTTCCATATATTCCTCTGCCGTAGACTCTTTATGCCTTTAGGGCAATGGAGCTTGGAATGTGAATAGTGATACATCTTCTGAAATAATTCTCCAAACTCAAGCTCTGCCTTTCGTAAATGACTTCGCAGTTTTTCCCATCCTTCCTTATCTTTATTAAGGGATAAGTCTTGGACTATTTCTTGATCATCTCTTACCTCAATATGCTTTAAGCGGATGACAATACTTCTCGTCAAAACGGTACTTTTTAGCTTATGAACGATATCAATTCCTGCGAACGCCTTGTTTGAAAAAGTTTCGTACTGAACAACCCTTTTTTGATCATTTAGATCAGCCTTAAATGAACGACCACCACGTTCGTATCCATCATTGATAATATCGGCAGCGCCATGCATCGCTTTGATGTTTGTATCAGTTTCATCAATTAGCAATGTAGGAGCTGTGTCGCCAGTCAGTACACGAGGAATAATTGCTGATGTAACACTCGGCATATAACAACTTTTCCTAGTGCAGAGCTGAAGAAGTTTTAACAACTGACTCTTCCCACATTCAGGTTCGGGAGAATTAATTATCAAATAAGGAACTCGCTCAACATAGTCAACAAACCATGTTTGTAAAATCCAAAGTGTTAAAGCTTTCGATTCAATTTCAGAACATGAAATGTATTTCGTAATTGTTGCTTTAATAATTGTTGCGAGCTTAGTTAATGGTATGACTCTTTCAGCCGCAGTCGGAAGCGGCATTGATAAATCTTCGGCATGGAAATAGTTGTGAATGTGTTTTACCAATCCAACTTCAACAGCAAATTGTTTTGCAATTTTATTTAAAGCTGGTTTCTTTGCATCAGAAGGCAAAACCGCAATCGTGTCCAAAAACTCAGACATTGGCGAAGATTCAAAATTATTTAACGCTTGATTAATTAAATCAGTCATGATAGATCTCCTGTCACAACGTAATAATCATTGAAATCAGTCGGACTATTCGTTGTGCGTGTTAGTTTTTTAAATAAAGCTATCTGTTCTTCTGAAAAAGACGGCGAAACAAAAGGCACGTTATTTAGTAACGCAACGGATTTAGCCTCAGCTTCACCATGACCACAGTCACCCAAAACAATTATTTTTGCTTGGGGATAGTGCTTCTTTATCAATGGAACAATTGTTCGGAATCGAGTGCAACTCATAGCGGCAACTACTGGGAAACCCTCTACCTGAGTAACACTTAAAGCCGTAGCAACTCCTTCTGCGATTCCTATTACTTGAGCGTTACTTAGCTCTTGAGTGGTAAAAAAAGATTTAACTATTTTTCCTTTCAAGAAACGCTTTCTGCCTTCTTCATCAATTAATTGAGCAGAATGAAGATGGCCTCCAATATCAAGCAAAGGCACAAGAATAAAGCGATCCCCTACTAAACAATTCGTCAACTCTTTTGAATACAGATTATTTAAAGATTGACGACTTATTTCATAAAGTGGGTAGTTTTCATACTTACGTAGGTGTTTCGATTCGAGGTAAGAATGTTTCTTGATCGGTTTGGCTTTTTTCAGCAGTTTTTTGACTAACTTTGCATTACTTGATAAGGCTGGTACCTCCTCCCTTAAAGTCAAACAATTTTTCAAATATTTTTGTTTGTCTGCGTCTGACCAACGCCATTCAACACTGATACCATCACGAAAGCTGTACAGGTATCCGCCTCTAGCGTCTGCATAAACATTGAGACAAACAGAACGATTGCCAGTGCGAGAATCACAATGCATTAAACGAATATGTTTTCCTGGTTCTGGCAACTTTCCTTCAAATCGTGCTTCGATAGCTCTGCACGCATCAATTGGATTTTTAAAAACTGTTTTCATTTATTCTTCCATTAAAAAGTAAACAAAAAAGCAATCAACCCAAATTGAGCGATTGCACTTTTTATTTACGATTAAAAATTTGGTACTAAATGACTTCTGATATGAAAATGGTTGTGCTTTTATTCGATAGATTGAACCTCCTCAAACAAAGATTTTTATGAATTCTGATTTTTATTTACGGCATTGTGAAATCCAATCTTCGACTTCGTTTTTTGACCAAACCGTGATACCTTTTGAAAGATGAATAGGTTGCGGAAAATCTTTTTTCGTTTTAGTCCAACGCCATGCAGTGGCGCAGCTTATTGAAAGCATTAATGCGAGCTCTTTAACTCGAAGATATTTTTGTTCAGACATTGAGTGCTCCTATTAGATGTTAGAAACACTCGTTATTTACGGAAAGCAAAAAGCATCAAATTTCAATAAATTTCTACAGTTTTTTGGCTTTTTTGAATAAGCTCTTTTCTCTGAATTTACAAGAAGACTGCGTGCGTACGTTTGCTACATCTAGCGTTCACACGCTTGGTACAACCTGCCCTCTATTATCCAACCACACTTAATCACACATAACTTGGTACAACTTATAACTCTTGTTTGACTCATCTAGCGTTCTCACGCTGGTAGATTTATCCTGTCGTCATTTTTGATTGTCTCTTAACTTTTGGAGGACGGGCTCCATCAAGTGCGCCTCGATACGTTTGTTTCGTAATCGTCTTTGATTTTTTCTCAACTGTTGGAGCATACATTCCAGTTGACCGATTATGAGATAGTTTGTCGTCATCTAGGCATAGAAACGATTTACGCTCACAGCCCTCAGGCGAAAGGACGTATAGTGCGTTTGAATAAAACTCTTCAAGGCCGATGGCCTCACCAGTTTGCCTATGAGGGCATTACCGACATTGAGCAAGCCAATGCTCATATTGATCGATTTTTGAGAAGGAGTACAACAATGAGTTTTCGGTTCAAGCACGAGAAATCACCGATGCTCATATTCCGTTTGGTCAATCTCGTGAACATTTGCATCGAATCCGTGCCAGTTGGAGTGAGAAGAACCTTTGGAGGAACTTGTCGTTTTCACAGAATAAAAAGCGCTTTGAGGTTTTGATCAAGGAGGAAAAAATGAGATACCGGTATCCACAGATACTCCTTGTTTATTACGAAAAAGAAAATCGTTATGAAATCCTTTACCCACCAAGAAAAAACCAGAATACGTTAGTTTGCCATTTCAAGTAACGGACAGGTAGTGGTTCGTTATGAAGAGACAAGTAAAACCATTGCAGAATCGATGAAATAAAGAAAAGAGAACCAACTGACGAGTACCTGTTTACGGAGCAAAACCAGTAATCAATTCTCTTTAAATGAAAATGCTAAACATTCTGTGTACGAGCACATTTTTGCTGTGTCAACATCGTGATAACTTCGCTGTAGACAAACGATGACATAATCGCTGTACAGTAAAATCACTCACATGTAACATGAATATTAGTATTTTTGTGCAAAAGTTTGTTACTGAACAATCGACAAAGCATGTATTGGCATACAACTTACCTGAGACTGAAAAAGCCCTGAACAATTTTCTTTTACAGAACAGCTATCACAAATAGCCGAGAATGCTTCTTTGTAATCGGAAATGCTTTTACGAGCAAAGGGCCTGAGTCTTTTGTCTAATAAACAGAGGGGGAGATTGTATATTGAAGTGTTCATTCCTCTTAGATGAAGATAACGAATTGCTTTAAATAATTGATCTTGATAATCCAACGGGTTTATCCATAATTTTTCCCAATTTTTTTTCACATAACCCATATGCTCCATTCCCATAAAAGCACAATGATAAGTAAAAGGCAAGTTAAAATAAATAAAGTCAGCTAAGTCTTCAAGATGTAGATACGTTTGTTTATTAATAACAGTTCTGATCTCAACGGGGATCCCATACATAGTAAGGTTGTAAATCCCTTTAAATGTTTGATCAAATGCACCTTCAGACTGGACTATATAATCATGGAGTGTCGGTGTTGCTGCGTATAATGGAATCCCAAATGTTAAATTGGTAAGTCCTATTTCTGCAATTTCTTTTACATAATGAAGGTCATTTAATAAACGTGCATTTGATAAAACATGGATATGGCAATTGAATTGCTTCAATGCTTGTAAAACTTTTAAAAACTCTGAACGACAAAGTGTAGGTTCTCCACCAGTAATACCTAGTTCCTCAATATCGTTCGGCAAACACTTTATAAACTCTAAGTGCTCTACTAAAGCTGTTTCTTTATCATTTTGAGGAGGTTGAGGACACATTAAGCAATTGCTATTACAGCGCTCTGTCAAGAAAATGGCATTTGAATTGGAGCCATTGTGATACAACCGAATCACTCTTTTACGTTTAATGTCTAACCTAACAATATCTCCGACCGAAAAAGGGAAATTTTCATCTACACAACAAGCTACAACATCATCTCTAACAAATGAGAGCTCCTTGGTTAAGATTACTCCTCTAACTCCTGGAATATTGTGACCATAAGTATTAATCAACACAAGAGGTTTACCTACAAATCTCTTTATATTAGCTTCGTCGCTTAGTACTCCTACAACAGGAGAAATCTCTGAGGAGCAATTAAACGAAGCTTTATAAAAATTTGGCATTTTTATCTCCGGTCAATCTTAGTTCCTCTAGCGTACGTTCTCCAATCCAAGACCAAAGAACCTCTTCAAATTGGATATCATTTTCCCCTAATCTTCTAAAAAGATAGTCAAAAATACCTCTGTATTTTTGACAAAAAGTACTTGTTGATCTTTTCCCTATTAGATCTTTTTGTGTTGCATAATGTCGGACAGGATCTGCTCCGCAGTATGGAACATAAGGACAATCGGAGCAACCTGGCAACGTCTCTGCAACACCCGCAGAGGCTATTAATTGCATTGTTGGACCAAAATAAATTTCTTGGTAAGTATTCGTGAAAACATTGCCAAGCCTGAAAGTTTGATCTCCCATTTCAGATAACATTCTCGACTCGTCTGAAGCATAAACGTCCCCATCATAGTTATAAACGGTAACAGCGAAACCATTACCAGTTGGTGATTGCAGGTCAACAAATCCAATCGTCCAAGGCGTTAGCATTTTTCTAACCAATAAAGTTGTTAATGCTTCTGGAAAAGTTCTTCCCGAAAGATTCACGTCCAAGATATAGTTTAAGCAGTCTTTATAAAACCCTAGAAACTCTTCTTCAGAGTAACCAATTGCGCGAACTGTTTTGACAGCAAAGCCGTAAGGGTTAAGGGAACGAAGAAATATTGATCCTAAATTAAGCCTTAAATACTCATCCACTATTTCTTTAGCATAACCCAAGCTGTATTTAGTTGTTGTCATTAATGCAGCAACAGCATTGAGCCCCAATGCTTCCTGTGAACGTCGTATGTTTCTCTCGACGACCTTATGGCATGCAGCTTCGTACTGCGAGGCTCTATTTTTATCATGCAACTCCTTTGGACCATCTAGAGATGTCGATATGTGAATATTATGTTGTTTAAAAAACTCTAAATGATTATCTTCCAAAATGGATAAATTGGTACAAACAACAAAATCCAATACCTTATTGTATTTTTTATTGAGCTCCTCACTATATAACACTATCTCACTTAGAGCTTCAAAATTTAGCATTGGCTCTCCGCCTTGGAATTCAACTGTAATACTCGGCGAGGGTGACTGAAACATCAATTCCGTTGCCTTCCTTGCCGTTTCCACTGACATATCGAAATAACGATCAGAACTCATATTTTTTCGCGATGCTTGGCAATAGGCACAAGATGAGTTGCAACGCAATGTTAAAACAAAGATGTGAAGTTTAGTAAAACCTTGAATAAATGACTTCTTTGTCCAGTATTTTGTAGCTAGAACATCTAATTGAGCAGAATGCTCGTCTGAATATATAAAATGTTTACTTAAAAGTTGTGAATAAACATCTCCCGACAAGTCCAAATTATTGTTGTGAAGATCCTGAAAGTCTTTTGGGTTTAAAAAAAGATATTCTCCAACAATACTAGTTAATAAATACTTATCATCAATCCGTTTAAATCTGAATGGCAGTAAATGATATTTAGCTTTTTTTTGAAAGAAAGAGAAAGCTTTGAAATCTGTGTTTGCCATTTTTAACCTCTCATTTTTCTCTGGGCAGACGTATCTATTAAATAGTTAAAAAATTCAAGAATAACTTCGCGAGACTGCGACTCATACTCAGAATGAACTCTAAATGACAACTCAACACAATTTAATTCGCAGGGCTTAATTTGAACATCTAAATACTGCAAAAAAGCATGACGAGCATCCCTTACATCTGATTTGTCAAACACAAAATTGGAGATTTTTTTTGTATACATGATTATTGTTTTATGACAAATTGGCCACTAAGGACTCCTCATTCTTAGTCAAAGCTTCAGAAAATGCTTTCTTAATAATGATCGTTTCAATATCTTTAGTCTCTGACTTTACATATTTTCGAACAGACTGATCTATAAGATCATTACAAAAATTTTTGACTGCTTGTTCCAAACAAGTAACACTAACCTCTGTTTTATTTCTGAACTCCACAAAGGCAATATTTAAATTAGGCTCCATACCCACAAACAAAAAATACTTGTCTGTATACCAATATGATGTCTGAAGGATAACATCAATAGGAAAAACCTTTAAGGAAACGTCAATACGAACACACTCCCCCAACTCGTCTTTTGAAACAGTGAGGGAGTCATTAAAGAGATTCATTCTAGTACCCCGAATAATGACTGTAGTGACTACGGTGAGAACTATGAGAATAGTGGGACCTATGCGAGTAATGGTAGGATGCTCCAAGCGTCATCTGTGTAAATTGTTGCAACACTATGGGTTGCCCAATAGTGGATGCAGATTCCTGAATCCGTACTTCCGAGCACTGCTCAGAAGCCAGGACCACATCGGTGGCTCCGATAGTTGATGTTGCTAGTAATACGGTCGCAACAACTTTACTGACGTTTCTTGCAATGGTACACGTTAAAGATTTGTTAACTTTAGGAAAAAGCATATCTATACTCACTACAGAATTCATTATTAGTCGTCATTTTACGCTGAAGTAACCATTCAATCTAGGAGGTTTGCTTCAAATTCATTAAGAATTCGATATTTGTTCGAAAAATGTTACTCCATAGCGATTTTGACATAGAGTTAACACAGCAAAAATACCAGACCAGGTTTTTGCTTCTTCAACTTCCAGCCTTTATGATTGCGAAGACTATAAAAACAAATGAAGTTACATAAATGGTCTTCACCTCCTTCCAGTACCTCCTCCTCTTTCTTCCCATAGCTTGCCTATTAATGGCAGGCCTAACTCGTTTCACCCCAGAAACTTGGGGGGGGGCACGACAGGCTTTAATCATTGTTCTTAGCCTAATCTTTTATGCCATATGGAAAATCGACTACCTTTGGCTTTTATTAGGTTCCATCATTTTTAGTTTCTCTTTCGGTTGGCTCATACACCAAAATAAAGGAAAGACTCAGAAATTAATTTTAAGTTTTGCGGTTGCTGTTAACTTAGGGGCACTAGTACACCGTAACGTATTAAGTTGCGCTTTTATAACTCAGGATAGAGGTGGCACAGCTTAATACGAGCATCGGCAGTCTTAAATTGCCAGTTAACCTTTTTAGGATATGAATTCCGTTCTTTAACGTAACTTGTGACATAGCTATTGAGCTCTTCAATGCTCCCCACTCGCTCAGGTAAACACTGACGCTTCAATAAACTGAACCCAATCTCAGCCACATTAAGCCAAGAACCATGTTTAGGGGTGTAATGAATTTCAATTTTTTGTGCAATCCGATGTGCTTGCTCTGCCTGAAACGTTTCATACAGTGAACCAATACGGTGAGTATTTAGGTTATCCATGACAAGGATAAGTTTCTCACAATTTGGGTACTCATCATCGACTAACGCTTTGATAAAGTGTGCCCAGTCTTGTTTGGTACGACGAGCTAAAACATCTACCCGCAGATAACCGGTTAAAGGTTCAACAGCCAACAGTAACTCAGCAACTCCTTTGCGTTCATACTCATCATCAATCTTGCGCACATACCCTGGTTTCATCGGCGCCGGCTCTCTGACTTCACCAAAAAGCTGTTTAGGTGACTCATCCATACAGACAACTGGATAAGCTCTGGTGTAAACGTCAAGAACATCTTCCATGCATGCCACAAACTCACCGGATTGTTTGTCAGGAATTAAGTATCTTCCAAGTACCAACAAGTTCCTACAGAACAAGTTACAAATAATTTTCAAATTTCAGTCAAACAATAATCCGCCCAAGCCTGCATCATTTCCGCGCGGCTCTTTAACGCCTGGTTTCGTTCATATGCTCCATTGTAAGCATCATCAATTTTGTGGTGTAAACAAAGTTCTGCAATGGAAGCTGAGAAACGCTTGTCATTGCCTAATTCATCATCTTGCGCCCAAGTTCTAAACGTAGCGCGTGCCAAACCGTGAGGCGTTGCTACCGCTGGCAATTCGTTCTTTGTCTTTTGTTTCGGATCAACAAAACCCCTCTCCCCTTTTTCCAAAGCCTGCATATGTAATGCACGAATCACAACCTTGAGAGCCGCATCAGACAACTTGCCGTTACCCATTGGCGAAGGGAATATGTAGCGAGAATAACCCTGCGTTTGCACAGAACGGATTAACTCAAGCGCTTGATCACTTAAAGGCACAATGTGATCACCATTCGCAGAGGCTTTCATCTTCTCTGCTGGAATAATCCACTGCTTCTTATCCCAATTAATTTCTTCCCACAATGCTTCTCTGGCATTGCCCGAGCGTGTTGCAGTTAAGATGGCAAATTGCAAGCAACGCGCGGCTATTCCCTCATACTGCATCAACGCTTTCATAAAGCGCGGCATTTCACTAACAGCCAACATGGCGTGATGTCTCGGTTCTTGAATAATCCGCTTGGGTAGTAAATGCTGAAGGACTTGAGGATCGACAGGGTTAGCACCATCAAAATAGTCTTTGGCTTTTGCCCAAGAAAACATTTGGCGCAACATTTGACGTGTTTTAGCCGCTACCGCTCGGTGCTGCAGCCAGAGCGGCTGCAATACTTCTGCGATCTGCTGGGGAGTGACTTCACTAATAACCCTCTTGCCTATGATGGGTAGAATGTAGCGACCTAAACGACTAAAAAACAAATCACGATCTTTTACAGACCAATCTGAAAAAGTGTCCTTGTATTGAATAAATAAGTCAGCTAGTTTGGATACAGTAATTGCCGCTCGTTCTTGACGAATGGCTTCTTCTCTTTGCTTCTGCAAAGTTTCTTCACGCAACAGCAAAGGATCAATCCCTTCACTAATTTGCATCCTATATTCAGCCGCTTGCTCACGGGCACGCTTTAGTGAGCAGACGCTATAAGAACCGATCGTGATTTCTCGACGAGTTTTAGTAACAGGAGAGGTGTAACGGAAGAAGAAAGTTTTCTGAAAATTTTTGATTCGCAATGCTAATCCGACAACTCCACCAACGAAATAAACTCCGTCCTCTTTGAGTCTGCGAACTTGCAAATCGGATAATGTGGTAGCGACTTTCGGCATATGGCCCTCCCACCAAAAAGAACCCTATACCTTCATTTTAGTGGTAGCCCACCAATACTTCCACCAAAAAACTTGCGATTTAGTGATAATGGATGAGACTGCCTGAGACATGAATTATTTGATTTTTCAAGCAGATACAAAAAATCTCATACTGCCTGAAACGGTATGAGATGATGGTTTGGCGTCCCCACGGGGATTCGAACCCCGGTACCGACCGTGAAAGGGTCGTGTCCTAGGCCTCTAGACGATGGAGACGCAAATCATTTTTTGGTGGAGGTAAGCGGATTCGAACCGCTGACCCCTTGCATGCCATGCAAGTGCTCTACCAACTGAGCTATACCCCCGACAGAGATGGCGTATTTTATAGACTCAAAAAATAAAATGCAAGTTTTTCCCAAAAATTATTTTTAGCAGTACTTTACTTCAACGATTTCCAGGTGCTGTACGCCTGATGGTGTCGGTAACGCGACAGCATCGCCTTCATGGGCCTTGAGGAAAACTCGAGCAATAGGGCTGATCCAACTCACATCACCAACACTGGCATCAGCCTCATCAATACCTACAATACGAATCGTATGCTCGTGACCGGCTTCATCCTCGTAGGTTACAGTTGCCCCAAAGAAAACCTGGTCGGTCGCAGGCCGTGTAGCAGGATCAACCACCTCTGCAGAGTCAATTCGCTTACTCAAAAAACGAATTCGACGATCAATCTCTCTGAGTCGACGTTTGCCGTATAGGTAGTCACCATTTTCGCTTCGGTCACCGTTACTTGCAGCCCAAGCTACAACATTGGCCATCTCAGGGCGTTCAACCCGAACCAGGTGTTCCCGCTCATCGAGCATGCGACGGTAACATTGAGGGGTCATGTAATTTTTTGTACCGTGAGGCAAGGCAGGCAATCCTACTTCTTCATCATCTTCATCATTTGTATTCACAGTCATAATCCGTATCCTGAAGCTCATCAGTAAAGATGATCGTTACATTTTTTTCTAAACGTCATATTTTAGTCCAGTAAAAATATGCAGTCGAAAACAATTTGAGGTAAAGTGAAAGTACAGCGATTAAATTCAAACTTTTTTCGGGTGCAGATATGAAAAAACTGACTCTTGCCATTGTTGCCGCTACTGTCGTATTAGCTGGCTGCGCTAACGACGGACGTTATTATCGCTCCGACACCTATCAAGCTGGTGCTGTTAATCAAGCTCAACAAGTCCGTACTGTTGAAATTCTTTCTATCGGAACAGCTCAAGTGGCGGTATCCAACACGGACAACCGATCCGATGCTAAGACTATTGGGACAATCATAGGCGCCATTGCTGGTGCAGCTATTGGTAGCCACAACAATCACGATACGACTTCTCGAGTTTTAGGCGGTCTGGCGGGTGGTGCGATCGGCAATATCGCGGGCGGTGCTGTTGCTGGTGACCGTACAAGCTATGTTGACGGCGTACAGTTGACTTTCCGTTACAACAATAAGCTTTATAACTCAGCTCAAGTCGGACGAGTTTGCGAATTTAAGCCCGGTTTAGCCGTGATGATCTCTACCACTCCGACAGAGACCCGTATACAACCAAACAATCCCGGCGGATGCGGCCAATAAGTCTTATATTCAAAGGAGTTAATAAATGCTGAAGTACTCTTTGATTGCTTTGACAGTCGCCGCTTTTATGATTCCGACGGCTCATGCTCAAATTGGCGCAATGTCCATGGACGAGCAAATAGCAAGGATTCATCAAGCGGAGCTTGGAATCCAAGCTTTGGATGCAGCAAAGGAACAAGAACGACTTGCCGCTGAGAAGAAAGCTGCTGATATTCAAAAGCGTGCTGAACAAGCTCGAGCTAAGGCTCGTGCCCAAGAACAAAAACAAAAAGCCGAACGCCAAAAGAAATTGCAGGCTTATGAAGATCAAGCCAAAGAAATGGAATTAGAGTCCAAACGATTGGATATTGAGCTGAAAAAGGCTCAGCTTGATTTGCAAAAGAAAATGCTCGAAGCAAAGGCCAACAGAGCCGATGAGTTTGTTCAGGCCGACTTAGATGCTGCGCGAGCAAAAACTCCAACTCAGCAGTGACCTTTGAATCCCGATATTCATTTAGAAAATGAATATCGGGATTTTTTACCTCTTTAACACTCATTTCAACTCTATTTAGCTGATACACTCAGCTAAAATGTACACAGCCGTTCTGTTGATATCTTCCCTATGCTGTCTGTGACTGCTTTAAAACTGTCTCTATTGATTGTCACTATTTTTTTGTCAGTGACAGGTTCTGTATACGCATCAACAAGCAGCATCTTATCTCGATTAAAAATCGCTCCAGTGATCGAAGGTCACTTTGTACAGACCGAAAAATTAGTCGCCATTCCCCAACCTTTTCAAACTGAAGGTTTTTTCATATTTTGGAAAAATGATGTTTTATTGTGGAAAGCAAAAACACCTATCGCTACAACCTCTATCTATAACGATCAAAGCTTTAAAACTTATATCCATCTCAATGGACAAAGAATAGAAAATTCCTCCGCTTCTGCTACGAATACTGTAAATCGTATTCTTTGGGGGATGCTCTCGAAGGACATGACAGCACTGGAGTTGGATTTCCAAATTTTTACTCAAAACAATCCAGATCATTGGCGAATGGATTTTTATCCCAAAAGCAACATGACCGGCAGTATCGTTAAACATATTACGGTAACCGGTCAGGATAACCCGGAAAAAATCGTAGTCGAACATTTTTCCAACGACATCACCACACTGACAATCAGCGATATCACTTTAACTGAAACGTCATCGACCCGTCAGGAGAATGAACTTGCCAATCCGTAAAATTATTCTTGCTTCTTGGCAAGTACTGGCTGTCACCTGGACCTTGCTGCTTATCCTAGCACTTGGCTTTACCAGCCATTTTTTGCTTAAAAACGGACTCGATTACGATCAAGCTCACCTTTATCCTGTCGTGGAACTCGATGATGCTCGAGCAGCGGCACAAAAAAATCTTTCGCCTTTTTCCAACTATCGAATCATTTTCATGGTTGGCTTCCCAGAATACACAGCCTCCTCATTCGACGACAATGTGTTAAAAATTAAGGGACAATGGGACGTTCCGACGCAGCTTAAAAAAGTCAGCTGGGAAGGTTTGGAAATTAATGAATACTTCTCTTTTTACCGATTGATTTCCAATCGTTTGATGAACCTGGTTGATCAACACTCTGTAGCGTCTTCAACAGACGATGAGCTTTTAGCCAGAGCTCTAGAAAGCCTTACTGGAGTTGGGCAAGCAAGCTTAATTCCTAAAGCTGATGATCCTCTGGGCTTTTTCGATAGGTGGGCAAAGAAACGTTTACCCCGTAGTACAGTCGTATCTAGCGGAGATACATTAAAGCTTTATGCAGCCAATCATGTATGGGCTATTTTTGTATATGAAGCTCCGCACGATTTGAAAGATTTATCGGTATTTGAACTTAACCACTGTATTGAAGCATTAAAACAAGTCAGTGCTTCGATCGTACCCGAAGCGACAGTATTGGTTCATGGTAAGCCCTACGTTAGTGTCAAAGCGGCTCATACACATTTACTCGAATTGTCTGGTATTGCAACCTTTATTCTCATTTTTTTGGGCGGTCTTATTCGCAAATGGTCACCTTCGAATCGTTTCCCAACTTTAGTAGTCTTTGCCGTTTTATCTAGCTATATTGTCGGGTTGTCGGCTGTCATTGTTTTCTTCGGCAGTGTTTCCTTGTGGACCATAGTTTGCTCTTCTGCCTTGACCGGTATTGTTGTAATGCTAGTGGGATACTTTTTACTGGTTCACAGAAATAATGTGAATGACTCACCCCTTAAAGTTTTAGATCGGATCTTCAAACCGTTATTGTGGATTGTATTTATTCTTTGTTCTGCCTTAGCTCTTTTATATGTCATTCCATTAGTTGCCGTCAGACAAGTTGTCATATTCATGATTAGCGGTTTTCTCGGTTGCGCTATCACGTTATTTCTAATATTTCCTAGCTTTAACCCTGGTCCTATTGCAGAGAGCGATTTTAGCAAGCGAATGCATTTTTTCAGTTTGCACTTTCCTCGTTTTTCATTAAAGCATTGGCAAGAAAAACCAACGGACTACACTGCAATCGGCATCACCGTTGCTTTGCTATTAATTATCGGCTATGTTCAGCTTAACTTTTATCAAAACATCCAGAATCTTACCTATATTTCACCGGAATTAGCCTCTGAAGAAAAAACCGTCGAAAAATTGTTAACTTTGCCTAATAACGATAAATTTTCCATTGTCACTGCTTCGAGCGCTCAAGACGTATTAATGAGCGAAGAAGCCCTTCGATTAGGCTTTGTCAAACGAGGGATGAATCAAACTGAAATGACGACAACCTGTGTTTCTAAATGGTTCCCCTCATATACCAGACAGCATGATATTGAACAGCTCCGTCACGAAATGTTTGAACGTATCAAGGCACCCTTGTCTGAGCTTTTAGGCTACCCACTACACCAACCTAATCCTGTTCAGCTAAACGTGCAATTTGAGCAGTGGCTCAATTCCCCCTCTGCTAGGTCAGTACGCCACCTCTGGCTTGATGTTCCAGAGGGATACAGTTCAATTGTCCAGGTTGCAGGAATGACAAATGAGCAAATTAATGATTTGGTGGATTTAGGAGAGCATTTGGCTGGAGTAACTTTTGTCGACGTTACGGGTGATGCGAATAACTTCCTAGCTCAATATCGCTTTATTTTTACAGGAATTTTTATTTTATCGGTTGTCTGCTCATTTACTGTTAGTCTATTTCACTATGGCTTGCGATCTTGGAGAATCGTGGTGCCTGCACTTGCAGGCGTTCTGTGTTCAGTTTCGCTAACTTCTTGGTTTGGTATGCCTTTTACCGTCTTTAGCGCTATGGCATTAATTCTGCTATACGCTATTGGGATGATTATTGCTTTGCTGTACTACACTAATGAAGAAAACGAAGCACTCAGTTTTAGCCTGACCACATTTACATTCTTAGCCATTAGTTTTTCATTTTGTTTTATAGGTCTGAGTTCAACGCCAGCCATTAAAACCCTTGGATTAAGTACAGCGCTTGGTGTCCTTAGCACTGGCATTATCATTTTGCTAGTTCGACCCAAACCCAAAGAATCCTAGATTTATATAGTTTATGACTAACCTACCTTCATGTTGTAACAGCCATAAAGACAGTGGTTAGATGTGTAGATAGTCACACAAATTCAAACGTATCTTAGGAGTTAGAGATCAAAACCATTTTTAAAGATGACGGTTACATGAAAAAATATCCAAATCGCTGCCAGCAATAAACAGAAAGCTTCAACTTTGCACTTTAATTAAATACCAACACAGTGTTTGCAGATTAGACAAATAATGATCAGGGATATGTGGTAGTACAAATTAAAACGAATCTGTAACTAAGAAGCGACTGACTTAGTAAAAGAAAAACGGTAAACCGACAAGCAGTTTACCGTTTTGTTTTTTTCAGGTGCTTAGCACCTGATTCGCTTCTCAGCTATGTTCAGATTAGAACACGGCGCAAGCGGCAAAGCCGAACACCACGCTGAAGACGATGGCCAACACACCAGGTAAGAAGAAGGCGTGGTTAAACACAAACTTACCAATGCGGGTTGTACCGGTATCGTCCATCTGAACAGCACCCAACAACGTCGGGTAGGTCGGGAGAACGAACAAAGCGGACACAGCAGCGAACGTAGCGACCAACATGTAGGAGTCGCCCGGGTTAGCAGCCGAAATACCCAAAGCCGTAACCACAGCCGGAGTAATGGCCTTAGCGGTAGCAGCTTGGCTATACAACAACATAGCGGCAAAGAAGAAGATCACAGCCAACAAAGCCGGGTATTGAGACACGGTCGTGGAAGAGAATTCCGTGATTTCTTTCGTGTGACCAGCAACGAACGTGTTACCGAGCCATGCAACGCCCAACACGCAAACGCAAGCCACCATACCGCTCTTGAAGACAGAGCTACTGGCGATTTCGTCAATCTTGATCTTGCACATAACAGTGATCAAGGTACCGATCGTCAACATGATGCCCATAATGGCTGCGTCACGACCGACGATAACCGGGCTGACGATACCGACAGCGGGAGAAATAGCAGAAGCGTAGAGCACCACAGCAATAACGCCAACCAAGAAGATCCACACGGACTTCTTAGCAGAAGCGCTGATTTCGCGGTGAGCAGCGCCTTGCGGGGCTTTCACGAGACCCTTAGCCAAACGATCTTTGTAGACCGGGTCAGAGTTCAAGTCCATGTTTTGGATCAAGGTCATAACGAAAGCCGTGACCATGCAGCCAGCAAACGTCGTCACAATCCAGATACCGAGCAAGGCAGGATAGCTCCAGCCGAACGGTTCCAAAACACCCGTCATGTAAATCACGGCTGCGGAAACCGGAGAAGCCGTAATAGCAATCTGGGAAGAAACCACAGCGATAGACAACGGGCACACAGGCTTAATGTTTTGTTCCTTAGCCACTTCAACGATAACCGGGATCATCGAGAAAGCGGTGTGACCGGTACCGGCGAAGATCGTCAACACATAGGTAACGATCGGGGCCAAGTAGTTAATGTGCTTCGGATTGCTACGAAGAATGTTTTCAGCGATTTGAACCAAGTAGTCGAGACCGCCAGCCAACTGCATAGCAGAAATAGCAGCGATCACAGACATGATGATCAAGATCACATCCCAGGGAATCGCACCCGGCGTCATGCCGCAAACGAGACCCAAGACCAGCACACCGACACCGCCGGCGTAGCCGATACCAATGCCGCCCAAGCGAACACCAATAAAGATGAACGCCAAGAGGACAATAATTTGAAGAATTAACATCAGATCCATATTACCCCCAAAACCGGAGTAGTTATTATCTTTTTTATTATCTAGAAAAGAGAAGGGTTTCCCCTAATCTATCTAGATCCCATTCGCATCGGCGGCGGAATAATCCGCCGCCAATACGACTGAGAGAACTTTACCCCGTAACAAAAAATTTCACTACGGAGTTTTCCCTAGGTCCAAAATTACATTTCGAACTTCGGAGCGATCAAGTTTTGCAAATTGAAAACCTTGTCCCATTCTTCTTGCGTCATCAACTTACGTTCTTCAACGATGAGTTGATGCAAGGTCTTACCAGTATGGTAACCTTCGTGAGCAATTTCAGAGCAGGTCTTGTAACCGAAGTGCGGCTTCAAGATCGTGATAATGCCCAAGGAACCCATCACCAAGTCTTTGCAGCGTTCGACATTGGGGGTGATACCGTCAATGCACTTCGTACGCATGCCGTTCATGGCGTTGGTCATAACCTTCATACCGAAGAACAAAGCCCACGTGATCGGCGGTTCCATCACGTTCAATTCGAGTTGGCCAGCAGAGGCAGCCAACATGACCGTGGTGTCCAAACCGATAGCAATGAAGCTGGCTTGGTTCATGGCTTCCAATTCAACCGGATTGACCTTACCCGGCATGATGGAAGAACCAGGTTGCATTTGCGGGAGGTTCACTTCTTGGAAGCCGCAACGCGGACCAGAAGCCAACAAGCGCAAGTCATTGCAAACCTTCGTCAACTTAACGGCCAAGCTCTTCATGGCGCTGGAGATAGCAACATAGCCACCGCAGTCAGAGGTAGCAGCGATCAAATCTTCGCTGTTGCGCATCGGCAAGCCAGTCAATTCAGCCAAGTACTTGACAGCCAAGGCCGGATAATCCGGGTGAGCCGTCACAGTCGTACCAATAGCCGTACCGCCGAGGTTAACGACATAAAGATGTTCTTGAGCATCTTTGATCGTCTTGATTTCGTCGGCGATCGTGAAGCCCCAGCCGTGGAATTCTTGACCCAAGGTCATCGGCACAGCGTCTTGCAAGTGCGTACGACCCATCTTCAAGACGGTCTTGAATTCTTCAGCCTTCTTGTAGAAGGAAGCGACGAGGTCTTCAACAGCCTTCAACATCACATTGCTGCGGAGCAACAAGGCAACGTGGAAAGCGGTCGGGTACGTGTCGTTGGTGGATTGACCGAAGTTTGCGTGGTCGTTCGGAGAAACCAAAGCGTAGTCACCCTTCTTGGAACCCAACTTTTCAGCGGCCAAGTTGCAGATGACTTCATTGCAGTTCATGTTCGTGGATGTACCGGCACCACCTTGGACCCAGTCGGTCACGAATTGATCATGGTATTTGCCAGCGATCAATTGGTCGCAAGCCCAGATCAAAGCGTCAGCGACGTTGGCCGGGATCGTACCGAGTTCCTTGTTGGCCATAGCAGCAGCCTTCTTCACATAAGCGAAAGCGATGATGAAGAACGGTTCTTGAGCCATGGACATTTCCGTCACATGGAAGTTTTCCTTGCCACGAAGGGTTTGCACACCATAGTAGCAATCATCAGGAATTTCCTTGCCACCAAGGAAGTCATATTCAATACGAGACATGTTTTTTTGCTCCTCGTTAAATCAATTAAGAAGGCGTCTTTGAGGCGTCTCCGTTCTAATAAACTACGTGATGTCAATCGATAGCCTTGAGGGCCATCGTCGGTCTATTGACCTCTCGTAGGGTTTCAAAACCTCTGCTCGAGTTTGAAGTTCCGTTGCCGAAACTTCAAACTCTCACTTTGGCTCTGAGAATTATTTCACGACCTTGATAGGAATAGCCTTCTTCGGGGTCGGCAAAACCTTATCATAGCCGCGGATACCTTGTTCAGCCATCTTACGACGGATGAAAGCAATTTGCGTCTTCAACGGCAACTGCTTCGGGCAGAAGTCGTGGCAAGCCAACAAGGACATGCAACCGAACACGCCGCTGTCGTCACCGATCACTTCATAGTAATCGGCGTCATTGCGGTGGTCGCGCGGATCAAGACGGAAGCGGGCAATCTTGTTGATGGCCACACCACCGGCGAAGTCCGGACGCATACGAACCGTACCGCAACCGGCAATACAGCAGCCGCATTCCACGCAACGGTCCAAGAGGTAAATATCTTCGGCCAATTGCGGATCCATCGGTTCTTCCTTGCGGCAGATATCGACTTCTTCTTCCTTCAAGTGAACCCACGTTTCCATACGTTCACTCATGTTGCGCATCCACTTACCGGTGTTGACGGACAAGTCGCCGATCAATTCAAAAGCCGGCAACGGAGCCAACGTGAATTCGGTCGGCAAGTCACGGGTCAACGTACGGCAAGCCAAGCCCGGCTTACCATTGATCATCATGGCGCAGGAACCGCAAATACCGGCACGGCACACGAAGTCAAATTGCAAAGAAGGATCCTGCTTATCGCGAATTTCATTCAAAGCGATGAACAAGGTCATTGAATCGGATTCTTCCAATTCAAACGTCTGCATATGAGGCACGCTAGCCGGATCAGCAGGGTTGTAGCGCAAGATGCTGATCTTGAGCAGACGATGTTGTTTTTGGGTATTGTTTTCAGCCATTTTTCGTCAGCTCCTTAGGCCAAGGGTTCATCAATACGTTCATTCTTACCTTGCAGGCGCTTCGGCAAGAGGTGAGCGTACGGCATCAAAGCGTTTTGAATAGCGAAACGATCGGCGCCTTCGGCTTCCATCTTAGCGCGGATTTCATCGACTTCAGCTTGACGCTTGGCCGTATCCGGGTGATCGATGTAGTTCTTAGCACCGTAACCACGCCAGCCCGGGGGCAATTCCATCTTCATAACGTCGAGGTCTTCGTAAGAGAGCGTCGGCAACGTGTCGTTTTCATCCTTCCAAGAAGCCAAGGTACGCTTGAGCCACTTGCTGTCGTCACGAACCGGGTAGTCTTCACGGAAGTGAGCACCACGAGATTCCGTACGGGCAGAAGCACCGCAGGCAATCGTCAAAGCCAAGCGCAGCATCTTTTGCGTACGGTAAGCGTACGTCAATTCGGTGTTGGCACCGAGATGCGGCTTACAAGAAACGTTGTGAGAACGCTTGTACAAGTCTTCCAATTCGCTGATAGCGCTTTCCATATCGGCGCCGCGGCGGAAAATACCGATCTTAGACGTCATGATGTCTTGCATACGAGCGCGCAACTTGGCCGGATCTTCAGAACCGTGACCATCGCAGAAGCGATCAAGCTTAGCTTGTTCGCGCTTGATGAAGTCATAAACGATAGAAGTCGGGATATCGATAACGTTTTCAGGCTTTTCGCAGAAGTCGGCAATGTATTCACCAACCAACATACCGGCCACAACCGTTTCAGCCACGGAGTTACCGCCCAAGCGGTTGAAACCGTGCATATCCCAGCAAGCGCATTCGCCAGCGGCAAACAAGCCCTTCAATTGACGGCTTTCACCCTTGTAGTCGGTACGGATACCGCCCATGGTGTAGTGCTGTGCAGGACGCACGGGGATCCATTCCTTCACTGGGTCAACGCCCAAGAAGTAGTGGCAGATTTCATAGACTTCGCGGAGGTTGTGCTTAATGTGATGTTCGCCCAACAAGGTGATGTCCAACCAGATGTGTTCACCGAAGCGGCTCTTCACACCCTTGCCTTGAGCGATACGTTCTTCCATACGACGGCTCACCACGTCACGGGAAGCCAATTCTTTCTTTTCAGGTTCAACGTCCGGCATGAAGCGGTGACCGTCAACGTCACGCAACAAGCCGCCGTCACCACGGCAACCTTCCGTCACAAGAATACCGGCCGGGAAAATACCGGTCGGGTGGAACTGAACGGCTTCCATGTTACCCAAAGTGGCAACACCGGTTTCCAAAGCCAAGGAGTGACCCGTACCTTCGCAGATCACAGCGTTCGTGGTCACGCGGAACAAACGACCGGCACCGCCGGCGGCAATCGCCGTAGCCTTAGAAACATAGGCCATCAATTCGCCCGTAATCAAATCACGAACCACAGCACCGTAGCAGCGCTTGCCATCATGAATCAAAGCGATGGCTTCAACACGTTCCACAACAGGAATATGTTCTGCGATCACACGGTCGCTCACAGCGTTCAACATGGCATGACCCGTGCCGTCAGACACGAAGCACGTACGCCACTTCTTCGTACCGCCGAAGTCACGTTGACCGATCAAGCCAGCGGCTTCTTTACGTTCGGTAATCGTCACGCGTTCACCGTTGATGATCACTTGACGATCACCCGGGGTGATACGGCTCCAGGGCACACCCCAGGCAGCCAATTCACGCACGGCCTTCGGGGAGGTATTCACGAACAAACGGGCAACTTCTTGGTCGCAGCCCCAGTCGGAACCCTTGACCGTATCGGCAAAGTGGACGTCTTCGTTATCGCCCAAACCTTTAATCACATTACCCAAAGAAGCTTGCATACCACCTTGAGCGGCCTTCGAGTGAGAACGCTTGGGCGGCACCAGCGACAAGATGATGGTGTCCTGACCGCGACGCTTGGCAGCAACAGCCATACGCAAACCAGCCAAGCCGGCACCAACCACCAGCACGTCGGTGTAGATGATTTTCATAATTACTTGGTCTCCTTGATCCAAGAGGGCCACCGGTTAAGGACTTGCATCCTGTACCGGCAGGGGTCTTCTTAAAAAGGTTCCCCTCGTTCGTCTCAACCGTTACTACCGAACCGTCCGCCTCGGGAAACCCAAGAGAATGCTTATTCTCTCTTGCCAACTGTTCACATATAACGATCGCAGTCGACGCATTTGAAGGGGACGTGCTCTCACGCGTTAAGCACGGACAAATACTCTGCCGAATTCTTCTGTCACAAGTTGTCAATTCATAACAGAGAACATTTTGAATTCGGCTGCTACAAAATAGGTTAAATCTTCAAGCACAACAGCGCGCCTCGGCTGTTCACCGAAGCCTAAAATGCCATGCTTAAAGACAAAACATATCTTTCTCCATTCGTGTCTCCGAGTATTGTCCACCCAGAACCACCTAAACGGCAAGCAGTTTAGTGGGCAACCGATGAGACACCCATTGGGATTAACCCGAAGTTTACACCAATCTATAAAAACACGTAGAACGACATTCATCAACATTGACGAATTCCGTAAAGTTTTTGACAAAAAACAGAATCTTTACGCTCGACTTAACATTAAAGCTAACCGTTAAAATAACGGAATTACCAACCCTTTTCCTTAAGGAGAGTATTCATGGCTCACGATATTATCCACACCGACAAAGCTCCTGCAGCTATCGGCCCGTATTCACAGGCTACTAAGGGCTGCGCTAATCTTTTTACTTCCGGTCAACTCGGTATTGACCCAGCCACCGGCGAACTACCGGCAGACTTTACTGCTCAGGCACGCCAGGCTTTTGAAAACCTCAAGTCGATTATTGAAGCCGCGGGCGGTTCAATGAGCAACATTATGAAGGTCACAATTTTCTTAACGGACATGGCTAATTTCCCTGCCGTCAATGCTGTCATGCAAGAGTACTGCCAAGCTCCCTATCCAGCACGCAGCTGCTTTGCTGTCGCTGCACTACCAAAGGGAGGGGCCGTAGAAGTTGAAGCTATTGTTAGTCTCTGATAAGAGGTAACTTCTATGCCAATGGCCGCCTATACAAGAAAAAAAGGGGAAAAACTCGCCCCCCTTTCTGAGCGCCTGGCCAAACTAGGTCTGAACAGGGATTGGGATTATGTTTTGCATCTACCTCTTAGGTATGAAGATGAAACCGTTTTAACACCCATCGCTCAGCTCGAATCAGGACGCACCCAGCAGTGTGAAGGTGTAGTCACACAATGTGATCGAATCAGGCGGCCCTCTGGCGAACAGCTACAAGCTATTGTGAAAGATTGCAGCGGCTCTGTGTACGTGCGACTGCTTCATTTCTATCCCTCGCAAATTAAACAATTAGCCATAGGTCAAAAAGTTAGACTTTACGGACCTGTCCGCCAAGGATATTTTGGTTTAGAGATGATGCACCCCAAAATCCGTACTTCGCTACCTGGAGTCTCTTTGCCAAAAACGTTAACCCCTGTTTACCCGGCTGGCGAAGGAATTACACAAACATGGCTTAGGAAACGTATTGCCAGAGCTCTGCTTGATGTTGAAATTAAAGATTTAATCCCCGCCTCTGTTGTTAAACAATTGAAGCTTCCCCAGTTATCTGATGCTCTTCGCCACCTCCATCATCCTCCTGTTGGAGCTAGTTTGACGGCTCTTGACGATAAAACTGATCCAGCTTGGCAACGACTTAAATTTGACGAACTTGTGGCTCAGCAGGTTGCATTAAGGCGTTCTCGGGCTTTGAAGACTACATATCAAGCCCCGATCATTGCTCCTGCACATCATCCTGTAACAGATCAACTTCTCGACACACTTCCCTTTTCTTTAACCGGTGCTCAAAAGCGAGTATTTAAAGAAGTTCGGGAAGACCTGGCCAAAATGGTTCCCATGAATAGACTTGTTCAAGGGGATGTTGGCAGCGGAAAAACAATTATCGCGGCATTAGCTGCGTGTTTATGTATAGATGACGGTATGCAAGCTGCCTTGATGGCTCCGACAGAAATTTTAGCCGAGCAGCATTTTGAAAAAATCGCTCAATGGTTAAAACCTTTGGGAGTAAAAATTGTGTGGCTAGCCGGTAAACAAAAAAGTAAAGAAAAACAGCTTGCTCTGGAGGCAATTGCATCAGGAAATGCTCAACTGATCGTCGGCACGCATGCTCTTATTCAAGAAGGTATGAAATTTAGTCGCTTAGGATTGTCAATTATTGATGAACAACATCGATTTGGTGTTGCTCAGCGCTTGGCATTAAGGCAAAGCTGCAATCAACAGATTCCTCATATGCTGATGCTCTCAGCCACACCTATTCCCAGAACCCTTGCGATGAGTTATTTAGCCGACCTGGATGTATCCGTGATTGACGAATTACCGGCTGGTCGTCACCCCATCACAACCAAACTGATTAGTCTTAGCAGAAAAGCTGAAGTTATCCGCATTATTAACACCCAGGTGAAGGAAGGACGACAAGTCTATTGGGTCTGTCCCCTTATTGAAGAAAGCGAAAAAATTGACCTGACTGCTGCTACCCAAACATACGAAGAAATCTGCCGAGATCTGCCAGATCTTAAAATCGGACTCGTCCACGGTGAACTGTCGCCAGATCAAAAGCAGACGGTCATGCAATCTTTTAAAAACGGCATGATTGATGTTCTTGTTGCCACAACAGTCATTGAGGTCGGAGTTGACGTTCCTAATGCAACACTGATGGTAATTGAACATGCCGAGCGTTTTGGGCTGGCACAGTTACATCAGTTAAGAGGTAGAGTAGGACGCGGTGCTCAAAAAAGTTTCTGTGTGCTACTCTATGGAGAGTTATCCGATACTGCTCGGGAACGCTTGAAAGTTATACGTGAAACCCAAGACGGTTTTGAAATCGCCCGAAGAGACTTAGAAATTCGCGGACCCGGCGAATTTTTAGGTGTACGACAATCCGGTGTTCCTCTTTTGAGGTTTGCAGATCTTGAAAAGGACACTCAATTACTTGAAGCGGCTAGAGACTTTGCCTATCGGTGGCTTCAGACTGACCCAGAAAGCGCCCAACGTCATGCAAAACGCTGGTTTAGCGGTTATGAGGAATTTTTGGAGGCTTAAGTGACTCTTACTGAACTTAAATACATCATTGCAGTTGCCAGAGAAAGGCATTTCGGCAGAGCCGCTGAGGCTTGCTTTATTTCTCAGCCCTCTTTGTCCGTTGCTGTACGCAAACTAGAGGAAGAACTGGGTGTGCATATTTTCGAAAGACGCTCTCAAGAGGTTTCACTGACCCCTGTCGGGGAAAATATTGTCGAGCAAGCCCAAAAAGTGCTCGATGAGGTGCGAAGAATTGAAGAGTTAGCCGTTCAAGGTAAAGATCCCTTGTGCGGCCCTTTGCGTCTGGGGGCGATTTTCACAATCAGCCCTTACTTAATGCCTGGGCTTGTACACAAAATGCTGCACCTTGCCCCTAAGATGCCGCTTATTCTTTCTGAAAATTACACTGTCAATCTATTAGAGCAACTTCGATCCGGTGATATTGACGTAGCCATCATGGCCTTACCAATCAACGAACCTGGATTGATGTTCATGCCTTTGTATGATGAAGACTTTGTCGTTGCTGTCCCTCATGATCATCCCTGGGCGCAAAGAACAGAGATTCATCCCGATGAGGTTCGCTCCGGAAAATTGCTACTTTTGGGTAAAGGGCACTGTCTTAGAGATCAGATCTTAGAGGCTTGCCCGGAATCTGCCCCACGTAAAAGCGGAGTAACAGCTATACAGAAAACGGTGGAAGGCTCCTCATTGCTAACTATCCACCATATGGTAGCTCAGGGTCTTGGTATCACAGTTCTCCCCAGTTCGGCACTCAAAGAAACTATAGGAGATGATTTAATTAAGGCTATCCCGTTTGAAAAACCGGCCCCATCTCGACGGGTTATCATCGCTTGGCGAAAGAGCTTTTGTCGAATGCCGGCTATTGAAGCCATAAAAAAAGCTGTCAATAGTCTCGAGATGGAAGGTTGCAGGACGCTCAACCTTCCCCCTGTGAGTTCCGTGTCAGCAACTAACTGAGTACTTTCGGCAGACGAGAAATGCCTCGTCTGCCATCTCTTAGTTTTTACCTAACTCATCAGCGAGCACTTGGCTACGGTCAAATGCTGCCTGAATAGCCTCATCCATCATTTCCATAAAATGATGTTCCTGCATAACGCGCAATGCTTCAGCCGTTGTACCACCTTTACTTGTCACATTGATACGAAGCTGAGCCGGAGAGTCTGAGCTTTGTACAGCCAACTTGGCTGCTCCCACTACGGTCAGAATCGCCATTTTTCTTGCACTGACAGATTCAAAACCGCGCTTAACAGCCGCCTCTTCCAAAGCTTCGATGAATCTGAAGACATAAGCAGGTCCTGAGCCAGAAACTGTAGAGAGCAAATCAAGCTCCAGTTCACTTTTTACATCAATGACTTCCCCCATCGCCTTAAGAACGTCAACAAACAAAGGTTTTTCTCTCTCAAGACCTTCCGGCACATACAGCCCCACTACACCGGCTTTAACTAATGCAGGCGTATTGGGCATGGCTCTGACCACTTTGTCAGAGCCCAACCATCGGGCAATATCTTTGATACGAAGACCTGCTGCAATAGAAATAAAAAGAGCTCCGTCACTTAAGTAAGGTCTAATCTGATCAATAGCAACTTTCATACCCTGAGGTTTAACAGCTAAAACTACCAAATCGGCTTTTTTTAGCCATTCACCCGCTGTCATATGAGTTAAGACTCCATACTCGCTATGCAAACGCGTACATTTATCTTCGTTTCGATCCATCACTAAAATGCTGTCAGCCGGATAGCCGGCAGCCACCAAACCAGCAACCAACGCAGCAGCCATATTGCCGCCACCAATCATGGCAATTCGTTTTTGCATCTTATTTCCCTTCCAATTTTTTTGAATAATCTCTTGCTCCAAATATAGCGGAACCTACTCTTACTAAAGTTGAGCCTTCTTCAATCGCGCAAACATAGTCAGCACTCATCCCCATAGATAAAGTATCCAATTTATATCCTCGAGCTACACACGTATCAAAAAGAGCTCTCATTTCTTTAAACACGGCTCTCCTATGCAAGTCATCGGCCTGAGCCTTAGGAATACACATCAGTCCTCTTAGCTTCAAGCGAGGCAACTTAATAAGCTCTGCCAACAATGCCTCCAGCTCTCCGACCATTATTCCGCTTTTAGTACTTTCTTCGTCAATATTAATCTCAACCAGAACATTTAGTGGCGGTAAATCAACCGGTCTCTGCTCGTTTAATCTCTGAGCGATCTTAAGCCGATCAATACTTTCAACCCATTGAAAATGCTCAGCAACCAATTTTGTCTTGTTAGATTGCAAAGGACCAATGAAATGCCACTCAAGAGGCACATCTGGATAGTGCTCTTTGAAATAACTTATCTTTTTAGCCCCCTCCTGGGCATAATTTTCGCCAAACGCAAACTGTCCAACCTTAATCGCCTGTGCGATTGCCTCAACAGAAAAGGTCTTACTGACTGCAAGCAATTTGACCGAGCGATCGGCTGCCGCCCTGGCCATACTTTCTCTAATTTGAAAAATATTTTCTGCAATTGTGCTCATATTTTCGCCATTACTCAGACAACCAGAGCAGTATACAATTGCAGCGAATAAATCGATAAGCGCTTTCTGACAATTTCCATGACAAACGTTTTATTGCACTGCTGCTGTGCTCCCTGCTCATCAGCCATTTTGGAGTGGCTTCTCCAAAATGACTACCGGCCGACCCTGTTTTATTTCAATCCAAATATCTTTCCCGATTCTGAGTATATGATTCGGAAAAACGAACTGAAGCGTTACGCAGCAAGCATTGGATTAAGAGTCATTGACGGTGACTACGATCACGAAAAGTGGAAGAAAGCCATTCACGGTTTTGAGTTGGAGCCTGAACGCGGCAAGCGTTGTCAAATCTGCTTTAACTATCGCTTAACTGAAACAGCCCGAGTGGCCTTTGAAGAAAAAATTGAACTGTTTACAACAACTTTAGCTTCAAGCCGATGGAAAGACATCGAACAGATTAATCAAGCAGGATTACTCGCTCAGGAGCGCTTCCCCGGCACAAAATACTGGGATAAAAATTGGCGCAAAGGTGGCCTTCAACAAAGGCGCAATGAGTTATTAAAAATCCACGGCTTCTACAATCAGCTATATTGCGGTTGCGAATTTTCAATGAGGCGTCTATCTCCACAGAGCTGCGAGTTGATTCTCAAACAAGCTCAGCCCGAGGAAATTTAATGCGCTTTGATTCTGCCACTAAAACTCCAAAGTAGAACTCCGACGATAATCAAAGGAACAGAAAGCCACTGGCCCTGACTCAAACCTAAGGCCTGAAGTCCTAAGAACGCATCAGGTTCACGGAAATACTCTACAAAAAAGCGGCAGACACCGTAACCGAGACAAAATAGAGCCGCAGTTTTGCCTCTGCTTCTTGGTTTGGCTGAATAAAACCACAAAACAACAAAAAGAAGCAATCCCTCCAAGGTTGCTTCATAGAGCTGAGAGGGATGACGTGGCAAGAGGTCAACTTGAGGGAAGATCATGGCAAATGCATAGTCAGGAGAACAAACTCTTCCCCAGAGCTCGCCATTAATAAAATTTCCGATTCGACCAAATAAAAGTCCTAACGGTACCAACGGGACAACAAAATCGGCCACCGTCCAAAAATTCAAATTTCTTGTCTTACAAAAATACAACATGGCGAAGATGACACCCAGCATACCGCCATGCGCACTCATACCTCCGTCCCAAATACGAATGATTTGAGCGGGATAGTCAAAATAAAATTCTGGCTGATAAAACAAACAATAGCCCAAACGCCCGCCAACAATTACCCCCAGAACGCCGAAAAAAAGCAAATCCTCGACTGCCTCTGGCGTCATTTCTCGCCAAACATCTTTTCTTGCTCGATAGGATCCCAAAAACCAAAATAAGGCAAAACCGATCAGATACATCAAACCGTACCAATGAACAGAAATCGGACCAACCGAAAACGCAATAGGATCAAATTGAGGGTGGACAAGCATATTAGTTTTGTTTCAATATTTATTGGCATGAATTGTACTGATCGTCACTCTTTGTGGTATCGTCAGTTCGTTTTCATTTTTTTCAAACAATTATGAACAAATCAGAGATTTTCCCTAAAGAAATTTTTGATCAGTGCTGCACTCAACTGGTTCATTGTCGTCCTTTGGTGCATTGCATGACAAATGATGTTGTGCAGGAAATTACTGCTGATGTACTTTTAGCTGCAGGCGCCTCTCCTGCAATGGTCATCGATCAGCATGAAAGTGCTGATTTTGCATCAATTGCCGATACCTTACTAATTAATGTAGGCACCTTAACTGATGATCGAAACATTGCCATGCACAGTGCCATTGATATGGCTAATCTTCATAAAAAACCCTGGGTTTTAGATCCTGTTGCCGCAGGACTTTTACCCTGGCGAGATGAACGTATCAGAGATTTTTTAGATAAAAAACCTTCTGTCGTACGAGGTAATGGCAGCGAAATTCTCAGTCTCGCAGGCTTGGGGCAAGGCGGGCACGGCGTTGACAGTACAGACGACAGTCGAGAAGCCATTGAAGCGGCTAAATTATTGGCCAATCGCTATAACAATATTGTTGCTGTTACGGGTGAAACGGATTTTGTGACTGACGGCATGCAAGTCTTTAGTATCCCTGGAGGCGATGTTATGACCACTCTAGTGGTTGGGACCGGATGTTCACTCTCGGCACTTGTTGCTGCCTTTTGTGCCTGTAACGGCTCTATTCTGCAGGCTACCTGCAGTGCTCTTATGATGGCAAAATCTGCTTCCGAAATTGCAGCTTCGAAGGCAAATGGGCCGGGCAGTTTTCACCCTGCTTATTTAGATGCTTTATATGAAATAGCCAGGAAACACTATTAAATCGACTCATCATGTCCAATAAAGTCTTCGATTTGTCCTTGTATCTTGTTTTAGATCCTGTCTTAACCGAAAAACTCGGAATGGTCAGAACCGCTGAGCTTGCCGTGCAAGGCGGAGCAACCATTGTTCAACTGCGTGCCCCCCAATGGAAAAAGCGCCAGCGTTATGAGTGTGCCCTGAAGTTAAAAACAGTACTCGATAGTTATCACGTACCGCTTATCATTGACGATGATATTGATATAGCTTTAGCAGTTGATGCTGACGGCGTACATGTCGGTCAAAAAGACCTGCCAGCTGATGTGACCCGCCGATTGATGGGTAAAGACAAAATTGTTGGGCTCTCCATTAATAATGAAGAGCAGATGAATCTTGTAGATCCGATGACAGTGAACTATGTCGGAATTGGTCCAGTGTTTTCCACTAAAACCAAAACGGATGCTGAGCCAGCCTTTGATCTGAAGGGTCTAAGCAGTCTGGCGCAACTTTGTCCAGTCCCAGCTGTTGCAATCGGCGGCATTAAAGCCGAACACATTGAGGCAATTTCGCAAACAAAAGTTCAGGGAATTGCTGTCGTCTCAGCTATTTGCGGTCAAGATAATCCTCAAAAAAGTGCACAGTTATTGGCTAGTCTTTGGCAACGGTATCACAGAAACATTTAGGATAAATTGAGGGCACTTTTCTGTCTATTGAATCATTACAATAGATAGGATACGTTTACAGAAGTATTTTCTCATGAGTGAGGCTTACAAAAATATCAATCAGGGTCGTTTTACTCTTCAGGATGCTGAGACGATCAATGAAGCCAAGTTGCTGGAACAAACCCCTACATTGAGTTGGGAAAGTAGCGACGCTAATCGAGCGACACGACAAGCTGCTCTTGCTGTGGGTGAGAACGCCAGCATTGCCGCTTTTCTTGTTGCAAGAGCCCGAATTGTCATGAAAATGATTGTGGCAAAAAATCCTTCGGTTAAACCTGTTGCACTCAGATTTACTCCTCCTTCGTGGATTAATTTTGCTTTAATCGGTCTAGCCTTTATCTTAGGGTTGCTCACTGATCAGCTTGCCTCAGAAAGTTCCCGTATTAACTTACTTTCACTTCCCTTTTTTGGCATTTTGATGTGGAACATTCTGGTCTACATCATGCTTTTTATTTCTGGACTAAGGCATAACTCGTCCCGTGATTTTCTCGGTTTGCGCAACGCCTTGAACATTTTTGAAAAAACACTGACTCTCCGACAACTGCGGCTTACAAAATCAATCACCTCTGTTTTACAGCCCTTCATTACCCATTTTGTTGCCAGAGCTTTCCACTTGGCAGCTTTCGCTTTTGTGATCGGAATGATTGCAAGCGTCTTACTACGTGGAATTGGGACGGCTTATACCGTCGGCTGGGAAAGTACATGGTTTGCTAACAATCCTGATGTCGTCTATCAAATCATCGCTTTAACCTACGGCATATTTACCAATTTCCTTGGCCCAATGCCAAACATATTGGATATTGCCAATATGCGTTTTGACCGATTGAGCGTAAACAGTGTTGACATCTCAGCTGGCCTTTGGCTCCTACGCATGATTTTTATGCTAACAATTTTTGTAGCCATACCGCGCTTGTTGCTTGCTCTTAAACACGCTGTGCAAATAAATCGGCTACAAAAAGACTTCCCATTAGACTTGTCTGACCGCTACTACAGTGACATTTTGAGAACTTGGCGCTCTGAAGAAGTTTCTTTAGACGTATTGGTTTCCAGTCACAGCGACAATTCTCAAAATATCGAAAGTGTCTACCGTTTTGCTGAAGAGCTTGGATTTAACCTTTCGGAAGTTAAGACACACAACTGGTCAGCCGAAAGTGACGAAGCTCCTTTAACGCTGACTGCTCAGGGGCAAAGCCAGCAAGTTTGGGTCCTAATGAATGCAACAACCACTCCGGAAGTTGAAGTACAAGGACAGGCCCTAAAGTTAGTCAAAGACAAACTTGCCGGCGCTCATCTGGTAGTACTGGTGGATATGTCATCTTATTTAGCCCGTTTTGGAGATTTTGGGGATCGAGTGGAGTCTCGTAAGGAACTTTGGCGACATTTCTGTAAAGAAATCGATTTACCTGTTGTGTTTTACCACTGCGGTGTCCGTCCCGATCAACAAACCTGTGATGAATTAAAACTTGCCATCGGGCAAGCTCGTTAGGACTTGCATATGTCTGATGAACAACTGATGCGTATTAATTTAAGTTTAGTCTCCCACACCAATATCGGTAAGACCACGCTGGCTCGTACCCTTCTTGGACGTGATATCGGCGAAGTAGCTGATCGACCTCATGTCACAGAAACCAATGACGATTACGTTTTAATTCGTGCTAGCGACGGATGCTCCGAATTGGTTCTTTGGGACACTCCTGGATTTGGCGACAGTGTCAGACTGGCTAAGCGTCTTGAAGGTCGTGCCAACCCTCTTGGATGGTTTCTCTCAGAAGTCTGGGACCGTATGTCAAACAAGGCTCTGTGGCTCAATCAAAGAGCTCTTAAGCATGTACGCGACACAAGTAGCGTTGTGCTTTATCTTGTTAACGCCAGCGAATCTCCTCAGGCTTGCTCGTACATTGCTGCCGAGATGCAGATTCTTTCCTGGATTGGTAAGCCGGTCATCGTCTTGCTCAATCAAATGGGCAAACCCAGAGAACAAGAGTTAGAAGAGGAGGAATTAAAACGTTGGGGCGATTATATGTCCCAATACCCCTTGGTTAAGACAGTCCTACCTATGGATGCTTTTGCCCGTTGCTGGGTACAGGAATTCGCTCTTTTTGATGCCATCGGTAATGTGCTTACCGATGAGCAAAAAGTCACATTTGAAGCCCTTAGAGAGGCTTGGACTCGTCAAAGAAGAGCGGTTTACTCTACCTCCATTGAGGCCATTGCTGACTATATGACTCAGTTAGCTGTTGATCATGAGGAATTGTCAAATTACTCGCTCACTGAACAGGTAAAAGACTGGGGACGACGTCTGGGGGTTGTTAAGCTGCAAAGTGGTCCTATTGAAGATGCAAAAAATGCCCTCGCCGCTCGAGCTGCAGACTGCCTATGCAACTTAACGCAAAGGCTTATTGACGCGCACCAGTTGGAAGGCTCCGGTGTGAAGCGAGAAATTTTGAGACGGCTGAAAACCGACTGGACGGTCAATACGGCAGCCAACCCTAAAGGAGCAGCCATTGTCGGCGCTGTTGGTGCCGGAGCTGCAACAGGTCTTGCGGCAGACATCGGAACCGGAGGATTAACAGCTGGGCTAGGGACACTTTTGGGCACGGTTATTGGCGCTATCGGTGGGGCCGGAGCAGCCCTTGCTTACAATCAAGTCAAAGGGGTACACGGAACCAAAGTGTCATGGAGCAAAATGGCTTTGCAAAATTTCCTTCTTGAAGCTGTTTTGTTGTATTTAGCCGTAGCCCACTTTGGTCGTGGACGCGGATATTGGGAGGAAAGTGAAGCTCCAGCTTTCTGGAAAGATGTCGTTATTGCTGAAATGAAAAAACTTCCAAAAGAATACGACACCACTGCCTTGACAGAGCCAGACTCAATAGAGTCTTTGAGTAAACAGACAACCGATACCATTATTCGGGCTGTCTTATACGACCTTTATAAGAAAGCACCCTAAAAAATCAGGCTTCTCTGACCCGCTTAGTTGCGGGTCTTTTTTTACATACTTTTGCTTAAAAATCGGGGCAATCACTTAAGCGCCTACTCTTAGTCAAGCACAAAAGAGTTATCAATCCGCATTTAGTCCCATCTAAAATAACTCTTACTTCTTTTTCTCTCAGCAAAAAAGGATCACTATGAAACTAATCTCTCGCTGCCTTTTGACCACCTCACTGGTGGGAGCTCTAATTGTTGGAGCCATGACACCGACCTATGCGGCAGAACGTCTTGATCAAATCATGGAAACCAAAGTACTTCGTGTTGGTACACCAGGTGACTACCGCCCGTTTTCCATGTTCGAAAATCAGAAGTTTGTCGGTCATGATATTGAGCTGATTCAGAAAATGGCTGATGTCTACGGTTGGAAAGTGGAATTTGTTCATTCTAGTTGGTCAAACTTAGCCAAAGATATGGCAGACAATAAATTTGATGTAGCCGTAGGCGGTATTACACGCTCACCAGCTAGAGTACTGACGGGTGATTTTCTGCCCGCCTATGCGCCTTTCGGAAAGGTTGCTTTGATCAATAAAAAGAATAAAGACAAACTTACTAGTCTTGAGAAACTCAATCAACCCGGCGTTACCGTGATCAAAAACCCTGGCGGAACAAATGAACAGTTTGTTTTACAAAACCTGACAAAGGCTAAGATTCTGACTCACGATAAAAATTATGAAATCCCAGAACTGATCGCCCAGGGTAAGGGAGACGTGATGATCACGGAAAACGCAGAAGCAAAGCTTTACGCCAAGAAATATCCGCAATTGCACGCTCAATTTTTAAATAAACCACTGACCCCGGTCAACTACATGGGTTTCTGGATGCCCACTGATGACGCTGACTATACTCGTGTGATGAACTATCTCTGGAATCTGATGGATTTGAGAGGAGAACTAAAAGCACTTAACGATAAGTACGGAGTCTAATTCAAATCCTGAATTAAAAGGGGGTGTTGATAAAGTCGGAAGATTCCGACGAAATCAATACCCCCTTATCTATTTATCGGAATTTATCCGGATTTTTCTCAAACCTGTAAAAAATTGCTGATTTTTGAGACTTGCTTCACATCTAGGGCGTAGCAATAAAACAGAAATCCCTGCAGTAATAAGGTTTGGCATAGTAAGATGACTCCTGATAGTTTCATCTTACTAGCTGGTCCCGGGTTCGATTCCCCAGGCCACTTTTTAGTGGTTTAGATCAAAAAATTTAGGGGGCTGACTTCATCGGCCTTAACCGACTTTGTCAACACCCCCTTTTAGTTTTTAATGTTTTTGCTTACGGAACCATTTCCTGGACCTGATCGCGCTTGACTGGCTTGACCAAGTCTTCACGCTTCACACCCAAATACAATGCGATAGCTGCTGCAACGAATACCGAAGAGTACACACCCAAGCAAATACCGATTGTTAAAGCCAAAGCAAAGTAGTGCAAGGCCGGGCCGCCAAAGAAGAACATCGCCAATGTCATTGCTAAGGTAGACGAGTGGGTGATCACCGTACGGGACATCGTCGCTGTAATAGCGGAGTCAATCACTTCCACAGTCCCCATACGGCGCATCTTCTTAAAATGCTCGCGGACACGGTCGAAAATAATGACCGATTCGTTCACAGAGTAGCCTAAAACAGCTAACACTGCCGCTAAGACCGGCAAAGAGAATTCCCACTGGAAAAATGAGAAGATACCCAAAACCAGAACAACGTCGTGCAGGTTAGCAATAATGGCAGCAATGGAAAACTTCCATTCGAAACGAAAAGCCAAATAGGTAACGATACCGATAATAACCAGAATCAAAGCCGTCAAACCGTCAGTTGCGAGTTCTTCACCGACTTGAGGCCCGACGAACTCAACTCGAGTCATTTTGGCATCAGGTTCAGTTTTATTTAAAACCGCCATAACTTCTTTAGCTTGCTCGCCAGATGTTTCACCTTCCACAATAGGTAAGCGGATCATGACATCGCGGGCCGTTCCAAAATTTTGTACCGCAGCCTCTACTCCCAAAGCGGTCTTAATCTCCTCACGGATTTGCTCAGTCGGAGCGGCTTGAGGGTAGGTTACTTCCATCACCGTGCCGCCTGTGAATTCAATAGAGAAAGCCAGTCCACGAGTGCACAAGAGGAAAACTGCGATCACAAACGAAATCAATGAAATCGTATTGAAGACCTTGTCAAAGCGCATGAAGTGAATCGTGCGCCGAATTCTAAAAAACTCCATACTCTACTTCCCCTTTACTCCGTCGGTTTCCAAATTTGACCCACATGCAGTTTCTTGAGCTTCTTCTGGCGACCATAAATTAAATTGATCACCGAACGGCTCACGACAACCGACGTAAAGATTGAAGTCAAAATGCCTAAGCAGTGAACCACAGCAAAGCCTCTGACCGGACCGGAACCAAAAATCAACAGTGCGATACCAGCAATCAAGCTTGTAACGTTGGAGTCCAAAATCGTTGCAAAGGCTCTGTCAAAACCTTCACTAATGGCTTGCTGAGGTGAACGGCCTTCACGTAATTCTTCGCGAACACGTTCGTTAATCAGCACGTTAGCATCAACAGCCATACCCAAAGTCAAAGCAATAGCTGCGATACCTGGCAGAGTTAATGTAGCTTGAAGCATTGAAAGCAGTGCTACCAAAAGCATCACGTTGCAACTCAATGCAAAAACTGACACCGCGCCGAAAACCTGATAGTAAAGAATCATGAAAATGGACACGACCGCGAAACCGTAGACCGTTGAGCGGAACCCTGCCTCAATATTTGCAGCACCAAGGCTCGGACCAACTAGGCGCTCTTCAATGATTTCCATCGGTGCGGCCAACGATCCTGCGCGTAGTAACAAAGCCGTATCGGTCGCTTCAGTCGCTGTCATATGACCAGAAATCTGCACACGTCCGCCGCCGATTTCTTGGCGAATCACCGGTGCCGTGACCACTTCACCTTTACCTTTTTCAAAAAGGATGATGGCCATGCGCTTACCCACATTATCTCGAGTGACGTCCTGGAAAATACGAGCACCACGACTATCGAGTGTTAAATTCACCGTCGGTTCTTGAGTCTGCTGATCAAAACCTGGCTGAGCGTCATTTAAATTATCACCCGTCAAAACCACTTGGCGTTTAACGAGAATAGGAACACCAGCTCTGTCTAAATAGCGCTCATCACCAAAAGGCACTGTGCCGGAAGACAGCTGTGCATAAGCCTCCGGAGAATCATCCACCATACGGATTTCCAACGTAGCGGTACGGCCTAAAATTTCTTTGGCCTTAGCGGTATCCTGCACGCCAGGCAACTGCACCACAATACGATTAGCCCCTTGTTGAGCAATCACTGGTTCTGCTACGCCCAATTCATTAATACGATTGTGTAAAGTGGAGATGTTTTGCTTTAATGCGTAATCGCGAACTTCACGCAACGATGAGTCCGTCATCGTTGCGACCAGACGGAACATATTTCCTTCATCGCGTTCATCAAGTGACAAATCGTTATGAGTGTTGCGCAAAAGGTCTCTTGCCTTATCACGCTCCTGCGCGCTTCGGAAAGCAATCTCAAGCGAGGTACCGCTACGGGTAATACCGGCGTGGCGAATGCGCTGCTCACGGAACTGAGAGCGAAGGTCACTGGCCAATGCATCGGCTCGTTTATCAATGGCAGCATCCATGTCCACTTCAAGCAAGAAGTGCACACCACCGCGCAAGTCCAAACCTAAATACATCGGTAAGGCATGCAAGCTCAAAAGCCATTGAGGTGTGTTAGGCACCAAATTCAAAGCAACCACAAAAGAAGGATCGGTCTGATCAGGATTTAATTCCCTTTCAATTACTTCTTTGGCCTGCAGTTGCATTTCTGCCTGCGTCGGCTCAAAACGAACTCGAATAGTTGATTGTTGAGCACCTTGTTCAAAAAAAACTCCGTCTGGCGTAATGTTGGCTTCAGACAGCGCTTTTTGAACTCGCTCATAGATCTGTTCGTCAACTTTAATAGTGGCCTTTTGGCTGGAAATTTGCACGGCAGGCGACTCTCCAAAGAAGTTCGGTGTCGTGTAAATCATCCCAATCAGTAAAGCAACTACAATGACGATGTATTTCCATAATGGATAACGATTCACGTCTTTTCCCCAGAATAAACTGAAAAAGAGAACGACTGGTGGGACTCGCTCTCTTGGTTTTAGAGATACCGCATATCACACAGTAACTCTATAAAAATCCCAAGACCATAGGCCTTGGGAAATTCATCTTAGAAGGTCTTGATCGTACCCTTAGGCAACACCGTCTGAACAGCGATTCGTTGCATCGTGAGGGTCACAGGTTCATCTTTGACTGTTGCGATTTGCACAACCATATAATCGTCACGAACTTCAACTACTCGGCAAGCAATGCCACCAGCAGTGAGCACTTCATCACCCTTGGTCAAAGCATCAACCATTTTTGCGTGCTCTTTTTGACGCTTTTGTTGCGGGCGGATCAAGAAGAACCAAAAAGCAACAAAAATCAAGATCATCGGCAACAAACTGGTCAAAAGACTGGCGGTATCACCGGCACCGGCCGTTTGAGCAAACGCGTCAGAGATAAAAAACATGTGGGACTCCATTAAAAACGCCCGAGACCGTCTCGGACAAAGTAGTTCTGTAATTATAGGGGGATTTCAGTCTTTTTTTCCGTCTAAAATCCATCAATCCACACCACGAGCACGATTAGCGTAAAACTCTTCACGCCACTCTTCAAAACGATCTGCATCCAGCGCATCACGAATTTCTTGCATCAGATGCAAATAGTAGTGAAGATTATGAATGGTATTCAATCTCGCCCCCAAAATTTCATTGACCTTTTGCAAATGATGTAAATAGGCTCTGGAAAAATGTTTGCAGGCGTAACAATCGCACGTGGGATCCAGAGGCCGTAAATCATCCTTGTATTTACTATTGCGGATCTTCACGTCACCGTAACGAGTAAAAAGCCAACCGTTTCGTGCGTTACGGGTAGGCATAACACAGTCAAACATATCAATGCCTTGGCTCACCCCTTCAACCAAATCCTCCGGTGTACCTACCCCCATCAGATAACGGGGTTTATCCTGAGGTAGCTGCCAAACGATTTTTTCCATAATACGGTGCATTTCTTCTTTGGGCTCACCAACAGACAATCCACCTACGGCGTAACCATGAAAGCCTATTTCCTTTAAGCCCTGCAAAGACTCAAGCCTTAGGTGCTCATACATCCCACCTTGGACAATGCCGAAAAGAGCATTGGGATTACCTAAGCGGACGAATTCTTCTTTGCTACGGCGAGCCCAACGAAGCGACATTCGCATTGATTTAGCGGCCTCTTCCTCAGTGGCCGGACGATCATTGATTTTGTACGGAGTACATTCATCAAAAACCATCACAATATCGCTGTTGAGCACACGCTGAATCTGCATAGAGACTTCAGGCGTTAAGAATAATTTGTCACCATTGATCGGAGAGGCAAACTTCACTCCCTCTTCAGTTATTTTCCGAAGTCCTTTAAGCGAAAAAACCTGAAAACCGCCCGAGTCAGTCAAAATTGGTTTATTCCAGCCCATAAATTGGTGCAAGCCGCCGTGCTTTTCAATGACATCCAGCCCAGGGCGCAACCACAAGTGAAAGGTATTGCCCAAAATAATCTGTGAGCCGATCTCTTCCAATTCGTTAGGAGCCATGGCCTTAACGGTTCCGTAAGTACCCACCGGCATAAAAATCGGCGTTTGAACTGTTCCATGGTTTAATTTCATCTCTCCGCGTCGGGCTTTCCCTGCGGTCTTTTTCACTGTAAATTCAAGACTCACAACTTACTCCGGCTTTTTTTCCAACAACATCGCATCGCCATAACTGAAGAAGCGGTAATGCTCTTTGATGGCGTATTGATAGGCCGAATCAATTCTTTCTTTACCGGCCAATGCAGAGACCAACATTAACAATGTTGATTTCGGCAGATGGAAATTAGTAATCAGTGCATCAATTATTTTGAATTCATAACCGGGCTTAATAAATAGACGCGTATCACGGGCACCCGGCTGAATTTCACCCTTTTTCACAGCTGCACTTTCTAATGCACGTAAACTAGTTGTGCCTACTGAAACAACCCGTCGTCCTTCTTTCTTGGCACGATTTACGGCCTCAGCAGTTTCTTCGCTGATCGTGTACCACTCAGAGTGCATGATATGCTCAGAAAGCTTTTCTACACGTACAGGCTGAAATGTTCCGGCACCAACGTGCAACGTAACAAAGGCGATCTGCACACCTTTTTTCTTCAGTGCATCAATCACTTCTTCTGTGAAATGAAGCCCTGCTGTTGGCGCCGCTACGGCACCCGGCGTTTGGGCATACACAGTCTGATAGCGTTGCTCGTCACTTTTATCGGCCGCATGTTCAATATAGGGAGGCAACGGTACCTTGCCGTAGAAATCTAGTACTTGCAAAACAGGATGCTCAAATCGCAAAGCAAAAAATTCGCCTTCTCTACCTGTTACTTCCACTCGCTCGGTTTGCCCATCGGCCTCAAAAATCAGATAACTGCCTGCCTTTGGACTTTTGCTTGCACGAGCCATAGCAATAGCGGTGTATTCGCCTGTAATGCGTTCCATCAGCACCTCTACAGCACCGCCCGTTTCCTTCTTACCCAATAAGCGGGCTTTGATGACCTTAGTATTGTTCATCACTAACAAGTCATCCGAACGAAGTAAATTAACAATATCCCTAAAGTGCCAATCTTCAAGCCGATCCGGCATTACATGCAAAAGGCGGCTCGAGGCACGATCTTTAAGGGGGAACTGAGCAATTCGATCTAAGGGCAGATCAAAATCAAAATCAGATAAAAGTAGTTCGTGTTCAGACATGGCTTTACCGGCCAAAAGTTAGAAAGGACGCATCTTACCGTTTTTTTTAACTTTTTGGAAAAACAGCGAATACAAAAAGAAGCAAAAAGTTCAAAAAAACTTGCAAATGAGAATTATTATCATTAATATAAGCATTACAAATCTTTTTGCTACGACGTAAGCTTCACGCAAGATTTCTGCGATAAAGTTACGGTCAAGCAAGAAGTTTGAGTGATTTTCCAAACAATAGGGGCCAAAAAAGGGGTGGAATCTAAAGTTTGGTTAAATCTCTCCCAGCTCAGTGAGCGTTTGTTTGTGTCTCCTTAACAATAAACGTTCAAGTCCTAAAGACTTCTTTGGTCCAAGCGAAAACCGGCGCATTTGCGCCGGTTTTTGTATCTTTTTTCCGTTTAAATTGATCCCAACACTGCCAAAACTGTACCAACGCTTAAAAGTGTAAAGGTAATGGCAAAAATCGTTTGCGCCATGAGATCTAACAACCATATATATTTATACATAATTTCCTCCAGCTCATTTTTTGATACTTTTATATTATTTATTTATGGATAATTATTCAATATTTTATTTTATTTTTTATTGATCTATATTAATTATTAGATCTTTTTATGATCTTTTATCTATATGATTAAGCCGCCTATTCAGGCGGCTCAATCACACTTTTTACGCGATGGCTAGGCTACTTGATCGTGTAGCGCACTTCAGCTGGAACGCCACCAGTTAAGGCACCAGGTTTGACACCGCGGAAAGCATTTTCAGCATCAACACCTTTCTTGACAGCGGCTTCAACTTTTTGCTTCAGCGCTGCCATTTCCTTTTCGTCCTTAGCATTGAGCGAAACCTTAAAGTGACCGTCAGCTGCAATAGCATTCACAGAAACCCCACCATTGAAAGCCGAGACGATGCACTGCTTTTGAGACGGAATAGCCTTTTCGATCTCCATAATTGCTCTGGCACCTGCATGCACCGCATTGGTGTTTCCGTAAGCGCCATTACTATGTCCTCCAGGACCTTGGATATCCACTGTCAGAACACTGGAGACATCAGCCATTGCCACAGATGCTGCAAACGAACCCAGCAAAGCAACTAATAATTTTCCTTTCATAATGTTCTCTCCCAATGTTCCCTATTAGTACATATCCTCTGTCGTACGAGCACCAATTGGAGCTGCCGTCGGTTTAACGACATCACCAGTACTCGTATGATAGCCAGCAGCAGTTAAGCCCATGAGGATCATGCGGAAAATACGCTTACCTTCGTCCTGAGCATTGCCTGGGATACCCCATTCATTGAAAGTATGGCCACCGCCATTTGCAGCAGGCGTATGGACATTAAAGTTCACTGTCGGCACACCTACAGCAGCAGGAACATTGTCATTTAAACTCGAAGAGTTGGTCTTTAACTCTTTAATCTTATCAATACCGACTGTTTGAGCAGTTTGCCAATAGATTTGAGTAGCGATATCGTTGAAGTTGGCGCGTTGGTGAGCCGGACGGTCGCCGAACCAAACTAATTCCATCTTGACGGCATTCTTATCACCGGTCTTTACGCCATACTTCGCATTTTCTTCATCCAAAGCAGCCTTAAAGGTTGGCTCAATTTGTGCACGCATTGCACTTAACGGTCCTTGTGTCGGAGAACGCATATCAACCATCAAAGTGCAAGAGCGAGAACGTTCACCATTAGTTGCATCATCGCAGCTGGCAACACCCACTGTGTACGTCGTACGTTCAGCCTTCTTATCTAAATCCCAAGGCGACTTAATATCTGCGATCTTGGCAATCGAACGAGTCATTGCCATCAAAGCGCTCGGAGCTTCTGCTCCCCCTTGCTTGTAACCGGCAGGTTCCGTGTACTTGATTTCAAAACGATAACTACCCAGGTAATTTAACGTTCCGGAACCAGCACGAGTAGAGTCGGCAGCAAAGTTTGCAACAAAGTTCAACGCGTTATTGCCTTTACCGGTGTCTTGGTTATAACCGTAAAGTTGCTTCATACCGCAAAGGTTACCCTTGCCTTCTTCACCAGCCGTACCACAAACCCAAATGTCATACACAGGCTTGATGTTGTACTTCTTCATCATGATAGCGGCCGTCATTACACCGGTCGTATTACCCATGGCATCGGCAAAGCCCGGAACATAAATACGATAACCTCCCTTTTTCTGAGCGTCTTCTAAATTGGCATAACGTACATAGGCTTTTTTATAGTTTTCATCCTGAATAATCTTGCCGTTTTTATCGAAGTGCAGCTCATCCTTAATGGCTGCAAGTGCTTCAGGGGTCGAAACAATAGCTTCAGTGGCCTTTTGCAACTTAACCGGCATGTACGGATTACTCTTGGGCGGCAACTTAGCTGGGTTTACCGTATCGATGTGCCCTTCAAGCAACACCTTCGGGAATTGTCCCTTATAGCTTTGTGCACCTTTTTCTTGAGAATATGTGCCAGGAATACGAACACAAACATTGTAAACAGGCAAACCGTCAACCTTCTGAATACCGGCACCTTTAATAATGCCCTCAGGCGTTGTCATAATGTCTTTTTTGTCAAAGCCCCATTCTTCGACCATACGGCGAGCCAGTTCTTCTGCGCGACGCATTTCCGAGCGTGACGGAGAAGCGATACGAGCCACTTCCATATGAGTATTGAATCGGAATTGCGCGTTTTCATCACTCGTGAGTTCTGTGAGCATTTTTTGCATCACAGGATCTTTATAGATCGTTTCTGCAGCTTTCTGAACATCCGGACTGACTTGGGGCACAACGGCGTAAGCAACGCCGGCAATCATCGCCAGACCGACAGCCAATGCACAACGAGTTTTTCGCATAGACAACCTCCCGTTGAAAAGTTTCAGTGAAAATGAACCATTACTATTTTGTACCTATTTTTTTTGATTTTTAATCCGTAGAAACGAGAAATATTTTTCTCTTTTTTAAATGCCCTTTAGCCCTAGAATGGTTGCCTTTTCTTGCTTGCCCTCTTTCTCGCAAAAACTCATCAATCTACCCATTTTTAATCATAAGAATGATGGATTTTTCCCTCAATTGGTGACACAATGCCACGTCCTTTCTGATAAACAGTTTTTATTTATGTTAATTTCCGTAGCTTTGTTTTTAATGCTTCAACTCATTGGTGAAGCACTGTCATATGGTTTTGGTTGGCCAATCCCCGGCCCCGTACTCGGCATGATTTTTCTGCTGATCGGATTTGTGATTAAAGATGATCTCATCGAGAGGGTCCGCTTGACAGCTTCTGTTTTATTAGCGCATTTGGCTCTTTTGTTTGTCCCTGCTGGCGTGGGCATTGTGAGACATTGGGAAAGAATTTCCGCTGAATGGATGGCCATAGCAGCCATTCTTGTTATCGGAACAGCCATCACCATGGTCGTCACGGCACTTGTCGTTCAGTGGAGTGCAAAAATTTTGGGAGTTGACGATGACGATTGAGTTACTTTGGTCCCATTTAGCTCAAAACCCAGTTCTTTGGCTTTGCCTCACACTCATTGCCTATCAAATTGGTATCTGGGTTTATCAAAAAAGCGGCTACATTACCCTGCTATCGCCTTTTGTCATTGCAGTGTGCATCCTACTCGCTATCTTATTTTCTACTCATACAAAATATGAGACGTTTTTTGCTGGCGCCCAGTTTGTTCACTTTTTACTTGGTCCGGCAACCGTAGCTCTGGCTGTTCCCCTTTTTGATCAACGTCTTCGCCTTGCGAAACTTTGGGCTCCATTACTAATCGGTGTTGTTGTAGGCTGTATCGTCGGAGTAGTTTCAACTGTTCTTTTAGGTGTTCTTTTCCATGCTTCTTTTGAAAGTATCATGTCTATGGCACCTAAAAGCGTAACAACCCCTATCGCCATGGGCATATCCGAAAAGATGGGAGGCATTCCTGAATTCACAGCAGGAATTGTTGTACTCACCGGAATTGTTGGTTCTCTTTTAGCGACCCCGATGTTCAAGATCTTCAGAATAAAAAAAGATTATGTCAAGGGCTTTTCCTTAGGAGTGGCTGCTCACGGCATGGGAACCTCTCGAGCCTTTCAAATCAGTGACAAAGCCGGTGCTTTTTCTGGTTTAGCCATGGGACTTGCTGGCATCATCACAGCTTTTGCTGCCCCCATGATCGCACCACCGCTTTTGAACTGGCTTATGAATTAAAACGAGGCCGCTGATTTTCTGTAGCGGCCTCTTTTATAAGAAATCAATAGTATTAAGCTATAACGCACGTCAATCCTGCTACAGCAGCGCCCATCCCAATCAGCCCCATCAACACTGTAAAAATTACTTTTCTTCTTAGTTAATTGTTATCCAAATAACGCGTAAGAAACGCTCTAAACCTTGTTGTTTTCGGCTGTAGCATCACTTCAGCAGGTATTCCCTCTTCGACCACCACTCCGTCAGCCATGAAAACAACTCGATCAGCAACCTCACAGGTAAACGGGATCTCATGGGTAACAATAATCATCGTGTAACCTTGCTGAGCCAGAGATTTGATCGTATTGAGTACTTCACCGACCAATTCTGGATCCAGTGCAGAGGTTGGTTCGTCAAAAAGCAGGAGTTGTGGCTCAATTGCCAAGGCTCGTGCAATCGAGACACGTTGTTGCTGGCCGCCCGAAAGTTGCCTCGGATACTGATTAGTCTTATCGGCTAACCCCACTTTTGCCAAGATTTTCATCGCGCGGTCAGCTGCCACGTTTTTCGGCACCTTATGCACTTGCACTGGAAATTCCATCACATTTTCTAATACTGTTAAGTGTGGAAACAGATTAAACGCTTGGAAAACCATTCCGATTTTTTGACGCTGTTGGGCAATGGTGTTGTAGCTCGCTTCCCAGAGTTCGCCATTTTTCCACTCATAACCAATCGCTTGATCACCTACTGTAATTAAGCCACTATCCATGGATTCTAGGTGATTGATGCACCTCAATAGAGTTGACTTGCCGCTGCCCGATGGTCCAAGAATCACAACAACCTCTCCTTTCTTTACGTCAAGATTGATATTCTTGAGAACCACATTGTCGCCAAAGCTTTTCCGAACATTGCGACACTTTACAAAGACTTGTTCTTCACTCATTGGATAACCCCAACTCCGAAATTTGAGTATCTACTCTCTTTGTATTTGACAATTGATCCTTTCGGAAATGCCGCTCTAGCGCCCATTGCAGTACTGACAAAATAGACGTAATAATGAGGTACCAAAGTACGGCGACAATCAGTAACGGAATAATCTGAAAAGTCGTGTTGTAAATGGCTTGCACGGAGTAAAGCAAATCATCCATGGCAATGATAGAAACCATCGCAGTGGCCTTAACCATCGAAATCACTTGATTGCCCGTAGGCGGAATAATGGCTTTCATCGCTTGTGGGATTAAGATCCTAAACATAATTTGAATCTGACTCATACCAAAAGCCTGTGCCGTTTCCTTCTGATTAGTATCAACTGACAAAAGCCCTGCACGAATAATTTCTCCCATAAACGCCCCTTCATTTAACGATAGCCCTAATATGGCCGCCGTCATCGGTGTAATCACTTCGTTTGTAGAAACCGTTCCCATAATTGGTAATGTGATATTAGGAAAAAGGGCCGCTAAGTTGTACCAAAATAACAACTGAACCAAAAGTGGAGTGGAGCGGAAAAACCACAAGTAACTATTAGCCAAAGCGTTAAAAAAGCGGCTGTCAGACAATTTCGCCAATGCACAAATCAGACCAAGAACAATGCCCAAAAGCATTGAAATCAAGGTCAATTGAAGTGTCATTTTTATCCCGTGCAAAATGGATTGATGAGTAAAATATTCACCCACTACAGCCCATTCAAAGTTTGGATTCTGCGAGCAGATCCACAGGAAATAGACGATCAGAGCCGATAAAAAAACATATAAGAACCAACGAAACCAGGGCAGCTTGTGTCTGGCCTGTGCAACGTCAGCCGAATATAACGATAAATCAGACATAGCTTATTGTTTGGGGGCGGCATGCTCCAAGCATGCCATCCCACAAGTTCGTTAATGCTTATCGGTAGCTAAATTCTTCCCGGGTTTATCAATCACGTTGTAGTGCAAGTTGTATTTATCCATGATGGCTTGGTAAGTGCCGTTATCAAAAAGCTGTTGAAACGCAGCCACTATTACCGAGGTCAAGGGAGAATCTTTAGCCAACACAGCACCTTGGTAAATCTCTCCGAAACCGTTATGTTTACCAACCGCAGACAACTCCATTTTGTCTTTATTCAAAGACACAAAGTATGAAAGCGGGGCTTGTGAAGAAAAGAACGCATCAGCGCGCCCTGATCGAACGGCTAAAGCAGACGTTGTTTGCGAGTCAAAAGTCAACACATTAACTGCAGGCTTTCCCGCTTTGACACACTCTTCAGAGGCCTTCTTAATCACCGCTTCAGCTGAACCGCCTGCCGTAACAGAGATTTTTTTGCCACAGACATCTTCCAAGCCATTAATTTTTTGAGGATTACCCTTTTGAACGGCAAAAACTACATACTCTTGAACGTAATCGACAAAATCGTTTTTCACCTCACGATTAGGATAGTCTCCAACCGGTCCGATCGAAATGTCATAGCGACCAGCTTGTATGCCCATCAAATTGGCCGATAAGGTGGGAATCACGGTATGTTCGATTTTCACGCCCAACACCTCGGAAAGTGCTTGCGCAAAGTCAGCCATTGCTCCAGTGATTTTTTTATCAGGCGTGACTGAATAGTATGGCGGGAATGATCCATCAAGAACATTGCGTATCACTCCGGCCTTTTTAACTGAATCGGGTAGCTGATCGTAAAGTGATTGGTTAAATTGTTGTTGAGGGATCTCTGCGGCAAGGGTCATACTCATCAAGCTACCCAAGAACAAGCTCAATAGTAATTTTTTCATTTTCTTCCTTTCCTAATCTCGTTGTATTAACGATGAACAGTGAGATAGCTACTCAATGGTGAGTTCTGGTCGCGAAAAACGCCTGTTTTGCAAAACGGGGAGAGTTTGTCTCGTCTCTTGTAAAACAGATTTTTTCATGACACCACAGATTAATTCCTCAGAGCTACCTGCTTGAGCAATGGGCACTCCAAGTGGATCAACTAGCATGGAGCATCCAATATTTCTAACGGACACTTCAGAAACTGCTACCACGTAGGCTGTATTTTCGAGTGCTCTGGCTCGAACTAAGATGTTCCAGTGCGACTCCTTAAGTGGTCCCCTCACCCAAGCCGCAGGCACTAGAATCGCTTCTGCACCATCTAATACAAGTCGTCGGGCAAGTTCAGGGAAACGCAAGTCATAACAAGTCATCAAACCAAAGTGCCAACCGTCAATTTCAATAATGGGGGGAACATCGGTACCTGCAACAACGTCATCGCTTTCTTTGTCGTTAAAGGCATCATAAAGATGCAATTTACGATACTGCGCAATTAACCTCCCTTGATCGGCCACAATATGAACATTGAACACCTTGTCTGGGTAATTCTCCGAAGGTGTGTGCACGGTACATGAAACGGCAAGGCCAAATTTTTCCGAAGCTTTTACCAACCCACTCACAAACGGGCCATCTAAAGGTTGTGCATGATTTTTTGTCCAACCGGCTATCGTTGGATTCCTGGCAATGATTCCTTCCGGGAAAAGAACCAAGCGTGCTCCTTCATCATGCGCTCGTTGCATATATTGTTCGCATAAGCGCAAGTTATCGTATCCATTATCGGTTACCATCATCTGCGCCAAAGCGACTTTAAAATTTTCTGCCATATTCCCTCGCTTGCCTTAGAGAACTTGATTGGGGAAAAGAAAATCAGCATCGTGCTGCGTTGAGGTGAGTTTTTGCGCAAATTGTTGATAAGCAAACTCATTAATCATCTTGCGATTTGCCTCCAATCCAGCCGGATTCCAATCGGCAGCAAACACTTGGGACATTCTGAGCAAATCTGCGATCATCCAAGGCGTTGTTTCGAAATACTTCCTTCTTTTGGCTAACCACATATCTTCCGAAGCCCGCAACAAGTTGACTAAATGACGAGGTACTCCAGGGTGAGCATTCACAAAGTCAGCCTTCATCGCTAAAAGGTGAATACCAGGTACAAATCCCCAGCGCCCAAACCAGCTGATTTCCTCTTGTACAAAATCTGGTTGAAGCTGACGCAGCCCATAGCCCTTATCGTAAAAACCTGAAGGCATGAAAGCTTGGAAAATCGCATCGATTTTGTGATCTTTCAATAACTGCACTAATGGTGTTTCTTCCGGGTCTTGAAAGATAGTCTTGCCATCTACGAAAGCATCTGCACGATGAAAATCAACTGCATCGTGTTCAGTCATTCTCGATAAGGTCCACTCAATAGAGTCAATGGGAACTCCAGCCTCAAGTAGTAAGGCTCTCGTCCACGTATTGCCACTATCTTGCCAGCCCGATAGACCAATGCGTTTGCCTTTAAGTTCTTGAAGTTTTTTGATGGGAGAATCTTTAAGCGTCAAGATGCAACGATTTCGAAATCCCCGCATGATAAAAAAGGGAATACCGATCAAATTTGCATCATCACCACGGTCTCGCTTCATGGCATAGCGTGACAAACTCATCTCCGATGCTTCACAGTCATTTTCTAAAGCAAAATCATCGTTTAAGGACTGCACACGAGTAAGCTCTAAATCAACCTCACTACTCTTGATGTCCCCTAAAAGAATGGGAGTCCAAAAATCCCAATCTCGAGTTTGCAAACGCACTTTTATCGCCATACTCACCTCTCTGCTTATTCCCGACTGTTGAAGTGATGCGATTGATTATAGATCTAGGGTTTCCCCCAGTACTATCATTTTTTTATCTAATTTTGAATGTTCTCCGCAAGGTTGCTTAAGGCGTTAAACTTATTTTTGTGCTTTGATAACTAAGGCTTTTTTGAGTTGTACTGTGTACTTGATTGAGAAGTTAAGCTTTTGCTTGCCTTCAACATCGGCTCGTAGTCTGAACCGACAGTAAGAGACGATTGAACTAATCTAAAGCGATCTCTTTAGACTCTTTGTCGAACGTGGATATAAATGGTGAACCATTCGCTTTATGAGGTTTTAAACCTCATAAAGCCATGGTTATCAACTTCCGAAGTGAGTCTGCCTCTTCAATTGGCAGTTGAAATTTTGAGGAAATTTTTAAAGTGTATCGGCAATTGACTGAGCTAATTGCTGAGCTAAAGCCTTATCATCGGCTTCAACCATCACTCGCAATAAAGGCTCTGTGCCGGAGGGACGAATCAACACTCTGCCTCTGCCTTGAAGTTGCTGTTGCGCCTCTTGGAGCGCTTTTTGCATGGGTTCATGGCTCTTCCAATCGAAACCTTTCTCAATGCGCTTGTTGATTAAAATTTGCGGCAGCAATTTTAAATCAGCTGTTAATTGAGCAAGCGTTTTACCCTGACGGCGCATAGCAGCTAAAACCTGTAGACTGCTCACAATCCCGTCGCCCGTTGTTTGGCAATCTAAAACTAGAAGATGACCGGAAGTTTCTCCACCAAAAATCCAACCGTCACGCGCTTTTAGTTGTTCAAGCACATAACGATCTCCTACCTTCGCACGCACAAATTCCACACCCAACTCTTCAAAACGCTTTTCTAAAGCATAGTTGGTCATCAAGGTGCCGACCACACCTTTGACTTTTTCTCTGAGCATGCGGTCTCTTACCATGACATAAAGGAGCTCATCACCGTTATAAACATGACCGTTCCCATCAGCCATGATTAGTCGATCGGCATCTCCGTCAAGTGCAATTCCAACATCACAACCACGTTCGAACACTTTTTTAGACAGTGATTCAGTATGCGTGGCACCGACCCCATCATTGATATTGAATCCGTCAGGTGTATCCCCAACAGTAAAAACATCGGCTCCCAATTCATGGTAAACCGATGGCGCCACATGATAGGCAGCACCATTGGCGCAATCTACAAGAATGCGCAATCCCTTTAAATTAACATTGCTGTCAATCGTAGATTTACAAAATTCAATATAACGTCCCGAGGCATCCTCAAGCCGCCAGGCTTTCCCAAGTTCTCGGCTTTCTACACAAGAAAATCCTTTATCAAGCTCGGCCTCAATTTCCGACTCGACCTCGTCAGGTAATTTTGTCCCTGACTCTGAGAAAAACTTAATGCCGTTATCATCGTAAGGATTGTGACTTGCGCTTATAACCACGCCGGCATCGGCTCTTTGAGCTCGTGTTAAATATGCGATTGCAGGCGTCGGAATAGGTCCACAAAGCACCACATCGACTCCGGCACTAGAGAAACCAGCTTGCAAAGCCGCCTCAAGCATATAACCTGATACACGGGTGTCCTTACCAATCACGACGCGAACATGGCGACGACCATCAATGTGCCTTCTGAGTACACGGCCAGCCGCTTGTCCCAATTTCAAAACGAAGTCCGGAGTAATCGGAGTGTCTCCTACACGACCTCTGACTCCATCGGTTCCAAAATATTTTCGAGTCATAACACTAATCCTTTTGAGTTTGACTGAGGGTCATTAGCCAAATTTTAAACGCATCTCGCGTAGCTACCACATCGTGAACTCGCACAATGGACGCTCCGGCTTGAACTGCCAGCAGCGCCCCGGTCACAGACGATACAACCCTTTCATGTACATTGCGTCCTGTGACGGCTCCTAAACTAGATTTTCTTGATAAACCAACCAAAATTGGATAGGGCAAACGAGCGAATTCTTTTGTATGGGCTAAGAGCTGAAAATTTTGCTCAACGGTTTTTCCAAAACCGAATCCATAGTCCAGGCAGATGCGGTGACGATCGATTCCAGCTATCTCTGCACAATGAGCTCGATGAAGCAAAAACTCTTTGACCTCTTGAAGAATGTTTTCATAGTGCGGTCGATTCTGCATGGTCTTGGGATCTCCTTGCATATGCATGAGACAAACGCCAAGATCAGAGCCAGCCACCGCTTCCATCGCTCCCGGCTCCTGAAGAGCACGTACATCGTTGATGATATGAGCTCCGGCGCGTATTGATTCCTTTATAACTTCTGCCTTGCTTGTATCCACAGAAACAACAGCACCGCCTTTAGATAGTGCTTCTACAACCGGAACTATTCGATCTATTTCCTCCTGCGCACTCACCTCTGCCGCACCAGGTCTTGTCGACTCCCCGCCGATATCCAAAATATCGGCGCCATCATCGAGCAGCTTCAGTCCAAATTCAATTGCCTGCTCACAACTGGCGTGTTCTCCACCATCTGAAAAAGAATCCGGTGTGACATTAACAATCCCCATAATCAATGGGGTAGAAAGATCCAAATCCCGCCCAGCACAAGACCACTTCACAATTTTCTCCTAGTTACAGGAAAGACAAATATCGGACGATTTTATCTTATTTTTTTCCCACAGCTATTGCGTTTCCAATTTTTTTCCTGCATAATGCTGATTCGCACTTGAGGCGGGGCGTAGCGCAGTCCGGTAGCGCGCCTGCTTTGGGAGCAGGATGTCGGGGGTTCGAATCCCTTCGCCCCGACCACGTTTCGACAGTCGTCGAGCCGCCCGTAGCTCAGCTGGATAGAGCATCGGCCTTCTAAGCCGAGGGTCACAGGTTCGAATCCTGTCGGGCGGGCCATAAATTTGATGGTGGGAATAGCTCAGTTGGTAGAGTCCCGGATTGTGATTCCGGTTGTCGTGGGTTCGAGTCCCATTTCCCACCCCATCAAATCCCTGACTCAACTCATCTTCCCAAATCATCAGAATGGTTTAAGAAATCTCAATTTCATTAATTCCATTCTCTTTTTTTTACTATTTTTAGTTTTTTCTTACCTAAGCACCCTCAAAACAGTTTGAAATCTTTTATACGGTGTCGGTTGGTGCCTGACTATCTTTTTGTTGGGCTCTATAAATTAACGAAATCTCATTTTTACTAGAACAAAATGTGCGAAAAAAAGCCTACTAATGACTCAGTAGGCTTAGAGAAATCCTTCTTTCTCAGTTAGCTCTGGAGTTCCCGAAGAGCCTTAATTCGAGCTTCTATTGGGGGATGAGAAGCAAACAATGACCCCATTCCACCGCTAATACCAAAACCCTTCACATTTCCCGGCAACTCTGACGGCGTCTGGCCACCTAGGCGAGCCAGTGCATTAATCATAGGAACGGGAGAACCCAATGCCTGGGCTGCACCGGCATCTGCTCGATATTCACGATAACGAGAAAAAGCAGCCACTAACATCGAACCCAAAAGACCTAACACCATATCAAGTACCAGACTTGTGATGTAGTATCCAGCTCCCGGCGCATCACTTTCATTACGTAAAATGCCGCGATCCACAATATTGCCAATGACTCGAGAAAGAAAAACGACAAACGTGTTGATGACACCTTGCATTAAAGTCATGGTGACCATGTCGCCGTTGGCAACGTGACTCATTTCATGGCCGAGTACTGCTTCCACCTCTTCTTTATTCATACTTGCAAGAAGACCATCGGAGACAGCTACGAGCGAATTATTTTTGGAGGGGCCCGTTGCAAAAGCATTGGGCTCACCATGATAAATTCCGACCTCAGGCATTGTAACGCCCTTAATTTCAGCTAATTTAGCAACTGTTTCAACCAGCCAACGCTCAACTTCATTGCGAGGGTGTTCAACATCAATCATCTGAACTCCCATGGAATTTTTAGCAATGGTTTTACTCATTGCAAGACTGATGAGTGAACCTGAAAATCCAATAACTGCAGCAAAAATCAAAAGCGAAATATAGCTTTGATTGGCCCCAGCAATCTGGGAGAAGTCAACACCAAAAAACCAACTCACCAAATTCAAAATGATGGACAGCATCACCAAAATGGCCAAGTTAGTCAAGATGAATAAACCGATTCGTTTAAACATTGAGATTTCCTAGTCTATAAAGGCAATAACACGAAACTCTAGTGTACGCAAAGTTACTGTAAAGAGTATTGGCAATGGCCTTCAAAAATGTAAACATTTACAAAAAAAGCCGAAAAGATTAAATCCTTTTCGACTTTTTTTGCTCTATTGCTCTTCTTCTCGCTTTGGTGAATAACTGCCCCAAGAAGAGCAACCCGGACAAAGCCATTGGAATCCCTTGGCTTTAAAGCCGCAATGAGAGCAACGATAACGCCCCGGACGACTGACATAGGGTTTCAAAAGTCCTGTCAAAAGCTCTAGCTCAGAATCTTCCGGATTAGCCTTAAGTCTAAGTTCGGATAATTTTTCATAAGCCCACAAAGTCGGGCGCCGCTCCAGCTCCTCTTTGAGGAATTTTTCTGCAGCCTTTTCACCTTCACTTTTAATGATCAGATCTAATGCAATAGATAATGTTTCCACACTACTGTGATCTTCCAAAGCCCGATTAATTAAATTCATCGCCTGATCGTGCTGGCCGATTGCCTCATAGGCTTGAGCGATCTGTACCATCACCAATGTAAGATGTTCAGGAGAAACTTTTTCAACTTGAGCCCAGTACTGCAAAGCAGCATTCGGATCATTGTTGAGCATTGACAAATTTCCCAACATAATCAAAGCTCGAACACTCTTTCTATCAACCTGTAATGCTTTTTCTAGCTCGAGTTTTGCCTGATCAAAATGCTTAGCACGCATTTCTAAAGCTGCTAATTCACAATGGAAATGCCCCATTTCAACCTGATGATTTTCACCGGCTTGTTTTTCCAACGTGTTGGCAACCTCTATCGCTTTATTCCACTCTTTCTCAGTGCAATAAATCTTTAAAAGCGAACGCATTGCATCCAACCGATATTCCGGTTCCTTCAAAAGACGCTGGAAACTTTCCTCTGCTCGATCATAAATACCCGCTTTAAGATAGTCATTTCCCAATTCAAACAAGGCCAGAGAGCGCTCATGAGAGGGCAAGTCCTCGCGATTCAAAAGATGATTGTGGATACGCACGGCACGATCAAATTCACCACGACGGCTAAATAAATTGCCAAGAGCGTGGTGCAGTTCAATTGTCTCTGGATCCAGCTTTACAACTTCGATAAAGGCGTCAATTGCTTTATCAGGCTGATCATTCAACAGTAAATTAATTCCCTTATAGTAAGTCCCGGGCCTTTGTTCTTGCTCACGCTGCCTCTGATCCAAACCTCTGAACCACCAGCCAGCTATAAAAAGCAAAGGCACGACAATCAGATACCAAAGTTCAAATTCCATGATGAATGATTCCGATTATGAGATTGTTGCGATGATTGTACACGCAAACAAAGGACGCCCAATACGACTAGGCGCCCTAAAGACAATAAGCCGTATAGACTACAAATTAACGACGACGGCTGGTATTTAAGGCCGGAGCAGCTGCAGGACGACCTTCAATGTGACGGAAAGTAATACGTCCCTTAGTCAAATCATAGGGAGACAATTCCAAAGAAACTTTGTCACCAGCCAAAATACGAATATGGTGCTTACGCATCTTGCCATTCGTATAAGCAACTAATTCATGACCATTATCAAGTTTTACGCGATAGCGGGCGTCAGGCAAAACTTCAAGCACCACGCCGCTCATTTCAATTAAATCTTCTTTTGCCATAGTTCCTTGTGCCTGAAAATCAGCACGTTATAAAAAAGAAAAAATCGTTTTGTTACATACAAAAACGAACCGCATTTTAATGCAAAAACAAGATATCAGGAAACATTTTTTCAACTATTTTTTCAGAAAAAACAACCGCTTCAATCTTTTTAATGCATTTTTCCCTAAATTCGTCCATAATAGGCAGTCCGAAAAGTTCACTTGGGGGCGACCTGGTTTCGACAGGGGTCACGAAGTGGCTTGGTGCATGTCAAGGTCCAGTCACCTTGTAAATCCGCTGGAAAATAAATAAACGCCAACAATAAGCGTTTCGCTCTCGCCGCCTAATTAAGGCGAGGACCACACCGGTTTGCCTCTAGGCCGGGTCGGTTCGCCGACAGTGGTTTCATATCATACAGGCTAGGCTTTCGCGAGGACACTGCGCGGACGCCAAAACTTCAGAGTGTCTGGTTTCGTCAAAGCCGGCTAAAGGGCGTAAAGCGAAATGAGATTTTTTAAGTGTTTTAGCTAAGCATGTAGATCCAGCTATGGACGATTTCTGGACGCGGGTTCAATTCCCGCCGCCTCCACCATTAATCAATCTCAGAGTGTTTTGTGACATCTGAGATTTTTTATTTATCCTTTGTAATTCAGTCACCGCTGTAGCATTTTCTAAAGAAGTTAATTTTCTTCTGATATTTATTGATAGACAAGATGATGGACATTAATTTGAATCTCAAATTATGATGGACACTCAACCATGCCAGAGGTTTCAAAAAACTTTCACAGAGTGATAAGTACAAGGTATCGTAGATGATGCTTTTTATACTGTTGCAGCCATGACTGACCTATAAGAAGGTATTTAGCAAGTTTTCACCGTTTGACTTCTTTCTTAATTAAGAATTTTTCTTATCTTTCTTTAATGGAAAATTTCATCTTTTACGCAATAAGTTAGGCAAAAAGTTAGCGATCTAAACGGACCTGTCGTATAGTTCTTTTCTTATTGTTTTTAATTTAACCATAAAATGATCTGTAACCTCTGTCCTCGTCAATGCGGCGCAGATCGTTCAACGCCTCAAGGTTTAAAACGCAGTATTTGTCACGCAAGCGACGATATTGAAGTCGCCCTTGTGAGTTTGCACGCTTGGGAAGAACCTATTCTGGAGTCTAAGAAAGGAGCCGGAACAATCTTTTTTTCCCACTGCAATCTACGGTGTTGCTTTTGTCAAAATTACGAAATCAGTGCCCTAGGTAAAGGGATTAGGATTTCAACTCAGCGCTTGACAGATATCTTTCTTGAAGAGGCTGAGCGAGGAGCTTCCTGTATTGAGCTTGTTACTCCGGGACACTATACCCGCCAAATCCGACAAGCACTGATTTCAGCTAAAGACCGGGGCCTTAAGCTTCCCATTGTCTATAACTCAAACGCATATGAACTACCTGAAACACTGAGGGAACTCTCAGGATTAATCGATATTTTCCTGCCAGATCTTAAATATTTCGATAATCGACTCGGTGAAAAATATTCAGGCGTTTCGAAGTATTTCGATTATGCCTCTGAAGCTATTCGTACAATGTTTGAGATGACTGGGCCGGCAGAACTTGATCAAAGCGGTCAGCTCAAACGAGGACTCATTATTCGCCACTTAGTATTGCCGTGGCAGTGGCAAGATAGCTGCCGCTGTCTTGACTGGATCCACAAGACATTCAGGGACGATGTTTATGTTTCTGTTATGAATCAGTACATGCCGCTTTATAAAGCCTGCCGGCATCCAGAAATTAATCGGCCTCTGACAACTTTGGAATATCAAAAAGTTATCCGCCACGCCAGAGCCATCGGCATTACTAAAGGATTTATGCAAGTAGGTCGCACTGACAGCGCTAAATTTATTCCGCACTTCGATGGTGAACACGTACTGTCAGACGAATAAAGCCTTCGATAAAAGCAATTCATCGAAGGCTTTTTTAGACCAAATAATTTCTATTTTTCAGGAACAACCTTCATCCAAACTAGACCGATGACATAACCCACAGCCGCAAACCAAATCCAACTTAAACCCAAAGTATGCATCGGTAAATATGTCGTCAGAACATTTTCCAGAGCATCAAATCTAATATTGGCGGTTTCCATACCGTTAATCAAAGCCATCACAAAAGTAAAACCGATAGTGAAAGCATAGACACACTGACGACCTTTAAATAATTTATCGGTAAAAAGTAAAACGATCAGCACAACAGCCAGAGGATAAATAAACATCAACACAGGAACTGTAGAAGTGATGATGGTTTCTAGGCCAAACATGCCCACTAAAAAGGAAACGATAGAAAAGACCGTAACCCAGTAAAGATAGGTAAAACGACCTGTTAATTTCAGGAAATAAGCCGCGCAGCACGTGATCAAACCAATTGCCGTAGAAAGACAGGCCAAAAGCACAATCACTGCCAAAATGATGGCACCAGCGTTACCGAATAAGATTTTGGCTGACTCAGCCAGTACCGGAGCCCCTGTTGCTTGCATACCGATGGCAGGCACACTCTCAGCGCCGATTTTGGCAATAAAAATATAGATGAAAGCTAAAAGCGCTACTGCAACAATACCGGACTTGTAGACCTGCTTGGTAATTTCTGCACGATCGGTTAATCCGCAGTCTTCTTTAACTACGTTAATGACTAGTGTTGCAAAAACAAATGCGGCAATGGCATCTAATGTGTTATAGCCGTCTAAGACTCCTTGAACCGCAGCAATCACGGGCGTTGCATAGGCTTTAGTCGGGGCCTGGGCCTCTCCTAACGGAGAAACAAAAGACTGTACGATCAGCAAGACAATCGTCAGAACGAGCGCAGGCGTTAACAACTTTCCGATACGATCCACTAATTTTTGAGGAGAAGCGGACAACCAAAAAGAAACTAAGAAAAACACACCAAGAAAAATAGGCAAGCCAACTTCAAGACTATCCTTACTTAAAAAGGGGCTCATTGCGATTTCAAATGCGACTGTTCCAGTACGAGGAATAGCAAAGCAAGGACCGATGGCTAAGTAAGCAACAATCGTAAAAAATAGGCCGTACCACGGGTGAGCCCGTCCTGCTGCCTCTTGAAGATCACTACAGCCCGAATATCCCATAGCCATAACGCTCAAAAGAGGCATCCCAACACCGGTAATACAAAAGCCAATTAACGCGTACCAAACATTAACACCCGAGTTCTGCCCCATCGAAGCTGGGAAAATTAAATTACCAGCCCCAAAAAAGAGCGCGAATAACATTAACCCAATGGGGATATATCTTGAAGCAACTTTTTTATCCATTTTTCTCTCTTTGTACAGTTTTTTCTTAATTGTATGGCTCCTTAAGAAAATTCCTCTAAGTCAGACTGAGTAGAAACACTATTACTTTTTTCAAAAATAAGGAAAATCTTTTAGGTGTTTGCATTGATCGTTAAAAAAAAAATCACAAAGCAGGCAAATTTACGTATCGGTTTAGGCAAGGACTCTTTTAGATCAATTGATAAAATTTTGCTAAAAGGGGCTCACTTTAGGAGGATTTCGCATGCCTGAATATAAATGCTCTCGAAACGCTTTTTTAAAAACAATGGGAGGCGTTATGACCAGCGCCGTTTTGGGCGCGTTAAGTAACGTCGCTTCCGCTCAAGTTCAAGCTCCGGTTGTCGGCAGCAAAAAGGTGACCTCTAATTTCAAGGGAGAAAGGGCAAAAGTATTCTTTACTCGTCACATTGATGCCGATCACTTGAAAAAACTTTATACATTGATCAACGAAGAGATTAAAGGCAAAGTAGCCATTAAACTGCACACGGGCGAACGCAATGGGCCGAATATCTTACCTCGCGACATGGTTAAAGATTTCCAGCAAACCATTCCTAACAGCACCATTGTTGAAACTAACACGCTTTATATCGGTGACCGAGATACAACAGAAAAACACCGCAAGACATTAGAGGTAAACGGCTGGACTTTCTGCCCAGTCGATATCATGGACGAAGACGGTACAGTTATGCTCCCAGTCAAAGGCGGCAAGCACTTTAAAGAAGTTTCCATGGGTAAAAATATTGTCAACTACGATTCCATGGTTGTTCTGACTCACTTTAAAGGCCATGCTATGGGCGGCTTCGGTGGCTCAATGAAAAATATTGCCATCGGATGCGCTGACGGCAAGATCGGCAAGGCGCAAGTGCATGCAGTAAAAGACGTTAATGCTCCGTGGGATCAATGGCCGGCCAAGGAACACTTGATGGAGACAATGGCCGAATCAGCCAAAGCTGTTTGTGATCATTTCGGCAAACACATTGTTTTTATCAACGTCATGCGTCGTATGTCTGTTGATTGCGACTGTGCTGGACTGAGTGCAGCCGAACCCACTATTCCGGATATCGGTATGGTTGCTTCCACTGACATTTTGGCTATTGACCAAGCTTGTGTTGATCTTGTGTACTCACTCGGAAAAGATAAAAATCATGACTTAGTTGAGCGCATAGAAACTCGACACGGTTTGCGACAATTGTCCTATATGCATGAATTGGGAATGGGTAAAGACAATTATGAACTCGTTGACATTGATCTTTAACCAATTCATATGAGAAAAAAGGGGCGGCTATTGAGCCGCCCTTCACTAATTAAAGATTTGCGGTTTTAACCTCTAATTTGCCCGCTACCGTTAATCAGATACTTATAGGAGGTCAGTTCCGGAAGAGCCATTGGACCTCTGGCATGCAGTTTTTGTGTACTGATTCCGATTTCAGCGCCGAAACCAAATTCAAAACCGTCGGTGAAACGAGTAGATGCATTAACATAGACAACTGCCGCATCCACTTCGGCCTGAAAGCGGCGAGCATTATTCATATCTTGAGTCACAATGCACTCGGAATGACGGGTTCCATAACAGGCAATGTGAGAAAGTGCTTCATCCAAGTCATGAACAATTTTCAAAGATAAACGCAGATCACCGTACTCTGTTGCCCAATCCTCCTCAGTCGCGGACTGCACTCTTTTATCAAAAGTTTGAGCCTTCTCACAACCGAAAATCTGCACTCCCGCTTCAAAATAATCCTTTAGCATCGCAGGAAGGAAAGTCGGAGCTGCTTTTTCATGCACTAAAAGGGTTTCCATTGCATTGCAGACCGAAGGACGTTGCACTTTAGCATTAAAGGCAATACGACGCGCCATATCGCAGTCGGCACTCTCATCAACAAAGGTATGACAAACTCCAGCTCCCGTTTCAATGACGGGCACAGTTGCATTTTCAACCACAGCCTGGATCAAACGTGCACTGCCACGAGGAATCACAACATCCACTAATCCTTTCATCCGAATCAAATCCGTTACAGCCTGACGATCAGTGACATCAATAAATTGAATAGCCCCTTCTGGGACTCCGTGCTTTTGTGCGGCTTCAGACAAAATCCGAGCAATTGAACGATTGGAGTGCAAAGCTTCGCTCCCCCCTTTAAGCACAACGGTATTGCCCGACTTGAGACATAAGCCAATCGCGTCTGAGGTAACGTTGGGCCGCGCTTCATAAATGATGCCGACCACTCCAATAGGCACTCTCACCTTCGTCATCATTAGGCCATTGGGTAACGTTGTCCCGCCGATAACCTCTCCGATAGGATCTTTCAGCTGCGCAACCTGACGCAAACCTTCTGCCATGGCTTCGATCCGCCCTTGAGTCAGACGCAAGCGATCCTGCATAGAGCTTCTCATAGCATTGGCTTGAGCGTTAGCCATATCGAGGGCATTGGCCTCAAGAATTTCCTCTGATTTTTCAATTAAAGCGTTTGCCATTGCGAGCAGCGCTTTATTTTTTTCTCCTGTTCGCATCACTGCCATACGAGTAGCAGCATCATGGGCAGCTTTGGCTTTCTCTTGAACAAGTTCAAACGTTACTGTCATCTTGCTTCCCTTAATTTAAGATCACCAAATCATCGCGATGGATGACTTCATCAAATGCCTTGTGTCCGACAAGAGATTCAATATCGGCCGATTGACAACCAATAATTTTCTTTAATTCCTCAGAAGAGTAGTGACACAAACCTCTAGCAATTTCTCGACCTTCAGAAGTACGCACACTCACTGTGTTGCCGGCTTCAAAGGTTCCCTCAACATTGCAGATCCCCACTGGCAATATGCTACAGGCACCAGCTTTCTTGATAGCTTTTTCACAGCCTGCATCCACTGTGATGCTACCCATAATACGAGCACCGAATGCCAACCAACGTTTTCTAAACTGCAAGCGGTTTTCTCTGGAGACAAAAAGCGTACCGACTTCTTCTCCTTCCAGAATCCTGCTGACAGCATCTTTTTGAGAGCCGGAGGCAATGACCAAGTTGATGCCAGAAGTTGTTGCGTTTTTTGCCGCCTGAATTTTGGTAAACATACCGCCCGTACCGACATTGCTACCCGCTCCGCCAGCACTAGCTTCAATTTCAGGGGTAATTTCCTCTACTCTGGAGACCAATTTAGCCTCGGGGTGCGTTTGAGGATTGGCGGTATAAAGACCATCAACATCCGACAAAATAATCACTAGGTCAGCGTCAATAATACTAGCCACCAATGCACTCATATTGTCGTTGTCGCCAATTTTCAATTCATCTAAAGCAACGACGTCATTTTCATTGACAATAGGAATTACTCGACGCTTAATCAACTCCATGAAGGTATTGCGGGCATTGGTATAACGATGCCGATCAATAGTCTCCATACGCGTAAGTAAAACCTGGGCCACAATCTGACCGTATTCAGCAAAAATCTTTTCGTAAGTATGCATTAAGATGCCTTGTCCAACAGCTGCCGCAGCTTGTTTACCCGGAATGGTTTTCGGTTTTTCCGACAAACCCAAGCGATCAACACCAACCGCAACAGCTCCTGAAGTGACCAAAATCATCTCTTTGCCTTGATTTTGCCAATCAGCCAATTCTCTAGCCAATTTATCAATTCTGGCAAAGTCGCATTTGCCGTTTGCATGTGTAATGGTACTGCTGCCGACTTTCACAACAATACGTTTGGCCTTTATTAAATCTTTACGTTCAATAAGCATCTTTTTTCTTTTTTAGAAGGAAAGTTTTGATTATACGGACTGCAAAAAACGCAAAAGCCCCGACAAATGTCGAGGCTTTGACACTAAGAATAAAATTCAGACTTTTTCTTATTGATTAAGAAAATCATAAGCCACCTGAACATGTGTCATAGCACCGTTAATCAATGCATCTTCATCAACTTTATAGCAACCGGAATGCTGAGCATGAACGGCATCACAGGCAGGATTACCCACTCCAAACAAAGCCATTACACCAGGTACTTTTTGCTGATAGTATGCAAAATCTTCGCCACCCATCGTTAACGGATAGTCGTAGAAGTAATCTTCGCCCAAAACTTTTTTTGCACTCGAGCGTACAGCACGAGCCAACTGTGCATCATTAATCGTCGGCGGCACTAATTCTTCATAAGTCAGGGTCGCCTTTCCGCGCATTGCACGGGCGGTTTCTTCCACAACACGTTTCATCGCCACGGGGAATTGTGCACGCACTTCGTTACTGAAGCAGCGAGTGGTTCCTGTGAGTTTGGCCGAACCCGAAACAACATTCCAGCGTGTACCGCCTTCGATTGTTCCGACGGTCAGTACCGCTGTTTCAACCGGAGAGATTTCGCGGCTTACTACCGTCTGAAGATTTTGCACGATGGCAGCACTCATCACAATGGCATCGGCACAAAGGTGCGGCGTAGCACCGTGACCACCCTTGCCTTCAATATTGACTTCAAAACGATCGCCCGAAGCCATCGTGGCGCCTTCACGTACGGATATTTTCCCACTAGGAATATCAGACCAGACATGCATACCAAAAGCTGCATCCACACCTTCAAGAGCACCTTCTTCAATCATGGCACAGGCACCCTTACCGATTTCTTCAGCGGGTTGGAAGGCACAAACAACTGTCCCTGCGAGCTCATCTTTTATTTCATTGAGCATTAAAGCGGCAGTCAGAAGCATCGAAATATGGCAGTCATGTCCGCAAGCATGCATCACACCGGGATTCTTACTTGCGAATTCATACCCAGTTTCTTCATTGACTGTCAACGCATCAATATCACCGCGAAGTAAAATGGTCTTACCAGGCTTAGCGCCCTTAATCGTTGCCAAAGTTCCTGTTTTCATGCCACATTCACGCCACGCAATTCCGTGCTTATCCAATTCCTCACGAATGTGTTTAGCTGTCCCGAATTCCTCACCGCTTACTTCCGGGTAGGCATGAAACCAACGACGTTGTTCAATCAAATAATCATGGTACTTCTGACCAAGTGCTTGAATATTCATTTCAAATTCCTTTACTGATAACCTCAAGGCGCCTTTCGGCGCCCTGTCTGATTTTAATTAGAACAAATTCACAAAGAAGCCGGCCAAAATCACAGAAGTGATCGTCACCGTGACAAAACCGCCGATAATCATCGAGGGGAACATCTTGCTCATCAAGAACTCATGTTCTTCAGGCGTTTTAGCCATTGCCTTACAGGTAGACTCTGTGATAATGGCATTAAACGGGAAACCGTAAAGAGCTGTGAGGCAATTACAGAAACTCAACGGGAAGGAGAGCTTCATCACTTTTGCAGCCACCCATGCAAAAACGGCCATTCCGAAGACACCCACGACAATCAAACCCACCATCGGCAGAATAATCGAAGTAAGCATTTCGGGCGTGCAGTCTTTTAATCCTTCGAAGACAAACATGGTTAAAGCAAACATCAAGATATTAAAAGAATTGCAACGATGCAAGATATCTGTTTCCAAAAAGCCAAGAGAACAGAAAACAACACCGAAAATCAGTGCCCAAACGGCTCCGCTAATACCAGTGAAACTGCCCACCATCATGGATAACCAGGCCACCATACCGATTTTGGTGAGCATCACAATCGGGCTATTTAACCAATCAGGCAAAGCGAGAGGACCGCGACGATCGCTAGAAGGCAAAGAAGTCACGTTCTTCGCTGCCGACAGTTCATCCTTGGAAACACGCTGTCCAGAGCGGTATTCTTTCAACAGCTTAGCGCCTTCAGCCTTCATAAAAATAGCTGTAAGCGGATAACCTGCAAAGCCTTGTACGCAGTACATGGTAATGGCAAAAACGGCTGCTGAGGTCAGACCATGTTCAGTGGCCGCCTGTTGCATAATTGTTGCAGCAACAATACCACCGGTAAGCGGCGGCAAGCCTGCAACAATGTAAGCCCAATCCATAAACAACGGGCACAAAAGTAGCGACAGGATACACATACCGGCTAGCCCTACCAAACACATTACGACGGTCTTCCATTGCTCCATCAACGTCTTTAGACTAATCACCGTACCCATATGCACAATCAAAAGGTAAATACCCAATGTAGCGCCAAAGGGCGTCAAGAATGAGTCCTTAACTAAATCGTAGGGGATAATTGTCCAATAGCCCACCAACAACAAGCAGGCAGAAACGAACACGGAAGGCACCCATGCCTTCGTCCATGTTGAAACCAATTCACCGATAATGACGATGAAACCGCAAATACAAAATGCTGCTAAAAAGTTATACATGATAAGCTCTTAATCCATTTAATCCGAATCAATGAGAGGTATCTTAAAAATGAGCTGATACCTGTGTTTCATTATATTTAAGGGCTTATCAGCTGATTGAGAAGGTTTCTAGAGTAATTAACCTAGAAGTTACCAAGCTCTAAGCAACATCACTTAGAAAAAATATAAAAATATAAACGGAAATGGGGATCCCAAAATCTTTGGGATCCCCATTCTGAACTTAGGTTGACGTTGAGATGCTCTTTAAGCTTCTTGTGCAGGACCGTCTACTCTGAGACGCATCTCTTTGCCCGCTTTAAAGTGCGGCACGTATTTTGCCGGCACTACCACACTTTCCCCGCTCTTAGGATTACGTCCCAATCGCTCGGGGCGGTAGTTGAGGCAAAAACTGCCGAACCCGCGGATTTCGATGCGGCTACCGGTGGCCATAGCCAGAGTCATCGCATCGAGCACCGCTTTAACGGATTCGCCAACATCACGCGAAGATAAGCGCGTGTTTTTACTTGCGAGCCGTTCAATCAGCTCGGATTTCGTCATGGCATCCACCATGCCTCTCTCCGATTACTTTTGTTCGAGCTTAGCCTTCAACAAGGCACCCAAGTTGGTCGTACCGGAAGCGCTCTGAGCGTCTTGGTTCATGCGATCCAAGGCTTGACGAGCTTCGCTGGCATCCTTGGCCTTAATGGACAATTGGATGCTACGGTTCTTACGGTCGATACTGATAATTTGCGCCGTCACGCTGTCACCTTCCTTCAATTGCGTCGTAGCGTCTTCGACACGTTCGGAGGAGATTTCAGAGGCACGCAAATAACCTTCGGTTTCGTCGCCCAAGTCGATCACAGCACCCTTAGCGTCAACGCTCTTGACCGTGCCGGTGACCACAGAACCCTTTTCATGGGTGCTCGTAAAGTTGCTGAACGGATCACCGCTCAATTGCTTCACGCCTAAGCTGATACGTTCACGTTCGGTATCGATACCGAGCACGACAGCTTGAACTTCGTCACCCTTCTTATACTTGCGAACGGCTTCTTCGCCTTGTTCGGTCCAGGAGAGGTCAGACAAATGCACCAAACCGTCGATGCCACCCGTCAAACCAATGAACACACCGAAATCGGTGATGGACTTGATTTGGCCGGTAACCTTGTCACCCTTCTTGTGGCTTTGAGCGAATTCTTCCCAAGGATTGGGCTTGCATTGCTTCATACCCAAGGAGATACGACGACGTTCTTCGTCGATTTCAAGAACCATGACTTCAACGTCATCGCCCAATTGGACAACCTTCTTCGGATCAACGTTCTTGTTGGTCCAATCCATTTCGGAAACATGCACCAAACCTTCGATACCGGCTTCGATTTCAACGAAGGCACCGTAATCGGTAATGTTGGTGATCTTACCGAAGAGGCGGGTGCCCTTCGGATAACGGCGAGCGATACCGATCCACGGATCTTCACCCAATTGCTTCAAGCCCAAAGAAACACGGTTCTTTTCTTGATCAAACTTAAGAACCTTAGCTTCGAGCTCTTGACCAACTTGAACCACTTCGCTCGGATGACGCACACGACGCCAGGCGAGGTCGGTGATGTGTAACAAGCCGTCGATACCACCCAAATCAACGAAGGCACCGTAATCGGTAATGTTCTTAACAATACCCTTAACGATAGCGCCTTCCTTGAGCGTATCCATGAGTTTGGCGCGTTCTTCGCCCATACTGGCTTCAACCACAGCACGACGGGAAACCACAACATTATTGCGCTTGCGGTCGAGCTTGATGACCTTGAATTCCATGGTCTTGCCTTCATAGGGGGTCGTATCCTTAACCGGACGGGTGTCAACCAAAGAACCCGGCAAGAAAGCACGGATACCGTTGGTCATCACCGTAAGACCACCCTTGACCTTGCCCGTAATCGTACCGGTAACGAGTTCGCCGGATTCGAGGGCTTTTTCAAGGTTCATCCAGGCGGCAAGACGCTTGGCCTTGTCGCGAGACAAAATCGTATCACCGTAGCCGTTTTCGACTTGTTCAATCGCCACAGCTACAAAATCACCCGGCTTCACGGTGACTTCACCGCGATCGTCCTTGAATTCTTCGATAGGCACATAGGCTTCGGACTTCAAACCGGCGTTCACAACGACAAAGTTGTAATCGACGCGCACCACTTCAGCCGTGATGACTTCGCCTTGGCGCATTTCTTGACGAGCTAAGCTTTCTTCAAAAAGCTGAGCAAAAGACTCGGGTTGGTTAATATTTTCAGACATGAGTTAATTTAAATATCAGTACCGCCTCCGAAAGGAAGTCAGTACCGGGTTAGAAAACCGGGCCGGCCCTATTGCCGGTTTACCGGGCGATCGGAACCAAGTCCGATCTAATCGGCGAGCTCCTTATACCATTGAAGTACTTGAGCTACCGTCGCTTCAATCGTTAATTCAGATGAATCAAGGATCTTTGCATCTTTAGCGGGCGCAAGAGGACTGACAGCGCGTTGCATATCGCGACGATCACGCTCCTCCAGATCCCGGGTAAGGGTGTCGATATTAGCAACAATTCCTTTTTCTTTCAACTGATTAAAGCGTCTCAGTGCACGAGCCTGAGCGCTGGCAGTTAAAAAAACTTTCAAAGGAGCATCAGGGAAAATCACTGTACCCATATCACGCCCGTCAGCCACTAAGCCTGGTTCACGTCTGGCTCGCTTTTGTACATCTAACAAAGCTTCTCTGACCGGCATTAAAGCGGCTACCTTACTGGCTGCCACTCCTACTGCTTCTGCACGAATTTTATCGGTGACATCTTCACCATCTAACAGAATTCGGCCGTTTTCAAAGCGTGGTTCAAGCGCTGCCGCTAATTGAGAAACTGTATTTTCGTCTAATAAATCTACAGACTCCTTAAGGGCTTTATAAGCACACAGCCTGTAGAGTGCTCCGCTATCGAGATAATAAAAGCCTAAGGCTTCGGCCACACGAGAGGCCACTGTGCCTTTGCCTGAAGCGGTTGGTCCATCAATTGTAATTACTGGAATCATCGCTAACTCGGTAAATAAAAAGAAGCTCTCCCGAACTAAAGCAGGAGAGCTCTACGTTAAACTATTAGGCCTGATTTTTATTTTCAGAAGCCGTATTCTGAGAGTCGGAGGAAGCTTGCTCAGCGTTTTTTTGCTCTTGCGTTTTTTCTTCCTCTACGTCTTTTTCTGCAATTCTTTGAACTGCGACGAGACTATCGTCCTTTAAAGCGATCAAAGTTACCCCTTGTGTGGCGCGCTTCAAAACAGAGATATCTGAAACTGGCGTTCTGACAATTTTGCCTTTTTGCGTGAGCAACATGACCTCATCGGCCTCATTGACCAATGTTGCAGCGACAACTTTACCGTTTCGTTCACTGGTTTGAATAGCTATCATTCCCTTGGTACCACGACCATGGCGAGTGTACTCGCTCACAAGCGTGCGTTTACCAAAGCCATTTTCCGTTGCGGTAAGCACTGTTTGCTCTTCACTGTCAGCTACAAGCATCGCAATTACATTTTGATCATCTTCAAGTGCCATGCCGCGCACACCACGTGCACCGCGCCCCATCGGACGAACATCGGCCTCACTAAAGCGCACGGCCTTACCTGCGTCGGAAAAGAGCATCACGTCGTGCTCACCATCGGTAATGGCTACCCCAATTAGGTGGTCCCCTTCGTCAAGGCCGGCAGCATTAATCCCGGAGCGGCGCACATTAGCGAAATCTTTCAGACGGGTCTTTTTAACAACACCCTTTGAAGTGGCCATGAAAACGTAGTGTTTGTCATCAAAGTCTTCAATCGGCAAGACTACCGTAATACGCTCACCCTCAGCTAAAGGCACTGAATTGATGATCGGACGACCTTTTGAGGTACGAGAGCCTTCAGGCAACGCATAAACATCTAGGCAGTACATCCGACCGAAATTGGAGAAGCACAAAATTCTGTCATGAGAGTTGGCAATGAAGAGCTGATCAATCATATCGCCTTCTTTCATGGTTGCAGCCTTTTTCCCCTGACCTCCTCGACGCTGAGCCTGATAATCAGACAACTGCTGACTCTTAATGTAACCATCTCGCGTCATGGTAACAACCATTTCACGACGGGGAATAAGGTCTCTCGGATCAAAATTGGGATCCCCCGTCGGATCGATTTCAGAACGGCGGTCATCGCCATACTCATTCTTAATTTCAATAAGGTCATCTTCGATAATCTGACGAACCCGGTCAGGCTTGGCCAAAATATCCAATAAATCAGCAATCACATCAACGACCGTTCTATATTCCTGAATGATCTTATCCTGTTCAAGGCCGGTTAAGCGCTGCAGACGCATTTGCAAAATATTATCGGCCTGAACTTCAGTGAGGTAATACAAGCCGTCATCGCGCAAACCAAAAGAGGCATCTAGTCCCTCTGGGCGGAAATCATTTTGATGCTCACCAGCACGATGAAGCAACTCACCGACTAAAGCCGAATTCCATCCCCGACTCATCAAACCGGTCTTAGCAACCTCCGGAGTCGGAGCAGAACGAATAATTGCCAGGAAGTCATCAATATTGGCCAGTGCCACCGCCAAACCTTCAAGGATATGCCCTCTGGCACGATTTTCTTTCAAATCAAAAAGGCATCGCCTTGTAATAACTTCCCGACGATGCATCAGGAAAACTTCAATGATTTGCTTGAGATTTAAAAGCTGAGGCTGACCGTCAACTAAAGCGACCATATTGATGCCGAAAGAATCCTGCAGCTGCGTGAGTTTATAGAGATTATTGAGTACTACGTCAGCCACAACACCGGCCTTCAAATCAATCACGACGCGCACACCGTCTTTATCGGTTTCATCGCGCAAATCAGAAATGCCTTCGATTTTCTTTTCGTTAACCAAGTGAGCGATGCTTTCAACCAACACGCGCTTATTAACTTGATAAGGAATTTCATCGACCACAATACGCGTGCGGCGTCCGTGATCGAACTCCTCATAGTGTGTTTTGGCCCGCATCAACACCCGGCCTCTGCCTGTACGATAGCCGTCCACCACACCTTTGAGACCGAAAATAATGCCTCCGGTCGGGAAGTCTGGTGCGGGAATAAATTTAATCAAATCGTCAACCGTTGCATCCGGGTGATTAAGTAGATGCACACAAGCATCGATGGATTCACGCAAGTTGTGCGGCGGAATATTGGTCGCCATGCCAACAGCAATACCCGCACTGCCGTTAATCAGCAAATGGGGCAAACGAGTCGGCAAAACAGTCGGTTCTTTTTCAGTATTGTCGTAATTAGGAATGAAGTCCACCGTATCCTTTCGGATATCGGCAAGCATTTCACCGGCCAACTTCTGCAACTTCACTTCCGTATAACGCATGGCCGCGGCAGAGTCTCCATCAAGACTGCCAAAATTGCCCTGACCGTACACGAGCGGATAGCGCAAAGAAAAAGGCTGAGCCATACGGACAATGGTGTCGTACGCTGCCGTATCACCGTGGGGGTGATACTTACCGATAACATCACCCACCACACGGGCGGATTTTTTGGTCGGACGCGAATAGGTATTGCCCATTTGCTCCATAGCGTAAAGGACACGACGGTGCACTGGCTTCAAACCATCGCGTGCATCAGGAAGAGCACGACCTACAATCACACTCATTGCATAGTCAAGATAGGCGCGCTTCATCTCTGTTTCCAGAGAAACGGGAAGTAGCTCTTGAGCAATGTTGACCATGGAACCAGGGACGTTGGAATCGGACGCTTCTTCAGGCGTAAGGGTTTCTTCGTTATTCTTAATATCTTCGTTATCCGACATTGATTGACTATCCATCTATGAAAAATTAACCTGTTGATTTTATCAGGATTTAATTAAAAATGCCCATATCCTGAAACTTAAAATTTCTTTTATTTTCAACATGTTAGCTAATACAAAAAGTCTCTAAAAGTCTCAAAATTAAACCCTGACAGAAATTTCAGCTCTGACATACAATTCAAGCTTAGCTGTCGAAAGTCACTTTTAAAGGTTTTTTATGCACGTGAAAACGATTATTAAAGCTGGCTGGGTGATGCCCATGGCCCCCAAAGGAGCACTTTTGCCTCACCACAGCATTCTCATTGATGAAGGGAAAATTGCAGCAATTTTACCCACGCAGGATACACAGGACTGCCAAGCACAAGAAGTTGTTGAGCTGCCCGATCATATCGTTTTGCCCGGTCTGGTTAATGCCCATACACATGCTCCAATGCACTTGTTGCGCGGCATGGGAGCAGACTTACCTCTAATGAATTGGCTGCAAACAAAAATCTGGCCAGCTGAAGGTAAATTAATGAGCCACGAATTCTGCTACGAAGGCTCTTTAATCGCAGGCTCAGAAATGATTGAGTCAGGTATCACGTGCGCAAGCGATCATTATTTTTTCAGTGAGGATGTCGCCAGAGGGCTTACCGAAGTGGGTATGAAGTGTTCGGTCTCAGGCATTGTGATCGGTTTCCCTTCTGCCATGGCTAAAACAACAGATGAATATATCAACTGTGCTCAGGCTCTTTTTGAACGATTTAGCGGCAATCCCAATGTCCGAGTCACTGTGGGGCCACACGCCCCTTACACTGTCGACGATGATGCGCTCATTAAAGTGCGGGAACTAGCCCAAAAGCATAATGCTTACATCCACATGCATGTCGACGAAACTCAGACAGAAATTGAAGGTTCACTTAAGCAATATGGCATGCGACCAATTGAGCGCTTGCAGAATCTGGGACTTCTAAATGATCATTTCATTTCTGTGCACACTGTGCACGCTGATAACAACGAATTGGAGTTTTTAGCAAAAGCCGGCGCAAGCACTGTGCACTGTCCTTGCTCCAATCTCAAATTAGCAAGTGGCTTTTCTCCCATCGCTAAAATGATGACGATGGGCATTAATGTTGCGATGGGCACTGACGGTGTTGCAAGTAACGACAAAGTAGATTTATTGGGCGAAACGCGTCTTGCTGCCATGCTCGGGAAATCGGTTTGTCAAGATACAACAAAAATGAAAGTTGCAGACATGCTCTATGCTGCGACTATGGGTGGAGCAAAAGCACTCGGTTGGGATGATCGTATCGGTTCACTAGAAAAAGGTAAAGATGCTGATATTATTGCTGTGGATTTAGGTTCAATTGATGCACTGCCGGTTTTTGATCCAGCTTCTCAGCTTCTTTACAGTGCCGGTCGTGAAGATATTACCCACGTTTGGGTAGACGGTAAGCTTGTTGTCAAAAAGCAACAATGTTACGGGATCAGACCCGTTAGTCGAGAAAAAGCACAGAAAATAACCAAAACGTGGCAGAATAGAATTTAGCTTATGCCGTTGCCCCCAAAAAGCCACTCGCGAGGGCGGTGGGGCATTGGTGAGACGTCTGCGGTCGTCTGTTGTTCACCGCAATTGATCCAATTGGAGATAATAATATGAAAAAAACTTTAGCTTTGAGCGCCGCTATGGCTGCTTTGCTCGCTACGAGCGGTATGGCCAGCGCTGCTGACGTTTTCCCGTATGTTCAAAACAACTACGGCACGACCGTGATGAGCGGCTACAACCTCTGCTGGCGCACCGGTTTCTGGACTCCGGCTTTGGCCGAAGGCGTTGAATGCGACGCTGACATCGCCAACAGCGGCAAGATCGTTTTGGCTGCCGATACGCTCTTTGACTTGAACTCTGCCAAGGTCAAACCCGAAGGCGTGAAGATGCTCAACGAATTGGTTGCTCGTATGTCCGGCTTGAATGTTGAAGTCGTGATGGCTACCGGTTACACCGACGTTACCGGCCCGGCTTCCTTCAACCAAGCTTTGAGCGAACGCCGTGCTGAAGCTGTCAAGGGCTACATGGTTGCTCAAGGCGTGCCTGCCGACAAGATCCAAACGGAAGGCAAGGCTTCTGCTGATCCTGTCGTGACCTGCGATGAAACCGCTCCGAAGGCTGATTTGGTTGCCTGCTTGGCTCCGAACCGCCGTGCTGTTGTCGAAGTGGTCGGCACCCGCGCTCAATAATTAATGAGACTGTCTCATTGATTTAAATTTGAAGGCGCTTCATTTTGAAGCGCCTTTTTCTTGAGTTCTGTTTACCTAGATAAGATCTCCCAACTTATTACGCCAATATCCTTGGCCACCGCACTGCCTCTATAGACAACCAAACTAGCCAAATTACGTACCTTTTTAGAATTAAAAGCTACGTGCGAAAAATCTTTGTCTGTGATAAAAAGCACCATAGCGCGTAACATTTAGCGATTCGATTCTCATTTCAATCTGAAAAGTTACACGCTTAGTTTAGTTAGCTTCCTGCATTAGGAATACTCATGGCTTTAATTCTTTTTGACTTGGATGGCACACTAGTTGATAGTGCTCCTGATTTGTGTTCTTCCCTCAATCGCATCCGCCAAGAGGAACACCTTGATCCCCTTCCCTACGACCTATTAAGACCATATGCAGGCTCAGGTGCTAAAGGACTTTTAAAAGTCGGATTCAATCTCACTCCGGAAGATTCAGCCTTCCTGGAATTGAAAGAGCGGTTTTTAACTGACTACCAAAGTCATTGTGCCGAAAAAGTCATCTGCTTTAATGGTGTAATGGAACTATTGAATGAAATCGAGGCACGAGGCTGGCAATGGGGGATCGTCACTAATAAGTTCAGCTGCTTTACCCTTCCCATCGTTGAAAAACTCGGTTTAACTAAGCGAGCGGCGGTCATAGTAAGCGGAGATGAAACCGGAAAACTCAAACCCAATCCAGACAATATACTCGTTGCCCTAAAGCAAAATGGTGCTAAAGCCGTCGAAACGCCCTACGTGGGTGACGATATTCGAGACTCCAAAGCCGCAGCTGCTTTGGGGATGCCTTTTGCCGCAGCCGCTTGGGGCTATCTGCGGGAAGATTTTCCAATCGGGCAATGGCACACAGATTGCATTGCTCAACAGCCGCAAGAAATTCTCATCTGGCTTCAAACGCTTGAATCAAAACACCAGCTTTAAGCTTGAAGCAATATTTCTGCACTAAAATGCCAAAAGTGCCCGAAAGAACTTAGGGTTATTACGGATAAATTTGGAAGATGCGACAATCGTCTGAATGCGTTGCCGCCCCATCCATACTGGCTTTACATTTGTATTTTCCCGCCGTCAGACTATGTAACCGGATTGGGAGAATGAGGAGAAAAAAATGAAATCTGTGCTCGTGCTCTATTACAGCCGAAGCGGTCATACGGCCCGTGTGGCTCGTCGCATTTGGGAAACCGTGATTGCCGAAGGCAATCAAGCCGACATGATGAGCGTCATGGAAGCTGACCGTGAAGGTGTGCAATGGGATAAGTACGATCTTTTTATCGTGGGCTGCCCTGTACTGTACGGCACCTACCCCAAGATTTTCTACAGCTTCCTCGCTAAGCATAAAGATCAATTAAATGCCAAGCCCCACAGCTTCTTTAACGTTTCCGTGGTGGCCCGTACGCCGATTAAGGCAACGCCGGAAGGCAACCGTTACATGCAAAAGTTCCTGCAGAACTCTCCCTGGAAGCCGCGTGATGTGAAGTGCATTGCCGGCAAGGTCGACTATCCAAACTGGGGCTGGCTTGATGCCAAGATGATTCAGCTCATTATGAAGATGACCAAGGGACCGACTTCCATGGACGCAGTGATTGATTACACCGATTGGGAAGACGTTAAGAGTTACGCACGCCACTGTCTGACGCTTGCATAATTGTCCTAAACGGCAAAATTGGTAAAAATCGCCCCTACTGTGGGCGATTTTCTTTGTTTACAATATTAGTTTCTGATTATTCAATTCTGGACATATAAAAGATGAATGAATTCCCTTGGATTGCCAAATATCCGAAAGGTGTTCCTGCACAAATCAACCCCGATAGAGTCGCTAATATTCCTGCCCTTTTAGATGGTATTGCCGAAAAGCACCCTGATGCTCCTGCTTTTACCAATATGGGAGTAACGCTCACAACTAAAGAAGCTCAGGCACTTTCCTTTGACCTGGCGGGTTATTTGCAGTCGCTTCCTGATATGCAAAAGGGAGACCGTGTAGCAGTTATGATGCCAAACCTCTTGCAATATCCGGTTTCGCTTTTTGCTATCTTGAGAGCCGGATTTGTTGTAGTAAATGTGAATCCTCTTTACACGGCACGCGAACTCGAGCATCAGCTAAAAGATTCTGGCGCCAAGGCGATCATTATTATTGAAAATTTCGCCAAAACACTTGAAAGAGTGCTCACTCGCACCGCTGTCAAGCATATTATCACCACCCAAGTGGGAGATCTCTTCCCATTTGTGAAACGTACCTTAGTCAACACAGCTGTTAAGTACGTTAAAAAGATGGTACCCGAGTGGCACTTGCCTGGTGCTGTTGATTTTAGACAAGCACTTGCTATCGGCCATCAGAAAGGCTTTAGTCCGATTGAACTTTCTAACCAAGACGTTGCACTCTTGCAGTACACGGGTGGAACAACCGGAGTCTCCAAAGGCGCGATGTTGACTCACCGCAATGTGTTATCCAACGTGGAACAAACGGGTCACTGGATCAGTGTCTCCTTTAAAGAATGCGAGGAAGTGGCGATGTGTGCATTGCCGCTTTACCACATCTTTGCCTTTACGGCGACGCTTGCCTTCCTAAATTGGACAGCCCGCAGTGTTCTTATAACGAATCCCCGAGACATCAAAGGTCTTGTCAAAGAATGCAAACACTGGAAGTTTTCTGTCTACACCGGTGTTAACACCCTTTATAACGCGCTTTTGAATAACCCGGAATTTGCCAGTGTTGATTTCTCCAAATTAAAAATGGCTGTCGCTGGCGGCACTCAAATCCAAAAAGTAGTCGCCGAACGTTGGAAGAAAACAACCGGTATCGGCATTCTTGAAGCCTACGGCTTAACGGAAGCTTCCCCTGGAGTTTGTGGTAACTTACCGGATGCTCCCTGGGACGGTTCTGTCGGCTATCCTCTACCCAATACCGAGGTAAGCATTCGCGGAGACGGCTTTAAGGATTTGGGATTGTGCAATACCCCTGAAGACATAGAGTCTCACACGGGGGAAATTTGCGTAAAGGGACCTCAAGTGATGGTCGGTTACTGGAACCGCCCCGAAGAAACTGCGGGAGTCTTCCGTGACGGCTGGCTGAGAACCGGTGATGTAGGCTATATGGCCGCTGATGGAAAGATCACAATCACTGACCGCAAAAAGGACATGATTTTGGTCTCGGGCTTTAACGTCTATCCCAACGAAGTGGAAAGTGTCATTGCCTCCATGCCAGGCGTACTCGAATGCGGCGTGGTTGGTGTGCCTCACGAAAGATCTGGTGAAACTGTTAAAGCTGTTATCGTATTAAAAGACCCCTCTATCACCAAAGAAGATGTCGTGAAATACTGCCGTACACAATTAACGGGCTACAAGATTCCGCGACAAATTATCTTTGTTGACTCACTGCCGAAGACCGCTGTCGGTAAAATTTTGAGACGAGAGTTAAAAGATATCGTCTAATGCATTTTTTGAGAGCTCCGTAATCGGAGCTCTTTTTTTATCTCTTTCATAACCACTCAATTATTTATTTGCTTTATATCAATATTTTTTATTCTCTTTGCAAATAATGATTGACCGATCTTGTTTTGTCTCCTACATTCAAATCAGGGTTAACCCTCTATTAGCTCTTTCCTCTTTCTTTTTTTTGTTCAAAAGAGGTCTCTTTATGAAAGAAATGTCTCGACAAGAATATGACTCCCGAGATTACTCATTTGATGAAATCGAAGATGATCCGAGATTAGTTAGTGCAAAAAAAGAGATGCTCGTCACTTTCTTTGCCTACCTGATTTACGTCATAGTGATGTTATCTGTGGTTTATTACTACGCAGCCCAAGATATGCAAGAGATGCAGTATCTATTCGGTCTGCCACGTTACCTGAGTGTCATGGCTATCGTTGCCGTCATCGGCGGTGTTTGTATGGCGTTCATCACACATTTCGTTTTCAAAGCCGAGAATCTTGAAGACGAAGACTCTGACAAGAATTAATGGGAGGTCATATGGAACTGACCATCACAACATTCCAACGCGTGGCCATTATTGTTACGTTTGTTCTCTATACGCTCGCTGTTGTTGCTGTTGCTGTTTATGCTAGGCGTCAAAAATCCTCTGTCAATTCCTATGTTGACGACTTCTATACAGGAGGCCGCGGCATGGGTATGCTTGCCGTCGCTTTCATGATTGCCGCTGGCCTTTGCGGTGCCGGCACTTTTGTCGGCTCCCCCGGCATGAGTTACCGGGTGGGAGGCCCTTGGCTCATGATTAACGGCTGCCAGCTTTTTGTTACCTTCGTGGTCTTGGGTGAAATTGGTAAAAAGATCGGTATTGTTGCCCGTCGTATTGACGCTCAGTCTTACCTAGATTTGATTGCTCACCGCTTTCACAACAATAAAGCCGTAGTGCTTTTAGGTGGCTTATCGATTGTAGTTTTTATGCTTAGCTACGTAGTCGGCCAAACCGTAGGCGGGGCTCGAGTTTTCGAAGCTATGACCGGATTGCCTTACTGGGTAGGATTAGTCTTTTTTGCCGCAACTGTACTGATTGTGACGACGGTAAGCGGTATTAAGGGAGTGGCCCTTGCGATCATTGTGCAAGGCATTACGATGACGCTGGCCGTCCTATGCCTTATTGTAGGCTCTCACATTGAAGTTACTGCTCACGGCGGCTGGCAGGTTCTCACTTCTGCCATACATGCCCGGGAACCCGATTATTTCAATCCTTTCCGCTGGTCTGTTGCCTATGAATTCTCTCAATGGATTATTTACGGCTTTGCCGCTATCAGCTTGCCGCACTTAGCCATGGGGGCGCTCACCTATAAAAACACCATTGCGATGAAGCGCGCTGCAATTTTAGGCATCGTGATTGTCACGGTTTGGACAGTAGGTCTCGGTCTTTACTGCTCGCTGGCAGCCAAAGGCTTATATACCAATTTAGAAACTGTCGACCACGCTATCCCGATTCTTACAATGCAAGTCGTACCGACGTGGCTTGCCGGTATTACTTTGGCCGGTGTCGCCTCTGCTGTTCAGTCAACGGTCAGCGCCATCATTATTGTGATTTCGTCAACCATTGTTCTCAATCTCTGGCGCTTTTTCTTAAAGCCCAAGGCAACGAACGAAGAGCAAAAGAAAATGACGATCAGCACCACTGTGATCATTTCCGTCATTGTTTTTGCTTTAGCTTTAAACCCGCCCGATATGCTGCAATTGATTATCACCTTTAGTATGGGCGGTATGGCGGCAGCATTCTTCTTTACGCTCTTACTAGGCTGCTACTGGAAGCGTTGCAACGAGTGGGGTGCGGCTATGGGTATTGCAGGCGCCTACGTAACGTACATTGTGGCAGAGATGAAGCTTTTGCCCTTTGACATCACTTTAGGTATGCATCCGGTGGGTATTTCCATGATCGTCAGTGTGGTGCTTTTGGTTGGTGTTTCCCTGTTGACTCCTAAACCTCCCAAAGGCGTCATTATGACTTGGTTTGGCAAAGACTACCCGAGAAAGATCGTTGAATAAGGAACAATATCATGTCATTTGAACATTTAATTATTCGAGTTAGCGGAGCGCCTTTCGATCGTGGCGAGCAGTACGGTCAAAAAGCCAAAGAAAGAATTCTCAAGTGCATTGATCTGTACTCTAGTATGTTTGAAGCCAATGCTCATTTGGATTGGGAAAAAGCCAAGGAACTGGCAAAGCAGTTTGAACCGGCTATTAAAAATTATTTCCCGGAACTTATCGAGGAAATGCGAGGCATTGCCCAGGGGGCAGGACTGACCTATGAGGACATTTTGGCTTTAAATTGCCGCAGTGAAATCATGTTTGCTCTGCCTGACGGATGCACTGCCATTAGCTATCCGCCAGAAGCAACTATCAACGGTCATACGGTTTTAACACAAACGTGGGACTGGCTCGGTGAGGCAAGGCCCTGCACAGTGGTTGTAGAAATTGATCAGACTCCGCTACCCAGACTCTTAATGGTAGCCGAAGCCGGTATGGTAGGCGGTAAAGGGCTAAACGAAGACGGCATCGGTGTCACCCTTAACGCACTATCTGTCGGGAAGGGACAAATCGGTGTTCCGCTTCACATTATTTATCGGAAAATTTTAAGCTCCAAACTCATTAGCGATGCCATTGAATGCGTTTCCAAATGCACCCGAGCAGGAGCTGGCAATTTCAATATCGGAAGCGCATGCGGGATTGTGAGTAGCGTGGAGTATTCGCCCGATAACTTTGCAATAACTATGAGTGAAGGGAAACCGCTTTGCCACACCAACCACTATTTAAGCCCGTTGTTTATCGGACAGGACAAGCTGAAATTCCAGTTAGCCGATACCTTTGTACGTTACAACCGTGCACGTGTAAGAACTCAGAATCATGGTCCCTTCAGTCTCAAGGATATGTTTGATGTGATGACTGACCATGCAAACTTCCCCGATAGTCTTTGCAGTCACCCCGACCCCAGAGATCCGGCTATGTCACGTTTTTGCACAGTTTACGCTGTCATGTTCGATCTGACCGAACGAGTCCTTTGGGTCACAAACGGAAATGCTTGTGAGGGTCCCGCCTACCCGTTCCGTTTCTCTGTCTAATTAGTCGCAAGTGAAAAAAGGGCGATTGGAACAAATCCGATCGCCCTTATTGCTAAAGTATTTTTAGCTTGAAGCTATTTTATTCTTCTGCCGATTGACAAGCCATTTTGCTATCAGCACAACCAAAATTGCACCGATAACACAGGCTCCGTAGTGAACGGTGCTAGTCTGCGGTATATGCTCCACCATGAAGATATCCGAGACAATCAGTCCGCCTCCAATCCAACCGAGCAACGCTCCACCCAATGTAACAATGATCGGGAAACGGTCGAAAACTTTCAAAATAATTTGGCTGCCGAAGACAATAAAGGGCACGCTCACAACTAAGCCGAAAATAATTAAAAGTGTTTGATGATGTTCGTGAGCAGCCTGAGCGGCACCTGCAATGCCGATCACATTATCAATACTCATCACCAAGTCAGCCACAATAATAGTCTTAATGGCCGCCAAGACTTTAGTACTTGCCTCAATGTGCTTATCTTCCTCATCATGAGGAATCAAAAGTTTTACACCGATCCAAATCAAAAGAAGACCGGCTACGACTTTAAGCATCGGCAACTCCAAGAGGTATACCGCACAGGTGATCAGCACCACACGCAAAGCGATTGCGCCGAACACCCCCCAGAAAATACCCTGACGACGCTGGTGGGGATCCAAATTACGGCAAGCCAGAGCAATGACAACAGCGTTATCACCACCCAACAAAATATCAATCATGATGATCTGAGCTACGGCACCCCAGTGCATCGTTGTAATCAGCTCGGTCAACCATTCCATAATGTCTTTTTCCCTCTAAAAATCAAGACGGCGATAGTTTAAGCGTTTTTTGTTAAGTCAATGTTAGCTTGTTTCAAAAACATACGTTTTTTATGACTTATTGACTGATTCAGCCTGATCATTCATTTGAAACTGGTTTTCAGACAGAATCGGTAAAAATTTCTTCGCACAATAAATCGGTGCATAAGGTGCTGCCTGAGTAATTGAAATCAAACCTTCGCGTGATAGTTCCAAAATAGCCAAAAAACTAACAACCTTCTCTTGCATCGTGCTTTGTCCCTGAACCAACTCATCAAAACTCACAAACCGATCTTTTTCTACCCGTTTAATAATGGCAGACATAAATTCGTGAATAGAAAGTTCCTGTCTGGACACCGTGTGGCTAAGCTTTAAATCCGCATTTTTTACTACTGCCATCCATACTCGGGCTAATTCCTGAGGCAAGACCTCGGGCTCAGGTTCTTCATCCTGCTCTATGGCTACAAAGCCTCGCCAAAAACCGTCACCCATCGTCGGCAACGCACTCAGAAGCTGGGCGGCAACTTGTATTTTTTCATATTCAGCGACCTCTCTGAGAATGCGAGCCGTCGGATCTTCTTCCTGATCTTCATCATCAACTGGAGCTACCGGTAAGAGAAGCCTGCTTTTAATCATCATCAGGTCAGCGGCCATTACCAGATAGTCACTTGCCAATTCCATATTCTGCTGACGAATCTGTTCAACATACTGCATGTACTGATCGGTCACTGCTGCAACAGAAATTTCATTGAGATCAAGGCGCTGCTTACGAATAAGATAAAGCAGCAAGTCAAAGGGGCCTTCAAAAGACTCTAAAAAGAGCTTGAGTGCATCAGGAGGAATATAAAGATCATCCGGAAAATGCAGTAGCGGTTCGCCTTTTAAACGAGCAACAGCCACGACATCTTCAACAGAAGGAGTCGTATCGGGAATGAGTTCCGGAGAGACGTCTATTAAAGCGTTTATTTTCACAGATCGAGAACTTGTAGCAATCGGGCGGAGAGATTTCTCCGCCCGGTTAGCTAAGAGTCACTAGAAGTTAGTACCCCGGAGTATACATACTGGCTTTGATCGCAGCATGCAAATCCTCAGGTTTTTCTGTACAAGCCAGACCCTTGTCGTAAGCGTACTGAGCAACAGCTACCGCAATTGCTTCAGAAATCGGTCGAATATCATTCAATGACGGATAGAGACTACCGCGAGCAAGGTCCTCTTCACTGACCAATTCAGCCAATTTGCGCGCTGCAGCAAGGAACATGCCTGTAGGCATAGTTTTTGCTTTTACAAAAGTGGCTGCACGACCTAAAGCCGGGAATACGTAAGAATTGTTGCCCTGACGAGGCACAAAGGTCTTACCTTGGTAATTCACCACATCAAAAGGAGAGCCAGAAGCAAAGAGTGCGCGGCCTTCTGAGAATTGATAAGCCATCTCAGCTGTACATTCAGCTTTTGATGTGGGATTGGAGAGTGCAAAAACAATCGGACGCTCATTAATGGCGCTCATCTCTCCGATCACCATAGAATTAAAAGCATTTTGTTGGGCTGCTACGCCGACAATCGCAGTGGGTTTTAATTGCTGGATCGCCTGCAGGAAGCTTTGGGCCGGCTGAGCTTCGTGAGCAAACTGACGTTTATGAGCAGAAAGATCAGTTCGATCAGCAATCACCAAACCTTTAGAATCAAAGAGGTAGCAACGTTTACGAGCTTCTTCAATCGTCATACCTTCTTCATCGGCGATTGCTTCAGCAATCAAATTAGCGATGCCAGTTGCAGCTTCACCCGCGCCTAAAAAGAGCACACGTTGATCGGCAAGCTTTCCACCCGTTACCCGCATAGCGGAATAAAAACCGGTTAATGCCACGCAAGCCGTTCCCTGAATATCGTCGTTAAAGCACAAACTCTTATCTTTCCAGCGTTCCAATAAACGGAAAGCATTAGCGTTGCCAAAGTCTTCAAACTGAATGAGCACATTAGGCCAACGCTTTCTTGCTGCCATCATGAACTCATCAATGAGTTCGTCGTAGCAAGCGCCCGCCATACGTTCCTGACGAAGCCCCATATAAAGGGGATCGGCTAAATAGGCTGGATTATTCGTTCCAACGTCAATCATCACCGGCAAAGTTTTTTCGGGAGCAACCCCTGCGCAGGCCGTATAAAGAGCGAGTTTACCCACAGGAATTCCCATGCCGTTGACGCCCTGGTCCCCCAAGCCCAAAATGCGTTGACCGTCTGTCACCACAATGATTTCAACATCATCTTGCTTAACATTATTGAGGATCTTGAGAATCTGTCCCTTATCCTTAATGGAAATAAAGAGACCACGAGCCTGCAGGAAGTTGTGGCTAAATTTTTGACAAGCTTCGCCCACCGTCGGCGTATAGATGATGGGCATCACCTCTTCGATGTGATCGCACACCACTTTGAAGAAAAGCGTTTCATTGGTGTTATGCAACGCATCCAGATAGAAATAGCGCTGAATCGGCAAGGGGAAAGTACGCATGAAAGCAACGGCACGATTGGCCTGTTCTTCCAAACTTTCCACTCGAGCGGGCAAGAGCCCCCTTAAGCCTAATTCATCTCTTTGTTCTTCGGTGAAAGCCGAACCGTGATTTTGAAGCGGATCACGCAAAATATCCTGTCCGCGGCAAGAGCAAGTCATTTTTGAGTATCTCTAAAAAAAATCGAGGATCTATTCCTCAGGGCAAAAATCCAAGTTAATTGTAATCCGTTATTGTTATCCCAGTTTTTCAATCTGAGCCAAACGGCTCTTAGCCGTTTTAGCCGAATCCGATTTGGGGTAACGCTTAATGAGGGTATTGAGCGATTTTTTCGCCTCATCAATTTCCCCTTCGCTTAATTCTGCAGAGGCCTTCATCAAAAGTGCTTCAGCAGCCTTGGGCGAGCTGGGATAAACACGATACAGGTTATTCGTCACTGTAATCGTGCTCTTAAAATCGTTCAGTGAGTAGTAGCAGCTGGCGCGCCAGTAGTCTACATCGGCCATGTAAGCAGATTTAGGCCAAGTCTTTTTAAACGTGTTGAGTGCTTTTAAACAATTAGAAAAGTCTCGTTTTCTAAAAAGCTCCACTGCGCTTTCAAAATCTCGTCTTTCAGCAGGCTTTACACTGATGACACGACCATTTAACTGTACTCGTGCGGGTTCAACTTCAATCAGTCGCTGATCCATCGTTTCTACACGACGACTCAGTTCCTGCATCTGTCCGATCATGCGCTGATTTTCTGTGCGCAAAGCCTCCACCTGACTCATCAGGTCGACCTGTGCACGCTGGCTTGCTTTCAATTGCTCGCGCAGTTCCAAAATAGCCGTTCTTGCCTCATCGTCGGCAAAGGCCCAAGCGGTTCCTGCTTGAACCGCCATCACAGCCACCAGGGCTGCTGCTAATTTATGGCGCATACTATCCTTACAACAGAGCGCGCCCGAAAACGGGCGCCTTCAAATCATTACTTCGTGCGATAAATAATATCTACACGGCGGTTTTGTTGATAAGACTCCTCATCGTGACCCGTGGCACGAGGACGTTCCTTACCGAAGCTGACGCTCTCCATACGCTCGGAGGGCACTCCCAAAAGCTGCAGACGGTTTTCAACACTGTCGCTGCGTTTTTGACCGAGAGCCAAATTGTATTCACGGCCACCGCGTTCATCCGTATTGCCTTCTAAGACCACGGTAGCACTCGGATGCGTAGCCAAGTATTGGGCATGTGCCTCAATCATGGCTTGAGCTTCTGCTGGTACCGTATAGCTGTCAAAGGCAAAATAAATGCTTTGTTGGCTCAAGGGTGACTGCGGATTAGAAAAGGGATCTCCTGCGTATTGATCTGGACCATTGGGATTGAGATCCACCGAGGAGCAGCCCGTCAAAAGAGCTCCAGCCAAACCTAAGCTAACCAATAAAATTTTGCTTTTTAATTGCATTTAAAACTCCATTTGAGAAACTATTTCAAAAGCGGTCCCCAAGTGGGCTCGCGAATATCTCCATTTTGCCCTGTCAGACGCGTTCTCACCCGACCGTCCAAGCTCACCGTCGCCAAAACCCCACGGCCACCTTCCTCGGTCGCGTAAACCAAAATCTTGCCATTAGGCGCAAATGTCGGCGACTCATCTCTAACCGTATCGGTTAATACCAGCTGGGTGCCGGTCATCAAATCCAACGTGCTCACACGGAAGGCACCATTAAAGCGAGAGATAAATGCCAATTTATCACCTTTTGGACTGATGGCGGGACTGATCGCATACTCTGCACTATAAGTCACGCGCTCGGCTGCCCCGCCAGCGACCGGCTGGCGATAAATCTGAGGCGAGCCGCCACGATCCGAGGTGAAATAAACATACTGACCATCGGGACTGAAGACGGGCTCAGTGTCAATTCCTTGACTCTGAGTGAAGCGCCTCACATTTGTTCCATTTGTACTCATGAGGTAGATGTGAGTGCCGCCCCCCATGGAAAGCGCCACAGCCATCGTCTTGCCGTCCGGGCTAAAGGCCGGAGCAGAGTTATTGCCCTTGAAGCTTGCAATCAGACGACGTTCGCCCGAGCGCACATCATGCAGGTAAATGACGGGCTTATTTGCTTCAAAAGACACGTAGGTCAAAAGCAAACCATTAGGCGACCACATAGGAGAAATAATTGATTGGTTGCTCTGGAGCGCAACCTGAGGATTTTCACCGTCACTGTCACTCACAATAAGCTCGTAGGCTTGAGGACCGCGCTGCAAAACATATGCCAGACGAGAAGCGAAGATACCGCTTTCACCCGTAAGACGCTCGTAAATCGCATCAGCAATGCGGTGAGCGGTCAGACGTAAATCCCCACGACTGACTACAAACTTCTTCTCATCAATGACTTTATTTTCAGCCGTACCGAACAATTGGCAATTAATACTGAAACGGGTATCCGCCAAATTCTCGATAGTACCCATCACCAAAGCGGTTGCCCCCATGGTCTTCCAAAAGCTTGCTCTTGGCTTTTGCAAGTCCTCCGTAGGCAATTCTCCCATCACCTTGAGCGCACGAAATGCGCCGCTTCGCTCGAGGTCTGCGGTGATAACCGCTGACAAGTCCAGCGGTGCGTTATTGGTTCCCTGAAATTGAGGGATGGCAATCGGCATTTGATTGGCACCCACCCCCGTAATTTCAATGCGAAGTTGAGCCCAGGCAGGTAAGCTCACCCCACTTACCAGGGCGCCGCCTGCGGCCAGTAACGTTCGACGGTTAATCTGCATGATCAGTCCCTTAAAACGGGTATCTCAAAATCTCACTAAAGTTCCTTGATTTTAAAACAAAATAGGCGCCGCTCTCAGTTATAGGCGCCTATTTTTTCGATTAGTTACGATTCACGAAACCAATCAGGGTCTTTAGTGACGGAAATGACGTTCACCCGTAAACACCATCACGATGCCACGCTCGTCAGCCGCAGCGATCACTTCTTCGTCGCGAATTGAGCCACCCGGCTGAATCACACACGTTGCTCCGGCATCAACGACGACATCCAAACCGTCTCTAAACGGGAAGAAAGCGTCGCTTGCCACGGCCGTACCCTGCAAACTAAGTCCTGCCTCTTCTGCCTTTATTGAAGCAATGCGGGCAGAGTCCACACGGCTCATTTGACCGGCACCCACTCCCATTGTCATGCCGTCTTTAGCAAAGACAATCGTATTGGACTTCACAAACTTAGCAACACGCCAAGCAAAGAGCATGTCCTTAATTTGCTCGGCCGTAGGTTGCTTTTTCGTCACAACGCGCAAGCCTTCTTCAGAAACCACTTGCAAGTCAGGGGTTTGCACCAAAAGACCACCTCCAACACGCTTGAAATCAAAGTCATTATGATCCTCACCCATTTCAATCGTAAGTAAGCGCAAGTTGGGTTTCTTTTCCAAAATAGCCAAAGCCGCCTCATCGAATGCAGGTGCCATAATGACTTCGGCAAATTGCTTGGAAATCATCTCGGCGCAAGCGCCAGTTACAACAGTATTGAAAGCGAGAATACCGCCGAAAGCGCTCTTGGAGTCAGTCTTAAAGGCTTTTTGATAGGCTTCTGCGCTATCAGCTCCCACGGCGACACCGCAGGGGTTGGCGTGTTTGATAATGACACAGGCCGGTTCAGCAAATTGACGCACAGCTTCCCAAGCTGCATCGCTATCGGCAATATTGTTGTAAGACAAGGCCTTACCGTGCAACTGCTTGTAGCTTGCCAAAAGACCTTTACCCACGTGCACTTCACGATAGAAAGCCGCCTTCTGATGGGGGTTTTCACCGTAACGCATATCCTGCACTTTAACGAACTGACGGGTAAATGTTTCAGGAAAGTCTTTCTTTTGTTTTTCATCATCCAACGCCGTGAGGTAGTTGGAAATCATTGCATCGTAACGTGCGGTGTGGCAGAACACTTTTTTAGCTAAATGCAAGCGCGTTTCAGCAGAGACTTCACCCTTTTCTTTCAATTCCGCCAAAACACCAGCGTAATCAGCCGGATCCACAACAACAGCTACGCTTTCATGATTTTTTGCAGCTGCTCGGATCATTGTCGGGCCACCGATATCAATATTTTCGATTGCATCTTCAAAAGTGCAGTCAGGCTTAGCCACCGTAGCTTCAAACGGATAGAGATTAACAACCACAATATCAATGGGGTCGATTTCATGATCAGCCAAGGCTTTCATGTGTGCCGGATCCGGACGGCGGGCTAAAATGCCTGCGTGAATCTTCGGATTAAGAGTTTTTACGCGACCATCCAGCATTTCAGGAAAGCCCGTATAGTCAGCCACTTCCTGAACCGGAATGCCTGCTTGGGCAATCAACTTAGCGGTGCCGCCCGTAGAGAGCAAATGGTAGCCCAAGGCGCTCAGTTCACGAGCGAAGTCAACAACGCCCGTTTTATCAGATACGCTCAACAAAGCTTGTTTGCGCATAGTTCATATCCTCAAAAGTTAAATTACAAAAAACAAAAACAAAAATCACCCAAACCTTCTTAAATTTTTTTTTAAGAAAGCTTATAAAACTTGAGCTTTTTGTGCAGAGTGTTGCGATTGATCCCCAACAACTGAGCTGCTGCACACTTATTGTGTCCGGTACGTTTAAGGGCAAATTCTAACAACGGCTTTTCAACTGCCTGAATCACCATCGGATAAAGTTCATGGTGCGGGCGCATACCGTCGAGCGTTTCAAAATACGCTTGTAAATTGCGAATAACTGCTGATTCCAACGACTCGTCCTTTTCAAGCTCTTCATTGGGCTTTCTCATTAGTGGATTGGCAATCACCGCTTCCTGTTTTTTGATTGTATCGGAAACCATATTTATCAACACTTAATAAAGAGAATTATTTATTTCCAACCCTGACAAGAAAAGTACTCGGTCAGGATTCGATACTGAGCTTCGGCATCGGAAGCCTGAAGCAGCTTTGGGCGTACCTCATCAAATTCAGGCCAGCCCGTCAAATACCAAAGCAGATGCTTTCTAAACGTTCGAACAGCAATCTGAGGCTCGTAGCAGGCAAAATGCAACTGCCAATGACGCAAAATAGTCTCAACCTTTTCTTCCCAGGTAACTTTACCTGATTGCCCTGTTTGCAGTTCAGTTTTTATTGTTTTAAAAATCCAGGGCTGTCCCAAGGCTGCGCGACCGATCATCACAGCCGCCGCCCTAGTAAATTGAAGAACTGCTCTTACACGGTTAGCGTCTGAAATATCGCCATTGGCTACCACGGGAATCGACAACTCGTCCACCACGCGCGCGATGGTCTCGTATTCGACACCACTTTCAAAAGCACCTTCACGCGTTCTGCCGTGCACCGTCAACATAGCAAAACCGCAATCTTGGGCAATAGCTGCAATTTGACTCACGTTTTTGTGCTGCTCATCCCAGCCCGTTCGGCATTTAAGCGTCACTGGAATATTTGTCCGACGGGAAGCTTCTCCCAAAGCAGTCAAAATGTCCTCAGCAATATCAATGTCACGCATCAAAGCTGAGCCGCACGCAACGTTACAAACCTTTTTAGCCGGGCACCCCATGTTAAAGTCTACAACCTGAGCACCAGCCTCCACAGCCCAATAAAAAGCCTCAACCAATGCACAACGATCTGCACCCAAAAGTTGTACTACACGAGGACGTTCACCCTTAAAAAATTTCACCCTGCCGAGGGTCTTAGGGCTATTTCTCAACTGTGGGGCGCTTGCAACCATTTCGCCCACCGCATAATCGGCTCCAAACTCGCGGCACATTTGCCTAAAAGGAGCATCAGTGATACCGGCCATCGGAGCGAGAAAAAGTTTCCCGTCAATACAGTAAGGGCCTAAATTGAAACTCATTCTGAAATTCTCAACTCAAACACTGCCACTGACTGATAAGCAATGCGTTTATTGTAGTCATTTTGCTTAATTTTTGTGCAAACTATCCAACTTTTCTGATTCAGAGCAAATTAAGAACAGCTAGTCACTCTCTTTGCTAGCGCATAAAGTGCATCGGGCGTACCGATATTGTTCCAATAGCCTTTAAAAACTTCTCCGCTCACAAGTCTTTGGTCAATAAAACGAAACATCCAAGGGAAAAGTTTTGCAAAGCTCGTCGGCACCCCTTCAAACATCTTAGGTGAAAAAAGACCGATACTGCCGTATGTATAAGAACGCGGCTCACGAACCACCCAGCCATCAATAAGTCCCATGTCGCCTTCAGGGTGAAAAGTCGGATTAGGAACAAGGACAAGGTGGGCAAGCGCATCGACTGATCGAATGCGTTCTGCCGGCTCCTGTAATAAAGAGGAGAAATCAAAGTCCGAAACAATGTCGCCCGCTACCACAATGAAGGGCTCCGTACCGTCAGTTAAAAGCGGCAAAGCTTTAGCAATTCCGCCCAATGTTTCGAGAGACTCGTCGTAGTTTTTCCCTTCCACAGAATAAGTAAGACTAGCTCCGCGATAATTTTTACCCAAAGCAGGCAAAAAAGTGTGTGACAAATGAGCCGTATTAATCACTATATCGGTCACACCGGCTTTGACCAAAGCATCAATTGACCAATCAATAAGGCGTTTTTCGCCTGCTTTCAGTAGAGGTTTAGGCAAGGTATCCGTTAAGGGTCTCATCCGCTTTCCACGGCCTGCGGCCAAAATCATCGCTCGCACGCTCACCTCCTAGAAGGTGTAACCGTACTGAGGAACGGTTTCTTCAATTTGATCAACGAGGTACAAAAGAGCCTTCAGTTCATCGTAGCGGTGAGCAGTTTCCCGCACGTAACGAATAAATCGCGGCGTATCGGCTAAATATTTGGGTTTGCCGTCACGGTAATTCAGGCGGGCAAAAATGCCTAAAATTTTCAGATGACGCTGCAGTCCCATCCACTCCACATCTTTCCAGAAAACGCCAAAATCCTGAGGCACGGGGATTGCGGCTTGGCGCGCCTTATCCCAATAACGAATCGTCATATCAATCACAAACGTTTCGTTCCAACTGATAAAAGCGTCTCGCAAAAGTGAAGCAATATCATAGGAAACCGGACCGTAAACAGCATCCTGATAGTCCAGAATGCCAGGCCCGCCAGAGGTAAGCGGCATAAGATTTCGCGGCATATAGTCGCGATGGACAAACACTTTAGCCTGTGAAAGATTATTTTGTAAGATACGCTCAAAACACACTTTCAGCAGTGCGCTTTGCCGTTCATCGAGCGTTTTACCACGATGACGGCCGATGTACCATTCAGGGAAAAGATTTAATTCCTTCGACAGTAATGCACGATCATATTCAGGCAAAACCCCTGGTTTGGAAGCACTTTGCCACTTCACCAATGCGTCAATGGCTTGAGTAAATAACTCTCGGGCATTCTCTTCGTTGAGAACATCCAAATAGGTTTTTGTTCCTAAGTCGGTTAGCAGCAAAAAACCCTGCTGAGGATTTTCTTCATAAATACGAGGGACAGTGAGGCCGGCCTGTTCAAAAAGATGCGTAACACGAATAAAGGGACGCACGTCTTCATGCTCTGTCGGGGCATCCATCACAATATAAGTCTGATTTTGACGATTGGCTATACGAAAATAGCGTCTAAAACCTGCATCAGTACTGGCTGCAGTCTCCGTTGTTAAGTCCAATTGATATCGGTCGGCCAAACCGGACAACCAGGCGTGACGTTCTTGTTGACGATCCGTCATGACTCCCCCGTTAAATTCTTACAATTTCCAGGGCGAAATTATGACACGATGCGACTTGGGCGCCAAACGCTTCGGCTATAATGGGCGGGTACAGTTTTGACAAACCAAATTCATTTTCATGTCGGATTTTTCCCAAACCCCTTTCAAAGGGCTGCCCGCACTCAAAATTTTGAGCGTGGCCTGTGCGCTTGCCTGTGCCTCTTTAGCTCATGCTCAAACCAACAACGGAGTGCGCCTTCGAACAGCGACCTCTTTGAGTGACTCTGCGGCCCTAGTGAACGAAAACAGTGCTAGTTTCATTTCTGCCGAGCAAATGGAAACGACCGATGATGAAATTATCCTCACCGGAGATGCTGAAGTACGTCGTGCCGGCACTGTTATCCGCGGTGACAATATTACCTACACGCAGTCAAGCGATACAGTTGACGTGAAGGGCAATGCCGTTGTTTTACGTGACGGTGTACGTTTCGCGGGTCCAGAACTCAACTACAAAATTGAAACCGAAACGGGCGAAATGCAGGACGCCCGCTACGAATACGCTGCTAGACGCATTCAAGGACAATCTAAATATGCTCGATTTGAAAGCGGCGTCTCCACTCAGCTTCGCGATGCGACGCTTTCGACTTGCAAACCGGGCAGTAAGGCTTGGTGGATTGAAGCCGATACGTTGACTATTGATGAGTCAAGCAACATGGCTACTGCCCATGACATGAGCTTTCACTTGGCTGGACTGCCCGTCATGGGACTGCCTTACGCTTTTTTCCCCGTGGGCACTGAGCGGCAAAGCGGTCTTCTGACTCCGACAATCGCCATGAGTTCAGATCTGGGATTTGACTATGCTCAACCCATTTACTGGAATATTGCACCCAATTATGACTATACCTTTACTCCGCGTCTGATGACTAAACGCGGCGTGCTTTTGGGTAATGAATTCAGATTCTTAAACCCAAATTTCGGCGGCACTTTAACCTATGACTGGCTGCCAAACGATCGTCACACTGGCGACAGTCGCTATGGCGCCCGAGCTCAAGGTTGGGCACAGTGGAACGGCATTCGCTTCGGAGCCGACTACAACCGTGTAAGCGATGGCGACTACATGGACGACTTTTCTGGCAATTTTCAGGAAAGTGATGAATCCGTTTTGCCGCAAGATGCGTGGATGAGCTACGGCCAAGATTTCTGGAATGCGTCTTTGAGCGTACGTAAAAATCAGGTCCTTAACCGTACCGATCACTCAGCAATCGATAAGCCATATGAAAAAGTGCCAGAATTGCGCTGGAGAGCCTACTACGCCGACTTATACGGTTTGGAAATTTCAAGCACCTTTGAAGCTACGCGCTTTAAACACAAGGACAAAGAGTTCAAGCCCGAGGGCGACCGCTTCTATATGAACCAATCCGTGGCTTATCCGATGAGGGGAGCGGCGTGGTTTGTGACGCCTAAAGCCATGGTAACTGGCGTAGCTTATAACCTCACGGGACTCAATAACCTGGATAAACAGTTTAGGGAATCAATCGGGTACGAGAAAAATTCAAGTTTTATTGTCCCGACCTTTAGCCTCGACAGCGGCTTAATTTTTGAGCGTGACTCTTCCTGGTTTGGTAAAGAAGCTACACAGACTTTCGAGCCTCGACTTTTTTACGTCTACACGCCTTACCGTGACCAAAGCAAGATGCCGGTTTTCGACAGCTCTTATGCTGACTTGAGCTTCGGAAGCTTTTTCATGGAAAATGAATTCACGGGTCATGACCGCGTTTCAGAAGCCAATCAAGTCTCTTTAATTCTGACCTCTCGCTACTTGGATCGTAAAACCGGTTTTGAATGGCTGCGAGCCTCTATCGGACAGCGTTTTTATTTCTCTGACCAAGACGTTGCCTTAAATCGCTATACCATTCACAATTGGCGTTCCTACAGAAACCGTAAGAGCACCGAAGGCACAAACGAAGACAATAAGAGCGACTACTTGGGCAATATCACAGCTCACCTCACAAAAGATCTGGTCGCCTCAACGACTGCACAATACTCAACAAGCGAAAGCCGCTTTACGCGCATTAACGCGGGCATTCGTTGGCAACCGAAACCCTCTGCTGTGATGGGACTTTACTATCGCTATGACGACTTGCCCACAACGCCTAAGGTTGACCGTATTAAACAAATCGATTTTGGCGTACAGTGGCCGCTCACTAATTCTCTTTACGGGCTTGCCCGTTATAACTATGCTTTGGATGAAAAAGAGCCTGTTGAAATGCTTGCTGGCATTGAGTACGTAGCCGACTGCTGGGCTTTGCGCCTTGTCGGACAACGTACCTTAGACAGCAAGGATGAATACGATACAACCTTCTTCATCCAACTGGAGCTGACCGGATTAGGTTCCATCGGCTCAGATCCGCTTGAAGATTTGCGCCGTGCCATTCCGGGCTATCGGCCTACGACAGATCAACCCGGTGCAGCCGGACTTTATGACTACTATGAATAAGATTAAATATGTGGCGCTGCTTGCCGCCTTTTCTGCAAGCATCTGTGTGGCTCAACCGAGCGGCAAGCAAGTTGCCTCTGAACCGCAGCTTTTAAATGCTGTGGTTGCGGTCGTCAACAATGACGTCATCACAACAGACGAGCTAGCTGAAAGAGCTCACTCAGCTGCGCTCAATTTAAGACGCCAAAAAATCCAGTTGCCACCGATGCAGCAGTTGCGCGTTCAAGTGCTCGAACAGCTCATCCTTGAAAGAGCTATCTCTCAGAGAGCACGCGAGACCGGCATCCGTGTTGATGACGGCATCGTCAATGCCACTATCGAACAAATCGCTCAACAAAATAAGATTTCCGTTGCTGAACTTCGTCGCCGTTTGTCGCTTGACGGTGTGACATTCCCGCAGTTTCGCGAAGAAATTCGCTCACAAATTGTTGCCCAACGTTTACGTGAACGCGAAGTTGATGATGAAATCAAAATCCCAGAAAGCGAAATTGATGCTTTCCTAGCCGATCAAGCCGGCTACAACATCAACGATACGATTGAGTACAACATCTCTCACATCTGGATTCCCACTTCTGAGAGCATGAGTTCAGACGAATTAAGCGCGGCTCGTGATACAGCTGACGATATTCTCGAGCGTGCTCAAGACGGCGAAGACTTTGGCCGCCTTGCTGCAAGCTACTCCAAGGCTTCTGACGCATTAGACGGCGGCAACCTCGGCTGGAGAACACTGTCTCAGATGCCGACTGCGCTTGCTGCTGCCGTACGAGACGCCCGCCAACAATCTTCAAAAGTCGCGATGAATGTGAGCTCTGACGGTTACTACATCGTAAAGGTCAACGATCGTCGTGACGGTGTGAAAACGAAATTAGCCGGAGGCCCTGTCACCCAGACCCACGTACGTCACATTTTGATGGCTGTCACCCCGGTTACCGATGAAGCGACTGTTTTAAACCGCCTCAATGACATTCGTAAACGCCTTGTAGAAAATAAAGAAGATTTTGCAACACTTGCACGTTTACACTCAGTTGATGGCTCTGCCACCCGCGGCGGCGACTTAGGTTGGGTTCATCCGGGCGATACCGTTCCGGCTTTTGAAGAAGCCATGAACAACTTGAAGCCCGGCGAAGTAAGCCGACCGATTAAGACGCAATACGGCTACCATATCATCCAAGTTCTCGATCGACGTCAAGAAGCTGTTGATGCCGAGCGTATGCGCTATATGGCCCGTCAGGTACTTCGTCAGAGAAAATTGGCAGAAGCCACTGCCAATTGGCAGCGTGAGTTGCGTGACCGCGCCTACGTTGAAATTCGACGCGACGCACTCTAGAGGAAGCGCATCACTATGCAAAACGGATTAGCCGGGCATCGAGCCAGAAAACGTTTCGGGCAAAATTTTTTGCATGATGAACATTGGATTGAGCGGATTGCTCGCGCAATTGACGCCAAGCCCGGCGACACCGTGGTGGAGATCGGTCCAGGGCAAGCGGCTTTGACTCGCAAAATGATCGCTGCAGCAGGCAAAGCTACGGCAATCGAAATTGACCGAGACCTGGCCGCTTGGTTAAGAGCAACATTTCCTGAAACATTAACGCTTATTGAGGCTGATGCGCTTAAATTGGATTGGACACAAGTGCATGCTGGCGCAAAGTTACGTATCGTTGGTAACCTGCCCTACAACATTTCCAGTCCTCTACTTTTTCATTTAATGACTGTAGCCGATCGGGTGATTGACCAGCATTTCATGCTCCAAAAAGAAGTGGTTGACAGAATGGTTGCTACCCCTGGCAGCAAAGTCTACGGGCGGCTTTCTGTTATGCTGCAGTACCGTTATCGAATGCAGAAAATGTTTGATGTACCGCCCGGCGCATTTACCCCAGCTCCCAAAGTGACAAGTTCCATCGTACGAATGGTGCCTAAAGAAGTGAGCGAACTTTTGCCGGTCGATATAGATCGATTCAGTACAATTGTTGCCGCTGCCTTTAATCAGCGCAGAAAAACACTTCGCAACGCTCTTTCTAAGCTTTTAACCGAAGAGCAAATTCGACAAGCTGGCATTGAGCCAACACTTCGGGCCGAAGCTTTACCGGTTGAATCTTTTGTAAAACTTGCCAATATTGTTCAAAACGGCAATGTCGGCATATAAACGCCTTTGAGAGCGCGTCGAGCGCTCTCATAGTCCGGATAAATTTCTCCCACTCGCTTCCAAAAACGGGCACTGTGGTTCATTTCATCAAGATGAGCAAGTTCGTGAGCAATCACGTAATCAATTAAAGAAGTATCCAAATGAATTAAACGCCAGTTGAGGCGGATTTTTCGGTCTGAGCTACAGGAACCCCAGCGGCCTTTAGCACCGGAGAGCCCCCAACCGCTAAAACTTACCAAAGCGCGATTAGCGATCTCCTGAATACGACTGCCTAAATAGCGCTCCGCTTCTTTTTTAAACCACACTTGAACCCAGTCTTTGATCCTGGCTTCCTGAGTGTCCTTAGGAGCATTGATAATGAGTTCCCATCCAGAGGAACTTTCTGAAAAAAAGACCGTTTTTGCAGCCGGTTCCAGATGCAATGTCAAAGGACGACCCAGATAAGGCAATTTCGCCCCATCAATAAATCGCACACTCTGTAGGCCAACTTCTTTTTGCCAATTATGAAATTCAGTGAGTTTTTTCTGTATCCAAGCTTCTTTGGTTTGAAGCATTTTTTCAATTTCAGACACAGAAACCCAACGTGGAGCTCGCACCGTGACTCCTCGCTCATCGACAATAAAACCGACCGTTTTTCTCTTAGCTCTTTCCAAGTGATAGGTAAAAGGAGGGGTTAAAAGAAAATCTTTTCTTTGAGCTGCAACGTCTTTTTTTAATCCAGCCATAACCTCAGGCGGCAGTGGCTGTTTTTTCAACACCCCTGTGTCACGGCCTTTCGGTATTTCAGGCAAATCATTAAAAAAATCAAAAGACAATTGCTTCACGGTTAGTGTGACCCTTTCTCTTTGGGGCTAGCTTCAAATTCGTTTGTTATCCGGCCTGAATAAGCTTCAGGGGAAATCTCGTGCATTTGCCCTTCAATCCAGCCAACCAATTGCTGTTGCACGTCTTCAAAAGTACGGTTCTTTGTTTCTATTTTAGGACCAATGCATACGGTAATTAAGCCAGGCGTCTTAGAGATAGAATTTCTCGGCCAACACTCTCCAGAATTAAGCGCAATAGGAATAATAGGAGTACCTGTCGCTACAGCAAATCGCGCTCCCCCCGACTTATAGTGAGTCTTTTGTCCGGGTGCCGTGCGAGTACCTTCTGGAAACATAGCAAGCCACCATCCCTTTTGCAAAAACTGCTGTCCCTGATGCATGAACTGCTCATAAGCACGAGAGCCTTTTTTGCGGTCGATAGCCATCATATGCAGTGTTGCCAAGGCTTGTCCGAAAACCGGAACATAGTGCAACTCTTTTTTATACACGAAACTTGTTTGGTGAGGAATAATGGCACCAAGCGCAAAAATGTCCCAAGCTGATTGATGCTTGGAGAGAATTAAAAGGGGGGAGTCATCCGTCGGAAAATTCTCTAAACCCTTAAACTGATATCGCATACCGCAAATCACCTGTCCGACTTTGAGCATAAATCCTGCCCAACCGGTTGCTAGACGATAGCGCAGCGAGAGCGAGGCGGGATACAAAATGATTAAAGCGATAGCCAACGGTATCAATGTGAGCGCCAACACAATGTAGTAAATCCAACCTCGAAGAGTTGACATAACCTTTCCTCGATACACGAAAGGCTCCTTTCTGGAGCCTTTCGCCTGTTTTTTGATAATGAAACTACTTAGCCAGGCGTGAAAGCTCAGCCACCATGTTCATTGTACGATGTAATCGCCACAAGAGTGCTAAACGATTCGCTCGAACACGGTTATCTTCCACATTGACCATGACATCTTCAAAGAAGCGGTCAACCGGCGTTTTCATCGGAGCCAAGCTCTTTAAAAGCTCGGTGTAGCGTCCAGTCTCATAAAGAGTCTGAGCTTGGGCTTCTGCCGTACAAAGAGCCTCATAAAGTGCTTTTTCAGCTTCAGAGTCAAAAAGCACAGGATCCACGGCATCCGTTTCCGGTGCAGTCTTCTTAATGATGTTGCCAATACGCTTATTGGCCGCAGCAAGCGCTTCAGCTTCAGGCAATTGAGTAAAGGCGCGAACCGCTTCAAGGCGCACCGGAACATCCAAAATCGTAGTCGGATGTGTTGCCAGTACCGCATCGACTTCCTGAGCGCTGTAGCCCTTATCTTTAAACATCACACGCAAACGATCTTCAAAGAAAGCCAAAAGCTCATCTCTGGCATCTTTGACATTAGGAACAGTCTTTAACGCTTCGTAGCCGATATCAACTAAGTCAGTGATCGCAACATTGAGCTTTTTCTCGATTAACATGCGAAGGATACCTAATGCGTGGCGGCGCAAGGCAAACGGATCTTTATCACCCGTAGGCATCTGTCCGATACCAAAAAGTCCAGACAAAGTTTCTAACTTATCGGCTAAAGCGACCGCTAAGCTTACGCGGGTAGAAGGCAGAGCGTCGCCCGCAAATCTCGGTTGATAGTGTTCGCGGATGGCCAGCGCCACTTCTTCGCTTTCTCCGTCATGCAAGGCGTAGTATTCACCCATAATACCCTGCAACTCTGGGAATTCACCGACCATAAGCGTTAAAAGGTCAACCTTGGCCAGTTGTGCAGCACGCACAGCTTCATCGCGGTTGGCACCGATTAAATCCGCCACTTGAGCAGCGATTGCCTTAACACGTTCAACGCGTTCGGCCTGGGTGCCTAGCTTATTGTGATACACCACATTCTTTAATTGCGGAATGCGGCTTTCCAAAGTCTGCAACTGATCCTGATCGTAGAAGAACTTCGCGTCAGCCAACCGGGCGCGCACCACGCGCGCATTGCCGGCGCTAATAGCTTTACCCCCGTCTTTGGCTTCTAATTGAGAAACCAGGAAGAAACGGTTCATCAAACGCCCCTTTTCATCCTGCGCAGCAAAATACTTTTGATTTTGCTGCATGGTCAAAATCAGGCATTCTTGAGGAACCTTTAAGAATTCCTCTTCAAACGAAGACTGGTAGATGACGGGCCACTCTGTTAATGCTGTCACTTCATCAATCAAGTCTTCGGGCATAATGGCTTCGCCGCCAATCGCACGAGCGCCTTCTGTCACGTCGTGCACAATCTTTTCGCGACGTTTGGCAAAGGAAGGCATTACCTTTGCTTCTGTCATCATCTGTTCTTCGTAACCATCAGCAGAACGAATGGCAATCAAATCCTGAGTATGGAAACGGTGGCCACGCGTCAGACGATCAGCGTTTAACCCTAAAAGGCTTACCGGAACCACTTCTGTACCGTAGAGCGCTACAAGGTGCTTGGCAGGGCGAACAAACGAAACCGTCGTCTGACCATCAGCCAATTGATAATGCATCACTTTCGGGATCGGCAGATTAAAAGCTGCCGCTTCGAGCGCAGTCTGAAGACCTTGAGCCAAGGCAACTCCGGGGCGGATGCCTTCGTAGAACAACTGCTCGTTTTTGCCGTCATTGACGCGCTTTAAAGTGGAGACATCAGCATCAATTCCCAAAGCCTTCATTTTCTTTAAAAGAGCAGGCGTTGCATGTCCCACGGCATCAATACCAACTTTCACGGGCACAAGCTTTTGCTTAAAAGCTTCGTCGGGCGACTTGGCAAGCACGTTGGTTACCAAAGCTGCCAAGCGTCTCGGAGAGCCGTAAACCGTCGTATGGCTGCTCTCTTCCAAAAAATGCTGAGAGGCTAAGCTCTTCGTTAAGTTTTGAGCAAACGCTTCGGAGAGTTTTTTAAGAGCCTTCGGGGGCAACTCTTCGGTCTGCAATTCCACTAACAAACTGGTCATTTTTCTCTAGCCTCTTAGGAATTCTTTTTCAACATAGGAAAGCCCAAACGTTCACGGGCATCGTAGTAGCTCTGAGCAACAGCTCGGCTAATCATACGGATACGGGCAATATAGGCCGCACGTTCGGTCACACTGATTGCGCCGCGAGCATCAAGTAAATTAAAAGTGTGGCCTGCCTTTAATACCATTTCATAGGCGGGCAACGCCAAATTCAAATCCATCAGACGTTTTGCCTCACCCTCAAAGTAATTGAATTGATGCAAGAGCTTTTCGGGATCGCTAGCTTCGAAGTTATAGTGGCTTTGTTCTACCTCGTTTTGATGGAAAACATCACCGTAGGTGAGCGTACGCGTGGAGCCGTCAGCGTCTTGCCAATTCGTGTACACCAGGTCAAAGACGTTATCGCAGTTTTGCAGATACATTGTTAGACGTTCCAAACCGTAGGTGATTTCCCCGGTAATGGGTTTGCATTCCAAGCCACCCACTTGCTGGAAGTACGTAAATTGAGTGACTTCCATGCCGTTCATCCAGATTTCCCAACCCAGACCCCAGGCACCCAAAGTCGGGTTTTCCCAGTTATCTTCTACAAAGCGAATATCATTGACTTCGGTATCAATTCCTAAAGCACGAAGGCTGCCCAAATATAAATCTACGATATTGGTGGGGGCAGGCTTCAACACCACTTGGAATTGATGGTGTTGATGCAAGCGGTTGGGGTTTTCACCATAGCGGGCATCTTTCGGACGACGGGAAGGCTGCACATAAGCGGCACGCCAGGGCTCAGGGCCCAACGCACGCAAGAACGTCGCCGTATGCGAGGTTCCTGCCCCTACTTCCATATCAATCGGCTGCAAAAGCGCACAACCTTGTTGATTCCAATATTGCTGCAAACGCAGGATGACTTCCTGAAATGTAATCATCGGTTCAATCCAAAAATTGAGAAAACGGTTAAGGGGAAAAGATGCCCCGAAAATTGTTTAATTTTATTCCTTTTGCAGGCGCTTTTCGGCAAAGGCCCCTATAAAAGCACCTAGAATCATCAAAATAGCAAAAATAACAGCAGGCCAATCACCAAAACGCACATAGGGAGTTGCTTCGCCCTTCATGGTTGTGACCGTAACATCCATCACACCATCTACATCAGCATCAAGCTTTTTGGCGACTTTACCTTGCTCATTAATTAACGCCGTCATCCCGCTATTGGTCACGCTCAAAAGAGGACGGGCGGTCTCAAGCGCTCTCATTTGAGAAATCTGCAGATGCTGGCTCGCAGCCTTAACAGGGCCGAACCACTTCAGATTAGACAAATTAATGAGCCATTCGGGCGACTGATGCTCCCAAGCCTCTCGCCACTCATTTCCAAAAAGATTTTCGTAGCAAAGATTAACCGCAGCCGTATGACCGGCAAAAGACATTGTCAGCTCTTCTTGCTTTCCTCTAGAAAGGTCTGTCATCGGGATGCGCATGGAATCGATAAACCAGCGGAACCCCCAAGGCACAAACTCTCCAAAAGGCACTAAATGACGCTTGCGATATAACGACAGCTCCCCTTGCGGGTCCAGTGCAATGGCAGCGTTGCTGTATTGTCCCTGCTCAAACCAAAAAGCATTAAACAAAAGCGATTTATTTTCTTTTTTGACCCAATCCAAAAGCCGCTTTTGCTGAGATTGCGGAAACTGCTGCCAGGCAAGCGGATAGGCAGACTCGGGAAAAATCACAGCGTCAAGCTGCGCGTTTTCTACAGAAGTACTGTCTAGATAGAAATACATTTCATCAAAGCGCTCGCTCATTGATTGCTGCAACAGCCTCGGCTCTAAATTAGGCTGTACAAGCCGCACCTGAACTTCTCCAGAGGGCTCACTCCAGAGAGCTTCTTTGCCACCGAGCGCTAAGAGCAAAATAGAAAATATTGTGATGCCACAAGAAGCAATGTAAATCCACTTACCCTTTAACGTCCAAATTGCAGCAATAAGCCCTGCAATCCAACTCAAGCCTAAAAGCACACCAAAACTGCCGATCAATGGTGCCAAGCCCGATAGGGGCCAATCCACAACCGCATAAGCGGGATTAAGCCATGGGAACCCAGTTAAAACCCAACCGCGAAGCCACTCAAAAATCGTAAATGCCGCAGGCAGCCCTAAAGCCATTCGAAGAACTGGTTTTTCAAGGAGTTTTGCGGTGAGCGTAAAAGCAGCAGTGGGAAAAAGCGCTAGTCCTAAAGAAAAGACCGCTGTTGTCACATAAGTCCATTCAAGCGGCATGTAACCGTAGTGATACATGCTGTAGTAGACCCAATTGATACCACTTACAAACCACCCAAAACCAAAAGCCAATGACCATAAAGCAACGTGAGAAATTTTCTGCGTAGCGCCCACAAGATAAAAAATCACAATAAGCGCCGCGAGTGCAAAAAGCGGTTCATTGGCCGGCGCAAAGGCGCTGGAAAGCGCCATACCGCTAGCCAAGCTCAAAATGAGCCGATAGGCAAAATACTTTTGTTTGGGAGATAAGAGCATCACTTTTATTCTTCTTTTTTAACCGGTTCCTGCACCGATAATTTTTCTACTTTCAACAGTCGTACCTGTCGTTCGTCAGCGCGCAAAACCGTAAAGCGAAATCCTTCGATCACTACGGTTTCGCCGATCTTTGGCATGTGTTCAAGACGGTCAGCAATCAGGCCTCCGATTGTTTCGCAATGGCAGTCCTCATCGGTGTTGATTTCAGTAGAGAAAAATTCATTGAACTGCTCAATTTCAGTCAGTGCCTTCACGCGCCAACAACCATGTTTGGGATCTTCGAGGATGTTATCTGCGTCTTCATTGACGTCGTCAAATTCATCATCAATTTCACCCACAATTTGCTCAAGCACATCTTCGATCGTGATTAAGCCAGAAACACTGCCGAACTCGTCAACCACAATAGCCATGTGGTTGCGCTCAAGTTTAAAGTCACGCAGTAAATCATTGAGCGGCATACTTTCTGGGATAAATTTTGCTGCTCGCAAATGATCACGGGCCTTAAAATTCGGATCAACCAGCACACGTAGAATTGTCTTTGCGTGCAAAATACCGATGACATTGTCTCGATCATCATCCAAAATAACCGGAAAACGAGAGTGACCGGCCTCAATCATCTGAGGTAGCCACACGTCTTTACTCTCACTTAAATCCACCACCTGCATCTGTGAGCGAGGCACCATCAGATCACAGGCTCTGAGGTTGGAGAACTGCATCACGCCTTCCATCATCTTAAGGGCGGAATCGTCGATGAGTTTTTGTTCGTTGGCTTCGTGAAGCGTATCAATAAAGTCTTCACGCGTGGGCGTGTGGAAAACGCCTGAGAGGCGTTCAAAAAAAGTGCGGTGTTTTGATGTTCCCGCCTTAAGCGGTGGTTCAGTACTCATGAATTTTGGTTTTAAATAACAACGAGAAGTCTAATGTTATCAGTCTTTTGTCTGACTTGCTCAACGTGCACTCAACGATTGATCAAAGGCAGAGCTTAAACTGCTTAAGAGCTAAAGCAACAAACACCAAACGATTTTTATGCATTAGGCTTTAACGCAGTCTTTGTTTACTTGAAGTGCAGTTTCAGTTTTTTACCTTTAAGCAAAATGCGATCTTCGTAAGGATTATCAAAACCCAACTTTAATAGTGCCCCAATTTCCTTATCTTCCATGACATTTGCTTCTGCATATTCCATATGATCATAACCGTGTGCATGAAGCGTTCCATGAATGAGTAAGTGTGCTAAGTGCTCATCAAAAGATTTATTTTGAGCTTTGGCTTCTTTTACCAACACGGGCACACAAATGACTAAATCAGCAACTGCCACAGGCTCGTGCTGATAATCGAATGTCAAAACATTGGTCGCGTAATCTTTATGACGGTATTGAGCATTCATTTCACGGCCTTCCTGCTCACCGACAAACATGACGTTAAGCTCCGTAGGCCTTTCAATAGCGGCTCGCACCCACTTTTTCATCTTCTTGGCAGAAGGCAGCTTAAAGTGCCCGTGTTCAAAAACATTTAACTGCAGTTTCTTTTTCGACATTTTTTATTCTTCGATCCCTTTAGCCAATTTAGCCAAATGACGCCTTTCATCAGCTTTAGCGTACGCCTCAACGATTCTGGCCACAAGCGGATGGCGCACAACGTCAGCTGCGGTAAAGTAAGTCATCGCTATCCCTCTGACTCCTGCGAGTACATTTTGAGCTTCAACCAACCCAGATCTTGTGCCGCGTGGGAGGTCAATTTGCGTCACGTCTCCCGTAATCACCGCTTTAGAACCGAACCCGATACGCGTTAAAAACATCTTCATTTGCTCTGGCGTCGTATTTTGCGCTTCATCCAAAATGACAAAAGCATTATTCAATGTTCTGCCACGCATATAGGCTAAAGGCGCAATTTCAATTGTCTGGCGCTCTAAAAGCCGCTGAGTCTTATCAAAACCCAACAAATCAAAAAGCGCATCGTAGAGCGGCCGCAAATAAGGATCCACTTTTTGGGAAAGATCTCCTGGTAAAAAGCCCAAACGCTCCCCTGCCTCCACCGCTGGACGTGTCAAAATGATACGCTCAACCCGATCTCGTTCATATGCATCCACTGCAGCCGCTACCGCCAGATATGTTTTACCGGTTCCAGCCGGTCCAATACCAAAGGCGATGTCGTTATCTAAAATCGCTTGGATGTAGTCATTTTGCCGGGGTGTACGCCCCTGAAGTTCCCGTTTTTTCGTATGAAGCACGGGAGCTGTGGGGGAATCACCATCGAGCTTTTTAGCGTTTTCTCCAACAAAAAAAAGCTGCACATCGTCTGTAGTCAATTCCTCGGCTGAATTTTCAGCCCGAAGTGCCAGTGTTTGCAACGCATTTAAAGCATCTCGAGCTTTTTCTGCGTCCCCTGCAATCCGAAACTGATTATTTCGGCGGGAAATGGACACATCCAATATCACCTCAATTTGGCGCAAATTAGCATCCATCGGCCCCACAAGACTCGCTAAGGCCGTGTTGCTGATATCTAAATTGAGTGATAGAAATTTTTCTTCTGCCATAGATTTATCTTAAATCATCTCGCCCACTAGGGTATGGGGATTGACTTCTGTAATTTTGACGTTAACCATCGTGTTGGTCAACGTATCGTCACCCACAAAATTCACAATGCGATTGTTGTCTGTTCGAGCAGCCATCATGCCGCGTCCGCGTCGAGAAGGACCAATGACGAGCACACGCTGAATAGTGCCTAACATTGACTGAGCAATTTCTGTAGCTTTCGCATCATTTTTTGCTTGAAGAATTTGCAGTCGCTTTAATTTCACTTCCTGCGGCGTATCATCTTTTAGGTAAGCGGCTGGCGTCCCCGGACGGCGGCTATAGACAAAGGAGAAACTAGCATCAAAACCCACATCATCCATGAGTTTGAGTGTTGCCTCAAAGTCTTGTTCAGTTTCACCGGGAAAACCCACAATGATATCGGTTGCAATTGAAATATCCGGGCGCACGGCCTTCAGGCGTCTGATAATCGACTTATATTCAAGCACAGTGTAGCCACGCTTCATCGCTGCCAAAATCCGATCAGAACCTGACTGAACAGGCAAATGAACATGATTGACAAGCTTGTCGATCTTGCCGTAGGCATCAATTAGGCGCTGGGTAAATTCTTTCGGATGAGAAGTCGTATAGCGGATGCGTTCAATACCATCAATTTCTGCTACATATTCCAAAAGCATCGCAAAATCTGCGATATCCCCATCAGGTGTCAGTCCTCTGTAGGCATTAACGTTTTGTCCTAAAAGCGTCACTTCTTTGACGCCTTGCGCGGCTAACTTAGCCACTTCAATTAAGACGTCGGCCATCGGACGAGAGATTTCCTCACCACGCGTATAGGGCACTACACAATAAGAGCAGTACTTACTGCAGCCTTCCATAATGGAAACGAAGGCGGTAGCGCCTCGTGCGTGGGGCTCTGCCAGATGGTCAAACTTTTCAATTTCAGGGAAGCGAATATCGACTTGCGGTTTATGCGTTTCGACTACCTTTTTCACCATATCTGGCAAGCGGTGAAGCGTTTGTGGTCCAAAGACGATATCGACATACGGTGCGCGAGACAAAATCTTTTTGCCTTCCTGACTGGCGACACACCCGCCCACAGCGATCATCATCTCATCTTTGTGCACTTCTCGTTTGGTATCGCGAATACGACCCAATTCAGAAAATACTTTTTCCTGTGACTTTTCACGAATGGAGCAAGTATTTAAAACAACGAGGTCAGCATCCTCGACTTTATCGGTACGCTCGTAGCCATTTGCAACCATCAGGTCAACAATTTTTTCAGAGTCGTACTCGTTCATTTGGCAGCCAAAGCTGCGAAGATAAATTTTTTTCGCGGTCACGGTTTACATCCGTTGCACAAAAGTTATTTGTTTAATGAAAACAAATTGTTGTTAATCAAAAGAAGTCGCTAAGTATAGCAACTTAAACGAATTCCTTTGTTTAGTCCTCTGAAAAGAAGCTTTCACGATTTCCAACAAAGCCTTGAACTATAAGAGATTGAAATTGGTTAGCGATAAATTCGTTGTTTCGAATTTAAAACGATTCTTCTAGAAGAGTGTAGGACGCTTGGAACTGAACTAGACCGTTTTAAGTAATACAAAGGCCTCGATGGAAAACCACCGAGGCCAAACTTTTAACTAATCAATAAGTCGGAGACTTACACGATCAGATTAGAAGTAGTGAACCATACCAAAGGAGACATCGTAAGAGTCTTGTTCAGCCTTGTCTTCGGCAGCACCGATCTTATCGGCTTCACGGTTCGTGTAGGCAACACCCGTGTAAAGGACCGTGCGCTTGCTCAACGGATATTGATAGGCAACGGCAGCTTGGTAACCAGTGTATTCGGCCTTAGCGTTCTTAGCATCGTCTTCAGCGTCAACATAGCCAGCAGACATCAAGAATGTACCACCCCAGGCAGGAACCGTAGCACCGAGAGCAACACCGTAACCCTTGAGTTCATCATAGGTATCTGCTTTCAAGCCAGAGTCAGTGATCAATGTCTTCATCAAACCAACGTCATTGGCGTTTTGGAAGTATTGAGCAGCGACAAAAGTCTTCATCACGCCGAAGTCGTAGCTACCACCAATGTTGTAGGTGATCTTATCTTCAGGTTCTGCAGTAATCGGACCAGTAGCAGCGCAAGCTTCGTCCACCCAGTCAACCGCAGCAGCCAAATTCAAAGCACCGTTAACATAATTCACGCCCAAAGCACCATAGCGTTCAGCACGGTGAGTATTTTCATCACCAGAACCAACTTCTCCAGCCTTGGCCTTTTCGTTACCCTTCATGGAGTACTGAGCATAAACCGTCGTACCAGCAAATGTCGGAGACTTGTAGGTCACCGTATTGTCATAAAGGGCATCGTTCGTGGCAAAGAGCTTAGAGCCAATACCTTGACCGCCAACAGCAGACCAACCCGTACCAAACGGGTTCACAGCGCCAGCGTAGAAGCCGAACGTGCCCATATCAGAAACGATAGAGCCCATGCGACCCATAGCCAACGTACCATAGGTGTCGCTGATCAATTGGAGAGAAGATTCACGATTGAAGAAGCGGGTATCATCGCCATTAGCACCGGTATCAGAATTGAAACCGTGTTCCAAAACGAAACCAACCTTGAGGCCTTCAGAGATTTCTTCAGTGCCCTTCAAACCCATACGGCTACCAGTAGAAAGACCAGAGCCCATTTCGAAAGAGCTGTCATCAATTACTTCATTACCATTGAGGTCAACCTGGTTGTCGTTGTAATGCAAACCGGTATCGATACGACCATACAAAGTCACGTCGGCAGCGAAAGCGGAGCCGGCAAAAGCGCCGAGAACGGCGACCGCAGCTAAAGTCTTTTTCATAATTACTACCTTTTTCTATGAAAAATTTACATCCCCCAACTGGGGAAGCAGAAATCGTCCTGCTAAGTCGCATTGTTACTCGCAGAATTCTTATACGCAACTTTCAGGCAAGGATTTCTCATAAATATCTTAGTGAAAATATCTATTAAAAAATATCTAGTACATTGTTTTATAAAAGATTTTATTCACCAGATGCTGTTTGTTGTTTTTGTACAACAATAAAATTGGCGATCCCTTTTTACGAGGATCGCCAATCGCTCTAAATCAACTTAATTTCAGATAACTCTGGATTACGTCAAATTAGAAGTAGTGAGCCATACCGAAGATACCCTTCGTGCTTTCGTACTCAACCTTGTGGGTGTAGCTATCATCGTCGGCTTCCATCTTAACGTAGCCAACACCAGCGTACAAGCGAGTACGCTTGCTCAACGGATAGTAGTACATAGCGGCAGCGTTATAACCTTCAAATTCAAGGCTGCTGTCCTTAGCATCACTTTCACCATCAGTGTAGGCCATACCGACCGTCCACCAGCCACCCCAAGCCGGGATGTCAGCGCCAAGTGTCAAACCATAACCCTTGTATTCGTCACCAGCACCCAAAACACCTTCGTCATGGAAGAGACCAATGTCGTCAGCATTCTTGAAGTATTGGCCGGCTAACTTAACCTTAGCAACGCCGAAGTCGTAGCTCGTACCTAAGTTGATCGTGTATTCGTCTTCTTGTTCCGTACCCAATTTGGCTTCAGGATCGTAAGAAGCTTCGTTCTTGTACGTGAAGACGGCGCCCATGCCAAAATTGCCATTTTGATAATTCAAACCGATAGCGGCAGGACGATTATCCTTGGAAGTATTTTCGTAGAATTCAGGATTGTCTTCATCGTCATCCGTCCAGTCTTTTCCACCGCCGAAAGAATATTCAGCATAAGCGGTAAAGCCACCGAATGTGGGAGACTTATAGGAAATACGATTAGCTGTACGGCTTTGAGCAACCATCAAGCTGGAACCCACAGCCATACCCTTACCAGCACCGGTACCGAAAGCTACGTAGTTACCAGCCCAGAAGTTTGTTGCACCGCCATCAGACCACATCGTACCGATCTTACCAGCATAGAACGTACCGTAGTCCGTTTCAGCCCACAAAACAGATTCACGATTGAAACCACCATTGAAGGCAGAACCGGTATCAGAAGTCAATTCCGTTTCAAGATTAAAACCGATCTTCAAGTTTTCGCTGATCACTTCAGAGCCCTTGATACCAACACGGCTCGTCGTGGAACCACCGGAGACCATACCCCAGTCGGTACCATCAGTTTTAGTACCAGCATCATCATAAGCGGTCCAGTTATCAACTTGGATACCCGTATCGATACGGCCATACACTTGAACGTCGGCAGCGAAAGCGGAGCCGGCAAAGGCGCCGAGAACGGCGATTGCAGCTAAAGTCTTTTTCATAATTACTACCTTTTTGAAAATTGTTCTCCAAAACAAGGAGAGGGCAGAAAAAAGTCTGCTTAAGCGGAATTGTTACGTGGGTGTGAAAGAGACGTCAATTTATTCAATATTTGTAAAAGAAAGTTTCTATCTAGACATTTTTCAAAATATCCTCTCAACCAATTGATTTAAAAAGAAAATATGTGCAAAACAATGGTAAACCCTAAACTGTTGCTCTCAAGCAACAAAAAAGCGGATCCAAGGAAAAATTCCTTGAACCCGCTTCACAACTAAGTCTAAATCAGACAGAAGGTAGTAGAAAACTGTCCAATTCAGATTAGAAGACTTCTCAGATTAGAAGTAGTGAGCCATACCGAACATGAAGGCGGTATTGTTGGGCTTACCATCTGCAGAGCCATCGGCGACATCATGATTTTCGAAGTCATCCTTCGTGTAAGAGGCAGCCGTGTACAACTTCGTGCGCTTGCTCAGCGGATAGTCATAAGTTACAGCTACCGTGTAGCGGCTAACTTCAAGATCACCAAATTCTGTATCGTCAGAAGACTCGGCATCCATGTAACCAACCATACCTTGCAACGTGCCACCAAATACCGGAGCAGCAGCGGCCAACTTCACACCGTAGCCATCAACACGTTCGATATCATAAATATCGTCAACGAAGGTGTTATAACCGTTACCATCCTTGAAGTAACGACCCGTCAAAGAGGTCTTGACAACACCAAAGTCATAAGCGACAGAAGCTTCAACACCCACGGAGTCATCAGGATCTGTACCCACACCGTTAACGTAGGACTTGTAGTTGGTTTGTTCAACACCCAACATAGCGCTCAAAGCACCCCAGTTACCGACAGCAGCCAAGCCATAGTAGCGGTCGGTCTTAGAAGTATTTTCTTCTTCGCTATCTGCTTTAGCCGTATCACCACCAGCGTACTGAGCGTAAACCGTCATCCCAGCAAATGTCGGGGACTTATAGGTGATCATGTTGTCCAAACGAGAAGATGTAGCATCAGTGATCACTTCCGTACCACCGGTCATTCCACCCCAGCTGGAGCCCAAGATGAATTGACCACGTTGAGAGTACGTACCAGCATCACTCAAGATACGGGCCATACGACCGAAGCCCAATTCACCATAGGCAGTCGTCACGCGCAAGCTGGCTTCACGGTTGAACATGCGGTCATCGTCACCGAAAGAACCGTCATCAGGGTTAAAGCCATGTTCCAACGTGAAAGAAACCGTCAAATCTTCAGAGATTTGTTCAGAACCCTTGATACCGAAACGGGAACCCGTCATGTTGCCGGATTCAAGACCCCAAGAGTTATCGGCAGATTGATGAGGTTGGTCAGCGTCAACGCGTTGATAGAGCAAACCTTCATCGATACGACCATAAAGAGTAACGTCGGCAGCGATAGCAGAGCCGGCAAAAGCGCCGAGAACAGCGACAGCAGCTAAAGTCTTTTTCATAATAGATATTCCTTTAAAAAGACATCTTTCTTTTGTAAGAGTGAAAGCAAATCTCTCAAGACATTCGCTTTGCTGTCTGGAATTTTCCTACCACATACCCCCCCCGTGTCAAATTAAAGAATGTTTTTCCATTTGTTAGTGTATCTTTTTAACAACACCTAGAGAAACAAAAGTTCTTTTTGAAAAATCTATTTATTTGATATGTAAAAGAAATTGAGTTTTTGTTATGTTAAGCCTCGATTTCTCGATTCAGACTTTTTAGTTTGTTCTTTTGATTAATCTTTGCTTGTGTAATCAACGGTTAATTTCCTGTATCCTGCCTTTGATTTAAAATTGCACGAATATTTTTGGAAATAAAAAAGAATGCCTTTAGTGATTGATGCTCCGGACGCTTCCTTTCGACTTAACTATCTCTTTAACCGAGTCGAAATCAGCCATGATTTTCGCCAAACGTGGTCCATTTTTTTTGAGGATGAAAGCCATCCGCTCGGAGCACTTCGGGGCTTAACTTTTCATCGAGAGTTACTGTTTCTAGTGACCGATTCTGGCATCTATAGCTCCCCTACTGACTCCGCTCAATTCACCCTAGTCAGTCCCCAACGCAAAGGCGCAGAGTTCGTTGACATCGAAAGCTACGAAAATATGCTTTATGCTTGCACGAATGACGCTATTTTCCAAGCCTCTTCGGGCTCTCGCTGGCGCCTCAAATACGATGGAAAAGCCTGCGGACATTTTTTCTCACTGCTACATTTGCAAGGAAAATTGTTTGCTGCCTGCGAAAAAGGCATTTATGTTTCTAGTCAGGAAGGTAAATTTTGGCATCCCCGCTTTATCAGCAAAGAATTAGGTATGTTTGTGGCGCTCGATGGCTTGGGTGACAAATTATTTGCTCAAACCGACAAAGGCTTTTACGTAAGCGAGGATGCGGCTCAACACTGGCGCCCCCAAGATAACGTCAAGGGTCCATGGGCAGCTGCCATGGGAGGCACCATGCTTTTTGAACCGCGTCTAAAAAAACGTGACAAGAACTCTGAAAAAATTTTGTGAGGATAAAAGACAATGTTTGAACGTCCTTCTCACCGTCGTGCCGACGAAATGCGCCCTGTGCGATTTACTACACACTATACGATGCACGCCGAGGGGTCAGTGCTAGTCGAAGTAGGCAACACCAAAGTAATCTGTACGGCAAGCGTCATTAACGGGAAACCAAAATTCTTACAAGACCGTCCAGAGGGCTGGGTGACTGCAGAATACGGTCTTTTACCGCGCGCAACACACACGCGCTGCGACCGAGAAGCTGCCAAAGGCAAACAATCAGGTAGAACGCAGGAAATTCAGCGCTTAATCGGCCGTGCTTTACGTGCCGTTGTAGACCGCACAAAAATTGACAACTTCACCATTCAACTTGACTGCGATGTGATACAAGCCGATGGAGGCACGCGCTGCGCTTCGATTTCCGGCGCATGGGTTGCTTTGGCTCTGGCTGTCCAAACGATGCTCGCTAAAGGGCAAATCCAGGAAAACCCTCTCAAAGGTCAAGTGGCAGCAGTAAGCGCCGGGATTTTTGAAGGAACTCCCGTTGTAGATTTGGATTACCCTGAAGACAGTCATAGCGAAACCGACATGAATTTTGTGATGACAAGCGATGGACGTTTCGTTGAAATCCAAGGAACGGCAGAAGGTGAACCTTTTACAGAAAACGAAATGGCTCAAATGACTGCTCTGGCAAAGTCTGCCATTGCCCAGATTATTGAATTGCAAAAAGCTGCATTGATAGCCTAACGGGATTTTTCAAATGAAAATTGTTTTAGCGAGCAACAATAAAGGCAAACTTCGGGAATTTAACCGCCTTTTGGCACCGCTTAATGTCGAAGTGCATCCTCAAGGTGACTTTAATATCCCCCCAGCAGAAGAGCCCTACGGCACTTTTCTTGAAAACTGCCTCACAAAAGCCCGTCATGCAGCCAAACTCACGGGGCTTGCAGCCATTGCTGATGACTCAGGCATTTGTGTTAATGCCTTAGGAGGCGCACCCGGTGTGCACTCTGCTCGTTTCGCGGGCGAGCCCGGTGATGACAAAAAAAATAACGCTCTTTTGGTGCAAAAACTGCAAGGTGCAATCGACAGAGGGGCTCATTACACCTGTGTACTAGTGGCTGTGCGCAGTGCAGATGACCCCGAACCCATTATTGCTGAAGGACGCTGGTACGGAGAAGTAATTGATACTCCGAGAGGAGAAGGCGGCTTTGGCTATGATCCGCACTTTCTTTTACCTGAAATTGGTAAAACGGCAGCGGAGCTCAGCGCTGAAGAAAAAAATGCTGTCAGCCACCGCGGTCAAGCCATGACCAAGTTAATTGAAGAGATGAAAAAGCGTTGGGCTCTATGAGAAGCACCGACATTGCGCTCTCACTATATGTTCACTGGCCCTGGTGCGTGAGAAAATGTCCTTACTGTGACTTTAATTCTCACGCCCTACCAAAGGGTATTGATCCCTCCGAAGTTTATGTTGACGCTCTTATTGCCGATTTAAAAAACTCTATTCAATATGCCCAAGGGCGCTCACTCATCAGCATTTTTATCGGGGGCGGAACTCCCTCACTCATTACTCCTAAAGAGCTGGAGCGTTTTTTAGATTTTGTTCAAAAAAAATTTTCACTCTCCAATAACATTGAAATTACCCTCGAAGCCAACCCGGGCACTGTAGATAGCGCACACTTTAAAGCTTATCGAGCTATCGGTATTAATCGGCTCTCTATGGGTATCCAAAGTTTTAACGATGAGCTATTAAAACGATTAGGACGAATCCACAACCGAAGCGAGGCCTGTCAAGCCATTGAAATCGCCCGTGAAACGTTCGATAACTTCAATTTGGATGTCATGTTTGCCCTGCCCGGACAAACGCTCTCAGAGCTCGAATTTGAGCTTTCAGAGGCTATTGCCTCAAAAAGTACCCATTTATCGTTCTACCAGCTCACCCTTGAGCCCAATACGATTTTTGCAAAACACGTTCCAGAAGGCATTCCGGATGCCGATACGGTTTACCAAATGCAAGACCTTGTCAGTCATACACTCGAATCGGCTGGCTTTGAACACTATGAGGTCTCAGGCTACGCTAAACCGAACCTTCAATGCCGCCATAACCTTAACTACTGGCAATTTGGTGACTACCTCGCCTGTGGTGCTGGAGCGCACAGTAAAGTCTCTTTAGCAGACGGAACGATCATCCGAGAAGCAAGGTACATGCAACCAAAAAGTTTTATCAAACATGCATTGAAAGATACTGCTGTGGCGCACAAAAGAACCGTTGAAAAAGAAGAACAGTCTTTTGAATTCATGCTCAATGTTCTTAGATTGCGAAAAGGGGTGCCATTGGATTTACTGACTCAGCGGACTAATTTATGCATTGAGGACATAGAAAAACAAATTAAAAAGGCTCAATCTTTAGGATTAATGTCCGAGCCTCTAGAACGGATTGCGGCCTCAGATAAGGGCTGGAATTTTCTTTCTGATTTGCAGGAAATATTTCTGTAAACGTTCGCCCTACTAAAAAAACTCATTAGAAATCATTGGTTTTATTAGCATATTGCATAACATATAAATGCCCATATGATTTCTGATAAATATCTTCCCAGAACTTTAGAAACGGTTATTGAAAAGCCACTCCATGCTTTCGGGATTACGCCACTCTAGCAAAAGCACTCTTTTGCAACATTTGTCCAACTCATCACAATTTAGACGCAAAAAAAGGAGACCGATTAAACGATCTCCTTTTTAAATTCAATGGTCGGGGCGGCGGGATTCGAACTCGCGACCCCTTGCACCCCATGCAAGTGCGCTACCAGGCTGCGCTACGCCCCGACGTAAGGATGGGAATATTACACAATCCCGTTATTTTTAGCAAACATCCCCTCAATGAAAAATAGGTTCTTAATTATTTTTTCTTCCACATAATGGGAGAACCGTAAATCAGAGACTGTTCGTGATTTTTCGGCACTTTCATCCCCACTGTAAAACCCTGTCGCTCACCCGGCAGTGGAGGCACAACCAAATGAGAAGTATCAACTTTGGGCTTGGAGGCCGATTCATCTTTCTGGGAAACTTCTTCCTTTTTTTCTGAAGGAATTTTCATATCACCGATCTTAGGACTGGGCTGCAGAAAATCGTCGCTATCTACGCCGATGGCACCCAGGTCATATGAATGAGGCGCTGTGACTTCCTCCTGAGCATCAGAGTCATCTTCAAACTCAGATTTTTTAGCCTCTTCTTCAGCTTCTCTCGCCAGGAGTTCGTTTAAATCTTCCGATACCAAAGTGAAATTTTCTACCGCGTCACGCTCGGCTTTCTCTTTGGCCTGCCTCTCCTGGCGAAGTGACTCCTCCAGGGCGGGCGAACTCAAGATGGCACGAATGGCCTTTAATTCATTAAGCGTTACCTGCAAGTCAATTGAGGGCTCTTTGGGCTTAATCTGCAAAGGTGCACTAGCCTTTTCATCCAATATTCCCTTGACTTTATTTTGGACCTGCAGCTCGTGAATTTTATTTCTCGCGCCTAAAATCGTGTAATGCTCTTCGTAGAGTAAGTGCTGAATGGTGCGTATTAAGGCCACATCTTCCGAACAGTAGTAACGGCGATTCCCCCGCTTGGTCGGTCGCAGTTGCGGAAATTCCTGTTCCCAAAAACGCAAAACAGAGGGATTGACTCCAATGGATTTAGCCACGTCGCCAATCGGCAAATACCGCCCCAGAAGTTCCTCTTCTGGAGCATCTAATTCGGTGAGCTCAAAGTCCTTATCGGACTCGAGCATGCGTACCGGTTCTTCAGAAGCCATAGTGGTCCTCCCGAAGCATTAAAGATTGTTATTTTCGCGCATGGAGGGGTGAGTCTTACCGACCGCTTCCTTCAGTTTTTGACTAGCATGGAAAGTCACCACGCGGCGAGCCGTAATAGCAATTTCTTCACCTGTTTTAGGATTACGTCCCGGACGCTGAGCTTTATCGCGCAATTGGAAATTGCCGAATCCGGAAAGCTTAACAGTGCGGCCGCTTTCAAGTGCTGTACGGATTTCATCGAAAAAGGCATCCACCATATCCTTGGCGTCGCGTTTATTAATCCCCATACGATTAAAAAGCATCTCCACCAAATCGGCTTTCGTCATGGTTTTCGTTTCCATCTTACTCTCTCTTCAATCATGATTTTTACAATGCGTGCATTGTACCAAAGAAATGATTTTCCTTTGATTTTTCAGCTGTTTTTATGCTTTTGGACAAGTCGG